>Ga0302320_10008635_pt1 | contig 22095 bp, 24 predicted proteins | sample Bog_T0_3_FD_202130 | JGI IMG/M metagenome (GOLD analysis project Ga0302320, IMG submission 202130) | Peat permafrost microbial communities from Stordalen Mire near Abisko, Sweden - Bog_T0_3 | ecosystem: Environmental > Terrestrial > Soil > Wetlands > Peat | place: Sweden: Abisko, Stordalen Mire...
AGTCTGAAGTTCGCTGCATAATTTGGGGAGCACAGATGCAGATCCTTCGACTCACCACCCCCAAACTCCACCCCACGGACGAAGACCTGTCCGCGGGGACCCCGGGACTGAAGTACGCCTGGGGCGCGCGTTCGCTCAGGATGACCGCTTCTTCGGGGAATTGAGGGCGTCGAATTATGAAGCGAACTTCGGACTCACCACACCAGGTCCCTATTTATCCGGCCCTCAAATAGTGCTGCCACTTCCCACCCATTCAGCAAAGAACGCTGAATGGATGGGGCACCCAAGAGTCAGTATTTACGGGCCCGATCAATATTCCCTGGTCCCTGCTGTTTCACCACTCTTCGAAGAGCACGTCAGCTCCGGTGAACAGCGAATGCTTCTGGAAGTTTTCATCGTCCCGCTGCGGATAATCGTTGCGGAAGTGCGCCCCGCGGCTCTCGGTCCGCGCCAGCGCCGAGTGCAAAATGGCATACGCCACCTGGCTCATCGCCTGCGCCTCCGCCAGCCGCCGGCTTCCCTTGCCCGCCGCAGCCAACTCAGCCAATCCTGCCGCAACCGCCTGCTGCGCCCTAAAGCTCTTGCGCAAACACTCCTCCTCGCGCAACAGCCCCGCATAGGCCCACATCGAGGCTTGCAACTTAGCAACGATGCTTTCCAACTCCGCTTCCTCAGCAGCCGATAGAGCCATGGGTGCAGGCTCGCCTGCGTCCGTTCCCCTGAGTTCCAACTCGTCGTCAAGCATCGCCAGCGCTGCCCTCGCCCCAAACACCAGCCCCTCCAGCAGCGAGTTCGACGCCAGCCGGTTGGCGCCATGAACCCCGGTGCAGGCCGCCTCACCGGCCGCATACAGCCCGCGTAAACTGCTGCGCCCATCCAGATCCGTCTTGATGCCGCCCATCAGGTAGTGCGCCGCCGGCCGCACCGGAATCAAATCCCGCCCCAGGTCAAGCCCATAGCGCGCCAGCGTAGAGCTGATGCCAGGAAAGCGCTGATGCAGATCGATATTTTTGATATGCCGCATGTCCAGATGAACCGCACGTATTTCACCCGGCTCGGCTCCCATCCCTTCGCGCGTAATCGCCCGCGCCACCACGTCCCGCGGAGCCAGTTCCAGCAGCGGATGATACCGCTCCATGAATCTCTCTCCGCGATCGTTGCGCAGATAGGCCCCCTCGCCGCGCAGTGCCTCTGAAAGCAGAAACCGCGGCGCGTGCGGCAGCGACAGCGCAGTGGGATGAAACTGGTAGAACTCCATGTCGGCCAGCACCGCGCCGGCCTCCCACCCCACGGACGAAGACCTGTCCGCGGGGGCCCCGGCCCGCGCCGCCAGCGCAATGCCGTCGCCCGTAGCAACAGCCGGGTTGGTGGTGTCGCTATACACCTGGCCCGCGCCGCCCGCAGCCACCAGAACCCCACGCGCGCTGACCCGCTCCGGATGATGGTCGCGATCCAGAAGATCGGCGCCCACAACCTGCCCGTCGCGCACCACCAGGCCGGTCACCGTCGTCCACTCGGCAAAACGGATGCGTTTGTGCACCCGCGCAAAGGCCACCAGCGACCGGCTGATCTCGGCCCCGGTCGCATCTCCGTTGGCATGCAGAATGCGCGGCAGCGAGTGGGCGCCCTCACGTGTGCGCAGCAGCTCGCCGTTCTCGGTGTCAAAGGCCGCGCCCCACTCAATCAGTTCCGCCACCCGCACCGGACCCTCGGCCACCAACACCTCGGCCGCCGGCCGGTACACCAGCCCATCGCCGGCGTTCACCGTGTCTTTCAGGTGCAGCGCTACGTCTTCATCGCCCTCCATGGCCACGGCGATGCCGCCCTGCGCATAGTGGGTGTTCGACTCCACCAGCGACTCTTTGGTGACCACCAGCACCTCGCCGTGCCGCGCCAGCTCAACCGCCGCGCGCAACCCGGCCACGCCCGCACCCATCACCAGAAAGTCCACCTGAGACAACTTCGCCATAACCTTTGAGGCTATCACCGCGGGGCGGGGCGTGGGTCGCGGTGCGGGATGGACGGCAGCCGGCGTCACCCGGCGCCCGAGTCATCGATCATTTTGGGCATTCAAATCGCCGCGCGCCAGGCCGCAACAGAGTGTAAGCTGGCTTGCAGACAACCAGGGGGCTGGCAAGCCCCGACTGTTCTCCCCGCAACTGAAGGGGCTCAATCTTCCGCCGGCAACCTGCGCGGCGAGAACGCAAGGCGAGGCATTCCATATGGAAATCTACCGGGAGATATCACCCGACGCGGTAAAGATCGTTCTGGTTCTGTTTCTCTCCTTCCTGATTGGATTGGAGCGTGAAGAGCGAAAGGGCGCGGGGAAGAGCTACTCCTTCGGAGGCGTGCGCACATTTCCGCTGATCGGCCTGATCGGCTATTCCATTGCCCTGGTTTCGGGACAGCAGATGCTGCCGCTGGCCCTGGGCTTTCTGGTCGTCGCCGGATTTCTGCTGGTGTCTTACTGGCACAAGATCTCCACTTCAGAGACTGCCGGAGTCACCACCGAAATGTCTGGCCTGGCCACCTTCCTGGTGGGCGCGCTGGTCTGCGACGGCCATCTATGGATCGCCACCACGCTGGGCGTTGCCAGCCTGCTGCTGCTCGATCTGAAAGAGGCTCTGGAGAAACTGGCCGCGCGCATCGCGCCCAACGAGATTTTTACCTTTGCCAAATTCCTCCTTTTGTCCGCGGTCATCCTGCCCATCTTGCCGCAGCAGGAGTTCACGCAGTTCCACATCAATCCCTTCAAGACCTGGCTCGTCGTTGTGGCCATCAGCAGCATTTCTTATCTCAGCTATGTCTTGCAGAAGGCGACCAAAGGGCAGGGCGGCGTGGTGCTCGCCGCGTTGCTCGGCGGCGGGTATTCGTCCACGGTCACGACCGTTGTAATGGCTCGCCGTGCCAAGAGCGAGAACCAGCCGCACCTGTTCGCGGGCGGCATTCTCATCGCCTCCGGCGTCATGTACTTCCGCCTGGTCATCCTGCTGGCGCTTTTCAACCGGCAATTGATGCTGCTGCTTTACCTGCCGCTGCTCCTGCTGGCCACCCTCGCAGTCGCCGTCGGCTGGCTGTGGACGCGCTGGGCAGACAAAAACGCGAAGGAAGTACAGCGGGAGTCGGAGCCCAGCAACCCGCTGGAACTGCTCACCGCGTTTCTTTTTGCGGCACTGTTTCTGGCGATGCTGGTAGCCACGCAGTTGGCCGTTACCTACATGGGAAAAACCGGCGTGAACCTGTTGGCGGTCCTCATGGGTATCAGCGACGTCGACCCTTTCATCATGGGCCTGACCCAGGCAGCCGGAACTCTGACGCCGCTGAAAGAAGCCGCAGCCGCGGTGGCCATTGCCGCCGCCAGCAACAACCTGGTCAAGGGAATCTACGCCTATAGCCTCGCTGACCGCAAAACCGGCGTGCAGAGCCTGCTGATGCTGGCGGCTCTGGCGGCGCTGGGCCTGGCGCCGCTTTTCTGGCTGGGTTGAAGGCCGAGAGAATGAAGTTTTTGATGTGCCTCCTATTGCTCAGACGGCGCAAATGCCAGCGGCTAGAGTGTGAAACATAAGGGTTGATCAAGAAACAATCCCTGGCATATCGGCGAGGGGAATTCGTGAACCTGCTGTACCCCTTATGGTAGCCGCGGTTGCCGCGTTGAACCCTACGGCAAACCGGCATCCGACGCAACTGAAGACAACCGCAGACACCTTAAAGGGGGGTCAAATATGCACGGAATCAAATCTCTAATCGCAGTGACAGCATTGTTCGCCGGTCTGGCTCTTGCGCCGGCAGCGAACGCTCAAATCGTCGTGGGCATCGGCATCCAGCCCACCTGCTCTTACGGCTACTATGACTACGCACCCTACGCCTGCGCGCCTTATGGTTTTTACGGCCCAGGCTACTTCTACGGCGGCGTCTTCCTCGGCATGGGCCCCTGGGCCGGTTGGGGCTACGGCCACGGATGGGGCGGACACCGCTTCAGTGACGGCGGTGGCGGAAGCTATCGCGGCGGCGGCGGCGCCATGGCCAATCGCAGCAGTTATGCTCGAGGCGGCGGTGGCGGCGGCGCAGCACGCGGCGGTGGTGGTTATGCACGCAACGGCGGCGGTGGAGCACGATCCAGCGCGTCCCATGCCTCAGCGCCTCGCGGCGGCGGCGGCGGTTCACACGCAGCAGCAGCGCATAGCGGCGGCGGCGGCGGACATGCCAGCGGCGGCGGCGGCGGACACGCGGGCGGCGGTGGTGGTGGACGCCACTAACCCACAGCTGCTGGTTCCCTCAGCGATCGGAATAACAAGCGGCGGAGCTCTCGAGCTCCGCCGCTTTGCTTTTACCCTCCCGCGCAACGCCTCTTCTATAATGGCCCGATGAAAATGAACCGCAGATCTTTCGTAGCGGGCCTGTTCGCTTCACCCTTGGCCGCAAAGTTCAGTGCCGCCGCGCTTGCCGCCCCGCCCATGAAGATCACCAGCATCGAGACGGTCTATTGGAACTCCCGCGACGATGCGCCCTTCTGGCCCCACTGGACCTGGGTCAAAATCGAAACCGACGCCGGCATTTACGGCATCGGCGAAACTTATCCGCGCAACGCCGTTGAAGCGGCCATGATTCACTCCACGGCCTCCTCGCTCATCGGCCGCGACCCACGCGACATCGAGAGGATCTGGGCCGACCTCTACCGGACTTTTGATTTTCAAGTAGGCGGCGGCGCTGAGATTCGCGCCCTCAGCGCGATCGACCTCGCTCTCTGGGATCTGCTCGGCAAATCGTTAAGCGCGCCGGTGTTTCGCCTCATCGGCGGCCGCGCCAATCCCAAGGTCCGCCTCTACAACACCTGCTTCCCTTACAAATACGACTTCAACACCGAGCCGGAAAAAATCATGCGCGAGCTCATCTCTACCCGCGGCATCAAGGGCATCAAGATCTGGCCCTTCGACGGCGCAGCCGCGCGCAACCAGAACGAGTTCATCACCTGGAAAGACATCGACGAAGCCCTCGTCCCCGTCAAGAAACTCCGCGACGAGTTCGGCCGCGAGATCGAAATCGCCATCGAGCTCCACTCGCAGTGGAACCTGACCTCGGCGATTCGCATTGCCCACGCCCTCGAGCCGTATACCCCCATGTGGATGGAAGACGCCCTCATGCCCGGCAACTTCAAGCAGTATCACGAACTCGCCGCTTCCACGCCCGTTCCGCTCATCGCCGGCGAGCGCATGGCCGGCAAAATGCAGTTCGAGCAACTCTTTGAATCCCGCACCGTCAAGTACGCCATGTTCGATGTCACCTGGTGCGGCGGCCTCACCGAGGCCCGCAAAATCGCCGCCATGGCTGACTCCATGGAGCTGCCCATCGCCCCCCACACCGCCGGCGGCCCGCTGCTCTTCTACGCCACCACGCATCTCACCACAGCCGAGCCCAACGTCTGGATCCAGGAGAGCTGCCAGCGCTTCTACGAGCACGACTGGCCCCTCATGCTGGAAAACCCCATCGCCCCCGAAGACGGCCACATCACCCTCCCCGAAGACCCCGGCTTCGGCATGAAGATCAAACCGGAAATCTGGAACCACCCCAAATCCATCCACCAGGTCACCGGCAAAGCCGAAGGCTGCTTCAAACGCGGAGATCAACTAAGCTGCGCCCCCGACCCGCAAAAGTAGGGACAGCTTTCGCATAGAATCGTTTGCGGAAGTCTTGACTGTATGCACGTTTTGTACATATCATGGAGATTGAATGGGCTTCGAGTGGGACGTTCGCAAGGCCGGGGCTAATTTCGAGAAACATGGAGTCCACTTCTCAGAGTCGCTCCCGGTATTCGGAGACGATTACGCAATTACCATCACGGATGACCAATCGGACCCCAATGAACTGAGGTTTGTGTCGCTGGGGACGGGCGCAAAGGGCCGGATACTGGTGGTGGTTTACAGCTATCGCGGTCAGAATATCCGCATCATCTCCGTGCGGCTGGCGGAACCCCATGAACGCAGCCAATGCGAGGAGCCTCGATGAAACAGAAATACGATTTCAGCCAGGGCAAGCGGGGCCGGATTGTGGCTCCGGAGCCGGAGTCACGCGGCAAGACGCGCATCACCATTCGCCTGGATGAAGATTTGGTAGATCACTTCCTCAAAGAGGCCGATGCCTCAGGCGGAGCCACGGGTTACCAGACTCTGATCAATGAGGCGCTACGGAAGCATGTTGAGGGCAAAGCGCCTAAGCTTGAGGACACGCTGCGGCGGATTGTCCGCGAGGAGATGCGGGCGGCTAGCTGAGACAGAGAGATCGGGGCTTGCCCATCATCCTTGATTCCTGCAATTCCAAATCCACTATTTTTCTGTTCCTGCGACTTCCCATAATACCTCTACTGCGACTTCTGAAAGGGCGCGGCCGGGCACTCCTGGATCGCTACTAGGGGGCAATCGACTGAATCGCGAGTGATGTAGAATTCGGTTACGCGCCTTTGTTGGAGCTTATTATGAATGCAAATGCCAGCACTCTGACCGAGAAGATCCAATCGCTCAGCGCCGAGCAGATTGTCGAGGTCGAAGATTTCGTGGAATTTGTCCGCCTTCGCGGTCAGGAACGCCTGCTGACCCACGCTGCCTCGGCGGCAAGCGCTCCGGCATTTGAAGCCATCTGGAATAATCCGGAAGACGCGGCCTACGATGCCCTTTGACTTCGGAGATGTCGTGCTGGTGCGGTTTCCCTTCACCAGCCGCATTCAAGCAGCGTCCGGCTGTGGTGGTGAGCAACCGGGCCTATAGCATCGCCAGGCCGGATGCCGTGATTATGGCGATTACCAGTCAGCTTCATTCGCCTTCCGGCCTGGGTGAGGTCTGGATCGGCCAATGGGCAGCCGCAAACCTGCTGAAGCCATCCGCCATCAAGAGTCTGCGTGAGAACCTGGGTTTCATCGCCGCCGAACGAAACGGTGGAGGTTGGGCGGAAGTCGGTTTTATTGAAAAGCAGCAAGTTAGCGCCCGCCGCGGCGGGCGTAGCAAGTCAGCCAGTCAGCCCTAGAATCCAGTTCTCACGCAGACACATCAAGCCGGTATTTGCCACTCAGGAGCAAAGTCTCATTCTCAAGCGTCTCGGCGCCTTGCAGCCCTCAGACCAGGCGGCATTGCGTCAGGCAATTGCCGCCGTACTGGGCTAGGGCAGTTCCAGGCACTCCATGCAAGTTGTTCGTGCGGTCCCACCCTTTGCGCTCTTTCAAGGTCCCTCTCCGGCTTTCGAGAATGCCCATACTGCGAGACCGCGCGCCTAACGGCAGCCCGCCACTGCGCAATGCATTTAAGATAAGGCCAGCGTGCAAACCATACGAGTCAACACACCTTCGGCAAAATACAGCGTGGTGGCCGGCAGCGGCCTCATCGCCTCGCTCGCCCCGCGCATCGCCCGCATCGCGGGCAAGCTGCCGCGCCGCGTCTTCGTCATCACCTCCGCCCCCATCTGGGCGCTCTGGGGGCATTGCATGCAGCAGTCTTTTACCGAGCCCCCTATCGTCCTTTTCCTCGAGCCCGGCGAAAAACACAAGACCCTGGCCAGCGTCGAGGGCCTGCTGCGCCAGATGGCCCAGGCCGGCGGCGACCGCGGCAGCCTCGTCATCGCCTTCGGCGGCGGCATCGTCGGCGACCTCGGCGGATTTGTCGCCGCCATCTATATGCGCGGCATTCCCTACGTCCAGGTCCCCACAACCTTCCTGGGCCAGGTCGATTCGTCCATCGGCGGCAAGGTCGGCGTCAACCTGCCCGAAGGCAAAAACCTCGTCGGCAACTTTCACCAGCCGCTGGCCGTCTTCGCCGACATCGCCACACTGGGCACGCTCTCTGACCGCGAACTCCGCGCCGGCCTCATGGAGAGCGTCAAGGCCGGCATCATCCGCGACCGCGGACTGCTGCGGTTCATGGAAGACAGCGCGGATAAAATCCTCGCCCGCGACCCCAAAGCCCTCGAGCGAGTCATCGCCGCATCCATTCGCATGAAGGCCGGCGTCGTCAACAGCGACGAGCGCGAGAACGGCCTGCGCATGATTCTCAACTTCGGCCACACCGTGGGCCATGCCATCGAGCAGGCCACCGGCTACAAAGCCCTGCTCCACGGCGAAGCCGTCGGCTGGGGCATGATCGCCGTGCTTTATCTGGCCCGCGAGCGCGGCCTTATCAACGCCCGCCAGTTCGACCGGATGGAGGCCCTGATTCACCTCTACGGCCCGCTGCCCCCGCTCAAGCTGCGCGCCGACAAAATCGTCGCCGCCACCGGCAGCGACAAAAAGAACGTCGGTGGCGTTCGCCGCTTCGTCCTGCCCGTCGGCATCGGCGCAGCCTGCGTCGTCCAGGACGTGACCCCGGCCGAATTGAACTCCGCCGTCGCCTACATGCTGGCCCAGGCCACCGAGCGGCGCAAGCCATGACCACCACCGGAGCCAAGCCGCTGGGCACCGAAGACGAAGCCAGCGCAGCGCAAGCCGTGCGCCAGATGTTTGACTCCATCGCTCCGCGCTACGACCTGCTCAATCACGTCCTCTCGGCCAACATCGATCGCTTGTGGTGGCGGCTCACCGCGCGCCGCTTCCGCGCAATCCTCGCCAACCCCGATGCCGCCATCCTCGACATCTGCTGCGGCACCGGCGACATGACCATGGCCCTCCTGAAGCTTCGCCCTCCCGCAGCCAGGCCCATCCTGGCCGCCGATTTCTCGCGCGGCATGCTCATCCGCGGCGCACAGAAGTTCGCCCCACGCGGGCCCGGCGCCCCCTACGCCATCCCCATCGAGGCCGACGCGCTCCACCTGCCGCTCCCCTCCGCGTCTTTGGATCTGATTGTCACCGCCTTCGGCTTCCGGAATCTGGCCAACTACGAGGCCGGCCTGCGCGAGTTCCACCGCGTTCTCAAGCCCGGCGGCCAGTTGGGCATTCTCGACTTCAGCGAACCCGGCGGCCTGCTTGGCAAGGCCTACGCGGTTTACTTTCGCCGCGTGCTGCCTGCCATTGGCCGGGTCATCTGCGGGAAGGACGGCCCTTACAGCTATTTGCCCACATCCGTCGGCAACTTCCCCCCGCCACCCCAGATGCTTGAGCTGATGTGCGCAAACGGCTACGACCAATGCGCCTGGCAGCCCTACACCTTTGGCATTGCCGGGTTGTACACGGCTGCGCGCACGCGTGTAGCCTAAGGACTGCAGGTGTATTTGCTGCTTTTCGGGAAAGGGGTGAAAAGGCCCGGGCCTAAAGGCCCCGGAATTTCGCCCTGTTTCAGGGGGTTGAAACCCCCTGCTCCCTCCGGATTTTCCGATCTACAACTGTAGTACTAAGAGCCTGATGAATTCTGCCGCGCCCAATTCGCTGGCCTTGAGCCCAGGCGATTCTTCGGCTGAAAAGCGGCGCGTGGCGCTCCACTCCATGCTGGCCGCGCTGGCCATGACCCTGCTCAAGCTGGCGGCGGGCCTGCTCTCCGGCTCGCTGGGCGTGCTCTCGGACGCAGCTCACTCTGGCCTCGACATGGTCGGCTCGGCGCTCACCTTTTTCTCAGTCCGCGTCAGCGACAAACCGGCCGACGAAGACCATACCTACGGCCACGGCAAGTTTGAGAACCTCTCCGCCTTCGGCGAAGTCATGCTGATGGCCGCCTCCTGCGCCTGGATCGTCTGGGAGGCCATCGAACGAATCGTTCACCAAACTTTGGCGCTGCATCACTCCATCTGGCCGGTTGCGGTCGTCATTACCTCGATCGTGGTGGACTTCTGGCGCTCCCGTAAACTGAGCGCAGTGGCCAAAAGCACCGGCTCCGCGGCTCTCGCCACTGATGCCTTCCACTTCGCCAGCGATATCTGGTCGTCCTTTGCCGTCCTCTGCGGATTGGGCGCAAGTTGGCTCGGCTCCCACTACGGAATCGCCGCATTCCGCTACGCCGATCCAGTCGCGGCCATGGTGGTCTCGCTCCTGATCCTGCGGCTCACTGTGCATCTGGGCCATGAGGCAGTCAGCGTGCTGCTCGACGAGATTCCCTCTGAAACCCGCCTCCAACTCATTGAAGAGGTGGCCCGCGTTCCCGGCGTGCTGGCCGTGGAGCAGGCCCGCGTGCGCCGCGCCGGGGCCGCTTATTTCGCTGACCTCACACTCGCCCTGCCGCGCAGCTTCACCTTCGAGCACACCGGCGAACTGGTCCGCGCCGCCACTGAGGCTGCCCATCGCGCCCTGCCCCAGGCCGATGTCGTCATCCACACCCTGCCCCGCGAATCCCGCGCAGAGAGCATCTTTGACCGCGTCCGCGCGGTTGCCGCGCGCAACAATGTCAACGTCCACGAGCTCAGCGTCCAGTCGCATCACGGCCGCCTTCGCGTTGAGCAGCACGTCGAACTGGACGAGACCATGCCCCTGCTCAAAGCGCACAGCTTTGTCACCGCCATGGAGGCCGAGATCCTCCGCGAGACCCCGGAAGTCGATTCCATTCTCACCCACATTGAAAGCGAGCCGGCCACCATCGAGCAGCCGGAAGAGATGGTCGAGGAAGACCGCAAAATCGAGTACGCCCTTCGCAAAACGGCGGCGCTTATCAAAGAGATTGTCGATGTCCACGAAATCACCGTCGGCCGCACCGGCGAGCACATCTATCTCTCCTGCCATTGCACCCTGCCGGACACGCTCACCATGCTGCGGGTCCACGAGGTCATCACCGCGCTTGAAGACCGCTTCAAGCTCGAGTGCCCTGAAGTTTACCGCGTAAACATCCACCCCGAACCGGCAACGGACAACCTGCGCTAGAGCAATGGAGGAATCAACACCATGTACGCGCACAGCGATTGGAAACAAGGCGACCTCTTCGAGGGCAGCGCCGAGAACGGCAACACCGTTCTCTTTGACGCCGACTCCGCTCACGCCCACGGCCCCAGCCCCATGGAGGCCATCCTCATGGCCCTCTGCGGCTGCACCAGTGTCGACGTCGTTTCCATCCTCAAAAAGAAGCGCCAGCCGCTCACAGGGCTGCGTGTCTCAGCCCGGGCAAAGCGAGCCGAAACACCTCCGCAGGTCTTTACCCACATCCTGCTGACCTATTCCGTCCGCGGAAAACTCAGCCGCAAGGCCGTCGAAGACGCTGTCTCGCTTTCCAAGAACAAATACTGTTCCGTCTCCAAGATGCTTGAGAAGGCTGCGGTCATCGAGTACGAAATCGTCTATCCCGACGGGGAGCCGGAGCCATGACGGACCGTCCGGTAGTCAACTTCTTTCAAATCGCTTCGCTGGTCATGCTGCTGGTCACCGTGGCTTTGCTCTCGGCCGTCACCACCATGCACTTTGCCATTCACGGCGCTGAAGTCCAGGTGCCCCCGCTGAAGGGAATGACGGTCGCTGATGCGCGGACTGTGACCTCCGGCCTTGGCCTCGATCTCGACGTAGACAACCGCTATTACTCCGCGGACATTCCCGCCGGACACATCCTTACCCAGTCGCCGGTATCGGGCACAGTGGTGCGCCGCGAGTGGCGTGTGCGCGTCGCCGAAAGCCTGGGCCCGCAGACGGTCGAAGTGCCAGACACCGTGGGCACCGAAGAGCGGGTTGCGGCCCTGCGCCTGCGACGCGTGGGCCTTGACGTCGGCGCAACCGCGCATATGGCCTACGGCAAGGCAACTGACGGCGTCATCCTTGCCCAGGATCCGCCCGCCCATGCCAAGGGAATTGCCCAGCCCAGCGTGAATCTGCTGGTAGCCACGCCCAGCGACGAAGCGCCTGACGGCTACGTCATGCCCGATCTGGTTGGAATGCCGGTGGCAAGCGCGCAGGCATCCCTCGTCCGCCTCGGCCTGCGGGTAGCGCCAGCCAGGTTCATCGATGTCCCGATAGGTTCCGTCGGCGCCCCCGGCACCCAACCCAGGCCGCCGGTAGCGCCGGGCTCGATCATCGCGCAGCAGCCGCCGGCCGGCTGGCGCGTTGACCAGACCATGCAGATCAGATTGACCGTAGCCAAGTAGAAGTCCAAATTTGCCAGAGGACAAAGCCAATGGGATTGAGCGAAGATCTGGAACGTGTAGCCTTGCAGGAGCGGGAGCTTAGATTGCCCCGCTTTGATGAAGCGGTTGCCTGGAAACTCGGCTCGCTGCTCAGAGCCATGGCTGAAGAGCGCAAACTGCCGGCAGTCGTCGATGTCCGCCGTTTTGGCCAGCCGCTCTTCTATGCGGCACTCGAGGGAACTTCTCCCGACAATGTCGAGTGGGTCCGGCGCAAGGGCAATTGCGTTGCCCGGTTTCTTCGCAGTTCCTACGCCGTCGGCTTAAAGCTGAAGCTCAAGAACGAAACCCTCGAATCGCAACACGGCCAGCCCATGCCCGACTTCGCTCCCCATGGCGGATCGTTTCCGCTCACAGTCGAGGGCGCCGGCATCGTGGGCAGCGTCACGGTCTCCGGACTCCCGCAGCGCGCCGATCACGAGTTAGCCGTCGAGGGCCTCTGCGCCTTGTTGGGACGCAGCTACGACGACCTGAAGCTGGCCGCGGAGTAGAACCGAGGGGGCGGGCGAGGCGCCCAACTTTACCGCAGCCGCATCAGTTCGCAAGTCTGCCGTAGGCCCCTTTCCATTTTTTTGCGATGGTCACGAAGGCAGCAGGACCGCTGGCTCGGATAAACTCTAGCGATTCTTGATATTTCTTGTATTTGTAGCCGTTCTTTCCGTAAAAATCCTGAAGGACGTTACAGCGCGGGGAACCCTGGCAGTCCGCGCAAGAGCAACCGCCTCCTAGCTTGCCGATGCAGCAGGTTTTGATCTTGCAGCGGGCTTTTGCGATATCCCGCTCGCCAGTCTCGTAACCCACCGTGCAACCGGGGCACCTGCCCTCGGTCCGCTCACGGCAGGTTTCGCAGAAAGCTCCGCAACAGCCAATTCCATGTCCAGTCATACGAATTCCCTAAACCAGAATCGATCGCTATCATCTTAGCGCCAGTTTGTTGGAGATAGAAGCTGGGACCTGCGTTTTACGCGATTCGCTCGATCAGCGCGATGAAGAACCCATCGTTGCGGAATGTGCCGGGAAGCAGGCGCAGCGTGGCTTCCGGCGTGAGGCTGCCGAGCAGCCGCTCCGCGCCGGATTGGGTGAGGATCCCCTCTCTGCGCAGTGCGACGATTCGCAATTCCAGCGAGACCAAGCGGGCATTCAAGTTCCGCACAAGCATTGCGGCGACGACCTGCTCATTTTCTTCGGGCTCCAGAGAGCAGGTGGAATAGACGACGCGCCCGCCGGGGCGAACAGCGCGAAGGGCCGCGGCGAGGATTGCGCACTGGCGTTCGGCGTGCCGGGCCAGTCCCTCGATGCGCAACCGATGGCGAATCTCCGGATTGCGGCCCAGCGTCCCGGTGCCGCTGCACGGCACGTCCGCCAGTACCAGGTCGTAAGCAGACACCTCGCTCAACTCGGATGCGTCGCCCAGCCGGCACTCGACTCTGTCGCCAAAATCAGCCAGCCGCTTGCGCAACTGCTCCATGCGCGCCTCGCTCGATTCGCAGGCAACAATCCGCGACTCAGGAATCCGCTCGGCAAGAATCAACGTCTTGCCGCCCGGCGCCGCGCAGGCATCAAGGATGCTTTTCACCCCACCGCCGCCAAGAGCTGAAGCCAACTCAGCCACCAGTTGCGACCCTTCATCCTGCAACCGCACCCGGCCCTCTTGAAAGGCAACAGTCGCGGTCACATCGCCGGAAACAACGGTGCGCGCGGCGGTCAGCAGCTCGCCGGGCTCTAGAACGACACCCGCCTCTGCGAGTTCCCGCACAACATCGGGGTGCCCCATCCTTTCCGCATCTTTTTGCGAAAAGGGTGGGAGACCACGATCCTCGACCAGCCGCAGCGTCAGCAGCGGCTGGCTCTGTCCGTGACGGCAGATTGCACGCGCCGCCTCTATCCCGAAGACCCGAGCCCAACGCTCCACCATCCACTCCGGGTGCGCTTGCGCCATCGCCAATTCCGCGGCAGACTCCTCCGTGAAGTTAAAAAACGTATCGCCGAGCTTGCGCAGCACCGCGTTCACCATGCCCGATGCAAACCGGTGCCCTGCCTGCTTGGCCAACTCCACACTCTCGTCAATCGCGGCGCGCGCAGGAATGCGATCCATATAAAGAATCTGAAATGCCCCCAGCCGCAGCGCAATGCGAATCTCGGCATCCAGTTTTGCGTTGGGCCGCTTCAGCAGCGCTTGCAGTTGATGGTCCAGCCGGATCTGCCAGCGCAGCACGCCCAACACCAGCGCCGTGGCCAGGTTGCGATCCGCTGCCGTGAGCGCGTTCACAACCTTGCCGCGCAGCAGATCGTCGGAGTGCGAGTGCCTGCGCTCAACCGCCATCAGAATCTGAAAGGCCGCCTTGCGCGCTGGAGAAATCGCTGCCATCGTCAGCCCAACCGCGCGCCGGCCGGCAACGCCGTTCCGCGCAAAAACTCGGCAGCCGGCAATCGCTTCTTGCCTTCAAGTTGCACTGCAAGCAGCTCAAGCCATGTGTTCCGCGCGCAGCAGACAAGCAGGCGATGACTCTCCACGCGAATCCTGCCCGGCTGGTGGTCAGCCGAAGAGCCAGAAAGCGTAAAAGCACCCCCGGTGCTCATGCGATGGACAATCAGCTTTTTCCCGTCCAGCATCGTGAACGCGCCCGGCCACGGCTGAAATCCCCGCCAGCGATTGTGCAACTCCACGGCAGTGTGCGCCGCAAAGTCCATCCGGCCGTCCTCGCGCTTCAGCATGGGAGCCAGCGTCGCTCCCGCATGATTCTGCGGCCGGAGCTTCAGATCTCCAGCGGCAAGCCGCGCCAATGTCTCCACCACCAGCGGCGCGCCGCCCTCCGCCAGCGAAACAAATAAATCAGCAGCTGTTTGCTCCGAACCGATGGCCAACGCCTGCTGCAGCAAAATGGGCCCCGTGTCCAGCCCCTCTTCCAGCAGCATGGTCGTATTGCCCGTCACGGTTTCGCCTCGCGCCACAGCCCACTGGATCGGCGCGGCGCCCCGGTATTTCGGCAGCAGCGATGCATGCAGATTGATGCAGCCCAGCCGCGGCAGCGCCAGCATCCAAGCGGGAATGATGCGCCCGTAAGCCACCACCACAATCGCATCCGGCGCGATCGCTTCCAGTTGCCCGCGAAACTCTGCGTTCTCGCGAATCTTTTCCGGCTGCGTCACCGGGATGCCATGCTGCAGCGCGCAAACCTTAACCGGCGGCGCCGTCAGTTGCTGGCTGCGGCCCACCGGCCGGTCTGGCTGCGTGGCCGCCAGCGCAATCTCGTGCCCGGCCGCCAGCAATGCCGCCAGTGTCGGTACGGCAAACTGCGGCGTGCCACAAAAAACCAGTTTCACGGGTTTACCAGTTGCCTTCGCGTTGCAGCTTGCGGATCTTGCGCAGCGTCAAGTCGCGCTTCAATCCGCTCATGCGGAAGATGAACAACATGCCGTCCAGGTGGTCAATCTCATGCTGAAAACAGCGCGCCAACAGGTCCTCGCCATCCATCTCGAACCACTTGCCCTTTTCATCCTGGGCGCGAATCCGCACCTTGGCGGCGCGCACCACCTTCTCGCGAATATCCGGAAAGCTCAGGCAGCCTTCTTCCTCGTAAAGCTTGCCATCGCTGGAAATGATCTCCGGGTTAATCAGGACCAGCTTGTCGTTGGGCTCCTTGCCCATGCTCAGGTCAATGGTGGTCAGGCGCTTTGACACGCCCACCTGCGGCGCCGCCAGCCCCACACCCTGCGAGGCATACGTAGTCTCGAACATGTCCGCGATCAGTCGCCGCAGCTCCGCGTTGAACTCGGTCACCGGCTCTCCGGGACGCGACAGGATGGGATCGGGGTATTTGACAATCTTTAATATCATCTCTTGGTTAAAAGCTCCGTATCTGTTCGATGTATCCCAGGAAATTTCGTTGCATTTCCAGCGCCGAATCTCCGCCAAACTTCTGCTGCGCCTGGCCGGCAAGGGTCAGCGCCACCATCGCCTCGCCCACCACACCGGCCGCCGGAACCACGCAAATATCGCTGCGCTCATAGCTGGCGCTGGTGGCCTCGCGGGTGTCAAACCGCACGGATTCCAGCGGCCTCCGCAGCGTCGAAATCGGCTTCAAATAGCCCCGCACCACAATGTCCTCGCCGTTCGAGACCCCGCCCTCAAGCCCCCCGGCATTGTTCTGCGGGCGCGTAAAACGGGTCGGCTTGCCGGTCGCTTGCTGGGCATAATGGATCGGATCGTGAACGCGCGACCCAAACGACTCGGCCGCCACCACGCCCCGCCCAATCTCCACCGCCTTCACCGCCTGGATGCTCATCACCGACGCGGCCAGCAGCCCGTCCAGCCGCTCGTCCCAGTTCACATAGGTTCCCAGCCCGGCCGGCACGCCATGCACAACCACCTCAAAGACGCCTCCCACCGTATCGCCGGTGCGGGAAACCTCCTCGACCTCTTCCTTCATGCGGGCCTCGGTTTCGGCATCCACGCAGCCCAGCATCACGTCGTCCTTGGCAGCCAGCGCCACAATTTCGTCCCACGCGGCAGCCCGCTTCAACTCGACGCGGCCCACGCGAATCACGTGGCTCGCCACTTCAATTCCCAGCGTCCGCAGCATCAGCTTGGCCAGCGCCCCCGCCGCCACCCGCGCCGTAGTCTCCCGCGCCGAAGCCCGTTCCAGCACGTACCGCGCATCCGGGAAGTTGTACTTCAGCGCCCCGGCCAGGTCCGCATGACCGGGCCGCGGAGAAGCCACAGCCTGATGCTTGGCCGGGTCGCCCGTCTCCACCGGCAGCTTTTCTTCCCAGTTCTTCCAGTCGCGGTTCACCAGTTCAATGGCAACCGGCGAGCCGATGGTCTTGCCGTGCCGAACCCCGGAGAGAATGTGCGCCTTGTCGGTTTCAATCTTCATGCGCCCGCCGCGGCCATAGCCCTGCTGGCGCCGCCAAAGCTCGCGGTTCACAAACTCCAGGTCAACCGGCACGCCCGCCGGCAGCCCTGAGACCAGTGCAATCAGGGCTTCTCCGTGGGACTCGCCGGCTGTTGAAAAACGAATCATATGGATTTGATTGTAAAGGAGAAGCGAACCTGCCCGCCCTTGAGATTGCACCGTGTGCCGCTTCCGCCTCCCGGCAGCTCCGCGCAGACTTCGCCCCCAGCCTACCGCCCCATCAGAAACGCCAGGTGCGACTGGCTCTCTGAGACGCCCGCCTGCACACCCTCTTGCTCATACAGATGCCTGGCCTCAAGCCACAGCATCGTCGATTCTTCGTCCTCGCCCACGTCGCCCTTCAACAGAGCGTACCCGCGCAGCGTATTGGCCAGGTCGAGGGGTGGGGTTTCGCGGTGATCGCGGTAGATGGCCAGAGCTTCGGTGTAGCAGGGCGCGGCCTGATCTGTGTTTTTCATTTTGCGCAGAATGTCACCGGCATGGCGCAGGGCGTGGGCCAAGCTGAGCACGTCGCCGAGGGCGCGATGGAAGCCGGCAGCATCCTGATAATGCTTGCGCGCGGCGTCCAGGTTGCCGAGATCGCGCTCCACCTGCCCGAGCCCGGCAAGCGAGCGCGCAACCAGGGCGCGATCACCCGCGTTGCGCGACATCTCCAGCGCTGCCGCAAAATGCATCCTGGCGTCAGCCGTCTGGCCTGCTCTCCGCGCCTGATTGCCCTCGTCCAGCAGCGTCTGGGGTGTGCTCGTCATCCTGGCCTCAGCCTAGCACGCCCAATGTTCCCCTGTATGCTGCTGCTTATTCCTGCCGGGGTCCCCGGCAACAGGTCTTCGCCGCTGGGGTGGCTATTCCCTATTCCGTGCTCTACCGCCTACCATGAACCCATGGCCTGCTTCCTCTTCAAGACCGAGCCCGATGTCTACTGCTTCGACGACTTCCTCCGCGACAAAGAGACCGTCTGGGACAACGTTACCAACCCCACCGCCGTAAAGTTCCTTCGCGAAATGAAGGCCGGAACCAAGTGGATCTTCTACCACACCGGCGACGAGCGCACCGCTGTCGGCACCGGCACCGTCCTCAGCGTCGACCCCACCGATCCAAAAGTCCCCATTGTGCGCGTCAAGGTCGGCAAGCGCCTCAAGCACCCCAAGACGCTGGCCGCCATCAAGGCCGAACCGCTCTTTGCCGCCTCGCCGCTGGTCCTCATCGGCCGCCTCTCCGTGGTGCCGCTGACCCCGGAGCAGTGGGAGTGGTTTCTAGAGTAAGGAAGTAAGGAAGTAAGGAAGTAAGGAAGATGTGGTAAGATTTCCTTACTTCCTTACTGGAGGGCCTATGCTTGCAAAATTGACGGTCAAAAACCAACTCACCCTGCCCAAAGCCGTAGCCAGGCAGTTTCCCGGCGTTGAACACTTTGACGTCAGCACCGACGGGGCATCAATCACCCTCAAGCCGCTGCAACGAAGCCGCCTGGATGAAGTGCGCGCACACCTGGAGAAGCTGGGCATCACGGAGCAGGACGTGACCGACGCAATTGCCTGGGCGCGTCAAAGCGAGTGAATGTCGCCGCCAAAGCGAGAGTCGTCTTCGACACCAATGCCGTCCTCTCCGCGCTCCTCTTTACCTATGGACGGCTGAGCTGGCTCGTAGACCATTGGCAAGCAGGAAACTGCGTTACCCTCATCTCGCATGAGACGACCGCAGAGCTGAAAAGAATCCTGGCGTACCCGAAGTTCCATCTCTCCGCCGAGGAGCAGTTAGAGGCCTTGGCCAACTTCGTCCCTTTTTGTGAAGCGGTCGGCATTGCGAAATCATGCCCGGTTCTTTGCCGCGACCCCAGGGACCAACCCCTGCTCGACCTGGCGCACTGCGGCAAAGCCGATCTACTTGTAACAGGCGACCAAGACCTGCTGTCCCTGACCGGCCAGACAGCCTTCGTGATCGAAACACCCGAGGCCTATCGAGGCAGAGTCCTCGGTCCAGAGAAGCATCTGTAATCCAGCCCCCTGATTCACTTCTCCGGCCTTAGGCTCCGCAACCTTCCACCGGCAGCCGTTTCCCTGTTCCCTACTCTCTGCCCTCATTCAGCCACCGCTTGGTATTCAGCAACTGCCTTTGATCCAGCGCCCACACCTTCCCGGTCAGTTCCTCCGCGCTCTTGCCCTCGCGGATGCACTTCTCAAACTCCCCGGTCATGGCCTGGATTTTGGCGTCCAGATCGTCGAGGAAGTTCAGCACCAGCGCCTCGGGAATCATCGGCAGCTTCGGCGAACCGAACTCCAGCTTCCCGTGGTGGCTCAGAATCATGTGCAGAATCAGCGTCTTCAGCTTGGGCGGAAAGTTCGGCAGGCTGTCGATGGTCTTCTCGACCAGCGCCGCGCCCATCTGGATATGCCCCAGCAGCATCCCCTCGACCGTGTATTCGAACCCGATCTCCCAGCTCAGCTCCTGCACCTTGCCGATGTCGTGCAGAATCACGCCGGTCAGCAGCAGATCCCGGTCCAGCAGCGGGTAACTGGGAATCACGCGGTCCGCCAGCGTAAGCAAGCTCACCACGTGCTCCAGCAATCCCCCCAGCCACGCGTGGTGCAGTTGCTTGGCCGCCGGAGCCTCGCGATAAGCCTGCGCCAGTGCCGGATCGGCCAGCATTGCCGTCAGCAACAGCTTCAGGTCCGGATTGCTGAAGCTCTCCACAAAGCTCTGCAACTGCTTCCACAACGCCGCTACGTCGTAGGTGGTCGAGGGCAGCATGTCCGCCTTGTCCACTTCGCTGGCCTGGGCCTTGCGCAACTGGTCGATCTTCATCTGCAAGCGGTCGTCAAAACGCGAGGCCGAGCCACGCGCCTTCACAATGTCGCCGCGCTCGAAATCCTTCGCGATGCGCGGGTCGCCCAACTCCCAGACACGTCCCTCCAACTGGCCCGTCTTGTCGCCCAGAATCAGGTTCAGATACGGCTTGTTGGTCTTGGTTGTCCGCTGCTGCTTGGCCAGTACCAGAAAATAACCGTCGAAGAGCTTGCCTTCGTCAAAGTTCGCCAGATCCGCAATATAGATGTCTTTCATTCTGTCCTGAAGACTACCGCAACTCCCTGCCCTTGCCCAAGAAACAAGCCGGGCCTGGGAGAATTCTCCCAGGCCCGGCCAGTTCGCTTTGCTGCTGAAGGCTACTGTTTGGGCGCAGGCGCAGGCTGTGGCGCCGGCGCAGGCGCAACCGCCAGGGGAACATCCTGCGACTGGCCGTTGTCGTCCTTCTTCTTTTTGCTCAGCCTGGTCTTGATCCCAACGGTGGTGGCCTTCTTCTTCTTCTTGCTCGCGGTGTCGCCGGCCAGGCCCAGCGGCCCTGCCTGTGTTTCACGATCGGCAACTTCGGCTGAATCCGGCGGTTCAGGCGCCAGCTTGTCCTGCTTCGGCACCTTGGTCTTCGCCTTCCTGGCCGTCCTCGCCCGCTCGCTGAAGCGTGTCTTGGTCGTCCTGGCGCTGTCTTCCAGCGGGTTCACCGGCCCTGCTGCCTGATCGGTCCTGGTCGAACCGTTCGCCGCCACCGTAGCTCCGGACCCTGCGCCCGCGTCTTCGGTCTTTGTCTCTGCCGCGGCAGGCAAAGTCTCCGACGGCGCCTTGCCAAAGCGGATCTTCTCTTTCTTCCCCGCCTTCATGGTGGCCAGATTCACCGCCTGTTCACCCTTCTTCCGCTTCGCCTTCTTGCCTTTTTGCGCGGGCGTGGCTGCTGCTGCCGGTGCAGCGGGCTCAGGAGCCGCCTCTGCTGCCTCAGGCTTGGATTTCTGGCGGAAGGTGTGGGTGGTCTCGCGGAAGCGCGTGCGCTGCACCTTCTTCTTCTTCTTGGGGGCCGGCGGAACATAGGCGCTGTAAACCGGCTTGGTCTCCCGCACGCTCGCGCCGCTGTCGGTATAACCCGGCTTGATATCGATATAGGCGCTCTCGCGCATCTTGGTCAGATACTCGCGAATCGCAGGTTCCATCTGCTTCATGAAAAGCGATTCCGCAACCTGGTCCTGCACTTCCTTATACGGCGGCGCCCCGCCTTCAACGTGCTGCGTCACCTTCAGGATCACGAAGCCCTGCTTGGTCCGGATCGGCTCAGTGTACTGGCCGGCCTTGAGCACAAACGTCTTGTCTTCAAGCACCTTTGCCAGGGCGCCCCGCTGATACTGGCCCAAATCGCCGCCCGAAGCTGCCGTCGTTCCATCGCTGAACGAGCGCGCCAACTGCGCAAAATCCCCGCCCGCCTGGAGCTTGGCTTCAAGATTGTCGGCCTTTGACTTCGCCGCAGCCAGCAATGCCGGATCGTCTGCCGCAGCCCCCTCTGCCCCTGTCCCCACCGCAACCAGAATCTCGCTCAACCGCACGCTCTCCGGCTGCGCGTATTCACTTTTGTGCGCCTCGTAGTAGCGCTCTGTCTCGCCCGGAGTGACATTGATCTTGCTGCCCACCTCCTGGCGCATCACAAGCTGGGTGATAATGCCATTGCGGATGTTGGCCTTGAAGTCCTCAAACGAAACGCCCTGTTCCCTGGCTTCCTTCTCCAGGTCGTCGAGCGTCTCCATGTTGTACTGCTTGCGAATCTCGTTCAGCTTGTTGACCAGCTCGGTCTCGCCGGTGATCCCCAGTTCCTTGCCCTTGGAGAGCCAGAGTTGCTGGTCAATCAAGCTCCGCAGCAGGTCGCGGTGGCCCTCTGAGATCTCCTGCATCGATTTGCCCTGCTGGCGCGCCTCCGCATCCACTTCCTTCATCGCGCGGTCGTAGTCGGAGCGCGAAATGATCTGGTCGTTGACGCGGGCGATGATCTCCTCGACCGTGGTGCCGCCGTACGGGCTCTCCGGCGCGGCGGGATGCGTTTGCGCCAGAGCGGAGCTTGCGAGCAGCAGCGTGCCAAACACGATTGCCGCGGGAATGCGAAGGAGTTTTGGATTCATAGTTTCGGACACGGCAGGCGGCAATCCTTCGCCACCTGAAGCATAGAAGTCATTGTAAATGCCAAGGCAGCGGGAGCGCGATGCCTGACGCGAATCAGGCGCATTTCGCCCATTCCCGCCGCCTCTTCGCGCCGCAAACTCCACCCCTAACTGCCTGTGGTGGAACGGGCTATTGTCCAGCCTGCATTCCAGCGAGCGGTAATGGAGTGAGTTGTATATCTCGGGGTGTTTGTGAAGCGAAGGTTGACGTTGTCCTG
>Ga0302320_10008639_pt1 | contig 22087 bp, 12 predicted proteins | sample Bog_T0_3_FD_202130 | JGI IMG/M metagenome (GOLD analysis project Ga0302320, IMG submission 202130) | Peat permafrost microbial communities from Stordalen Mire near Abisko, Sweden - Bog_T0_3 | ecosystem: Environmental > Terrestrial > Soil > Wetlands > Peat | place: Sweden: Abisko, Stordalen Mire...
GCCGCTTTCGGACGCACGGCCCGCCAAAGCACCAAGGAAGACTTTCGCCCGCTCAAAAGCGGTGCTAAAGCCACCGTACTCCAAGCGCTGGCGCGAATGCCCGGCGCCTCCAGTTTCGCGAAGCGTCTTGGAGTGCGGCGGTCCTCCGCCGCTTTCGGACGCACGGCCCGCCAGCGAACCAAGGAAGACTTTCGCCCGCTCAAAAGCGGTGCTAAAGCCACCGCACTCCAAACGCTCGCGCGAGTGTCGGGCGGGTCCAATTTCGCGAAGCGTCTTGGGCTGCGGCGGCCCTCCGCCGCTTTTTTGGGGCACACGCGAGAAACTCCGCCAAAAGCAGGATTGATCTCGTTTGTAAAGGAGCAGTTTCACGTCCGGTTATTCTTGGGCTTTGACGATTTTGCCTTGTCCGATGAATCATCAGGCATCTGGAACAACATCGTTTTCAATTCATAGATGGAGGCGCCAGTCTGAGCGTTTTCCACCACCACGTCCACTTCATGCAAGCCGTCCAGTTCCGCCGGTCTAATAGTTTGCCGCCAGCGATAAAGCGGCAGCGCCGCGCCGCAATCCCCCTGCTCAGTGCCATCAGTCCAATCCGTTTGGGCGCGCAACAATTCGATTTGTCCGGCGGCAATCAGCGCGGCGGTGGTCTGTAATTCCGAATCCTTGCTGGAGCCGAGTGCCGTGGTGATGCCTTGGGTGAGACCCGTCAGCGCCAAGGCCAGAATCACAATGGCCACCATGATTTCAATCAGCGTGAATCCGGCAACGTGGTTCATGGCTGTGCCTCACGTTCCAGTTCCACGACGTGAACGCGCGCCGTGACCGGGTTGATCTGTAGCAGCAGCCGAAAACCGTCGCGGTCGCGCAGCAGGACCGCTCCGGGATCCGCGGTGCCGTCGGGATAAAACGCAATCATCGCCTCCTCCGGGCTGCTTTCAGAAACGGGGGCTTCGGCCGCGCCATTATCTTCCGCAGCCAGCCGTTCCGCCGGATGGAATTCCACCGCGATGCGGGAATCCAATTGCCCCCGGTTGCCCGGCACATCATCGGCGGTCACAAAATCCTCCTGTCCGTTTTCCTGCACCTGTTTTTCGACCAGATACCGGCCGGTTTTATCATCCAGTCGCACCCGGCGAACTTGGTTTAGGCTGACCGCGCGGCTGTAGGCCAGGTCGAATACGTTGATCAACTCGCGGCTGTTCGAGCGCAGCAGCTCCGCTTGAAACGAGCCCTTCATTTCAGGAATCATGAGCGCGGTCATGATGCCGATGATCGTGATCACGACCATCAATTCGATGAGGGTGAAACCCGGGTGGCTCAACCGACCATGAGCGCGTGGGTGCCTCGCCGGCGAGTTCCTCGAACGGAATCGGGCAATGAATTTGAAACCCGCGGGGGAGCCGCCCACGCTTCTCCGCGCCACCCATTCTTCAGGTTTGAAAACCTGCGCTGCGGGTACGCATTTCATAATCACCAGTTGCCGATGTCCGCCTTGCCGTCCACGCCCGCCGACCACAGGTCGAAACTGGTGGCATGATGCGTTCCGGGATAGGCATACTGATAGGGATGTCCCCAGGGATCGTCACGAAGCTGCTTGATGTAGGGCCCGCGCCACTTCTTGTCGTCGTCGTTGGAGGGCGGATCCACCAGGACTTTCAAGCCTTCGTCCGGCGTCGGGTAGCGGTCCATCTGGATATAAAAGCGTTCCACGGCGGATTCCAATTCGGCGACCTGGGACTTGGCGGCGCTGATTTTCGCGTCCTGGGTCGTGCCCATGAATTGGGGGATGATGGTGGCCGCCAGAATGCCGAGGATGATGACGACCACCATGATTTCGATCAAGGTGAACGCGGCGGAGGGGTGTTTCTTGGATTGCAGTTTCATAAGTTATTGGTGGGCGATGATTCAATGAATGTAGCGGCGTCTCGGCAGAGCGCCGCCATCTAAAGTCAGATAATTCATTGGTTGGAAGTTTTCATTCAATGAATGGCGCTGCTCATTTTGAAAATTGGCAGCAGAATGGCAATGACAATGAATCCCACGAGCGCGCCGACCACCAGAATGAGCGCCGGGGCGAGGAGCGAGATCAAGACCTTGGTCCGCGCCCGCATCTGGCGTTCCTCGATCTCGGCCACCTTGAGCAGCATTTCGTCGAGTTTGCCGGTTTGTTCGCCCACATCAATCATCTGAACCATCGTGCGCGGGAAGAGGCCCAACTTGCGCAAGGGCCCGGCTAGGGAATCCCCGCCGCGAGTTTCCTCGGCCACGTTCGCGACCTGCTGCGCCAGAATCCGGTTGCCGATGGTGTTTTCCACAATCTTCAACGCGGGCAGCAGCGAAACGCCGCTTTTCGCCAGCGTGCCCAAAGTCCGGGCAAATCGGCCCAGGGCCGCCGAGCGGATCACCGGGCCGATCAAGGGCAGACGCAACTTGAGGTTGTCCCAGTTCTCCGCGCCGCGCGGTGTGCGCAAATACCATTTTCCGCCGAAAACCGCGGCCAGCAAACCCGTGAGCAGCCACGGCCAGAATTGATGCAGTCCATGGCTGACCTTCAGCAGAATCAAGGTGGGCAGCGGCAGCACCGGCAGCATGTCCTGCAACATGGTGAACAGCTTCGGGAGCACCACGGTCAGGAGCACCGTGACCGTGCAAATGCCGAAGATGAGAACAAACACCGGATATGCCACCGCCGACACGACTTCGCCGCGCACCTCGTCCTCATGTTCCAGCAAGGTGGCCAGGTCGGCCATGACCTTTGGCAGCACGCCGCCTTCTTCGCCTACGCGCACCATGCTGCAATACAGGTTGCCGAACAGCTTGGGATGTTCTTGTAGGGCGGCTGAGAGGGCCACGCCTTTGCGGACCGAGTCGGCGGTTTTCAGGATGACAGCCCTGAGAGCGGGATTCTCCTCCTCCTCGCCGAGGCTGTCCAGCGCCTGCGGAATCGGAATGGCCGCCCCGAGCAGCGCGCTGATTTCGCGGGTAAGCGCCGTGATGTCTTTTCGTTTGACGCGCAGGCCAAAGGCGGCTTCCGGCGGCGTTGCGGTTTTGGCCGACGCGGCGTTTGTGGTTTCGCTTTTGGCTGAATTGAGTTCGAGCTGGGATGGATACAGCCCGCGCTGGCCCAGCAGCCGCAGTGCGCCCTTGCGGTCGTCCGCTTCAATCACGCCGGCCACGCTCGCGCCGCCGGTTTCGACCGCCTGATAACGGAACTCGCTCATTCCGGCAGATCTCCCGAGGACACGCGCAGGATTTCTTCAATGGAGGTGATGCCGTCGGCGGCTTTTTGCAGGGCGTCCTGGTGCATCGTCATCATACCTCTTTGCGCGGCGGCTTTCAGTTCGGCATTGGATCGTTTCTGCAAAATCAGCTCTTTCAATTCCGGCGTGAGGGCCAGCAATTCAAAAATGCCAATGCGCCCCCGATAGCCCGTATTGCGGCACTCCTCGCATCCCCGGCCGGTATGAAAAACTCCTTGAATCTGGCGGCCGCTGATCGCCTCTATCTTTTCGCGCAGCACGGGCGTGACGGGGGTTTCTACCCGGCAAGCCGGACAAATCTTTCGCACCAGCCGCTGCGCCAGCACTCCTTCGAGCGACGACGCGATCAAAAATGCCTCGATGCCCATGTCCAGCAGGCGCGTCACCGCGCCGGTGGCGTCGTTGGTGTGAAGCGTGCTGAAAACCTGATGCCCCGTGAGCGCCGCGCGGATGGCGATTTCCGCCGTCTCCGAATCGCGGATTTCGCCGACCATCACCACGTCCGGGTCCTGCCGCAAGATCGAGCGCAGGCCGGTGGCAAACGTGAAATTCCGGCTGGGCCGCACGGGAATTTGCGCCACGCCGGCCAGTTCATATTCCACCGGGTCTTCAATCGTGAGAATCTTGAGCTCCGGGGTATAGATGCCATGCAAAATGGAGTACAGCGTGGTGGTTTTGCCGCTCCCGGTTGGACCGGTGGCCAGGAAAAGCCCGTGCGGCTTTTCCACGAGCTGCGACAACAATTTGGCCCGCTTTTCGTCCAAGCCAAGTTCCCCGGCGGTGGATACCTTGGAATTCTTCTCCAGCAGCCGCATCACCAGGCTCTCGCCGTAAATCGTCGGCATGGTGCCCACGCGGATGTCCACGCGCGCGCCCCGGTGGTTGATTTGAATATGGCCGTCCTGCGGCATGAACCGCTCGGCGATGTTCATGTCGGCCATGATTTTGATGCGGGAGACCAGCGCGGCGTGCAAATGCTTCGGGGGCGGCGGGTTCACCTGCAGCAATCCGTCAATGCGGTAGCGCAGTTCCAGTGAATTCTCAAACGGCACGAGATGAATGTCGCTTGCCCGCTCTCGCAAGGCCGTGGAGATGATCAGATTCACCAAGTTGACCACCGTGGGTTCGTTGGCCATCACCTCGATGTCGTGGAGATTCTTGACCTCGCCGTTGGTCTTTTCCGGGTCGAGATTTTCGATCATCCTTTCCACCGTCACTTGGTAGCATTCGGAGATTTTCGCGGTGATTTCCGCGGCGGGCGCGGCAAATTCCTCCACTTCCAATCCGCTCAAGAGCCGGATGTCGTCAATCACGCGCTGGTTGCCCGGAGCGGCGGAGGCGATCTGGAGGATGCCGTTGCGGACGGCCAAGGGCAGCAGACAGTGCCGCTTGACGAATTCGGCGGGGAGCAGACGGATGATTTCCGGGGACACCTCAAGCGTGGGCGCCGGGATTGCTGGCGGCAATGTACCGAGCCGGGCTGGGCTGCCCAAGGTCCCGGCTTGGCCGTCGGTCACGTTCAAGGTGTCACCACCTGGAACCGCCGCGGCTTCCACATTTCCAATGTTTCCACTTGATTCACGCATGGCTCCAACCACCTCTGACACACTCTGAAACGGACCGCCGGCGAGGCGGGCGTATCGGGTTGTAAATCATTCAGTCCCAATGAGACACCCAATGAGACACCGCTAAAAGCAAAAAGTTTCACGAACATGTCCTTTTTTGGCGCCGCGCGGCTTTCGGGAAAAGTGCTTTTTAACCACCAACATTATTGACCACGTTGATCACGAATTGCACGGATTGCCATTTTTCTTGGTGCGCCATCGTTTCAGCGCGACCGGGTCGCGCGTATTATTCTGTCGCGCATCTTCCTTTTCCCCGGCGTGGAAAATCGTTAAGTTTTGTTCCCTGTGGCACCGACACTTTACGAGCTTATCCCGCGCGACGAGCGCCCCGGCAACAATCTGCTGCTGGAGCGCTTTCTCGATTATGTTTCGGGCCGGCGGCTCCAGCTTTATCCCGCGCAGGAATCCGCCATCCTCGAAGTGTTCGACGATAAAAACGTCATCCTCAACACGCCCACGGGTTCCGGCAAGTCGCTCGTGGCCACCGCCCTGCATTTTCAGGCCATCGCCCAGGGCCGCCGCTCCATTTACACTTGCCCCATCAAGGCGCTGGTGAACGAAAAATTCATGGCGCTGTGCCGCGAGTTCGGCCCGGATAACATCGGCCTCTGCACCGGCGACGCCTCGGTCAATCGCGACGCGCCCATCCTCTGTTGCACCGCGGAAATCCTCGCCAACATCGCGCTGCGTGAGGGCGCGGCGGCCAACGTGCGGGACATCGTCATGGACGAGTTCCATTATTACGCCGATCGCGAGCGTGGCGTGGCGTGGCAGGTGCCGTTATTGACGCTGCCGCAGGCGCGCTTTCTGCTCATGTCCGCCACGCTGGGGGACACGTCGTTTTTTGAGGCGGAACTCACCCGGTTGACCGGCCGGCCCTCGGCCACAGTGGCCTCCACTGACCGGCCTGTGCCACTGGCCCATGAGTATTCCGAATTGCCGCTGGCCAAGACGCTGGAGAGCCTCGTTGCCGGTGGGCGCGCGCCCGTGTATGTTGTTCACTTTACGCAACTGGAAGCGGCCCAGAGCGCGCAGGACTTCACCAGCATCAACGTCTGCACCCGCGACGAAAAGGCCGCCATTGCGAATACGCTGGAAGGCTTCAAGTTCACCAGTCCGTACGGACCGGAAATCAAAAAGTGGCTGCGGCACGGCATCGGCCTTCATCATGCCGGCCTGTTGCCAAAGTACCGCGTGCTCGTCGAGCAGCTCGCGCAAAAAGGGTTGCTCAAGGTCATCTGTGGCACGGATACGCTCGGCGTGGGCATCAATGTCCCCATTCGCACGGTGCTGTTCACGCGCCTGTGCAAGTTTGATGGCCAGAAAACGGGCATTTTGAGCGCGCGGGATTTTCACCAAATCAGCGGCCGCGCCGGGCGGAAAGGCTTTGACGACCAAGGGTGGGTGGTGGCGCAGGCTCCGGAGCACGCTATTGAAAATCTCAAGCTGGCGGAAAAATCCGCGCGCGATGGCAAGAAGACCGTGAAGCGCCAGCAGCCGGACAAGAACTTTGTCAACTGGGATAAAAACACGTTTGCCCGGCTGATCGTCGCGCCCCCGGAAAGGCTGGCCTCGCGCTTTCAAGTCACGCACGGCATGTTGCTGAACGTATTGAGCCGCGACGGCGATGGCTGCGCCGCCATGCAAAAACTCATCCGCGACTGCCACGAAGCCCCCAAGGCCAAAAAAGCCCATGCGCAGCGGGCCTGGCAGTTGTTCCGTTCCCTGCTCAACCGCAAAATCGTGGAGTTCGTCAATCCCCGTAAAACCGACATTGACCCGCCGCTGGTGCCGGTTCTCCCTCTCCCCGGGGGAGAGGGTCGGGGTGAGGGCGGTCGTAAAACTGACCGCGCCCGCAAACTCCGCGTGAACGTGGAGCTGCAGGACGATTTTTCCATGGACCAGGTGCTGTCGCTGTATTTGCTGGAAACGATTCCGCTCATTGACCCGCAGGCGCCCGACTACGCGCTGGTTTTGCTCACGCTGGTCGAGTCCATCCTCGAAGACCCGGACATCATCCTGCGCAAACAGCTCGATCAAGTGAAGGATCGCAAGATGGCCGAGATGAAAATGGACGGCCTCGAGTATGAGCAGCGCATGGAAGAACTCGAGAAACTGGAACATCCCAAGCCAAATCGCGAGTTTGTCTATTCCACGTTCAATGATTTCGCCGCGCGGCATCCGTGGGTGGGCGAGGAAAACATCCGCCCCAAATCAATTGCGCGCGAGATGTTCGAGGAATTCCGCTCCTTCGCCGATTACATCAAGCTCTATGAATTGCAGCGGGCCGAGGGCGTTTTATTGCGGCACTTGAACAGCGTGTTCAAGGTGCTCTCCCAGACCGTTCCCGACGCCGCCAAGAACGATCAGCTCCGCGAAATGGAATTGTATCTCACCACCATGATCCGGCAGGTGGATTCCAGCCTGCTCGACGAATGGGAAAAAATGCGCGATCCGAATTATCGCCCGGGCGAGACCAGGGAAGTCCGTCCGCCCGGCGCCGAGGAAGCTGCTGCTGACATCACGCGCGACACCAAAGCCTTCACCGCCGTCATTCGCAATCGCATCTTCAGCTTCCTGCGCGGGCTGGTGATGGAGGATTACGAGCAGGCTATTGCCGGTCTCAATTCACCCGCCGACGCCGAAGGCCAACCCTGGACGGCCGACCGGCTCCGGTTGGCCTTCGACGAGTATCACGCCGGGCACGAGCACCTTTGTCTCGACCCCAACGCCCGCAATATCCGCCACACCTATGTCCTGCCCGGCGACGATAAAAAGTCCTGGCGCGTGCAACAAATGCTGGTGGACCCGGAGGAGCACAACGACTGGGTGGCGGAATTCGAGGTGGATCTGGCGGAAGCCCGCAAGCTGGGTGAACCGTTCCTGCGTCTGCGGAGGATTGGCAGCCTGGCCTGACCCGCCGCCATGGGATAGGAGCGCAGGCGGCTCGCCTGCGGGTTTCAGCCAGAAACCCCAAGGACCGAAAGGCATCGCTCCCGCCTGCGGATCGGTTCGGCATTTGATCCCGTCATCTCGCCCGTTTCACCTTGCGGTTGCGATTTGCGGGGTTGGAGGTGGTTTGGCGTTGGAGTCAGGACATTTGGATTCCGAATTGAACATTTCCCGCGATTTTTCATTCAAATGGACAAACATGCCACGCGACCAGAAACAAACGCAGCTGCCTCATCTGCTGGCTATTCTTCTCCTGTGCGTTCTGACCGCCGGTTGCGGCCGAAAGGAGCGCACGCTCTACAGTCCTCCCGCGAATGGTAACCCGGCGCATCCGCCGGCCGTTCGCATCATTGTGCCGGCCGATGGCGCAATCTTCCACGCGCATGAGGATATTCGCTTGCTGGCCCTTGCCACACCCTCTGGCAGTGACTTGGGACCCGATGAGGAGGCCTCCAGGATTTATGCCGAGTCGAAAGGATGGGAATTGGTGCATGGGCGGAACCATGATTATTCGGTCGAATTCCTCGCCGACACGAACCGCCTCAGTGTGCAGTCAACCAGCATGGTTTTTGCGCGAGCGAAGTCAAAACCCGGCCAAGCCCAACCCATGATCATGGTTGGTGTGGGTTTCCCCGCAGTGGAATGGGTATGGCGCAACGTACCTGCTGGCAGCCACACGCTGACGGCCAGAGCGACCAATGAAAATGGCCTGACCACCATTTCCACGGCCGTGACCATAACGGTTCTCCCCTGAGCCGGTCCTCCCCGCCCTCGTCCTTGTGATCTTGGGAAAATCCGAGGACAACCGGGAGAACGAGGAGGAGTTGCTTTCCGGGCTCAGGGAATTGTCCCTGGCCCGCTCCGCACAAAGATGCGATGGCAGGCACAACCGAGCTGGAGTATCCTCTGTATAGTTCCAGCCTTTTGTCGCACCCGCCGCGAGGCGGCGGGTGAGGAGCCCGGGAAGGCAGGAAATTTATACCATCGCCAAACCAGCAAATTAATTTGTGAAATCAAAGTTGTGCCGTTTCGCTTCCCTCCTAGTGCGCCGTTTTCTGCCAGGCTGTGTTGCCCTCACCATCATCCTGGCTGTGCGCCCGGCCCGGGCCGATGCCCTGCTGGAATTATTTCAACAGACCTGGCCGCAGGTCACCCAAAGAATGCCGGAAATGGCGGAGGCGGGGTACGACAGCTTGTGGCTGCCGAATCCGGCCAAGGGCAACAGCGGCGCGTATTCCGTGGGCTACGACCCGTTCGATCCGTTTGATTTGGGCGGCACCAACCAGCAGGGCACGGTCGCCACCAGGTATGGCACGCAGGCGCAATTGATTCAGATGGTCCAAACGGCTCATCGCTTTGGGATTCGCATTTATTTCGACAACGTGATGAACCACCGGTCCGGCACGGTGCCAGGTTACCCGGGATCGGGCACGCCGACGAATTATTACCCGGGTTTGATCCCGCAGGACTTTCATGTGCAAGCCGTTTCCGGCGGATATGAGAACTGGGACAACGTCAGCGATTGGTGTTCAACTGAAAACGTGGAAAACAATCCGCTGCTGGGCCTGTGCGATCTTGCCAATGAACCCGGCTCGCTCAACTGGAATTTCGGCACCAATTACGGGGGCACGATCACCAAACCCTGTTTCGTGAGGTTTCCCGGCCGCACGGATTTGTACATGGACACCAATGGCCCCTTGTTGGGCTTGGGCGGAGGCGGGGGCGGCGCGTGGCCATTGCCGCCAAACGGCTACGGCCCTTTGAATGGGTGGCGTCCCTTCGACGGCCACGGACAGCCGGTGGCGGAAGACGTCTCCACTTATCTTTGCCGGGCAGTGGCTTGGACGCTTTATACGACCGGGTGCGACGGCTTCCGACTTGATGCGACAAAGCACACGCCGGTGAGTTTCTTTGGCAACGCCACGGGGCAGACGGACGATCCCAATTTTGTGGGTTACACCGGCGCCATCCAGGCGATGTATGATTACGTCCACGGCTACGGCAGCAACGTGACCGGCAACGGTTACGTGGAAACTGACGGCTGCCGGAATAGCCTGTTCAACACCGAGGCGGCGCGCAACGACGCGATGGTTTTTGGCGAGTATATCCCGGCTGCGCTGTCCTCAACCGAAGATTACGGGGCATATCTCAATTCCGGCATGAGGCTTTTGAACCAGCCGCTGTACAACGAGTTCAATAACATACTCGACAATGCCGACAGTCCCCCGGGCCTTTCCGGCTTTGACGGGAGGGACTATGCGCCCACGACCAGCGAGCAGGGAAACTGCGACAGCAACGGCAATTACAGCATGGCGCAGGCTGTCAATACGCCGCAGACCCAGGACAGCGGCACCTGCTGTCCCGCCAATCAAGGGCTGGAGGATGCCTATTTCTTCATGCATGAAGGCCTGCCGATGGTGTATGCGGACGGTTTCAACCACAACACAGGCGGCGGCACGCCCATTGAGTCATTCGCCAATTACCTCGGCGAGAACGGCGACAATACGATTCCAGACACCATGTATCTGCACAACCAGCTTTCGCGCGGGGGCACCTCGTCGCGCTGGAGCGACACGAACATCGTGGCGTTTGAACGCTATGATTATCGCGAAGGCACAAACACCGAACCCCAAACGCAGACCGTGGCGCTGTTTGTGATGAACGACAAAACGAGTTATCCCGGTGACATTACATTCGACGACGGGGTGGGGCAATCGTACGATGGCTATTACGGCGGCATTGCCATTTCCAATTCAAGAAACGTGGGGCTGGCCGTCGGGTTTGCGCCCGGCTCAGTGCTGGTGCAACTGGCAAGTTCCTCGCCGACCGGCGGGCGGGCTTATCAGAAGTTACTGGTCCACGCCGCGACCCAAAGTCTGTCTGCCGCCCAAGCTCAGTCGTCCATCACCAATTCCAATCCGACGCAGCGGCTGATTTACGTCGGCGGACAAACCATCCCCTCCGGCGGCGGGGCCATCGAATTAAACGTTCCCAGCGATTCCTGGCTCATCTATGGCTATCAATGGCCCGAGGCCAGCCGGGCGAATAGCTTTACCAACGCCATCGCGTTCCGCCAGGGCGGGAATAATGTGCGGCAAATCACCGTCTATCGCCAGGATGGGCCGAATGCCGCGACCAACTACAATCCACTCTTCCCCTTCAAGATGCGCGGCGGCGTGGATCAGTATGGAAATGTAGTGTGGGCTCCCGGCGAGGGGAGCTTCTCTAATCTAACTTATGCGATCAATGTGCCGGTGGTCACGAATGCCAATTTCGACATTCTCCTCCGCAGCGACTCCTCGTGTTCCAACACGCTCGTGAAACTGGACGGGGGCATTGATCTGAACAGCCAGATGGGACTGGGGCCGACGAATTTCCAGATCGGCATCGCGCCAACCAATTTCCTCGATCTGCGCGACAACCCGCCGGGTTACGCCAGCGATGTGTTCCTGGGTTATGAACAGACGACCTTCCAGTTCCGCGACAATCCCGAAAAATTCGCCGCCAAGAACACGTTGAGCAATACGATCGTCTCCCTCGGCGCGGAAACTTACTACTACACCGTCGGCAACACGAACGACAATCTCATCGTTTCCGGCAGCGGTTACGGGCAGGGCGTCGGACAAACGGCGGCGTGGATTTACCACGATCCCGCGAACGTGGTCACCGCCGCCAATAACGCGCAGGCGACCCAGCGGGTGCCGTACACCCCGACGAACAACCAGCCCGCGGCCATTTACGTCAAGATTGGTTATGCTGGTTACATCAACACTTGCTCCCTGTACTACACCACCGACGGCTCAAATCCCGAGGGAGCTTTCGGCGTCGGCGCAGGCAACACCCACGTCGTCCCAGCATCGTTTCTGGCGGTTGACGCCAGCGACAGTACGATCCAGTGGTATAAAGTCACTCTGCCCGCCCAGGCAGCCGGGACGGAGGTGCGGTACAAGGTAGGCACATTTTATGGCGGCAGCGCCGGGGGAGCCAATGGCGCTCCAATTTCCGACGCGGAAACCACAGGCGCGAAGTACTACGGCGTGACTCAGGCGGTGATCACCAATTTCAACCCCGCCACGGCCACGGTTTGGCTGCATAACGACTTGAATCCCTCCAACACCGTTAAAGGGCTGCAGAGCGGTTTCCATATCGTCCGCGCCCGGGTGTTCTTGCCGCGCCCGGGGCAGGCGAGCGTCTATAACACCTTCCTGCAGACATTTTATTACGACGGCGCGCTGCCGACCGGTGTGACTGCGTATCCGGCCAGCGGCAGCACGATTACCAGCGGCAGTTACACCGTCGTGGTTCGCGCCGACAGCGCGACGACTGGCGTGACTTTTAACATTCAAGACAGCAATCCTGGCAATGATGATAGCGCGACCGGCCAGCCGAATGGGAACGGCAACGACACCAATGGCAACCCGATTTTTGTGGCGGCGACGCCGGTCAATCCGGATCCGACCTTGAGCGCGACGTACCCGAATTATCCGCAGGAATTCCGGTTTGTCTATGCCAACGTCCCGAACAGCGGAACGGCCACGATCAACGTGCGGCTCAATGAATTCACGACAAGCGCTTACACCAACCGCTTCATGCCCCTGTCCACGACCATCAGCACTGAGGCGCCTTTGCAAGTCGTGGAGATTTCCAACCCCGCCACCGATGGCACGATTCTGCCGTATAGCGCCAATACAAATTACCTGATCGCCGCATGTGTTAGCCTGTCCCTGATCAACAGTCAGGCAACCACGAATTTCGACGTATTGATCAACGGAGTAATCCAGCCGCGGCAGAATTACCTGCAGCGGCCCAGTGGTTACTGTTCCGGCATGGGCGTCTTGTACTGCAGTTGGACCAATCCGCCGGTGGGCACCAATGTTATCGAGGTGATTTACACCAACACGACTACAGCGCCCATCAGTGGCACGCGCAGCGTCATCGTGGCGCCGCCGCTGAAGCTTTCGGCCTTGGGCGGCACAGACAGTCAGTTGGTGCTGTGGAGCAGCGCGCCCGGCGTGAATTATGCCGTGCTGGCCACCACCAATCTTGCACAGCCGTTTCAAAATATCAGCGGCACTCTTCCCAGCCAGGGTTCAACCACCGCCTGGTATGACTCGAATACAAACGCGTCGCAGAAGTTTTATCAAATCGAAATGGTGCAGTAACCCGCCATGGAATCAATACCGCCTGGAATGATTAAGCGCAGTCGTTCGAGAATGACACTTCAAGAATGCCGAATGACAAATAATATGTTTAAGACCAGCCTCTCGTCCAGGGTCGCCCCCAAGCCGATTCGGATATTAATATTCAGGCTTCATTTGTCATTCTTCATTTGTCATTCGTCATTTTTTCGTCCTTCGGTTTTCGGCTTTCGGAGTTTTTTGATGCCTTTGCTCGTGCTCGTCGCGTTGCTGAATATCAACCCATCCTCCGCCGCGTCGCTGGCCAATGCCTGGCACATCCCGGACAATTACAGTGATCTCGGATTTAACATGCGCAACCCGGAATTTGAAATTGGCACCAACACCACGGTTACCATCTATAGCGGTGAGCAGAAGTATAATAATTCATTTGGCACTGCCAACCAGACCGGGGGCTGGGTGATTTACAAAGGGGCCTCGCAGGTCACTTGGAGCAGCAACACGCTGAGCTTCTATCTCAACGGTGGTCCCAGCACGAACAACCAATACTGGTCCGCGTCATTCAACACGACGAATTTCGGGGTGGATGAAGTGATTCAGTACTATCTGTGGCTGACGTTTGACGGAGTTAATGGCGTGCAAAACACCTGCCTCTGCGCCGGCGGTGATTACGGCAGTGTGACGACAAACAGCCCGTCTGCCGCCGCCGCAAGCCCGTTTACCACCCGCAACCGGCCCGCGTGGCTGTTCCACGACGGCAACCGCGTGGTCACGGCCAATGCGAATGGCGCCAATTCCACGGTCAGCTTCTGGACCGAAATCGGCTACCAAAGCAAGGACGCTACGGTGCGCTGGGCGGACCACGGCTGCATTTATTACACGACCGACGGCTCGACTCCGGCCGGCGCGCTGGGCGTACCCGGCGGCACCACCCAAGTGATGCCGATTGGCTACGACCACGAGCAGGATAATACCAGCATTGCCGGCAACGGCATGTGGTGGGTGGGCACGGTCACCAACCTGCCCAATTACACCAGCATCAAATACCGGATCGGTGTGTGGAACAGCGCCAGCGGCGAGGAAAAATTCGTGGATTACAACGCCGGCGCGGCCAATACCGTCTATGATTTTTCCAGCGGCGCCCTCACTGGCACCAACGGTGTCCCCGTCCTCACGGTGGACGGCATGAACGCCGAATACACCACCGAACATCTGTTTGTGGATGAAGTGGCTGGCGATTCGATTCCCGTCACCATTCTGTTTTCTCCCAACACGAACACGGTGGTGGAGGCGGACGTATTTTCCAATTTGAACCGCCGCGACCGCATCGCGCTGCTGTACACGAACAGCACCTATCCCAACGGCGTGGAATCCGGCATCGTGCCGCCGGATGGCAACACCATCGCGACCGGCGACGACAGCAACTTTTACAAGGCCTACCCCATGGCGCCGGCGGGTGCCGGCCAGTATTCGCTGACGCTTTACGCGACGAACTGCGGCGCGTATCGCGTGACCGCGCGCTATAAGGTGGCCGGCAACACCAACTGGTTTTGGTACGGCCTGCGCGACCATTGCCTCGTGGTGACGCCGGCCCGGGCTCGCAGCATGACGATGTATGAGTTGAACGCGATGAACCTCAATGCCCAAGGCTCGAACCTGAATCAGCGAAGCACCTTTGTGGATCTGATCACCAATCGCTTCAACCTCAATTACTTCACCAACCTCGGCGTGAACTGGCTGTGGCTGCAGCCAATCCACCCGATTGGCATTCTGAATCGGCAGACAGATCCGAATTCCGGCCTGCCATACTCGGTCGGCAGCCCGTATTCCATCCGGAACTTTTTTCAGGTCAATCCGCTCTTGAGCAAGGGCAACTCCCGCGCCGCCGGCCTGCAGGAATTCACCAATTTTGTCGCCGCCGCCAACACCGCCGGCGTCAATGTCATGCTGGACGAGCCGTTCAGTGATACTGCCTGGGATTGCGAACTGGACACCGAGGGCACCAATGACTTCGCTCCCACCGGGCAGCCGTCGGACCTCATCGTGAACGACCAGCCACTGTTTTACTCGCGCACCAACGAATACGACCAGCGCGCCACCAGCCTCTCTTTGCAGACGGTCGCGCCGGATCGTTACGATTTCGGCAAATGGACGGACGTGTCCCATGTTTATTCCGGCCGTTATGCCGCGCTCGTCCCCAATGAGGCGCAGGAAACCAATTATTTGAGCGAGGCTGACTGGTTTGATTATTCCATCGGCAATGAAAGCGGCACGGGTGCCGGCAACGGCCATTTCGATTCAATTGCGCAAAACACCTGGCGCTATTTTGCCGACTGCCTGCTCTACTGGCTGGATCAGACGGGTTGTCCGAGCAACACGCCGCCGAACCTGACCTACAGCAAGGGCATTGGCGGATTGCGCGCCGATTTCGGGCAGGGGTTGTCGCCGCAGTTCTGGGAATACATCATCAACAAGGTCCGTTGCCAAAAATGGGATTTCGTGTTCATGACCGAGTCGCTCGACGGCGGCGTGGTTACCTATCGCTCGAACCGTCATTTCGACGTGCTCAATGAAAACGCCGTATTTGATTTTCAATCGGCGGCCACCGCGGACGATTACCGGAATATCTTTGACACCCGCCGCACGGACTACGGTCAAAGCCTGATCTTGTGGAACGGCACCTCCCACGACGAGGAAAGTTATGCCGACCCCTACGAGGGGCTGATTCGCTACCTGGCAGGGTGTACCATTGACGGCGTCCCGGAAATTTTTTATGGGCAGGAGTTGGGTATCTCTCAAACTTGGGGCTTCGACTTGTATCAACTCAACTTCGGCAAGCTCATTCCGCATTTCATGGTCTATAACGATCTGCAGCCGGTGCTGAATCCGGCAAATCGCACCTTCGCGCTGGATCAGTTGAATCCGGTGTTCACGGCGGCGGGCCATGCGCGCCAAACCAGCCCCGCGCTGCGCAGTTCCAACCGCTATTATTTGAATCAGCTCAATAACGGCGGTGGGCCGCAGGAGCAAATCTTCTCGGTGGCGAAATACGAGACGGCCAATGGCGCGCCGAACTTCAACGACGTGGTTTTTGCCTTCGTCAATCTGGACCGTAACGACCCGCAATCCGGAACGTTCAACGTGAACCTCATGCAGAACGGCTCCAACCTGTTCGGAATTCAGCCGAACCGGATTTACAACGTGAAGAATATTGCCGCCTACGCCGGCGCCGATCCGAACCGCCCAAATTACTGGCTTTGGGGCTCTGGCGTCGCGGGCAGCAACGTGCTTGCCAACGGCGTGTATGCCGGACTCAATCCGGTGCCGACCACCAACGCCGGCTGGACGAACGCGCCGTTTGAGGCGCAGTATCTGAAGCTCTACGACGTGACGCCCCCGCCGGCGCCGGCCTCCGTTGGCATCGGCTCCACGAACAGCTATGTCTTCACCAATCTCGTCACGTTTAGCTGGCCGGCGGTGAGCGATGCCCAAGGCGGCGTGAGCGGGTATCAGGTTCTGGTCGGCACGACGCCCGGCGGCTCAAACGTTTTCAACGGCGTGGTCAATGGCACTTCCTTGACGGTGACCAACAGTTTTGGCGCGCATCTATACGCGATGGTCGCCGCGGTCAACCACGCGGGCATCCAAGGTTCCGCCGCCAGCAGTCCGGGCGTTGCGCTGGTGAGCCCCGCGTGGATTCCGGTGGCAAACCTGGCGGCAAACGATCGATTGAATTGGTCGAGTGTTTCGGGCGAGACGTACCAGGTCTGGTCCACCACCAACCTGAGCGTGCCGTTCACGGTGTTCAGCGGCAGGTTGACGGCGGGCGTGCCGCTGCTCACCTTCACCAACAGCCCGACCAACGCGGTCCGGTATTTCCAGATCCAATTGATCCCATGAAACCGCACGAATATGCGGTTGACAAAAAGAATGCGCCCGGCAAGATATTCGTCAATAATCCAATTATGAAACTGAAGTCTGCTTCCACGTCTGCCGTTTTGGCGGGGCTCTTGCCGCTCACTGTTTCCGCGCAGGTAATCACGAACGCGATTGATGGCGCGAACAATTATTCAACCTGGCCGCAGACAGCAAATAATGGCACGGGCTTTGGCAACTGGTCCTACAACAACGCCCAACCCAACGGCGGCTTTTCGGGGGAGTTCCTTGGCAGCAGTTACACTGCCAATGGCGGCGGCATCAACAGCGCCAATGGCAACGCGTTCGGGTTTTATGCCAACAGCGGTACATTTGCCGAAGCGCAAGCCACTCTTCCGTTCCAAGCCGGCTCATTGATCGCAAATCAGACATTCTCGGTCCAGATGCAAAATCATTTTATCGGCGACAGCGGCGGGCAGGAGGGATTCAGTCTGCAAAATAGCTCTGGCGGGAATATCTTTCAGTTTTATTTCAACGGGGGCAGCAGCGACTACTTCATCAACGTGTGGACGTCCTCCTCCTCCGGCACCCAGATTGACACGCAAGTTCCCTACACTTCCAGTCCGCTGACCTTGCAGTACACCCAAGGGAGTGGGGACGCTTGGCAGTTTGCCGTTCTGCTGGGTAACACCACCCTGGCTTCGCTGAGTTCCGCCAGCACCGGCGATTTGCTATGGCAGAATTCGGTTTCGCAAGTGGACCTCTTCAGCTTGAATGGCGGTGATCTCGGCAACCAGAATGACAATGTTTATTACAATAATCCGATGATAACCACCGTCCCCGAGCCTTCCACGATGATGCTCGGCGCATCTGGCTTGGCGGCGCTGCTGCTCCTGCGCCGCCGCCGTTGATCAACATCCGCCAGGATCGCCGCGGATGATTTCCGGGGCTTTTCACAGGAGATGGCGGCGCTCTGCCGGGACGCCGCTACCAGTTGGCAACAGGCGCATCGCCGGAACATGAATTTTTATGGTGCCAGCCAGCCCCCCAATGGTTTAACTTGGACTTTCCAAACCCGACCAACGCTTGAACACCTTGAGTCCCTGAACATGAAAAAAAGCTTACTGATTGGAATTTTTTGCGCCCTGGCCGCCTCGGTTTTTGTCTGCTCCGCCGCGGACACCGCGTTTGACGGCCTGAATCTCGACCTCGGCAATCTGGCCCGCGTCTCCGACGCGCAAACCCGCTCGATCGGTCCGGAAAACTTCACCGGTGAAAAGGGCCAGGCCGGCATGGCCATCCATGGCACCGGCGAACATGCCGCGCGCGAACTGGGCCAGGGCTGGAAAATTTCGCCCTCCGTGCGCATTGCCGCCCACGCCACCTTCACCCTGGCCGACATCACCGGGCCTGGCGCCATCCAGCAAATCTGGATGACCCCCAGTCCGCTGGACAAAACGCGCTGGAATATTCTGCGGATCTATTGGGACGATGAGGCAAATCCCTCCGTGGAATGTCCGCTCGGCGATTTTTTCGCCTGCGGCTGGGGCCGTTACTGCCAGATCAGTTCGCTCCCGGTCTGCGTGAACCCTGGCAGCGCGTTCAATTGCTATTGGCAGATGCCCTTCCACACGAAATGCAAAATCACGCTCGAAAACCTCGATGATAACGCGATGACCCTTTACTACCAGATCAACTACACGCTCACCAAGGTGCCCGACGACGCGGCCTATTTTCACGCCCAGTTCCGCCGCGAAAATCCGCTCAAGGCCAAGGGGCTGTACACCATCTTGGACGGCGTGGAAGGGCAGGGGCAGTACGTCGGCACCTATCTCGCTTGGGGCGTCCACGAGACCGGCTGGTGGGGCGAGGGCGAAATCAAGTTCTACCTGGATGGCGACACCAACTTCCCCACGATTTGCGGCACCGGCACCGAGGATTATTTCTGCGGCTCGTATGACTTCGACACTAAAGGGACCGACGCCCAGTCGCATTACACCGAGTTCACCACCCCGTACAGCGGACTGGCGCAAGTCATCCGGCCCGACGGCCATTACGAATCGCAGACGCGCTTCGGCCTGTATCGCTGGCATCTCCGCGACCCCATTCGGTTCCAGAAAGACCTGAAAGTGACCATCCAGGCCCTCGGCTGGCAATCTGGCGGACGTTATTTGCAGGAGCAGGACGACATCGCCTCCGTGGCGTTCTGGTATCAAACCCTGCCCCAGAAAAAATTTCCGCCCCTCCCCAGCCGCGACGAGTTGGAATGGCATTGAGCGCCGACTCAAGCCGTAGCGGCGTCTCGGCAAAGCGCCGCCATCCACCGCCCCAGTCTCCGGACTCCCCCAATCCGCCCGAATCCGGCCACAGAAATTTGAATTCCCCAATCCGTCAGTCCTGTAGGCCGCGTGTTCTCACGCCGCGTCTCACCCATGAATTCAGTCTTTTTGCAAAGCAAACCCACCCGCAATCTGCGCAAGCACCGCTGTTACAGCGTCTTCCGCAACTTCCGGCCCCCCTCCGGCTCAAACCAAGCCCGTCCTGGCTCCTGGCCGGTTTACGCTCGTCACGTCGTCGCCTGCCGCCCCTTTACGCCTCCCACACTTGCCGCGCCGTCTGGTCGCACCAAAGCTGGGCGCAGGCGGAATTGCACCCGGGTCGTGAAAAATTTCACAAACTTTTCTTGCGAAGGCCCCGCGCAATTGCTAAAAACCAACCGCGCTTGCAGTAAGGCCGTCAACTTTTAAGCGGTAGCAGATTTAATTTTTAGCAAGAAGTGATTTTTCCGAAGTGGACAAACAATTTGCCGCTGGTGCTGGTCGTTCTGGCCGGGCTGGCCGGTGCCGGCGTGGCGGCGGGCGTGACGATTTATCTCACGCCCAAGTACTACCGTGTCGGCTACCAGCCGGTGCAGCCGGTGCCGTTTTCGCATCGGATCCATGCCGGTCAGCTCGGCTTGGACTGCCGATATTGCCACAACGGCGTGGAGAAATCCTGGTTCGCGAACCTCCCCGGCGCGTCCACGTGCATGAACTGCCATAGCCTGGTGCTAAAGGACGATCCGCGCCTGCAAATCGTCCGCGACAGCGCCGCGAGCAACACTCCCATTGCCTGGGTGCAAGTTCACCACGTGCCCGATTACGTCTATTTCAACCATTCGGTTCATGTCACGCGCGGCATCAGTTGCGTGGCCTGCCACGGCCGGGTGGACCAGATGGAGGAGGTGTACCACGATAAGCCGCTGAGCATGAGTTTTTGCCTGGATTGCCACCGCAACCCGGCGGCGGCTATCCGTCCGCCCGACAAGGTCACGAAGCTCGACTGGCAGTGGAGCACCAATGCCGCCGAAGCCGCGCAATTGCAGGAGGTGAATGGCGAAAAATTCGTTCACGACTGGAAAGTGGAGTCATTGCAAAGCTGTTCGGCCTGCCACAGATGAATTTGCGATTTACAATTCACCCGCCTTCGCGGCGCTGCGGCGCGGCAAGCGAATTACGATCGGCGCTCCAAAAGGGGCGTCGCGTGAGTTCTTTTGCGGCTCGTAAATCGTGTATCGTAAATCGTAAATCTTCGTCCTCCGCCCAAGCATGAACGATCAGTCAACCAATTCGATGCCGCTGAACGGAAGGCGCTATTGGCGCAGCCTGGATGAACTGGCGGACACGCCTGAGTTCGCCGACTGGCTGCACCGCGAGTTTCCCCAGGGCGCCAGCGAAATGGAAGACGGCCACAACCGCCGCCATTTCCTCAAGCTCATGTCCGCATCGTTTGCGCTGGCGGGCGTGGCCACGCTGGGCGCGGGCTGCCGCCGGCCCGAGGAACACCTCGAACCGTATGGCAAGCAGCCGGAGAATTATACCTACGGCGTGGCGCAGTATTTTGCCACCGCCATGCCTACGCGCACCGGCGCGGTTCCGCTGGTCGTCAAATCCTACGAAGGCCGTCCGGTAAAGATCGAGGGCAACGCTTTGTTTCCCGGCGGCAACGGCGGCACGGATCGCTACGCGCAGGCTTCCATCCTCGACCTGTTCGATCCCGACCGCGCCCGCCATTTCACAAAACGCGGCGCGGATGGCAAGACCGTGGTCGTTTCCCGTGACGAAGCATTGCAGTTCCTCGACGAACTCTCGCAAAAACTTTCTACCAATCAAGGTGAAGGCCTCGCCTTTCTCGCGGAAACCAGCACTTCGCCGTCCCGCGCGCGGCTGCAAAAAATCATCGCGCAGAAATTCCCGAAAGCGCAGTGGTTCACATTTGACGCGATTGACTCCGGCGTCCATCAGCGCGCAGCCGCGCAGGCCTTTGGCCAGCCGGTGAAGCCGGTGTTCCATTTCGATAAAGCCAAGGTCATTTTATCGCTGGATTGTGATTTTCTGGGCGGCGAGGACGACGCGCACGAGCACATCCGCAAATTTGCCGCCGGCCGCAAGGCGGGCGAGGGGATGTGCCGGCTATACACGATCGAATCACTGTTCACGCTCACCGGCGCGAATGCGGATCACCGGCTGCGGTTGCCGGCCTCGGATGTGGGCCAAGTGGCCGCCGCCATTCTGTCGCAACTCAAAGGCGGTACACCGTCCATCGAGTCTTGGGTTGCGGAGTGCGCGAAGGATTTGGCGGCTGCGGGGAAAGACGCTTTGGTGGTTGCCGGCCAGCGCCAGCCTATGGAGGTGCATTTGATCGCTTATGCCATCAATTCCGCGCTCGCCTCGATTGGCGCCACGGTCAGCCTCGTTTCGGCGGCGGAAAATACCGGTGCGGGTTTGGCAGTCTTCAATAGCGGCGCAACGACCACGCTAGTCATGCTGGGCGGCAATCCGGCCTTCAATTCTTGCTTGCCCTTATTCCAGCCCGCTGACCAGGAAAAAAGCCGGCGGCTGCCGACAATGATTCGGCTGGGCTATTACGAAGATGAAACCGCGGATAAATCCGAATGGAATTTTCCCGCGGCGCATTATCTCGAATCGTGGGGTGACGCAGTCACCAGGGACGGCACCCTCGTCCCGATTCAGCCCTTGATTCAGCCGCTGTTTGGAGGTTTGACCGAATTGGAATTTCTGGCTCGTCTCGCGGGCGAGTCCCAGACCAACCCTTACGAAATTGTGCGCGCCAACATGGCATCGCAAGGCCAAACAATTGCCAATCCCTCGTCGCCTTCCTCGGCAGAAACCTATCACCAGGAGGTTTGGAAGCGATTCTTGTTCAACGGATTTTATGTTCCGATGACCGATGT
>Ga0302320_10008640_pt1 | contig 22086 bp, 17 predicted proteins | sample Bog_T0_3_FD_202130 | JGI IMG/M metagenome (GOLD analysis project Ga0302320, IMG submission 202130) | Peat permafrost microbial communities from Stordalen Mire near Abisko, Sweden - Bog_T0_3 | ecosystem: Environmental > Terrestrial > Soil > Wetlands > Peat | place: Sweden: Abisko, Stordalen Mire...
CCCAGGGAGAACTGCGGGATACCGGTTTCATAGTTGAACGTGGTTCCGGCAGATCCTTCCAGAAAAACCGAGGACGGTTCGTTCAGCCGGTAGTGAATCTGCCCGTTGCCTTCCACCACCGGATACGGTTTGGGCGCTTCCGGGCTGGCGTTGTACCAATAAAAATCGCCCTGGAAGCTTTGTCCTGAAAAAGGAATGACAGGATCGTCGAGGCGATCCAGCCGGTATTGGACTCTGCTGTCACCGTAGCCACCGGAGAAATTCGGCAGCTCGTTCGCGTTTCCGATTTGCCGTGCGAAGTTTTGCCACCCACCTTCGTAGCCGACGCGTAGTTCACCGGTGTTTCCGAACTGATATCCCGCGTCGAGTCCGCCACCCAAGGTGGTGCGCCGGTAGGTGGTGGTCAGTTGGTTGTTGTCGTATATGTAGAGGGGATTGTTATCCGCCAGTACCCGGGGCGCAATGAACCAGTGACTGAACGGAGTGACGGGATGGTAATACTCCGAATTCAGGCCATAGTCGGAGAACAGAATGAAGTCCGTGCGCCATTCCGAGCGGAATCCCCCAAAATCGAGAAACGTTATTCGTGCTCCCATGTCGAGAGTAACGTTTTTCAAACTGGATCCGTCGATCAGGAGAAGCGGCCGAACGATGGGCGGCCCATAGGAGTTTTCCTCGGTCTTTATCAGGAGGCCTTGCTGGCCGTTTCGCTCCTCGTATGAATAGCTGAGTACTGAAAATCGCCCAAACCCCTTCAAGCGCATGATGGCCTGGTCCAGTTGGTCGGAGTCGAGAGGCTTGCCGATCAGCCCGGCCATTTGCTCCTGCACCCGCCGCGAAAGGTCCGCATTCACGCCGTCCACGGCGACGAACATCGGAACGGGATCCTGGAGGCGCCGGGATGCGCGATCGGCCAGGTATTGGTTCCAGGTGGCGTCATCCACCCTGAGAGTCAACAGGACCTTGGATTTCGCCTCAGCCGCGTCGTATCCGGCCTTGATGATCGCGGCAGCGTCGTCGAAACTCAGCGCGCCCCATTTCTGCACCGGTACCGAGACGAGGATGTCCGCGTTTTCCATGTTCTGCAATTCATTGGCAGAAATCATGACCGACAGCGACTGGCCGAGGACCGAGAAGGTGGAGAGATTCGCGTTGGGAAGCATCGGCGCCTCCGCCAGGTGAATCGCCACCGTCAGGTCCGCCCCCATCTCTTTCGCTACGTTGACCGGAATGTTATTGAGCAATCCGCCGTCGGCGTAGATGGCATCTTTGGTCCGCACCGGGGTGAAGATTCCGGGCAGCGACATGGTGGATCGCAGAGCCAGGGACAACGATCCGCTGCGGAAGACCTTGGGCTTTTCGGTGACCAGGTCGGTGGCTACGCAGGCGAACGGAGTGGGGAGATCATTGAAGCTCTTGACCTCCGAGTAGGGAGCCGCGATCTTATCGAGAACTAGCGAAACCTGTTGGCCAGAGTTGAAGCCCTCGGGAAATTGCACTCCCTTGCGCAATCCAAATTCAAGGCTGTTGGGATAATCGCGGGCGTCCTCTTTACGACGGAATGCCAGATCGTCAAAGGGCGTCAGCCCCGCCATCACCTGGTCCCAGGGGATCCCGTCCACGATCTGGCGCATCTCAACGGCATTGTGTCCGGTGGCATAAACCCCGCCCACTAAGCCACCCATACTGGTTCCGGCAATGTAGTTAATCGGGATGTGATGTTCCTCCATCCAGGTGATGACGCCGACGTGGGCCAGCCCGAGAGCGCCGCCGCCCTGCAGCACCAAACCTATGCTGGGATACTTAGTCTTGGCCGGCGGTTCTTGCGAAGTGCCATAAATGGAAAAAAGCATGAGGACAACACTAAAAAGGCAGATCTTCACGCGTGCGTGCATACCGTTTCTCCCCAGCTTGGATTCAGTCCTCTGACGGCCAAGGATCGGGTGTCAACCATGAACTGAAGCCACGCATTTTGGCTGGTCGTTGGAACCTAATGAGATTAGGCGCTTCAACCCAAGAAGTCGAGCAAAACGGCGCGATGGAGTCGCCGGCGAGTGCGGATACGACCGCGTATCCACGGAGCTGCGGCACAAATTCCAGGGTCCCGCGAAATCATCGCATCGCGCGGGCGTTGTCGCCATCCCTGTTCAAGTGCGGCCCCGGCTGTCAGTCGGTAAAGAACTCGCCGGTACCGATCCAGAATTTCGCGAGCGACCTGAGGTTTTTCTTGTAAGTGCGGGTGACCGTGTAGTGCTTTCCGCCTTTCACTTGCAGACCATATTCCCCCGTCGAGTGCGGCTTGATCTCTTCCACGAACGAGATGTTCACCAGCACGGAACGATGGATTCGAATGAATCCGTAGGGCTCCAGCTTCTGTGCCACCACCGAGATTGACTCGCGCAGCAGATAGGAACTCGAATCTCGCTGCAGCAACACGTAGTTGCCGTCTGCGTGAACTGCGACCACGTCGCCGGGATTGATAAAGAGGATTCGGCCTTTTACCTTGATGGCCACTCGGGGAGACGCTCGATCTACCGGCGATTGTGACATTGGGAACGGTTCCATGATGTCTAGATTGGCCTGGAAAATGGTCGGAGACCATACCCACTTGACCAGGCTTAGACATGACCATTATCATTTCGGAAATGAAGCGCGTGGCCTCCGGGATTCTGCCCATGATCGCCATCGACCGGAGGGCGCCAACGGCCCTGCACAGGCAGATCTATGACGCGTATCGCGCCGCCATTCTCGATGGCCGCCTAGGCCCAGGACAGCGAGTTCCATCCACCCGGGTGCTTGCCTCCGAACTGGGGGTTTCGCGGTTCCCTGTTCTGAATGCTTACGCCCAGCTTTTGGCGGAAGGCTACATCGAGGGCCGCGTGGGCGCCGGGACCGTGGTTTCCGGCTCCCTTCCAGAACAGTTTACGGCCAGCAAACCAACCGGCACGCGAATCGCGGCCAACCGCTCCGCACCTCGGCCGGTCGCGCGCCGCGCTGCCGGCCTTCCCCGTCTTGAGAGGCCCCCGTGGCTGCGAGGCTGGGGAGCATTTGGCGTGGGGCAAGTGGCGTTCGATCAGTTTCCGCTCCACATCTGGTCGAACCTGATCGCGCGCCGTTGTCGAAATGCGGACGCCAAATCATTCCATTATGGCGAACAGATGGGATCCAAGGCCCTCCGGGAAACCATCGCCAGCTATCTGAGGACAGCGCGGTCACTGCACTGCGCAGCCGAGCAAGTCATGATCGTCAGCGGTTCTCAGCAGGCGCTGGAGATTTCGGCCCGCGTTCTCTTCGACTCTGGAAGTCCGGTGTGGGTGGAAGATCCGGGTTATGCGTTGGCACGAGACGCCTTCGCGCTCAGCGGCTGTCATCTGATACCCGTTCCTGTTGACCAGGAAGGTCTGAATGTTGCTGCCGGCATCAAACGATGTCGCCAGGCACGGGCAGCGTTTGTTACACCTTCTCATCAATTTCCGCTCGGCGTGACCATGAGCGCTTCGCGGCGCCTGCAACTACTGGACTGGGCCCAAAACATGGGATCTTGGATCATCGAGGATGACTATGACAGCGAGTATCGCTATGAGAGTTTGCCGATCGCCTCCTTGCAGGGGCTCGACGCCAACGCTCGCGTAATCTACATTGGGACCTTCAGCAAGGTATTATTTCCTTCTTTGCGGCTCGGCTATCTTGTCATTCCATCGGACCTGGTTGACCGCTTTCTAACCATCCGCCGAGCTATGGACCTTGGCCCGTCAACCTTCTACCAGGAAGTGCTCGCAGACTTTATTGATGAAGGACATTTTGCCCGCCACATTCGAAGGATGCGCGTTCTTTACCGCGAGCGCAGAAGTGCGCTGGTGGACAGCCTCAGCAAGGAACTAGGCTCCATGGTCGAGGTGCTTGGGGACCAGGCTGGTATGCATCTGGCGGTGACCCTGCCCAACGGAAGCCGCGATAGGGAGATTGCCCAGCTGGCCGCCGGCCAGGGCCTTTGGATCTGGCCTCTCTCACCCTCCTATCTAGGCAAGGTGGCGCGCCCTGGTTTCATCTTGGGGTTCGGCAGCACGGCGGTAGAGGAGGTTCCCCGCGCCGTTCGCCAACTCCGTAGCCTGCTCACCGGGAAGTGAAAACTCCGGTGAACAGACCAGATTATTCCTCAACTCGGATAAGGATGCCGTGCAATAACCACCGCGCGATGGTTCAGATTGCGGCCTTTTGTAATGCCGCTCCCAGCACTCTGCCAGGCCCAGGCTCTTGCACAAAAGCAACGATCCGGACGTTCCTTGGGTCCGTACCGGGCTTGAGTTTCAACTGAACGGTTTCGGCAAAGCTTTTTCCCGGCTGAAGCTTTCCTATCTTTGTGAGCTGTTGCACAACTGCAACGTGCCGCAATCGCCGGCCCCCGTTTTCGCCGTGTAAGACCTGCGACTCCACGTGATTGAGTGCGACTGCCACATACACATCGGCGTTGTGTTTGTCGGAGCTGCCATCAACTTCAATGCGCGTTCGAAGAACGGTTGGGTTCCCGGCATCAACGCTCACCGCGCCGATACGTACCGGAACGTTAGGCGCGGCGCTAGCTTCCTGAAAGACCTTGTCCAGCTGTTGCGGATCGTTGGCCTGCAGTTCACTGGTTCCATCCACGATGATTTGGGGAGTATACGGTTGCTTCAGCTTAAGCGCGTGGACATAGGCAACCTGACGTTCGGTCAGCGCCGGTGAGGAGTTGGGATCTTTCCAGCCGTCATGGTCCCAATAGTCCACGTGTTCACTGAGGACGATCAGTTGCGCACCGGCAACGGGCTGGGAAGTATCCATTTTTTCCAGGAGGGCGTCCGCCGGAGGACAACTGGAACAGCCTTCCGAGGTGAACAGTTCAACCAGAATGGGATGAGCATTAGAGCTGGACGTCTCAGCGACCGTAGTTTTACTTTCGGCTTGCAGGCCCCGTCCCTCGGCGGTAGGCGCCGCTTGCAGGAACAAAAGACTGCAGAACAAAATCGCACCTACTGAGGACTGCGCCGGGATATCTCGAAACATAACAATAATATTGAACGACAAAAATCCCCGAGGCAATAGCCACTTGGCCGGATTCGTTGCTGACCATGATGGCCCGTCGCCCATGTTTAGGCTTGGCTGGGGTGGACATCGCCAACCCTCACACCACAGCTTGTCCTCACACAACATGTTTTCCCGGGGAGCATATCCGCAGCCTACCTGGCCTTTTGGCAAGGTAAGTTACTAATCCTTCATATTCTGTTGCGCCCGTCTAAAGGCGTAGTCACTGACGTGAACGGCGCCCTGAAACGGCCGATGAATATCGGCAATCGCGACTAACCCCATCGTGATAAGCAAGGAAAAGGCGAATACTTGCAAGCCGTGGAGTCCGGCATTTCCCGAGCCGAATAGGCAGGACGAGGCGATGGTCACAGCTCCTCCAACGATGAGTACGAACCAAAGCACAGCGGGAAGCTGGGAGGTGCTTTGCAGTAGCCGGGTGCGGCGATGTTCGGTAAGAGCGCTGAGTTCGTAGAGAGCATGGTCCTCGGCGGTGATCTCGACGGGAGATGCTACCTTGACCGTCATCAACATCTTCCACATGTCGCGATTGATCTCCTGGCTTTGATCAGGTACCTGGTTGCGGGCCATCTCCGGCCAGTCCTGATCGATGACGGCCTCGGCATAGGAACGGGCCAGCATCTGCAGTTGCACCCGTTGCTGCTCGGGAAGGCCGGCGGCCAATTGATAAACGTTCACCAGCGCATTGGCCTCCAGGTCCACATTCAAGTCCGCGGCGCCAAAATTCGACCATACCGCATAGAGCATGAAGCCCAGAATGACGGCGTAGGTCGTGCCCAGAATGCTGAGCTGCCATCCAATCAGATCATTATGCGCACCGCGCTGCTCCCATGCCCAAATGCGGTTCAGTCCCGCCATAAAAAGCAGCGAGCCGATCACCGCGAAGATAGGAATCAAAACGCTTTCCGTAGTGTTCAGCATTGGCGGCCAAATATCTCCGGCGGTCTCTAAGTTTTCAAATCGTAAGGCGGCAAAACGAAACCCATACTGGATTCTACCAAGTGCTCGGCCCTTCAACTTGTCGAGGCAGATGCAATCCTGGTAGCGGGCAAGTTTGGTTTTCCACTGTGCGGGTCGTTCATCGTCGGAGTGGGCCGGGGGATGTCATAAGGCTGGCAAACGCGCTGCGCCCCCGGCTCCCAGCAAAGAAAAAAGTGCGGCGGAATCCTTCGATGGGTATATATTGTGGGGCGGTCGGGAGCTAGAACGGAAATTCCGGCTTAATGCAACCGCAATAATCGCTCGCCATATGTTGGCGCGATCACCGGCAGCGTAGGCGACCTAGGGGGCGCAGGATGTCTTTTCTTCGGAAATCATTCAGCACATTTCAGCGCAGGGTGAAGTCCGCCGGCGCGGCCTCAGCCATGGGGGTTGCAGTGCTGGTGGCCGTCATCGCACCTTGTCCCGCTGCCGCCGCGAACACCGATTTCTGCGCCGGCAAAACGCTCGATGCGGGGGCTCCGCTGGGCAGCCCGGGTCCCGACCTGGTCATCACCGGAACTGCGTGTACGGTGGATGGTTCCTACAAAACCTACAACTTCCACAATGTTTACATTTTCGGCGGCGGCAGCCTGGTCTTCGATAACGCGACCATGGACTTTTACGCCGCGAACATCCTGGTGCAAAACGACGGCATCCTGCAGGCCACCGGAATCGGCAAAGACGGCGAAGTGCTGACCATTCATCTTTACGGCAACCAGGGCGATCCCGGAGTCAGCTGCAAGAAGATGGACAACGGACAAGTGGTGAACGACGACACCTGCGGCGTTCCCACCAGCAATCCCGATGTCTGGGATTCGAACCAGATGGACATGCAGTGGCCGGAGACTTGCATCAAGACGTCGCAACTGAATCCCCCAACCACTCTTCCCGGTGACGTGGACGATTGCTTTTACCAATACGTTGTCTTCGACAGTGGCGACGGTAGCGGAGCCTACTTCGGGCACAAGGTGCTGGCGCTGTCCTACGGGGGCACCATTCAGATGTCCGGCTACAAAGGAGCCCAAGGGGGCGACGATAGCAATCCGGCAGTCCTGAGCAGTAGTTGGCAGCGACTGAACAGCACCCTGAAGGGCGGAGGGACCGAGGGTTCCTTACAGATCGGCAGCCCGGTCACCGATTGGGCGCAGGGCGACAACATCGTGGTGACGGCCACCGATTATCTGCCGGGACACGCGGAGCGGTTGCAGGTAGCGAGCGTTTCCGGCACCACCGTCAGCCTTATGGGCACAGTACAAAACCCTCACTGGGGCCAAACCTATTCGCTGGCCGGCGTTCCCTGCAATCCGGTGCAAGGTTCGACGCAATGTCAAATCGGTCCCGACCTGTTACCCGGCCAGGAACCTAAAGACCGTAACGTGGACGTGCGGGCCGCGGTTGGACTGTTGACGCGCAGCATACGGATTGTTTCAGACGGCGGCGCTGCGGGCGACACATTCGAGGGATACTACGGCGGCCACACCCTGGTCCGCCAGGGATTTCTGTCGTATCAGATCCAGGGTGTTGAGTTCCATCAATTGGGACAGGGCGGGTTGAAGGGCCACTATCCGGTGCACTTCCACATGGCGCGGAAGACGCCGCAAGGGACCTACGTAAAGGATTCTTCCATGTGGGACTCGATGACGCGCTGGATCACGGTGCACGCTACCCAGGGGGTGACGCTGGCGCGCAACGTGGGCTACCTGTCGATCGGTCATGGATTTTATCTGGAGGACGGGAGCGAAGCCGACAATGTTCTGAATACCAACCTCGGCGTCTTTGCGCGCGCCGCCGTGGCCAACAGCCAGAACACCCGCGGGGTGCCCGGAATTCTGGCTCGTCCGGGCGATCCCGGCGCCGAGATACCGCCCTATCACTCCGATTGGGACCATCCTACCGTGTTCTGGATTATGAATGGCTGGAACCAGTTCCAGTACAACTTCGCGTCCTCGGCGGGGACCTGCGGCGCCTGCTACTGGCTGGTGCCGGGAGGCATCAGCGGTCCCTCGCAATACGAGTACTTTGAGGGCTATGCCGGCCAACAAACCGTGACCCCGCAAGGGGCCAGAGCCGGCTACAGTCCGCTGCAGAAATTTGTCGGCAACTCGTGCTCCACAGCCATGTCGTCGTTTATCAATGTCGGTGGCACCAGTCCCTGTTTAGGCGTGAGCAACGACGGCAGTTCGCAGGAGCTCCAAGCCATCAACAACCCCAACGCTCCGGCCCAAGGAGCCCCGGGGGCCGACGCCTACTACCCGTATGTCACCGGGCTGCGCAACCCGACGCTGTGTGCAGGGACCGATTGCAGCAACGCCCAAGCCGATCCTCCCTGTAACGGCTCTTCCGGGGCCGAAGGAAATTGCACGGTCACCACGCTGGAGCGCTATGCCACTTCGTTCAATTGGGCGCAGAAGAATTTTGCCGCGATTTGGCTTCGCCCGTGGTGGTTCCTGATGGAGAACAGCGCCATTACCGATGTGCAGAATGGCGGGCTGACCTTTGTCACCAGCGGCGGCTACACCCGCTCTGATATTGCCCAGGGCTACTGGTCGCTGCTGCGCAAAAGCGCGTTGGTGGGCAACGCGCAGCCCAATAATTCGTCAGGCCTACCCGACAATCCGTATGCCTCCAATGGCGGACCTTTTAATCCCAAGGGGCTGACATGCGATGTGTTGACCGCGTCCTATTGCTTGTCCAGAAACCAGGGCGTCAGCATTGACCTCGAACTTTTCAGCGTGAACCAGAGATTGTTTAGCATCTACGATGGCCCGTCGTACCAGGAGCGGAATGCGTATCTGGACGTAAGCGACACGGTAATCGGTCAAGGCGCAAACTGTGTTACCAGCGGTGACGGAGTGCAGCGAAACTGTCCCTCTTTCAATTGGCTGTATGGCAATGAGATCGGCGTTCCCGCCGACCCAAACAGTCCGCCCGCCAATCCTTCGTGTTATTTGCCCAATGCGGCGATTGCCTGGAAGCAGTCCAACGGCTTCTTCTATCCGCCTGCGTTCCACTCCCACAACATGTTCTTCAGCAATGTGGACATTCGGCATTTCGTGATCGAGCCGCAGTTTAACTTCGGGACGTTTATAACCAACCCCACGGTGAAGACGACTTACTGCACCTGGCGGACCGACATGTTCAACAACTTCACCGACATTGACCGGCAGACCGTGTTGAACGACGATGACGGTTCGCTGACCGGCTTGCTGGGCGACTTGGGGCAGGGGCAAACCCGGGAAACGATTTCGGTGAATCGGGACACCTTTTTCAACGCACCTAGATGTACCGTCGAGTGCGCTTCCGACATTCACGCTGCGGGCGTTCCGGCTACCCAACTTCCGGGAACGGCCGACACCAGTCCCTATGACTACGTCACCAGCGCAACCATTGCGCAGTGCGGCATCGGCCTGACTGGTTGTCCCATGGGAGGGGTGAATATGTGGGGAGCAGATTGCGGCAGTGGAGCACCCCCTACGGCCTGTTACGGCGTGCCCTTGTATCGCCAGTATCTTACCGAAGCGGAGTACACGGCGTACTCCAGCGATCCCAGCACCTACCAGCGGCCGTCCGTCCGTATGATGGGTCAAGGTACCGGACAGCGCAGTACCTTGACCGTCAACCACGGCAAGTACTACGTCGATGACCAGGTGACCCAGCAGACCCAACAGGCCAGCGGAGCAACCTATCTAAATGTCTACCTGCCCGGTCAGACTTACTACACTTACTTCATTTATGCCAAACCCATCTTGGACCAGAGCTACCAGATGTTTGTAGGCTATGGACTCGACAAGAATACGGTCATAGAATCGGTCCACCAGTTTCGCATGATCGCCAATGACCAGAACTATCAGTTCAACCCAGCGGACGGAGACCCATCTTTTCTCACGGTGACCTATGATGATCGGCCGCTTCCGACCGGCAGCGGGCTGGTAACCGTGGAAGTGAATCTGTTGGCCTACACTAACGAATTCACCACTGACACGCCGGATTTCTGCCAGCCGCGCAGCTACTGCGCGCCCAGCCAATCCGATCAGACAAAATGCGTTTGTGCTCCCGGCACCCAATGTACGGACGACTCGGTTTGCGCCTGGGCCGTCAAAGACATCGATTGCCCGCTCAAAGGATGTTTCTCTTTCGGCATAACTCTTCCGCCTACCTTTAAGACCGGAGTAGCCAAGCCGCCGGTCCCGGGCAAGTTTACCGACGATCCGAACTATCCCGCCGACTGGGCGTTGCCGTGGTATGAGGTGGACCAAACGATTTCCGGAAAGCAATGCACCTACACCGCGCCTCCCGGCGGCTCGTCAATGGCGTGTCAATAGCAATTTAGGGAAACGCTGACCATGTTGGAATTCGGGTAGAGCCGGCCTGCAAGCCGGCGTCTAGCGCGTCCAAATAAGGGTGGGACTTTCAGCCCCCAAACCGCGCAACAACCTGTTGGATAATGAAATTGCGCATCTTCCGCCGGGCTGCACGATCAATATCATAGTACGGACATCTGGGGCTGACGCCGAACACGTTGTCGCCCACGACGGTCCCGGCTTTACTGTTAACCTGTGCAGCCGGTCTTGGAGCGCTTTGTAAAGGGACAGCACTCTATGGGACACAGGCTGAGACGGGCATCTGTTGGAGCCGCAGGAATGGAAGAGTCCAGCCGATTCAACCCCGCGCAGGGCAGGTCGAGATCGGCGATGGCGATGGCGGAGGCGCGAAGATGGCGTCGCAGTTGCCGCTGGGGGAAGTTTTTGCGGAGAGGGTGTGACCGTTGAAATTATTGCAACAGGTCGGCAAGACAGCGCTCGTCGCTGGCACAATGCTGGCGCTCGGATGTGCAGGTTACGCTTCGTCCGCGAAAGAGACTACTGCTCAGCCGAATATCGAGCGCGGATTTCAGCAGATGTACAACCTCGATTTCGGCAATGCGCATACGACCTTCCAGGCCTATCAGCAGGCACACCCCGAAGAACCCATCGGATATGTGTCGAACGCTGCCGCCTACCTGTTTTCTGAGTTCGACCGCTTGCACATTCTGCAATCGGACTTGTTCACTAACGATCAGAAGTTTGAGCATCGCGGCAAAGTGGCTCCCGATCCGGCGGTGAAAACGGAATTCGAGAGCGAACTCGCCAAGAGCGACGCGGCCGCCAACAAGGTCTTGGCCGCGAAGCCGGACGACAAGAACGCTCTATTTGCGCAAGTCCTGGCCAACGGGCTGCGCGGCGACTACACCGCGCTGATTGAGAAGCGCAATTTCGCCAGTCTCGGTTACATGAAGACCTCGCGAACCATCGCTCAGAAGCTGCTGCTGGTTGATCCCACCTGCTATGACGCGTATCTCGCCGTGGGAGTGGAGAACTATCTGCTGGGAATAAATTCGGCGCCGGTGCGCTGGATGCTGCGGATGACCGGGGCCGAGACCGACAAAGCCGAAGGCCTGCAGCGGCTTCGCCTCACCGCCGATAAGGGACATTACCTGGCGCCCTTCGCGCGTCTGCTGCTGGCGGTCGCCGCGCTGCGTGACAAAGATCCCCAGACCGCACGCCTGTTGTTGGCCGGACTGGCCAAGGAATTTCCCGGCAATCAACTCTACGTGGTCGAACTCGCCCGCATTCAGTGACCCCAGAACTATATAATCGGCACCCATGAGCTGGGCTCCTGCTTCGGTTATCCGCCGCTGGTTCGGTCCGGAATATGGCGCCTCGGACCGGCTGATTCCCCGCTGGATCTTTCTGCGCGCCCTCGGGATCATTTATTTTTCCGCATTTTTCTCGCTGATCTTCCAGATTCGCGGACTCATCGGCCCTGACGGAATTCTTCCCGCCGGCGAATATCTGGAAGCGGTGGCACGTCAATTCGGCCCGGCGCGCTTCTGGTTTGCCCCCACCCTGCTGTGGTCCTCCGGCAGCGGCCACATGCTGACGGCGATTTGCTGGATCGGCATTCTCGCTTCGCTGCTGCTGGTCCTGGACTTGTGGCCGCGGGGCATGCTGATGATCTGCTTCGCATGCTTTCTTTCGTTCGTCGCCGCGGCCCAGGATTTCTCCGGCTATCAGTCCGACGGCATGTTGCTGGAGGCGGGATTTATCTCGCTCTTCTTCGCTCCGGCGGGATTCTGGCCGGGCTTGGGGCGGTCAAGTCCGCCTTCCCGCGCCAGCCTGTTCCTGCTGCAGTGGGAATGGTTTCGCATCTACTTCGAATCGGGCATCGTGAAGCTGGCCAGTGGAGATCCGGAGTGGCGCCACTTCACCGCCATGGACGACTACTACCAGAACGGCCCGCTGCCCACCTGGATTGGCTGGTACGTGCAACATCTGCCACACTGGTTTCACGCCTTCTCGACGGCGGCGACACTGGGGCTCGAACTCGTCGTGGTGTTCATGCTGTTTCTGCCCAGGCGCTGGCGCATCGCCTGCTTCTTCATCGTGACCCTGTGGCAGATCCCGGTCATTCTGACGGCGAACTATACCTTCTTGAATTATCTGGTCCTGGTGCTGGGATTCTTGCTGCTGGACGACCGCTTCATCGCGCGCTTTCTACCGGATAGCCTGAAGCCGAGTCTCTTTCCCAATGCGATTGTTCCTCAAGTGGCCAATGAAGAGTCCGAAGAGCCTGAGGCAGAATTCGTACGCGCCCGAGCCCCCCACCCTTTCGCTGCAATCAAGCTCGCGCTCACCAGCGTGGTGCTGATCTGGATCTTCTATACAACGACTGCCCAGCTGATCTGGATGTTCTTGCCGCGCTTGCCGCTACCGACATCGCCAGTGGCAGCGCTTGAGCCATTCCGCATCGCCAATCGCTACGGGCTCTTCGCCGTGATGACGCGCGGCCGCTACGAGATCGAGTTCCAGGGTTCGAATGATGGGCAGAACTGGACAAGCTATCCATTTCTATACAAGCCGCAAGATCCCAGCAAGCCGCCGCGCATCTATGCGCCCTATCAGCCGCGTTTCGATTGGAACTTGTGGTTTGCTTCGCTGGGCTCGTGGCGGGAGAACATCATCGTGCCCAGTACCGAGGAGCGCCTGCTGGCGGCGTCTCCGGATGTGCTCTCACTCTTTGCTGGAAATCCGTTCCCGCAAGCGCCCCCCAAGCAGGTGCGCGCGCTGTTGTGGCAGTACTGGTTCACCACCATGGCGGAGAAACGAGACACGGGCCTGTGGTGGCGGCGCAAATTACTGGGACTGTATGCGCCGGTGCTGGAGCGCGGGCCCGACGGCAAGGTGACCGCCGTAGAATTGCCCGAACCATTACTACCACACCAATAGTTGCATTTCAGACGACAGGCTGGGTAGGTTGCTAAGAAAGCTGATTGGAATCTGTTCTTGAAGGGGCGCACCTTTAGGTACGCCGTATAAGCTCTCCATTCCTTTTATTCCGAGTGGGCTTTAGCCCACGAGGAACTCATTTTCACACCGCGAAGGCCTTGGCCAGAAAGCGCGAGATGTGCCAGGCATCCATGTATTTGTAAGGCGTCTCGCCAAGAGAATAATGTCCGCAGGGCAGCGCCTTGATGGTGGTGTCGAGGCCGCGGCGTACGAACTCACCCGCCGTTTGCACCGAGAACTCCGGCAAGAACGTAAGGTCGTAGCGGCCGTAGATCATCAGCGATTTCTTCGGCCAGCGCTTGAACTTATCGAAGTAAACAATCGGGCTGATGCACAGCCACACGCGCCGCAGTTCTTCCTGGGTCAGCACGGGTTCGATACCTTGGCGGATGTGCTGCGTGGATTGCCCGGTCCAGGTGACATCGCCGAACGAGGTGGACGCGTGGTTGAACACGTTGACCCGGATGCGCGGATCGTGCGCGCTGGCCAGAAATGCATAGCACGAGCCCAGGCTGGTCCCAACAATGCCCAGCCGCGAGTAGCCGCGCTGTTCCAGCCAGTCGAAGCAAGAGCGGATGTCGGCGATGCCCTGGCGGGTGGCGTCGACCGTACGTCCCACATTGGCGGACACGGCATAGTCGGCGCGGGTGATACCCGCCGGCCGGCGGATGTCGTGATAAGGCATGCTCAATCGTAGGGCCGCGATGCCTAGCATATTGAAGATGCGGCACAGCGCGTTTTGACTGACGCCGTCGGCGTTCCACTGCGGCAACAAGACCACCGCGCGATGGCCTTTCGTCGGAAACCAACGCGCGTTGACGCAATTGTTTTCCGGATACGGCGATTCGACCGGCGAGGTGAAACGCAGAAACTTGCCCCACTGATCTTTGAGCTGCTTCTTGGGAGGTTCGCTGCCGGTGTGAAACAGCTCGACCTTGCGATGCTCGACGCGGAAATCGTGGGGCGTCGTGTAACGAAAGAACTCGTCGCTGTTGTCGGCGAGGTGATCGTTGACGGCCGACATGTACTGCAGCATCGCGTCTTTGTCGTTCTGATCCTGAGGGGCCGCGAAGCGTTCAATTCCCGGCCAGCGCGTCGTCCAGTCCAGGCCCCACTCGAAGGGGCGCACCACGCGATTATTGTCGCGCGAGGTCATGCGCGCTTCCCAGTCATGAATCCAGCGGCGATAGTGTTCCTTCATCTACGTCGATGGTATAGCAGCGGGGCGATGGGAATGCAGGGGAAGCCAATGAGTGCGGCTAGCGGAGAGTTAAGTGGGGAGTATTGGCGGGTGAGCGGGAGGGCCAGTCAGGCAGTCAGTCGGGGAATTCCTGGAACAAATTCGGGAATTGCACTACAATGTGGTGCATGGCGAAAACGGAAGTATACAGTTGGCGGCTTGATCGCGATGTCAAGATGGGGCTGGAAGAGCAGGCTCGCCGGAAAGGCATGACATTGGCTGAGTTCCTCGATCGCACGGCACGTCACTTGATCGAAGAAGATCGTCGTCAGTATGACGATGATGCGGAACAAGCGCGCTTGCATGCCGCTGCCGCCAAATGCTTTGGAACTCTTTCCGGGGGCGGCCCATGCGACTCCGAAAACGTCAGAGCCCTCGTGCGCAAGAAGCTAAGAGAGAAATATGGACGCTAGCGCTTTGCTCGATACAGGCGCAATCCTTGCCATCCTACGTCCGCATGACCGGTGGCATCGGCCATGCATGGAGACAGTAAGCCAACTCCGTTTGCCCTTATTGACTACGGAAGCTGTGCTGACCGAATTGTTTCATCTTGTCGGAAGCCAAGCCCACAATGTTGCGACCGCATGGAACTTCGTACGGTCGGGGGCATTGATTCTCGGCTCTATAGCGGATGCGGACCTTCCCGCGCTCTCGCGACTCATGCATCAATATCATGACCGGCCTATGGACTTTGCCGACGCGACGCTTGTCCACCTCGCGCAGCGCGAGTCGTTGACCACGATTCTCACCGTCGATGTTGCGGATTTTCAAACCTACCGCATTGACGGCCGACGCGCCTTCAGAATCCTGCCAGGCACTGGCGCGCTCCGCTAACCGCCGTATTCGCTCTCCGCCGCCAGGTTCTCAAACCGCGTATACCGTTTGATGAAGGCCATCTTGATGGTGTCGGTGGGGCCGTTGCGTTGTTTGGCGACGATGAGTTCGGCCATGCCGTCGAGATCGGGATCGTCTTTCTTGTAGACCTCTTCGCGGAAGATAAAGGCGACCACGTCGGCGTCCTGCTCGATGGAGCCCGACTCGCGCAGATCGGAAAGTTGCGGGCGGTGATCGCCGCCCCGGCTTTCGGGAGCGCGGCTTAACTGCGAGAGCGCGACCACGGGAACCTTCAACTCTTTCGCCAGCGCTTTCAGACCGCGAGAGATCGCCGACACTTCCTGAGTGCGATTCTCGAAACGCTTGCCGCCTATGGGCACCGCCGACATGAGCTGCAGGTAATCGACGATGAGCAGATCGAGCCCTTCGGTCTGGCGCAAGCGGCGCGCCTTGGCCCGCATCTCGCTGACGGAGATTCCCGGCGTGTCGTCGATGTACAGCTTCGACTGCGTCAGCTGTTCAACGGCGCGCGTCAGCTTGCGCATGTCGTCTTTGGTGAGAAAGCCCTGGCGCAAGTCCTTCGAGTCGACTTGAGCATGTGAGGCCAACATGCGCATCAGAAGCGCCTCGCGCGACATTTCCAGCGAGAAGACGCCGACAACTTTGCCGTCGAGCACGGCGGCGTTCTCGGCGATGTTCATGGCGAAGGCGGTCTTGCCCATCGAAGGCCGCGCAGCGATGATGACCAGGTCCGAAGGTTGCAATCCGCTGGTCAGCTTGTCGAGCAGGGTGTAGTGGGTCGCCAGGCCGGTGATCTCCTGGCCGCGCGCATACAACTCCTCCAGCGAGCCGAAGGAGCTCTTGATGATGTCAGGGATATTTAGGAATCCCTGCCCAATGCGGTTTTCGGAGAGCTGGAAGATGGCCTGCTCGGCGCGGCCCAGCACCTCTTCGGCTTCGTCGGCGTGTTCGATGGCTTCGGCAATGGCATTCTGGGCGACGTTGATCAGTCCGCGCAGTAGGGCCTTGTTGCGCACGATGCGAACGTAGTGCTCGATGCTGGGCCGCTCGGGAACTCCGTCGATGAGCGACGAGAGATACGCCACACCGCCAATCGCTTCTACCTCTTTGCGGCGGTCGAGTTCCTCGACCAGCGTGATCATGTCGACCGGCCGTCCGGTCTCCTGCAGATCGCGCATGCGGGAGTAAACCCGGCGATGCGCGTCGAGCGAGAAATCATCGGGAGTGAGATGCTCGGCGGCCTGGTCGTAGAGCGAGTTGTCGAGCAGGATTGCGCCCAGGATCGAGCGCTCGGCCTCCATGCTGACGGGAAGTCCGCGTTCCAGACTGTAGTCGGTGGTTGCCATCGTGTTCTTTCAATTTAGACATCGAGGCCGCAGGGTGGCAATGCAGAAGGAGGTTCGAGGTTGAGACAACGGTGGATTTCACGAAAAAGCTGTGGGAAGCTGTGCAAGACGAAGGTGGATTTCGCGAAGAGTGACCTCGGCTTCGCCCGAGGCAGTCTCTTCGACTCACTGCGCTCGTTCAGGATGACACCAAGGAAATTGTTTCGCAGAATGAAACGTAGTCGCGACGTGGGCGAACCGCAGGTCCCTCCGCTCCGGTCGGGATGACAGTCTTGAGGGAGCGAAGTGAAGTCCTTGGTCGGGATAACATTTCTGAGGGGACTGAATGCCGATTGCTGAAAGCCGAATGCTAACAACTGACAACTGGCAACTGGCAACCGACCTCTGACAACTGCCTGGAAAGGTGCGACCCGAGGCCAGCCACCTCGGGTCGCGGCAGAGGCACAGTTGAACGTCGTTGTCGACGCAAGCGTGGCTTCCGTCGCTCAGCCCAGAGCAAACGGCAACGAGCACCAGCGTGTTGCGCAGTCGCGCACTTTAGAAGTACGGACTCGGAGGAACGCGCTCGAGTTTTCGGCTCGAGAGGTAGTCCGCACAAAGCCACGCCAGGCCCAATCTGCCTCAACAGTTGCAACGACCGTATGCGGCAAGTTCCCGAGAACCTTCGAAGTGGGCGCTCGGAAAAGACCCGAGCCGCAATACTTGCGACCCGAACCACCTCTCATCGCCGAATGGCCGTCTCAACTGGGAAGCGGCACGCGACTACCTGTGCCTCGATTGCGAAAAAGAATGCCTGAAACTCCCGCAACAAACAAGCAGAAAACGCGAATTGCTGTGTATTTCGTGTGCAACTTGCACGTTTGTTGTGCAAATCGCGGCCCAAAGTCGCTGCTTTGACACGCGGGTGCGTACCTGGGCTACAAGTTCCTCAGCGGTTAACGAACTTGTTACTACCACGAACTCCCGCTTGCGATTATGCTCGCCAATATGGCGGTGTCGGTCACGGTATTGGCGAGCGGCAGCAAAGGGAATTGCTCGCTCGTCTCCAGTTCCGGCACCAGATTGCTGATCGACGCCGGCCTCTCTTGCCGCGAACTGCTGCGCCGCTTGTTACTTTGCGGACAAGATCCCCGCGCCATCGACGCGGTTCTCATCACCCACGAACACGCCGATCACGTGGGCGGACTTCGCGTGCTCGCCCGGCGCCTGAAGATACCGGTTTACATCACCGGCGCTACCTACCAGGCGTATCAGAAGTGCGTGCGCGACAACGGCGGAAATCGGGTCACGCTGGAGCGCCGCGAGACGTTCTGTTCGGGCACTGCATTTCAGATCGGCGACATCACGGTCACGCCGTTTACTATTCCGCACGATGCCATCGATCCTGTCGGCTTCACCTTCCGCAGCGACGGCATCAAGGTTGGCATCTGCACCGACCTGGGCTACATGCCGGCCAGCGTTCGCGACCACCTGCGCGGATGTCACGTGCTAATGATCGAATCCAACCACGACCTGGAGTTGCTGCGCGGCGGTCCTTATCCCTGGAGTGTGAAGCAGCGGGTGATGAGCCGGGTTGGCCATCTGTCTAATGACGCACTCGCGGATTTTCTGACCAGCGACTATGATGGAGGAGCGGAGTTCCTCATTCTAGCGCACCTTTCGGAGCAGAATAATCATCCCGAAATTGCGCGTACGACGGCGGAACGTGCCCTGGGCGAGCAGCGCAGTTTGTTAGGTAATCGCGTGATGCTTGCGGCACAGCACGAACCGCTAGCGGCGGTGCGACTGTAGTAAGCGTCTGGCGGGCGCGTCTCCCGGGCCCGCGCGACGTTCGGCTTTCCTCGATGGCAAAATGCACTGATCCTGTCGTGGGCAAGATCCTGGCCGGATGGCGCTACGACATCTCCGGACTTGCTCCTGAAATGCGTGGCGATTACGAAGCGCATCTTGCCCAGTGCGCCTTCTGTCACTCGCGGCAACGCCTGCACCGCGGTATCGATATCGGACTGATGGCCCTGGCGTCCGCTTCGATGCTGGTCTTCCTACTCGCCTACGGAGTCATCCGTCACTTTCATCCCAGCCACGCGTTTTGGCTGGAGATCGGCGCTCTGGGCGGATTTCTACTCTCCATGCTGCTGTGGCTGCTGGTTGCCGTGGCCACGCCGGCTCCGCTGGTGGTCAAGGATGTCGCTATGTTCGGCGCCCGCGTCGGCCTGGAAAAGCTGCCCGATGAAATTCGCGATCGCATTCCAGAAGAGCTGAAGCTGAAGATTTCGGGGCAGAGCTAGAAAGAAGCAACTAGAACCTATCCCATAAATCGTTCTGTATCAGGGCACGGCTTTCAGCCGTGCCGAAAGACATCCTTTTCCGTCGGGCTTTAGACTAGTCATCCTGCTTGAGGAACACGTGGTCGATCATCTCGCGCATGAAGTGGCCGCCGAAGCCGCCGGCGCTGCCGGCCAGGATCTGCAGAAAGGCCCCGTAAACCTGGCCGCGATCATGCCGCCAGCCCACCACGAATTGATAGTAGCCCAGCAAGATGGGAACACCGATCCACACCAGCACGACCCATCGCCAGGGACGGTCCTTTTTCCAAGTGCCCATCAACATGCTGAACGCCAGCACGCACAGCGCGGTCAGCAAAGCGTCGTCTACGACCTGGTTCACCCAGCCGGAAAACAGGCTGAACGCAATCGCGATGAGATAGACGAGAAAGCTGGTGCGGGGAGCGGCTTTCGCAGACTTAAGATTTGCCGAGGGGGAAGCATCGTCAGTTACGGTGGTTGGGCTCTGCGCAGACTCGATGTGGGGATCCAAAACATTCGAGTGTAACAGAGCCGGCGGCATTGACGTGTCGCATCCTCTTCAGGTGTGGGGTATGGGGTCGCTCTCCGGGTCCCCCGCTTTGGCGCCCTCCGGCTCGGTCTTCGGCGCACCATTGCGCACGCGGACCAACATGCAGGTGGAATTATCTTCTCCGCCACCTTCATTGGCGGCGTCGACCAGGGTGTCGCACGCGGCTTGCAATGAGGGTAGCTGCAACAGGATGCTGCGAATTTCTGCGTCGTCTACATGGCGAAGCACGCCATCGGTCGTCAGCAGCAAAATGTCGCCATCCTGCGCCGGAAACTCGCCCAGATCGGGCAGGGTGCTTTCGTCGGTGCCGAGCGCGCGGGTAATGATGTTCTGCGCCGAGGAGCGCTTGGCCTGTTCCAGAGTAATCATGCCGCGGCGCACCTGTTCCATCACCAGCGAATGGTCTTCGGTCAGCTGCAGCAGTTGAGCTTCACGGAATAGATAGATGCGGCTGTCGCCGACATTGGCAATGCTGAACATGCCGTCGGCGAAACGGGCGGCGACCAAGGTGGTGCCCATCCCGGAAGTGTTCTTGTGCTGCTCGGCATAGCCAAGGATGGCGTCATTGGCTTTCTTGACCGCATCAGCCAGCAAACGCGCCCCCAGCGGGGCATCGTCGAGATAGGCGTCTTCCTCTACCGCCGGCTTGCGGTCACGAAAATAAGCGAGCACGGTTTCGACCGCGATTTGGCTGGCAACTTCGCCCGCAGCGTGACCACCCATTCCATCGCATACAACGAAAATACCGCGCCCTTCGTCGTAGCCGAAATGGTCTTCGTTTGACGGCCGGACACGCCCTACATCGCTGCGACCGGCCACCTCAAGTCCACGTGACATTCGGCAAACAGTTTACGCTGTTACTCAAATGCGTGCGAGTGACGAAAGTGGGGTGACCTTACTTTGCGCCGAATTGGCACAAAAGCGGGCCTTGCCGGGCAAACTTAACAAGCGCGTTGGCTTCCAATCATCATGCCGCTTTCCCACCAGGTGATGTGGCTGTTTCTGCTGGCCCTGCCCATCGCCAGCATTAGCTGGACGGTCACCCACGAAGAAATTCTGCGCGAGCCGCGTGAATTTTGCGCGCGCAAGAGCAAAGACTCGAGCTCGCTCATCTGCCGCAAATTTTATTATCTCTTCACCTGCGAATACTGCTTCAGTCATTGGGTCACGGCGGTCTTGCTCATCATCACTCGTTACCGGCTGCTTTATAGTGACTGGCGAGGATACCTGGTGTCGCTATTCGCGCTGGTCTATGTGGCAAGCTTTTACATCGGGCTGCTGGGTCACGTGAAGCTGGAAGTAAAGAAAGATCGCGCCGAAATCAAGGCCATCGAAGCCGCGGCGAAGACGAAGAAGACGGCATGAAACCAGGTGCCTGTACTGGCGGGTAAGGGCCTTCGGCATGTTCCTGGCGGCCAGCAAGCACTACTTAGCTAACGACTGGGACAGGCTGGCGAGATTCTGCGGAACTACGTGGATAAATCCGCCACGCGGACTGTCAATGTCGGCTATCAGAAGAAATGCGATGGAGACGACCAGGGGCAGAACAAAAAGGAAACCGGTTTTGGTTTTAGGGCTGCGGGCTCCATAGCCGGCCAGCACATTGCAGCAGACGGCGATGGCAATCATTAAGCTCCAAGCCGAGGCTGGAATGCGGTTCCACCACGCCGCTTGAGTGTATCCCTGCGAGTTCAACACGTCGTTCATACCCGAAACCGCAAGCGCAATCACGGGCGTCGGTTGCGCCTGGGCCGGAGCCTGCACGGTTGACCACATCTTGGCTTGCAGCTGAGCTGTGTCGGCATCGATTTGGCGAAGTTCGTCCTGATTGCGGGTTTGGTAGAACCGGATTCGCAGATCGGTATAGTTTCGAAGCTGGACCTGCACCTGGGCGGCATCGGCGGCGGGCAGCAGCCCCGCCCGGACATACTCGGTGCCGATTGCATTGGCCTCCGCTTCCTCGTAAGTTTTGCGCAGGTCGTAACGGACGACGGCCATGGAGAAGGTAAATCCGATGATGAGGCCGAGCAGGGTCAGAGTTGCCGTCTGCACCACCCCGAAATCCTCCCGCTGCTCGTCTCCTAGGGGACGCCGCCGGCGCAAATAGGCACCTATCTGGGCCGCGACCCACAAAATGAGAAAGGAGAACAAGAAGAAGATGCGCGGATAATTCAACATGGATTGTGCTCCTGGGTTGGTTTCACTGCGGTCTACTTCGGCTTAGCGAGACCGGACGGTTGCGTCCGTGCGTACGGGATACGCTACCTGCTTACGGCCTGGTCTTGGTGATGTCCGGCTCCTTGCCGCGGGCGACCACCGGCTCCAGATGATGTGCCGTCAGGTCTGAGCGAACGCACTCGAAGGCTTCCTCGGGAGTGTTGGCCCAATGGAACAGTTCCAAGTC
>Ga0302320_10008644_pt1 | contig 22079 bp, 15 predicted proteins | sample Bog_T0_3_FD_202130 | JGI IMG/M metagenome (GOLD analysis project Ga0302320, IMG submission 202130) | Peat permafrost microbial communities from Stordalen Mire near Abisko, Sweden - Bog_T0_3 | ecosystem: Environmental > Terrestrial > Soil > Wetlands > Peat | place: Sweden: Abisko, Stordalen Mire...
TTGGGGGTGATCGAAGGAGTCATGGGCGTCCCTTAGCGAGATATGATAGCGTCAACCACGTGTCCACACGAAAAATACTTCCTGCCCTGGAAGTTTTCGGCACTTTTCCACAGGAACATTCGTCTGGCAGAACCACAGGGAATATTCCCAACATCCTATTAATGCTAACGCAGCGGCACTGTAGTTACAACAACCGGGCGGGTCAAGCCCTGTTGCCGCGGCCGCTGCGATTGCCGAAAAACGCCGCAAGTCGTTTATTACAAAGCACTTGCGGCGTACGCGCGACGATCGGGCTGTCGTCGGTCTGTACCCTTGTAGACACCGCTCTACGTGAAGGGTTCCTCGTTCGGAAGGGGGAAACTGGCCGCTACGCCAGCGGCAACGAAGACCGGCCGCTCGCCGATCCGCCCGAGTGTCCGGCCTGCAATACGCGGAATTGCGAACACGGCGACGACGCTTGGTGGTGTAATGAGTTTGCTGTATTGCGAGGGAGTCCCATGTGCTGTACCCAGCTCCGTTCTTGACGCGGTTTTTACTACAAGCGATGATGACGCGGTCGGCGCCCCAATGAAACTTTCTCTCGGCCGGCAAAGCCGATCTGAACGCAAAGTGATAAAGGGATGGCAAAACAGACGACCCTTAACGCCCTGATCGACGCGTATTACAACACGCTCGACGAACTGGCGCAGCAATACGCCACGCACGAAGGGGCCGTCAGCGTCGCCTTCCAATCCCTCCTGGCCGATACGGCCCGCCGGCACCACTGGACGCTGATACCGCAACTCAGCGCCCAAGGCATCCGCCCCGACGGCACCCTCAAAGACCCTATGGGCCTGGTCCGCGGCCACTGGGAAGCCAAGGACACCGACGACAACCTGGATGCCGAAATCGGCAAGAAGATCGCCAAGGGCTACCCGCTCGGTAACATCATCTTCGAAGACACCCGCATAGCCGTCCTGATCCAGAACAAGACCGAGGTTATGCGCATCGACCTCCGCGACCGCCAGCAACTCGCGCGATTGCTCGATGCCTTCTTCGGCTACGTCGAACCGCAGATCGACTCCTTCGAGAAGGCCGTCGATGAGTTCAAAGAGCGTGTGCCCGAAATCGCCAAACACCTCAAGGAAAAGATCGTCGACGCCCACGCGACGAACAAGAAGTTCAAGGCGGCCTATGCCTCGTTCATCGCGATGTGCCGCACGGCCTTGAATCCGGGCATCCAGCAGGACGCGGTGGACGACATGCTCGTGCAGCACCTCTTGACCGAGCGGCTGATTCGCGAGATTTTCGACAACCCCGAATTCACCCGCCGTAATGTGATTGCCGCCGAGATCGAAAAGGTGATCGACGCCCTGACCAGCACGTCGTTCGACCGCCACGTGTTCCTCAAAAGCCTCGACCGCTTCTACGTGGCCATCGAGAACGCGGCCCGCACCATTACGGAATGGTCCGACAAGCAGCACTTCTTGAACACGGTCTATGAGCGGTTTTTCCAGGGCTACAGCGTGAAGCTGGCCGACACGATGGGCATCGTCTACACGCCGCAGCCGATCGTCGATTTCATGTGCGCCAGCGTGGCCGAGGTGCTGGAAAAAGAGTTCGGCAAGTCGCTGGGCGACAAGGACGTGAACATTCTCGACCCCTGCACCGGGACGGGCAATTTCATCGTCAACCTGATCCGCCGGATCCCCAAGAAGGATTTGAAGCGGGTCTACACCGAGCAGCTTTTCGCCAACGAGATCATGCTCCTGCCGTACTACATCGCGGCATTGAACATCGAACACGCTTACTTTGAACAAACCGGCGAGTATGAGGCTTTTGAGGGGCTGTGCTTCGTCGATACGCTCGATTTGGCGGAGCCGCGACAGAACGGATTTTCTTTTATGACTGAAAAGAATACCGAACGAGTTGAGCGGCAGAAGCGAACGCCGATCACGGTGATTATCGGAAATCCGCCGTACAACGCGCATCAGCTAAACGAGAATGAGAACAATAGAAATCGCGTCTACAAGGAGATCGATTCTCGCATAAGAGCCACGTACGCATCGGCTTCGAGAGCAACGCTTAAGGCTGCGTTAGGTGACGCATATGTTAAGTTCTTTAGATTTGCGGTTGATCGCCTCGGGGAGCGCGACGGAATTATCTGTTTCATATCCAACAACAGCTTCACTGAGCAGAACGCGTTCGACGGGATGCGAAAGCATTTCCATTCGGACTTCACACGTTTTTATCACCTCGACTTGCATGGCAACGTCAGACACAATCCAAATCATAGCGGCACCGCATACAACGTATTCGGTATTCAATTGGGAGTTGGCATCACCGTTGCCGTAAAGCGCCGAAAACAGAAGAGCCACCGATTGATGTATGCCGAAGTTCCAGAAGCACTTCGGAGATATGACAAGCTGCGTCGCCTCGTCGATCTCGGGAGCATTGGGAAGGTCGAATGGACTGGAATTAGTCCCGATGCGAATAACTCTTGGCTGAATATCGGCGATACGTCTGAATTCCAGCGTGGTCTTGAAATCGCCTCAAAGGAGGCAAAGGCTGGGATTCTGCCGCGCCCCCAAACCCTATTCGAACTCTTTGGCCCAGGCGTAAACTCGAGCCGCGACGAGGTAGTTTACGACTTCCATAAAGAGCCGTTGTGCGCCCGAGTCGAGAAATTATGCGAGGCGTACTCGGTTGAAGTGGATCGGTTCAAGCGGCGAAAGAGGCGTGATACCACCAGTATTGATGACTTTGTGGACTATTCGAAAATCAAATGGAGTAGCACGCTGAAACTTCATTTGAAGCGCGGAACATATGCGAGTTTTGACGCGAACCAAGTTGCGCTCTCGTTGTACCGGCCTTTCGCCCAACGATTTCTTTATCATGATGAAGTCTTGAACGATCGTCCGGGTTTGTTCCATCGTTTCTTTCCTGCCCGCGTCAGCGACGAAAATCGTGTCATTGCATTGACAAATCCCGGTTCGGAAAAGCCATTTATGGCGTTGATCGGGCAGCACGTAATTGACTATCACTTAGTTGGGGGCGGCGCGGGAGCGATGTGCTTCCCCTTCTACGTCTATAACGCCGACGGCACGAACCGCCGCGAGAACATCACCGATTGGGCGCTCGATCAGTTCCGCACTCACTACAAGGACAAGAAGATCGGCAAGTGGGACATCTTCCACTATGTCTACGGCCTGCTGCACCATCCGGGCTATCGGGAAAAATTCGCCGACAACCTCAAACGCGAGTTGCCGCGGATCCCCTTTGCCCCCGACTTCCGGGCCTTCGCCCGTGCGGGCGAAAAACTGGCAAAGCTGCATCTCGATTATGAAACGCTGGAGCCGTGGAAGCTCGCGTGGATCGAAACGCCCGGCGTGCCGCTCTCCTATCGCGTCGAAAAGATGAAGCTGAGCAAGGACAAGACCGCGCTCGTGGTCAACCGGTCGCTCACGCTCGGCGACATTCCGCCCGAGACCAGCGAGTATCGCCTGGGAAACCGCAGCGCGTTGGAGTGGGTGATCGACCAGTATCAAGTCAACGAGGACAAGCGGAGCGGCATCAAGAGCGATCCGAACCGCGAGGACGACGAGCAGTACATCGTGCGGCTGGTCGGGCAGATCGTGCGGGTGAGCCTGGAGACGGTGAAGATCGTGAAAGGGTTGCCCGCAGCGTTTGCTTGAAGAAAGTGGAGATCTGCATAGCCGCATTCATGCCCCGGAGGGGCACCTGAGAATAGCCCAGCGATTTATCGCTGGGTAGGAGCGCCAACAAGTCTCCACAGTCCCGGAGGGACGATTGAACCGCGCGCACCACATTTCAACCGTCCCTCCGGGACTGCTAACGTTTTATCTTGATCTCTTGCCCAGCGATGAATCGCTGGGCTACTATCAACCGACCCTCCGGGTCGAATACCTCGCGGCTTGCGGCGCGCTTTCGTGGTCCCGCATCCCTTGCCCTGCCGTCCGCTGCTACCTACACTAACACGTTGGACTTTCGTTCGCTTCCTCCCCGCTTTGCATTATGCCCGCCGACGAAGAAGAACTTTACCAGGACCACATCCTCGAGCATTACGAGGACCCGTATCATCGCGGGCATTGTACACACTGCACGCACTCGCACGAGGACGATAACCCGCTCTGCGGCGACGTTGTGAGCATGGAATTGCAGATCGACCCCGCGGGCACGCTCCGCGAGGTCTACTTCGATGGCGACGGCTGCTGCATCAGCCAGGCGGCCGCGTCGATGATCGTGGAAAAGTTCGACGGCCGCACGATCGAAGAGGTCAAGAAGTTCACCGCCAACGACATGCTGGAACTGTTCGGCGCCCGGCTGACTCCCAACCGGCAGAAGTGCTGCCTGCTGCCCTGGCGCGTCTTGCAGCAGGCCGTCTATTCGCCGGTGCAGACCTGATGGAATGACAGTCCCGTCTCCCGCTTGCCGGGTATGGCAGGAAGGGAGAGGGGAGTAAATCACCTATGAGCACACTCGTCGAAGCCCGGCCGCTGGACCCCGCGATCTATCGCGCGGATTTTCCCATTCTCGCCCGCGAGGTCCGCGAGGGCGTGCCGCTGGTCTATTTCGACAACGCGGCCAGCACGCAGCATCCGCGCGAAGTGATCCGCGCGATCAGCAGTTGCTATGAAGAACACTATGCCAACGTGCATCGCGGCATCCACCAGCTTGCCGTGGAGTCGGACGATCTGTTCGACGAGGCGCGAGAAAAGGTGCGGGCCTTCATCAACGCCCCGTCGCCCGAAGAGTGCATCTTCACCTACGGCTCGACCTCGGGCATCAACACCGTGGCGCGCAGTTGGGGCGACGCGAACCTCCGGCCCGGCGACGAGATCCTGCTCACCGAGATGGAGCACCACTCGAACCTGGTGCCCTGGCAGCAGCTTGCCCAACGGTGCGGCGCCGTGCTGCGGCATATTCCGCTCAGCGACGACGGCCTGCTGCGACTCGACGCGCTCGATACATTGTTGACCGAACGGACGCGGCTGGTGGCTTTCACGGCGATCTCCAACGTGTTGGGCACGATCAACCCGGTGGCCGAGATCGTCCGCCGCGCGCATGCGGCCGGGGCGCTGGCGCTGGTTGACGGCGCCCAGAGCGTGCCGCACCAGACGACCGACGTGCAGGCTCTGGACGTCGATTTCCTCGTCTTCAGCGGTCACAAGATGCTCGGCCCCACGGGCGTGGGCGTGCTCTACGGCAAGCGTGAAATCCTGGAGAAGATGCCCCCGTTCCTGGGCGGCGGCAGCATGATCCGCCGCGTGATGCTCGACCATTTCGAGCCGGGCGATCTGCCGGCCAGGTTCGAGGCGGGCACGCCCCCGATCGTATCGGCCATCGGACTGGGCGCCGCGATCGATTATCTCCAGCGCATCGGCCTGGCGGCCATCGCCTGCCACGAGCGGCTGCTGGCGACGCGCGCCCATCAGGTCCTCGCGGGCATCGAGGGCGTGCGGATTCTCGGCCCCGACCCGGAGCACAAGGCGGGCATCGTCAGCTTCACGGTCGATGGCGTTCACGCCCACGACGTGGCGGAGGTGTTGGATCGCTCCGGCATCGCCGTCCGCGCCGGGCACCATTGCGCCATGCCGCTGCACAAGCGTTACAACGTGAGCGCCACCGCGCGGGCGAGCTTCTATCTCTACAACACGCTGGCCGAGGTCGAGATGCTCGGCCCCGCCATCGAAGCGGCCAAGCGGATCTTTCACCGTCGGCGGAAGTAAGAGTGAATCAACCGGCATCGTCCGGCCTGCCGGCCAAGTGGCGCGATTGCCGGGCGCGAGGGCCCGGAGCTTGTGCGCGGGTTGCGGATGCCGGGATATCCGAAAACCCTTTTTTCTCGCGGAGATATTTTTCCAGCAAACGGGCCAGACGCGACAATGCGATGCCGTGCGTGCTGCGCGTCTCGGCGTAAAGCCAGTCGCTGAAGGCGAGGAATTCGCGAAAGGGCGAACTGTTTTTCCAAATCAGCGGCGCCTTTTCGACGAAGCGGCCGCTGTTGGCAATCAAATCCCAGTATCGCGAGAACCGGCGGAGGCGTTGCATCGTGGCAAAATCGAGATCGCGGTTCTGGAGAATCTCGTAAGGCGGCTGCGGATCGTAAATCATCTGCCACTGGGCGGTATGGCGGGCAATGGGCGCGCCGCGGAGACGTTTCAGAATGCCGACTTGGATTTCGTGAGGCTCGAACGCCACGAGCCGGTCGAACCCGGCGGCAAAGCTGTCGAGCGATTCGCCGGGCAGGCCGACGATGAGGTCGGCGTGGATGTGGACGCCGGTGTGCCCGCGGAGCCAACGAAGATTCTCCTCGGCTTTCGCGTTGTCTTGGCGGCGGCTGATCCGCCGGGCGATTTCCTCGTTGAAGGTTTGGACGCCGACTTCGAATTGGAGCGCGGCGGGCGGGAATTTTTGGATGAGGACGCGGAGCGATTCGGAAAGGCGGTCGGGAATCAGCTCGAAATGGAGGAACAGCCCTGGTTGATAACGGTCGAGAAAAAACTGGAGAATGGCGGCGCTGGTTTCCAGATCGAGGTTGAATGTGCGGTCAACGAATTTGAACTGCCGGCAGCCGCGGTCGAGAAGACGCTGCATGGCAGCGAAAAATCGGTCGAGTGGAAATTGGCGGACCGTTTCGTCGAGGGCCGAGAGACAGAACTCGCATTCGTAGGGACAACCGCGCGAGGCCTCGACGTAAATGACGCGATGCGCGAGGTCGTCGTCGGTGTAGAAATCGTAAGGCAACGCGAGCGTGGTAAGGTCGGCAAGCGGAGGGCGGGGAGGCGGAGTGGGAGAAAGAGCAAGAGAAGGAGAGGCAGATGAGGAAAGGAGTTGGCGGCAAAGCAGCGCGAAAGCAAGGTCGCCTTCGCCGGGGATGATGTGGTCGGCGAGGCGCGAGATTTCTTGTTCGTCGGTTTCATGGCTGATTTCGGGACCGCCAAGAACGATGATGAGCTCGGGACGGAGTTGTTTGAGAAGACGGACGAGAAGGAGGGTCTGTGAAGCGTTCCAGACGTAGAGACCAAGGCCGAGAATGCGAGGATTGTCCCGCAGGATATTTTCGGCAATGTCGAGCGGGCGTTGGTTGATGTCGAATTCGAGGAGACGGGCGCGCGGTTGAAGGTCGCCGAGGTTGGCGAAAAGGCAACGAAGACCAAAAGCGCAATGCGCATAGCGAGCGTTGAGCGTGGCGAGGATGATGTCGGCCATGATGGGAGAATAACGCGTTTCGCGGAGCGGATCGTGAGGACAAACGCGAACGCCCGGCCATCGGGTCCGCTGGCTGGGCGTGGGCTTGCGAAGAACGTATACTTAACGTACTAAGGATGTCCTGTACGAGTCAAGTAGCTGCCAAGAAGTCCTTACTGTTATGCGTCGGCCTCACTTTGGGACTCGAAATGAATGGTACATCATACCGGCGCGACGGACTAGATCTCAATTGCCCTCGCGCACCCGTGTGCGGCTTTGATCCTTTATGTCGTCCTTGCGCCTGATCCTGTTATCGTTGGGCCACTTCTGGAAGATGAATGTGGTGGTCGCCTGCGGCGTGGCGGTGGGCACGGCCGTGCTTACGGGGGCCTTGCTCGTGGGCGACTCGATGCGGGGCAGCCTCCGCGACCTTGTGCTGGCCGGGTTGGGAAACATCGACGAAGTTCTCGTGGCCGACCACTTTTTCCGCGCGGAACTGGCCGACTCGCTGGTAGTCCCGCCTCCATCGTCAGAATTCCGGCTGAAGCCGGTACTACGATCGCCCGCGCCGGTCATTATGGAACTGGCTGGCGTGGAAGCGGCCGACCGTCCGACGCCTGCCCGCGTCGATCAGGTGAATCTGATCGGTTGCGACGACCGTTTTTGGGGACTCGGCAGCGATCTGTGCCGGCAGCCCACAGGCGACGAGATCGTCTTGAACGAGCCGCTCGCCCGACTGCTGGCGGTCAAAGAGGGCGACTTCGTGCTCATCACGCTGGCGAAGCCGGGTGAAATTCCGGCCGAAAGCGCGCTGGGCCGCAAGCGGGCCTCATTGGATACCATGCGGCTCCGCGTCGCTCAGGTGATCGCGGCCAAGGGATTAGGCCGCTTCGGTCTGCGGCCCAATCAGCGCGTGCCGCTCAATGCCTACGTCGCGCTGCCTGTGCTGCAAATGCAACTTAAGGAGCTGCACCGGGTTAACGCGATCTTTTGCGCTGGTCCCGTCGATCCCGCGGCCTGGCATCCGCAGTTGGCCGATTACGGCGTTCGCGTCGAACAGCGGCCGTTGGGCTATATCGAAATCACGACCGAGCGCATGATCTTCTCGCCGGAGATCGAGAAGGCGATCGCCGCGCAACTGGGCGAGCTTGACGTGCAGCCGGCGTTTACCTATCTGGCAAATTCGATCACCTTCAATGGCCGCGAGGTGCCCTACTCGACGATCACCGCGATCGACTTCCAAATCGAGCCGCCGCTGGGGCCATTTCTTGAAAGCGAGCCTCCGGCGTTAGCCGGAGGGTCTGCCGGCGCTGAGAGAACCCCCAGGCTAACGCCTGGGGCTCGCCTGCACGACCGGCCCGTGCCGAAGCTGGACGACCACCAGATTGCATTGAACGACTGGGCGGCCGATCGGCTGAAGGCCCACGTGGGCGATCAATTAGCTGTTACCTACTACGAGCCGGAAAGCACCACCGGCCTGTTGAAAGAGCAGACCGTCACACTCAAGCTTGCGGCCATCGTGAAGCTTGAGGGCTCGGCGGCCGACCAGTGGCTGACGCCCACCGTCCGCGGCCTGACCGACAAGGATTCGATCGAAGACTGGGACCTGCCGTTCCAACTCAAACCGGGACACATCAAGGCCGCCGACGATCGTTATTGGAAGAAATACGCCGCCACGCCCAAGGCGTTCGTTTCGCTGGCCATGGGCAGGCAACTGTGGGCGAGCCGCTTCGGGCAGACGACGTCGTTCCGCGTCCGGCCGGCCGCGGGCATGACCGCGAAATCGTTGGCCGCACAGATCCATCTCGATCCGGCGACGGAGGGGTTCGTCTTTCGTCCGGTCAAGAAACTGGCCCTCGACTCCGCAGGCGGCACGACGCCGTTCGGCGTGCTCTTCCTCTGTCTCAGTTTCTTCGTGATCGCCGCGGCGGTGATGCTCGTCGTGCTCCTGTTCCGGTTGGGGATTCAGCAGCGTGCGAAACATCTGGGCCTGCTGTTGGCTCTAGGATTTCGGCCGCGGCAAGTCTCACGGCTTTTGACTGTCGAGGGCCTGGCGGTGGCCGCCGCGGGAAGCCTGCTGGGGACCTTGGCCGGCGTCGGCTATGCGGCCTTAATGCTGCTAGGGTTGCGGACATGGTGGCTGCCGGCGATCGGCACGCCGTTCCTCACGCTGCACGTCACGTGGGAAAGCCCCGCGATCGGATTCGGCAGCGGGCTGGCGTTGGCGGCGATTGCGATCTGGTTTGCCGTGCGGCGGACCGGCCGCGTCGCCCCGCGGCGGTTGCTGGCCGGCGAGACGAGTACCCAGTACTCAGTACTCAGTACTCAGTACTCGGTACTCGGTACTCGGCACTCGGTATGCGTCCGTAGCCGTTCCAATTTGCAATTTGCATTTTGCATTTTTCAATTTGCAATCCTCCTCCTGGCCTTTGCTCCGCCGCTGGCCCTGCTTCTGATTCCGATGAGCGAAGACGCCAAGGTCGTCGCGTTCTTCACCGCCGGGGCATGGACATTGCTGATGTTCTTGGTGCTTGCCTACGGACAGCTTCGCCGCGGCGCTACAGGCGCGGCGGTGGCGAGAGGCCGCGGCAATTTGCTGCGGATGGCCGTGCGTAACGCCGCCCGAAATCCGGGCCGCAGCACGCTGGCCATCGGATTGACGGCCGCGGCCAGCTTCCTGATCGCGGCCGTGAGCGTGTTTCACGTCGATCCCGTGCGGCAGGCCAGCGACAAACGCAGCGGCAGCGGTGGCTTCGAACTGATCGGCCAGAGCGCCGTGCCGATCTACTACGATCTCAATACGGCCGACGGCCGCAAGGAGCTTGCCGCGGGGGCGGACGACGCGGCCCTGCTGGCGGAGTGCCATTTTTACGCCTTTCGCGTCAAGCCGGGTGACGAGGCGAGTTGCCTGAACCTCTATCGACCGCGGCAGCCGCGATTGCTCGGCGTGGGCGACGACTTCATCGCCCGAGATGGCTTCGCTTGGGCCGACGCGCCGCCGGGAATGAACAATCCCTGGGAAGTGCTCGCGCCCCGTACTCCCCACGCTCCGCGTGGGGAGTACGTTGTCGTCATGGACCAGACGACCGCCAACTACGCACTCGATCTCTGGAACGGTCGCGGGCAAACGTACGAGGTCAGCGATGTCCACGATCGCAAGCTCAAACTCGAGGTGGCCGGATTGCTGAACGATAGCATCTTCCAGGGCGACTTGCTGGTGGGCGAAAAGGCCCTCCGCGGCTACGATCCGGACGTGGTCGGATACCGCTATTTCCTCATTGAAACGCCGCCGGAGAAGGCTACGGAAGTGCAGCAGGCCCTGCAGCGCGTGCTAGGCGATTACGGTTTCCGCACGGAAACGACCGCCGAACGCCTGGGCACGCTGGCCGCCGTGCAAAACACGTACCTGGCCACGTTCCAGAGTCTCGGCGGGCTGGGGCTCGTGCTGGGCACGATCGGCCTGGCGGTCGTCCAGTGGCGGAACGTGCTGGAGCGCCGCGGCGAGTTGGCGCTGCTCCGCGCGGCCGGCTATCGCGTGGGCATGCTCGCATTCCTGGTCGCGGCGGAGAACGTCGTCTTGCTGGCCGTCGGGCTGGGCATCGGCATTCTGGCCGCGCTGATGGCCGTCTTGCCCCACCTGCTCAGCCGCGCCGGCACGGCGCCTTGGGGGCTGCTCGGGGCGATCTTCGCGGCGGTGTTCATCGTCGGCCTGCTCGTCAGCCTGGTGGCCATGCGCGGCGTGGTCCGCACGCCGATTCTGGCGGCGCTGCGGGAGGAGAGGTAAGGTATAATGAATTGGCATTGTGTCTCTGGTGCAAGAGCGGCGAACTGAGGAGCGTGGAATGAAAACGACACTCGATCACACTGGGCGAATTGAACTGCCAGACGTCGTGCAAGCTGAACTGGGAGTAAAGGCCGGCGATGAAGTGCTGTTGGAAAATCAAGGAGGGCGGTGGGTCATCATGGCGGCAAGGGGGCCGGCTGGTTTGTGCTGGCGGGGCGATGTTTTGGTTCACGAAGGCGTTTCGCCGCAGCCCGTCGACCAGCTACTCGATCAGGTCCGAAATGAGCGTGCCGACCAACTGGGCGAAGGGCTTACGCGATGAAGGCCCTGCTGGACTCCGCGACGCTCATTGCGGCAATGCTGCCGGGCCATGTCCACCATGCTGACGCATATCCTTGGTTGGCCCGCGGCAAAGCCGGGGCGTTTGAATTCTTCGTATCCGGACACAGTCTTGCCGAAGTCTATTCCGTCTTGACAAGGCTTCCAAGAACACCGCGCATCGGACCGGCGGAAGCGTGGAGATTGTTGGAGGAGAACGTGATCTCCTCGGCGAGCCTGATCACGCTTTCGGGAAGCGACTACGCTGCGCTGATCGCGGAACTCTCGCAGCGCGGTGTGATCGGCGGTACGGTCTACGACGCGGTGATCGCCAAGGCGGCAGAGTTGGCGCAGGTCGATCGCCTCATAACAATCAATGACGCGCACTTCTTGCAGGTTTGGCCCGGCGGAGCTGGCCGCATCGCCTCACCCTTGTCCGTGGCTCCGCCATAACACAGCTATTGATCACGCGATGCCAAAAAAGCGGCGATGAATCGCCGCACTCCAAAAGAACCGCCGGCCCTGCGAAAGCAGGGCCGGCGGAGTCTTTATCGAAGGCTTGGTGCCGCTCGTCGGGCGAAGCCGCGAGCGGCGAGCGGATTAGTACATGTCCTCGCCGCCGCCGCCGGGGGCCGGGGCGCTCTTCTCATCCTTGGGCTTGTCGGCCACGAGGGCGTCGCTGGTCAACAGCAACGTGGCCACGCTGGCCGCGTTCTGCAAGGCGGTGCGGGTGACCTTGGTGGGATCGACCACGCCGGCCTTGACCAGGTCCTCGTAGACGTCCGTGGCGGCGTTGTAGCCAAAGTTGCCTTTGCCCTCGGCCACCTTCTCGGCCACGATGCCGCCGTCCTGTCCGGCGTTGTCGGCGATCTGCGTCACCGGGGCGCGGCAGGCCCGCAGCACGATCTTGTAGCCCACCTCTTCGTCATGGACCAGGCCGGTGGGCTTGACCGAGGCGGAAGCCCTCAAGAGGGCCACGCCGCCGCCGGGCAGGATGCCTTCTTCCACCGCGGCGCGGGTGGCGTGCAGGGCGTCCTCCACGCGGGCCTTCTTCTCCTTCATCTCGCTCTCTGTTGCGGCCCCGACATTGATCTTGGCCACGCCGCCCGCTAGCTTGGCCAGCCGTTCCTCCAGTTTCTCGCGATCGTAATCGCTGGTGGTGTTCTCGATCTCGCGGCGAATCTGCTCGATGCGGCCCTTGATGTCCGCGCTCTTGCCGGCGCCCTCGATGACCGTAGTGTTGTCCTTGTCGATGGTGATCTTCTTCGCCCGGCCGAGTTGGGCGAGGGTGATGTTCTCCAGCTTCGTGCCCAGGCTCTCGAAGATGGCAAAACCGCCGGTCAGGATGGCGATGTCTTCGAGCATGGCCTTGCGGCGGTCGCCGTAGCCGGGGGCCTTCACCGCGGCCACCTTGATCGTGCCTCGGAGGCGGTTGATCACCAGCGTGGCCAGGGCCTCGCCGTCGACGTCCTCGGCGATGATCAGCAGCGGCTTGCCCGAGTTGACCACCTTTTCCAGGATGGGCACGAGTTCCTTGATGTTGGAAATCTTCTTCTCATGGATCAGCACGTAGGCGTCTTCGAGAACCGCTTCCATCGCCGCCGGATCGGTGACGAAGTAGGGCGAGAGATAGCCGCGATCGAACTGCATGCCTTCGACCCACTCGACCTCGGTGCTCAGGCTCTTGCCTTCGTCGACGGTGATCACGCCGTCCTTGCCCACCTTGTCCAGGGCGTCGGCCAGCAACTTGCCGATTTCGGGGTCGTTGTTGGCGGCGATGGTGCCGACCTGGGCGATCTCTTCCTTCTTATTCCTGACCGAGATCGACATGCTCTTGAGCTTCTCGGTAACGTCGTTGACGGCCTTCTCCATGCCGGACTTCAACTGCACGGGATTCACGCCCGCGACGACCGCCCGCAGACCCTCATTGAACAGGGCCTCGGCGAGAATGGTGGCGGTGGTGGTGCCGTCGCCGGCCTTGTCGCTGGTCTTCGAAGCGACCTCGCGGACCATGCGGGCGCCCATGTTTTCGTAGACGTCCTCAAGGTCGATTTCCTTGGCGACGGTGACGCCGTCCTTGGTGACGGTGGGCGAACCGAAGCTCTTCTGCAGGATGACGTTACGGCCCCGCGGGCCGAGGGTGACGCGGACCGCCTTGGCCAGCTTGGAAACGCCGCGCCGCAGGGCGTCGCGCGCCTCTTGATCGAATGCAATCAACTTGGACATGGATAATCTCCTGTGTGTTCTCTTGAATTCGGATGGTTTAGCCGATGACCGCCAGAATGTCGTCTTCCCGCATCAGCAGCAGTTCGCGAGTGCCGATCTTGAACTGCTCGCCGGCATAGGAAGTGAACAGCACGCGGTCGCCGGGCTTGACCTGCAACGCGACCCGCTTGCCGTCCTTGTTCAGGCGGCCTTCGCCGACGCTGATCACGCTGCCTCGGGTGGGTTTGTCCTTGGCCGTGTCGGGCAGGACGATCCCGCCCGCAGTCTTCGACTCCGATTCCTCGCGCTGGACTACGACCCGGTCGCCCAGGGGTTGCAGTTGGACCTTTTCGTCATCGGAACGGGATTCTTTGTTCTCTTTCTTCGCCATGCGTCGCCTCCGCAACTCCTCAAGGATGGTTCAAAAAATGGATGGACAATGGTTGGTGAACGGTAGTTTCTCGTCGCACCAAGTCAATCGCCGGCAGGATGGAATACTGCCAAAGTCTGCGCATAAAATGCGAGTGTGGTAGGGGAACGCAATTGGCGCGCCAAAGACTATTGGTTGACGTAACTCATTGCTATCATGGAGCTTGGAAAAACGCCCCGGAAATGGTCGCCTGCCGAAAGCGGATGCAACGCGAGAACGATGGCCCGGTGACTGCCGTTTTGGCAGGCCCGTCGCAGAGTCGCCGGAAACTTGGCGATCCCCCCTCGCCCGCCTCTTGCTTGCGAGAGGATGGAGAGGGGCTCAGGGAGCCGGCCCACCGGGACTCGCCGCAAATCGGTGGGTCATCGCTCCGCTCGACCCACCCTACCGTTTACGCGACATCGAAAACTGATCGGTCGCTTGGCCCCTCTTCACCCCCGCGCCATCTTTCCGCTAGAATATCTGCGTTTAGCACGTCCCTTCTGCCGAAAATGGGTATCTTATGGCAAGCATTATTGTTCTGGATGAACTTTCCGAAGACGGCCTGAATCTGTTGCGATCGGCCGCAGACATCGAAGTCGAGGTCCGTACCGGGCTGAAGGGCGAGGCGCTCAAAGCGGCCTTGGCCGAATTCGACGGCGCCATCTGCCGCAGCGGCGTGAAAATCACCGCCGAGTCGATCCAGGGAAACCACCGCCTCAAGGCGATCGCCCGAGCGGGCGTGGGCGTCGATAACATCGACACCCAGGCCGCCACCCGGCAGGGCATCCTTGTGATGAACACGCCCGGCGGCAACACGATCTCCACCGCCGAACAGACGCTAGCCCTGATGTACGGCCTGGTGCGGAACATCGCTCCGGCCCACCAAAGCCTCGTCGAAGGCCGCTGGGACCGCAAGAAGTTCATGGGCACGCAGTTGGCCGGCAAGACCCTGGGCATCATTGGCCTGGGACGGATCGGCCAGGCGGTCGCCACGCGGGCGGTGGCCATGGAGATGACCGTGCTGGGTTACGACCCGTTCGTCTCGGCCGCGCGGGCGAAGGAGTTGGGAGTGCGGTTGGTCGGCACGCCGCACGAGATGCTGCCGCAGATCGATATCCTCACCGTCCACACGCCGCTGAACGAGCAGACGAAGAACCTCATCGGCGCCAAAGAGATTCAGGTGATGAAGAAGGGCGTGCGGTTGATCAACTGCGCCCGCGGCGGCATCTATGACGAAGCGGCGCTGGTCGAGGGACTGAAGAGCGGGCACTTGGGCGGCGTGGCCCTGGACGTCTACAGCGAAGAGCCTTGCACGAAGAGCCCGCTATTCGGCATGCCCAACGTGCTTTGCACGCCGCACTTGGGCGCCAGCACGGAGGAGGCCCAGACCAACGTGGCCGTCGAGGCGGCCGAACTGCTCATCGACTTCTTCACCACGGGCGCGATCAAGCAGTCGGTAAACATGTCGCCTTTGGATCCCAAGACGCTGGAGAGCCTGCGCGGCTACCTGAACGTGGCCTACCGGCTCGGTCTGCTCCTGGCCCAAGGCGGCCTGCGCTCGCCGAACGCCTGCCGCATGAGCTACAAGGGCGAAGTGGCCAAGAAGGACACGCGGCTGCTCTCGCAGGCCTTTGCCGCCGGATTCCTGACCCATGCCGTGCAGGGCGTGAACATCGTCAACGCCGAGGTCCTGCTGCGCGAGCGGGGCATCGAAGTGGTCGAACAGCGATCGACCGACGTCGGCGACTTCAGCTCGCTGATCACCGCGGAGGTGGTCAGCGACGAGCGGACCGGCTCGGCCGCGGGCGCGCTCTTCGGCAACGCCATGCCGCGACTGGTGCAGAAAGATGGTTGCCGCCTGGAAAGCTACCTCGACGGCACGCTGATGATCTTCTTCCATCGCGACATACCGGGCGTGATCGGCGCAGTGGGCACGGTCTTCGGCCGGCACAAGGTGAATATCGCGCAGATGTCGGTCGGCCGGCCATCGAACCAGCCCGGCGGCGAGGCGGTGGGCGTGCTGGCCCTCGACTCGGTTCCGCCCGCGGAGGCCCTGGCCGACGTGCTGGCGTTGCCGCACGTCACGCGGGCATGGACGGTGAAACTGCCGCCCGCCGGCGAGTTGCCCTCCTGGCTGGGCGGATAGAGCTTAGAACTTAGTTCTTAGAACTTAGAACTTAGAGCTTGGCACTAAGCACTAAGAACTAAGTTCTTCCCCCGCAAAACCGTTCCATTCCCTACGCTTCGATCTGTCGTTGAAGTTTTTGCATCTTTCTTAACCCCATCGGTTTAGGTCTTTGCATTGTATGTCCGATCATTGATCATGGGCACTCCAAGAGTTTTTCGGGGTGCTCCTTCCCCTGCGGTTCCTCCAACTTCGCACCCTGACTCGGACAATGATCGACTCCCTGCCCTTGGAAACCCGCGTGCATTGCGCGCTGGAAGAGAATCCCTACATCGTTCGCAAGACGCTGCGTTTTGAGACCAGCGACGGCCGCGTGACCCTCCGTGGCACGGTGGGCACGTTCTTTCAGAAGCAAATGGCTCAGGAGTCGCTCCGCCGCGTGGCGGGCGTCCAAGAGATCGCCAACGAACTGGAAGTTTGCTGGTAGAGTCCTCACACTTCGTCACGGCTCACATTGCGGATGGCCTGCAAGAACTTCTCCATCGTGGGACAGCGCTTGGACGGTTCCGCTTCAAGGCACCAGTGAATGGCCTTGGCCAGTTCGGGGTTCAGCTTGGGACGCAACTGGCGGATGTCGGTGGGCGGTTTGTCGTGCGACATGGCGGTCATGCCGGTCAGCCCCCGCGGCCAAGGCAACTCGCCGGTGCAAATCTCATAGGCCGAAGTGCCGAAGGCGAAGATGTCGACCCGCTGGTCGGTCGGCTTGCGGCGGACGATCTCCGGGGCCATGTAGTTGGGATTGCCCGTCCGCACGCCCGGTTGCTGGAACTGCGGCGTGGCCGGCAGCGAGAGCCCGAAGTCGATCAGCTTCAACTCCTTCTCGGCGCGATCGGCCAGCAGGAAATTCCGCGGCGAGATGTCGCGATGCACGAAGCCGGCCGCATGGACCGCGGCCAGGGCCTCGGCCGCCTGACGGATGAAATGCGCGAGGTTGCCCTCCAGCACGCGGTCTTTGGCGATGATCAGCGAATTGAAGTCGGGGCCGTCGATGAACTCCATGGCCACGTACATCGTCCCGTCGATGGTGGTGCCGTGCTCCAGGGTCTCGACCAACCGCGGATGCTTCAGCAGCATGCCGATCTCGCCTTCGCTGGGCTTGTTCAGGCCGCGGAAACGGTCCTCGAAGGCGGCCGACTTCTCGTGGTCGAGGATCTTCAATCCCACGATCTGGCCGGTACGCAGATCCTTGGCCTTGTAGAACTTCGACATCGTGCCCGAGACGGCCTCCCGCAGGAAGGCGTAACGCTTCGACATGTCGACTTTGGTGTTGGCGACTTTGGCCTTGAAGAAGTCGAAAAATCCCATGTTGGTTTCCCGATCGCAAGCTGACGGAGGGCTGCCGAATTTCGTCTATTGTAACATGACCGGACGGAGAACCGCTACTTTCCGCAGTAATCGATCGTCGCGGCGATTTCGCTTTGCAAATCGCAACGGCGGACGATACGATCGATGAAACCGTGCTCCAGGAGGAACTCGCTGGTTTGAAAGCCCTTGGGCAGTTCGATGCGGATCGTGGCCTTGATGGTGCGCGGTCCGGCGAAGCCGATGAGGGCCTTGGGTTCGGCGAAGACCACGTCGCCCAGCGAGGCGAAGCTGGCGGCCACGCCGCCCATCGTCGGGTTCGTGAGCACCGAGATGAACAGCCCGCCCGCGGTGTCGAAGCGGGCCAGCGCCGCGGAGACCTTGGCCATCTGCATCAGCGAGAGCATGCCCTCGTGCATGCGGGCCCCGCCGCCCGAGCCGGAGACGATAATCAACGGCAGTTGCTGCTGGGTGGCCCGCTCGACACAGCGCGTGAGCTTCTCGCCCACCACGCTGCCCATGCTGCCCATGATGAAGGCCGAGTCGGTCACGCTGAAGGCCACGCGGCGGGCGCGGATCATGCCGGCGCCGCTAACCGCCGCATCGCGCAGCCCGGTGCGCTTCTGCTCCTCGACCAGCTTCTGCCGATAGGGGGCCTTGTCGACGAACTCCAGCGGATCGGCCGGCTCAAGGTCCGCGTCCCACTCCTCGAACGTGCCTTCGTCGAAAAGCTGCTTGATCCGCTGCCGGGCCGAGACGTACCAGTGGTAGTCGCATTCGGGGCAAACGCCCAGACGCTTCTCGGCCTCTTTGCGGAAAATGGTCGCCTCGCAGCCCGGGCAGCGCATCCACAGGCCCTCGGGCACGCCCCGCTTGGGTCGCTTCATGGCGTTCTTCCAACTGTTCGCTTCGGGTGATGGATCTGGCATGGGGCTAGTGGCTAGTGGCTAGTGGCTAGGGATTTGAGATCTGAGATCTGAGATTTGAAATGACAGCACATCATTGAGTATCCTCTCAACCCTCGTCTCCTCTAATTCAGCACCGGCACCGTGGCCGGTTCGAAATCGAGGATTTCCCAGCGACCGTGGCCGGCCAGGGCCTTCCACAGGTCGCCCAATTCGTCTTTCTTGAAGTACTGGCGGACCAGGCTGGCCAAGGGCTCGGGCACCACCAGCCCGATCACGCCTTCCTTGTGTTTTCGCAAGAGCTTGGTCATGGCCGCGGCGATCCGCTGCTGGGCCTGCTCGATCATTTCGCCTTCGGGCGGGCAGACGTTCTCCGGCTGTTCCTGCCATTGGCGATAGACCTTGGGCTGCTTGTGGCGGACTTCGCTGACCTGCAAGCCCTGCCAGAGACCCAAGTTGAAGTTCTGCATGCGGTCGAGTTTCTTGCAGCGGGCGCCGAGGTCGTGCGACAGGATCTCCGCGGTCTGCATGGCCGACGCGCAGGGCGACGCATAGATCGCCTCGATCCGCATGTCGCGCAACTGGTCGACGGCCCGGGCCACCTCCATCAGGCCCTGGCGGTTCAAGGGAATGTCCAACACGCCTTGAATCCGTTCTTCCAAATCGTAATCCGTCGCCCCCGGACGGATAAGCACAACGCGTAACATAGATCAAACCCATGCTTGCCACGGCCAAGAATGACACCAATCGTTACGACAAAAAAACGCTTGTATCACTTTCAACCGTGAGCCGTATAAATGTTCTTGTGAACGAGAGCCAGGCTGCGGAATTCGTCCATCACCTGGCGGTAATCGTGATGCGCGAAGAGGGCCGAACCGGTGACGAACACCTCCGCGCCGGCCTCGGCGCAAATGCCGATCGTCTGGTCATTGATGCCCCCGTCGACCGAAAGCAGCAGGTCGTCGCCGCCCACGGTCCGCAATCGCCGCAGCCGATCGACGGCCGCCGTCTCAAACTCCTGGCCGCCAAAACCGGCCATGACGCTCATCACCAGCAGCAGATCGCAGTCGCCCAGGTAGGGCTCGACGTGCTCCACCGGCGTGGGCGGATTGAGCGTCAATCCGGCCACCGCGCCCAGGCGGCGGATCTCCCGCAGCAACCGCCGGGGATCGTCCGCAACCTCCACATGCACCGTCAACAGGTCGGCCCCCGCCTCGCGGAAGCGTTCCAGGTACCGGCCCGGCTCCGAGATCATCAAATGCACGTCCAGCGGCAAATGCGTCAGCCGCCGGACGGCCTCGACTATGGGAAAGCCGAAACTGATGTTGGGCACGAAGTGCCCGTCCATGATATCCAGGTGCAATATCCGGGCGCCGGCCGCTTCCAGGCGGCGGACCTCCCGCTCCAGATGGGCAAAGTCGCAAGCCAACAGCGACGGCCCGATCACCGGGGCACTCGCCCGCAAATCGGCTATGATCTCTTCAGCCGCCATGTTGTCGCACTTCCTGGAACCTTCGCGCTCGTAGTACCGGCTTTAGCCGGAACCTTCGCGAGAATCCCGCCTGAAGGCGGTACTACGAGCGCCGTTCGCCGACCTTGCAGGTCTCCCTGCTTGTCAGGCATGCAAATCACGAACCCTTAATTCTACCAAGCCCGTCGGCGGCCGTCTGCGCGTGCTTGTTCATCGCACCTAACATCTTATGTACCAAGAGGTTGCAACTTCCAGACTACTGCTCGGTCAAATGGTCGATCTGTTCGATCCGCTTCTGGGCCGTCTCCCGGTCGCTGTCGGAAAGCCCCTCCATACAGGCGGTGTACCAATGCTTGGCACGGCGGTACAGGGCGAGCCTCGAAGGCCCGGCCGGTTCCTTCTCGGCCAGATCGTACCAGGCCTCGGCCAGTTTCAACGCATCGGCATCGTCTGACCAGCCCTCTTGTTCCATGCGGGCCATGTCCCGTAATGCCGCGTCGTTGCCCTTGGCCAACAAAGGTAGGCCGCCGGACCAATCGCCCTGGAACAGACAGCGATAGCGGCCCACCTTGGCGCAGGCCGCCGCGTCGTCGGGATTGGTCTTCAGGACCTCAAGGGCGTCGGCGACGTTCTTTTTCTCCAGCTTGGCGTTGCCAATCGCCCGCAACTCACCGGTAATTTGTCGCGCCATGTCCGGCTTGATCGAGACGCCTGCCCGCTCCTTGTAGCGACTGCCCAGAAGGACCGCGTCGTTGTACCGCCCGGCACATTCCAACTGGCCCATTACGTCCAGCACGTAATTGCCGGCATCTTGATTCTCGTCGGGCATGAAGATGGTATTGGCCTTCAGGCTCTCCATCACGCTGTCGTATTTCAGTTGCACGGCATCGGTCTCGAAACGCCGGCCGATCGCGTCAGCGATGGCCAGCGCCGGGACCAGGTCGCCGCAATTCCCGGCGATGGTCATGGCGCGCTCCATGAGTGCGTATTGGGTCGCCGGATCGGCCGACGCATCGGCCCGTTTCAACATGTCTTGGGCCAAGGCCCGCCGCTGTTGCACGTCGTCCCCTGCCGCGGTATAGCGCTTGAGATATTCGTCGTGGACGATCTTCACGGCCGCGGCGCGTTCCTTATCGGAGGGCATCGGCACTTTGACGATCTGCCGGGGCGCCCTGACCGGTTTTCGGACTTCGGCAGGCGTCTCGGCCGGAGCGGGCCTCTCGGTCACGTCCGCTACATCGCGGCCGCCTGGCTGCGCCTGGTCGGGCCGCTTGACTTCCGCGGGCGGCGCGTTGCCCTGGTCTGGCGGTTCGGCCAGATCGAAGCTGCGGGTCTCGCTCCAGTCGGTCCATTGCCCGCCGACCTCCGCGCGGACGTGCCAGTGCCAACCGTGACAGTCAGCCTTGGGCATGACGTTGCGCAGCCTGACGTGGACCGACGTCCCATGCCGGTCTTTTTCGTCGACGGCAGGCTTGGCGCTCCAGGGCGGTAGGACCTGGACATTGTAGCGATCGGCATTGGCCATCGGCTGCCAATTCAACGTGATTCCGTCCGGGTTGGGCAACGTCTCGCCGTTGGCCGGACCGGCCAGGACCGGCGCATTGGCCGCGCCGGCGAGCACCGGCGCATTGGCCAGCGCCAGGCTCGCGGGAACCGCCCACGGCTTGACGTTGCCCCGCAGGGCCTGGATGTCGGCATCGCTCAGGGCGGCGTGAAAGACCATCAATTCGCCGATCTGCGTGCCGGCCGTCAGGGCGAACGAGAGGCGGCTCTTGGCCTCCGCGGCGTGAATCGGCAGCAGGTCGCTATTGTTGAACCCCTTGTGAATCTGGTCGTTCACCTGGAGCATGAGGAACGTGTCGCCGTTGCGGACCGCGCTCCGCAGGGCGATGAAGTTCCATTGGTCGCGCGGCACGGGCAAATCGGCAAAAGCAACCGGGGCGCCGGTCGTCAGTTTGCTCTTGCTGAGGGCGCGGATCTCGAGCACATTCCCGCAGCCGGCGCCGAACAGGCAATTGCCCTGCATGTTCTCTTCCAGCCACCAGGCCCCGGCGGCCGATTGGGGAATGCGGACCCAGGCCAGCACCGTGAATTGCGGCGCCTGGTTGATTGCCCCGGCCAGCAGGCGCAGCGGCGAATCGCAATCTAGCGCGTTGCCCACGCGGCCGGGAATCTGGCGCCCCAGCCGGCAAACGCCGTGATGCTCCTTGCCGCTGAGGTCCCGCACGAAGAGCATCTCGCCGTGCGGCACGATCGTCTCCGGCTCGAAATTCATGTGCAGCCAGAGCGCCTTGTCCAAGCGCGTA
>Ga0302320_10008645_pt1 | contig 22077 bp, 22 predicted proteins | sample Bog_T0_3_FD_202130 | JGI IMG/M metagenome (GOLD analysis project Ga0302320, IMG submission 202130) | Peat permafrost microbial communities from Stordalen Mire near Abisko, Sweden - Bog_T0_3 | ecosystem: Environmental > Terrestrial > Soil > Wetlands > Peat | place: Sweden: Abisko, Stordalen Mire...
TTGGCGTCTTCTGCCGTTCGGCACCTTCTACCAAGGCAATCATGCGATCAAGGAACGTCTCACCCGGGTTTGAGGTGATCCTCACCTTAATTTGATCGGAGAGCACTCGTGTGCCGCCGGTTACTGCCGAACGGTCACCTCCGGACTCGCGAATTACCGGAGCCGATTCGCCCGTGATCGCCGATTCATCAACCGATGCGATGCCGTCTATAATCTCACCATCGCCAGGAATGAACTCTCCTGCGATGACGACTACAACGTCATTGGCCCGGAGGCTGGAACTGGCAACCTGTTCCACCTTTCCATTTGCGAGGAGTCGATTGGCCACAGTCTCGGAGCGTGCCTTGCGTAGCGTGTCCGCTTGCGCCTTGCCGCGCCCCTCGGCCATCGCTTCGGCAAAGTTGGCAAACATCACGGTGAACCACAACCAAAGCGTGATCTGCAAATTGAATGCAAACGCTTCGTGCGGCCTCACGATCAGGAGAATGGTGGTGATCACCGAGCCCACTTCAACCACGAACATGACGGGGTTGCCCATCATCTTGCGCGGATGGAGTTTGAGCACAGAGCTGATGGCAGCTCCACGAATGATTGCTGGATCCCAGATAGACTTGCGATTTTTTAATGTGCTCGACATGATTTCCTCAGAATGCCTTTCCTGCGTTCATCAGCAGGTGCTCAAGAATGGGACCGAGGCTGAGCGCGGGGAAGAATGTCAATGCCCCCAGGATCAGGATCACGCCGATCAGCAATACGCTGAATAGCGGTGTCGTCACCGGAAATGTCCCGACGGAAGCGGGTACATATTTCTTCTTCGCGAGACTGCCTGCGATAGCCAGCATCGGAATGATCATCAGGAAGCGGCCGCCCAGCGTCGAGAAACCAGTCGCAATGTTGTACCAAGTAGTGTTTGCGTTCAACCCGCCGAAGGCTGATCCGTTGTTGCCGCTGGCGGAAGTGAACGCATAGAGTATCTGCGAAAGTCCATGGGGCCCCGGATTACTAATGGACGAAGTACCAAATCCCTTCACGCTGGAGATCGCCGTCAGGATCAGTATGATTAGCGGGAAGATGAGCGCCACCAGCATCGCCATCTTCACCTCGTACCCTTCGATCTTTTTACCCAGGTATTCCGGCGTTCGTCCCACCATCAGCCCCGCGATAAACACCGTCAGCACCACGTAAATCAAAATGCCGTACATCCCCGAACCCACGCCGCCGAAGATCACCTCGCTCAGCATGATGTTCACCAGCGGAACCATTCCGCCGAGTGGAGTAAATGAATCGTGCCAGCCATTAATCGCGCCGCAACTGGCGTCGGTAGTCACGGTGGCGAAGAGCGCGGTATTAGCGATACCAAACCGCACCTCCTTGCCCTCCATATTCCCGCCCGCTTGCATCGTGCTCGCCTGCTGATTCACGCCATGCAAAAGCGGATTACCCTGAGCTTCCGCCCAGTAGGCGACGGTTACTCCCGCCAGGAATAACGCCGCCATCGCGCCCCACACCGCCCAGCCATGCCGGGCCGATCCGGTCATGCGGCCAAGAGTGTAGGTGAGCCCAGAGCCAATAGCGAAGATCGCAAACATTTCGATCAAGTTCGTGAGCGGCGTTGGATTCTCAAACGGATGGGCGCTGTTCGCATTGAAGAAACCACCGCCGTTAGTTCCCCACTCCTTGATGAACTCTTGCGAAGCCACCGGGCCCTGTGCGATTGTCTGATCGGTCACCGTATCCATCACCGGTTTTCCGTCAGCCCCCACCGCCGGCTTGCCATCCGCACCCAAGTGCGGCACCTGCTGCGGCTCGACGATCTTTACCGTGTCATACGGACGAAGATTCTGCACAACTCCCTGCGATACCAACACCAGCGCGCCCACCACGCAAAACGGCAGTAGCACCCACAGCGTGCTGCGCACTAAGTCCACCCAGAAGTTTCCAATTGTCTCCATCTGGCGCCGCGCGATGCCGCGAATGAATGCAATAGCCAGCGCAATGCCGGTCGCGGCAGAGACGAAGTTGTGATACGCCAACCCCATCATCTGGGTCAGGTAACTCATCGTCGTCTCGCCAGAGTAGGCCTGCCAATTCGTATTCGTCGTAAACGACGCCGCCGTATTCCACGCTAGGTTCGGAGGAGTAACCGCTCCGAACTTCTGCGGGTTAAGCGGCAGGAAACCCTGTACACGTTGAATCGCATACAGCAGCAGCATGGAGACGAGGCTGAACAACAGCATGGTGGCCGCATACTCGGTCCAGGCCATTTCGTGCTTCTCGTCCACACCGGTCGTGCGGTAAATCAACCTCTCGATTGGCCGCAGCACTGGGTCCAGAAACGTCTTCTCCCGGCTGAAGACTCGCGTCATGAACACGCCCAGCGGCTTCGTGACGGCCAGGATCAGCAACAGATACAAGCCGATTTGCAACCATCCGTTGATCGTCATCTCAGAATTTCTCCGGACGCAAAAGCGCGTAGACCAGGTACACCAACATCAGCGCGGTAACCACAAGCATTAGTATCGTTTCCATGTTCAGCTCCCCTACCTGATCCGCTCACAGAAGTGAACGTATCCAATCGACACTGCGAAGAAGACGATTGTGATTACCACGAACGCCAGATCCTGCATATTGTTCTCCTGCGGGTAGTCACTCTTTACCAGATGCGGAACGGACTACTCTGCTTATCATTGGACTCCTTCGGAATCCTTCGCCGATAATGCCGGGCTCAAGAATTCCTAAATAGTTCCTAAACGTCCCGATTCGGCAGTCACATTGGTTTATTTCCGAACGCGATCTTTGCCAGTCTATCGAGTAAGACTGTTTCGAGCGGCATACGATTTCTATGCCCCCTTGTACTGAGAATTCCGCTCACGAGGATCCGATGCCCTGGCAAACATCGGGCGCCCCACGCCCGCCTGGCGCGATACGCGGGAGTAAACCAGCGCGAGACCAGCAGGTAAATCACGAACTTGTGCGTACGGCTGCGTGCGCGAGGTTCCGTTGTCTCTTAAAGCTGAATGGGGCGGGGCCGTTCTCGTTTCGGATTCGAGAGCGAAAAGGAATCGCATCAGGAAGAGAACCGCGCCAACACAGATCGACATGAAAATTGCGAGGGGCAAAATCTTAGACCTCCAGTCGGACGAGCGATGAACTCTGTCTCGTTCGGCCTCCAGCTCAATTTGATAACATCGGGCCTAAACCGAGAATTAAGAGTGTCTAAAATGTTCCTAAACACCAGTTAGGCAGATAAACGTCGCGCCGGAGCGCAACCGCAGGTCCCCACGATCTTCACTCCTTTGCGAATCCGGTATGCACCCGGCTGCTACCAGCTTCCCTGTTTTTGTCCCCACCACCATACAAGACCCACCGTTGCCGTGGTCTGCTGCTTTCCTAGAACCCCCTGAACGTCCGTGAAGAAGGTGGGGGTGTTGGAAAAGTCACGCCGCCACTCGTATCGCATCAGGAGGCCATCGGCAAGCTGGTAGTCAAAGGTCGCCGTGGTCTCCTTGAGAGCCTGATTGATGTTGCTGAAGGCGCCGCCGTGGTCCATCAGGTATTCGGCGCGTCCTGCGACAGCGAGTTTCGGAGTGATCTGGTAGTGGGCGTAGGCAGCGCCGCCATCGTCGCGCTTGGGCGCAGAAGAACGTCCAGGAGCTGCATTCCTCCAAGTACGTTGGATAACGTAGTCGCCTTCGAGAGCCAGAGTCAGTTTCGGGGTAGCGACCCAGTTCACATAACTGTCGATAATGTGCAGACGTCCGTCCGGCGCCGGGCTGATCTGTACAAAGGTGAGTCCAGGCTGCACGGGAACCGGGCCGGGCGTCGTAACGGCGATCCGGTCGGGATTCTCCTGCCCGAGATAGTAGTTGAATGTCCAGGTGATGGACTTCCGGGGTGTGGCCACAAAGCCGAACATCTCGTCCTTAAAACCGTTGGTTGCTTCAGCTTGGCCGGTACCATTTACCACCCAGTAATTGACTGCGAACTGGTCGCTGAACCTGTAGTTGGCCCGAAGGCCCAGGTGGTAGAAGGGTAGGAAGTTGAACCAGTAGGCGCGTGAATAGTTCATTTGGTCCTTGGTGTAGTTGCCTTCGATTCCCAGCGAACTGCTCCATTTTCCAAAGTCCAGCGTCAATCCCTTGCCGACCGGAGCTATGTAGGTTCCGTACGCCTGAAAGATATTTCGATAGATTTGCGGCCGTGGCTCGTTGGCAGGATTGCCTGCAAGGGTGTCAGTGGCTTGTCCGAACTGGAGATCGACACGTGCGCCGAAGCGCCGCCCGGCTGCGAGATCTGGCGCGCGTTCAAACACCGCACTCGCCTGATTCAAACTGAAGTTGTTGCTCAGGACATCGTAGGCGCGCAAGAGATTAACGCGTCCCACAGGATGGTTGAAGTTGTAATCATAGTAGGTGTCAATCGCTACGTTCAGCGTTGTGCCGCGAAGTGATGCGATGAAATCATGATGATCGGATTGCCCGGCGGGTGGTGCTGCCACGGTAGGCTGTTGCAGACTCACCGGGACTTGATCCGCAGTCGAGAGGCCCGGCTGACGACTGTCGCTTGCCGGGTGCACGGATGAATCCACAGCGGTTTTATTGGCTAGTTGCGACTCCAATTTGTCCACGCGCTGCTGTAGCAGCAGCACCATATTGCGCAACTCATGCACCTCGTCAGAATTCGTCTGCTGAGCAAATGCTGAGGACGCAGGAATTAGAAGAAATGTCACGATGAGGGGGAATTGAATGGAACAGGAGAGCAGGCACCTTCGTGCGTGCATGAGTGAACTCCAGTGGACGGGTAAGGCGGCCTTCTGCTCCATTGGATAACATCGAGCCTAAACCCAGAGTTAAGAGTGCCTAAACTGTTCCTGAATTTCTCACATCCGCTTGTGTTTCTTTGCGCCCCTTGTCCTCAATCCATTCAATCCGAATGACCCTGCGGCCGTTCGGGTCGACATCACGGATCCAGCACATGCGAAGCCGTCGTCGGTCGGCGCCGTACTCGTCGGTTTCACGAACCATCACTACAATTAAAGGCTGGACGAAACCCATTGTCTCAAACAGATTTGCCGCGATCGCGCTCACAGTAGCCATGCTCCACACCAACTCTCGGTGTCGGCGGCTTCAGACCGCCGACGGGTTACAACAGCTCCAATACGAGCTTGCATTCAGGAACCGCACTCTTTGCCTTCGCTCCCGCCGGAGAATTCCGGAGTTGGGGGCATGTCGTAGGCGCTCCCATACCGCGGCATAGGCTCGGTTCGAAGGTCCAACAGCGCCAGCCGGACCGCGGCTACCATGCGATTGCGCTCCTGACACGACAGATCTTCCCACTCCAGACTTGTGCTCGACCGCAATCCAAAGTCCGGTGCAAGGGCCTCGCTATAGTGGTGAACTAACATCGCCAGCTTTTGGACAAATACCGTTTCGACAGACATACGAGTTGTGCCCTCCTTGAAACTGAGAATTCTTTGCGCGTGGAACAGATACGTTTGAGGCGACAGGTTGCGCGGGCAAGATCAGCCTCGATCTGGAGTGAACTAGGACGATGCTTGAAGACTTGCCAGGAAATTGGGCTCCGTTGTGAATCCGGCCCTTGGAGATCCGCGCACCATCCCTTTTCGATCGCGTTGGTTCGAACCTGCAGCCAGATTCGGCCACAAAAGGATACCGAAGCAGGACCAGTACGGCGACCAAGCAGATTGAAACAGACATCGCGAGCAACATATGCGCGAGCTTTCTGAGGGAGAGCGTCGCTTTATTTGCTCATCCTTCAGAAAGATTGGATGAGGCGGAACCTAAATCACAAATGAAAAGTGTCTTGATTGTTCCTTAATACAGGGATGGAGGCCGGTACAGTCCAGCCGTCTAAAAGGCGCTTGCAATTTGCGGCGATCGCTTTCGTTACGGGTCATTGCGGGTCGCCGGGTTCGAAGCGGTAACCCACCCACCTTTCGGTCGTTATATAGCGAACAGCGCCATCCTCGGGTTCGAGCTTCTTACGAAGATGACTCATGAACACGTGCAGATACTCCGGCTGTTCGTTGCCATCTTCGCCCCAAACGGAGCTGAGCAGCGCCTTATGAGTAATCACCTTTCCCGGATTCCTTGTCAGATAACAGAGGAGATCAAATTCCTTCGGAGTCAGGTGCACCGCCTGACCCCGAACCCTTACCACTCTGGTCAACAGGTTAATGCTGAAGTGTCCAACATCAATTTCGGCGGCACGCTTTTCATCTTCTTCCCGAGTTGGCGCACTGGCTCTTCGTAAGCCAGAGCGGACCCGAGCCATCAGTTCATTCACATTGAAAGGCTTGGTTACATAATCATCGGCGCCCAAGTCGAAGGCTTCGATCTTCGTTTTTTCCTCTCCGAAAACAGAGAGTACGATGATGGGAACCGCGGATTTACTGCGGATTCTGCGGCACAACTCAAGCCCTCCCATGTTTGGCATGGACAGATCCGTAATAATTAAGTCGGGGGGCCACTGCCGCATCACTTCAAGTGCCTCATCGCCGTCGGCCGCGGTCCTCACCCGGTAGCCGCGGCCAGAAAGCGTAGTCCGAAGCACACGCGTAATCTGCGACTCGTCGTCCACCACAAGGATGTTGCGTCGTGCGTCATTGGCGGTCAATTTGATTTCTGCCTCATGAGCCCCGATATGCTGCTGCGCTCCGATTAGAAAGCGGCAAGAACGCGCAGCAGAAGGGAGAGACTGCAATGCGGACTGAGAAAGCATCGCGAGGGGCAAAGTTCGCCTTCCAATTCATTGGATAGCACCGCCCCTAAAACAGAAATAAAGAGTGTCTTAAATGTTCCTAAATACAAGCGAGGAAGACGGACCATAGGTCATCCGTGTCGTGCGACGAACACCATCAGTCCAAAGATCACGGCAGGAATCAGGGCGAGGCCTGCGGAGGTCAAGACTCTCTTCGTCCACGAGGTGCGACGCGACTTCCAGTCTCGCAACTCCGTGCGCTCGGCCACGCCAACCCGGTCCTGATGGCGCAGGTCCCAGGCAAAGTCGTGCGCGCTGGCATAGCGATTTCCGGGGTTGCGCTCCAGGGCGCGATAGATGATCTCCTGCAACTGCGGAGATATCGATGGATTGAGTTCGCGTGGGGGAACGGGATTGTTCACCAGTCGGTCATTCATCGCCAAGAATGGATTCGCGCCTTCAAATGGCACCTTCCCAACCAGCATTTCGTAGAGCATCACTCCCAGCGAGTACAGGTCACTACGCGCGTCAGCACGCTTACCCTCAACCTGTTCAGGGGAGATGTAATCCGGAGTCCCCATCATGTTAGCGGGCTTCGGGAAGGTGATCCGCCGGGCTCCGGCGGTGGTGCCAAGTCCAAAATCAATCAGCTTAATCCGGTCTTCAGCATCGATCATCACATTCTCGGGTTTCAAGTCGCGATGAATCACTCCATTCCGATGGACGTAATCGAGCGCGTCGCAGATGGCCAAGGTGATCTTGATCGCGCGTTCCTGGGAAAGCTTCGGCTGTAATTGATTAAGGAGTTGGCGCAACGGGATTCCGGCCACCCACTCCATAACCATATAGACCCGACTGCGCTTGTCGTCCTGAACAACCTTCATCACCTCAGGGTGGTTAAGTCTTGCTCCGATCTCCTCTTCCCGGCGAAAGCGCTCGACGAGAACCGGGTCGCGCTCCATTTCTGAATGAGGCACCTTGACCGCAACCTGCCGCCCACTGCGTAGGTCCGTTGCTCGAAAAATCGACGCCATGCCACTGCGAGCGGCTACGCCCTCTATGCGGTAATGGTCGAGTTGCACCCCAGTCCGAATGGGTTCCTGGCGGAGTTCATTTACTTCGGGAGCGAAGCGCTCAAATCTTTCAGGCGAAATAGCTCCTTCAGGCATAAGTACCTCACGCTCCCATCGAATGAGAATTTCTCTTATGTAATCGGGACGCTTCCGAGAAAGCCCGCAAGGATCTTGGCCGAACCAGCGTAAGTGCGGGAGTTGAGTTGCGGTCCGCACCTGCCGGCGGGAGCCGGTACGTATAGAAACGCTCGAGCCGAGCCGTGGAGCGCTTTCGTGCAGACCTGCCGTCGGCGTCCAGTGCAACAAGGAATCGAAGCAGGAAGAGAACCGCCGCGATGCCAATCAAAGTGAAAATTGCGGAGAGCAACATGCACACCTCTCGACGGCGGCGATGCCGGTCGTCCAGCCTTCTCCTTGATTGGATAACGGACCATCTAAACTGCGAGTAAAAAGTACCTAAATTCTTTCTAAATGAAGGGGGTGGGGATGGCAGGCTGGGTAAGGAGGTGCAAGTTGCAAGAGGCCAGCACCGTCCGGCGAAGCGACCTATTCCAGACCGCCAGGCTCAAAGCGGTAGCCAACCCATTTCTCCGTTACGATGTAGGGGCTTGAGCCATCTTCGGTCTCCAGCTTTTTTCGTAGATGATTCATGAAAACATGTAGGTACTCGGGCTGTTGCGTGCTGGCTCCTCCCCAGACCGAGGCCAGCAGGGTGTGATGGGTGATTACCCGGCCCGGATTCTTTGCAAGATAGCAAAGCAGATCGAACTCTTTCGGTGTCAGCCGGACCTCCCGCCCGCCCACCGACACCACCCGTGTAGCCAAATCGATGCGAAAATCACCGACTTCGATCTTGCTCGCGTTCTCGTCCTGCAGTGGGCGCGCCGCCCTGCGCAGGCCGGCACGAACCCGGGCCACAAGTTCATTCATGTTGAAGGGTTTGGTTACATAATCGTCTGCCCCGGAGTCGAGTGCCTCAACCTTTGGTTGTTCCTCGCCGCGAACCGAGAGGACGATAATCGGGAGCGCGGACTTGGCCCGAATCCTCCGGCACAGCTCCAGCCCTCCCATGTTCGGCATCGAGAGATCGGTTATCACCAGGTCGGGAGTCCATTGCCGCATCACTTCCAGGGCTTCGTCGCCATCGCCCGCAGTTCGCACGTTGTAGCCATGCCCGGAGAGAGCGGTTCGGAGCACGCGGGTAATCTGCGACTCGTCATCCACCACAAGGATGTTGCGTTGTAGGTCATCGGAGGTCATGGTCACTTCGGCTCCTGGGTCACAATATGCACGTCCACCTTCGGAGCATCGCGAAGAAAATCGTGAATGGCGGATAGATAGAGGAATTTCCGCCACCCGGTCAACGCCGAGCGGCCGAAGACAACTTGCGTGATATGTCTCTCAAGCACGATCTTTGCAGCCTCCGCTGCGACCTTCTTACCCTTGGCTTTGATAATCTGCGCGCCCAGGTTTTCGGCGAAGCGAATGTTTTCTTCGAGTGTTCGGCGGCGCTCCGGGGCTTCATCTTTGCCGGTATCTACATAGATCAAAAAGAACTCCGCCCCTGTTCTCTCGGCCATTCTAGCGGTGCGGGCGATCAGGTACTGAGCAATCGGATTGGAGCTGATGCATACTGCGATCCGCTCCGTGATCGGCGTACGATTCTCGATGTGCTCGCGCTCCATGTAGCTCTCGAGGCTGCGATCCACCACGCTGCCAACCTGCCGCAGGGCTAACTCACGGAGGGCGATGAGATTGCCGGGACGGAAAAAGTTTGTGAGCGCACGATCGCTGCGCTCGAGCGGATAGATATCGCCGCGCTTCATACGCGCCTGGAGAGCCTCCGGGGTTAGATCGGCGAGAACGATCTCGTCCACCCGCTGCAACACCCAGTCTGGAACCGTTTCGCGTACCACCACTCCGGTAATGCGTCCCACAAGCGGCGTCACACTCTCGACATGCTGAATATTCATCGTCGAGACGACATCGATCTGCGCGTTCAGCAGCTCCATTACGTCTTCATAGCGCTTGCGGTGCTTGCTGCCTTCGATGTTGGTATGAGCAAGCTCGTCCACCAGCACAATTTCTGGATGAAGTTCGAGAATCGCGTCTACATCCATCTCGTCGAAAGTGGTTCCCTTGTAGACCAGTTGTTTCCGCGGCACCGCCGGGAGGCGTCCGGCAAGTTCCGCGGTCGCCGCGCGTCCGTGGCTTTCCACCACGCCGATCACGACATTCTCGCCGCGGCTGTGGCGCCGGATGCCTTCGCTCAACATGCTGTAGGTCTTGCCGACGCCTGGGGCGTAGCCGAGGAAGAGCTTAAACAGTCCTTGCTTCTTCGTTGGAGCGGTTTCTTCGAGCCACTGTTCCGGTGTCTTCTGCATGCCGCGCCTATTGTCAATCAAGAACTGCCAATTGTCGAATGAGCTACAATTCCGAGCTGTGAATAAGAACCTGCGGATCCAGGCTGTTCGTTATTTTCTTTCCGTTGCGTTGGTGGCTCCGCTGGTCGCCTTGTGCCGCCTCTTGCACACCAACCCCAGCACCGTCGGATTCGCATTCCTCTTGGCCGTGCTGGTAGTCTCCGCCGCCTGGGGATTGCGCTGCGCGATCTTTCTTTCCGTTATTGCGACCCTCGCCTACAACTTCTTTTTTCTTCCTCCCGTTGGAACCTTCACAATCGCTGATCCTCAGAACTGGATTGCACTCTTCACCTTTCTGCTCACCGCAGTCATTGCCAGCCAGCTCTCCGAACGTGCACGGCGGGAGACCGTCAACGCAACCAACCGCAGGCGTGAACTGGAACAGCTCTACGCCTTCAGTCAGCAGATGCTGACTGCTGACAATGTGCTCGGGCTCATTAATGCGATCCCCGTCAAGGTGGTCGAGATCTTCGGCGCAACCTATGCCGGAATTTTCTCCATTCACAGCAAGAAGGTTTACTATTCCGACCTGCGTGCTCAGGACCTTTTCTCTGGCGAAGATCTGCAGCGAGTCACCAGCCGCGGCGAGCCAGTCACCGATTCTGCTAAAGGGCTTCGCATTCGGCCTCTGCGCATCGGCCTCCGCTCCGTCGGGGCGCTTGCCGTCATCGGCGAAGACCTTTCACCGGAAAGCATGGAAGCCATCGGAAGCTTGGTCGCGATCGCCATCGAACGCGCCGGGGCTGTCGAGAAACTCGCGCACTCTGAAGCCGGACGTGAAAGCGAACGCCTGCGCTCCATTCTCCTCGACTCGATGACGCACGACTTCCGCACCCCGCTCACCGCGATCAAAGCGTCCGCGCAGTCGCTGCTCAGTGACGCCCAACTCGACGAAGCCTCAAGAAAAGAGCTACTGACGATTATCAACGAAGAATGCGACCGCCTGGATCGCCTCGTGGGGGAGGCTGCGCAAATGGCGCAACTCGATGCCCACGCGGTGGAGTTGCACCTCGAAGCACATCACATTTGCGAAGCGGTCGATGCCGCACTCGCGACCAATCAAAATACTCTTGCACACCATGAGGTTAGAGTGAACGTAAGCGATTCATTGCCTATGGTGCGCATGGATCTGCGGCAGACCGAAGAAATACTCTCACAGCTCCTGGACAACGCCGGAAAGTATTCGGCAGGGGGCACGCCGATTACCATTACCGCCGAGTTGCAGGGAAACATGCTGGTCACCAGCGTCGCAGATCAAGGCTCAGGAATCGAGAGCATCGACCAGAGTATGGTATTCGATAAGTTCTACCGCGGGCGCGGCCAGCGCCAAAGCGTGCAAGGCACGGGAATGGGCCTTGCGATTGCCAAAGCGATTGTGGAGGCACACGGCGGCACGATTTCGCTGACCACGCAACCGGGCCGGGGCTCAGTCTTCTCCTTCACTCTGCCGCTCACCCGGTAACCAGTCGGAGAGTGTGTCATCCCACTCCAGGTGCGGAAGTCGAAAACGGGCTAGTCTACGCCCTCGTCCTGGGCCGAGGAGGCCAAGTCGCTGAGCACAATCGATCCGATGATCACCAGGAACACGGCAAGGACGAAGAGCGCAATCGCGATGTCATTGAAGAACGTCGACAGTGTGAATCCGGACAGAGTTGATTGGTCGCCCAGAAGAGAAACGCCACTGCCAGCATGATCGCCTTGACGAATTCCAATGGCTTGGGCCAGTGCGCGGTGTTGTAGACCAGGTGGGCAATGGCAATCATGGCGAGTGGAATCGCGGCAAGAAAATCATGAGCTGTGGCGGGGAACGGACGGGGATAGGCATCCCAGACCAGCAGCACGACGACGCTTACTAGGGTGATCACACCAAGGACCACGGGGAGCGCTCGATGGCCCGATCCAGACGAACGTACGTAAAGCAAGCCTATCAGCGCGCTGGGCAACGTCCAAGCGAACGCGATCAAAGCTCCTTCATGGTGACCAGGATTTAGTCACCACTCATAACATATGAAACAGACGTTAGGTATCGAGTTTGTAGCGTGTCGCAGCTAGAACGTACATTCGACGCCAAAGGACGCGGTTGATTGTGACCACCATGAGTGCCATGACGATTGTCGCCGCGAGCAACAAACGGAAATTGCCGCTGTCGGTGGCATAGCTGATAACCGAACCAAGTCCTGTGGTTGAGAGGGTCTGCCCTTTGAAGTGAAAGTACTCCGCCACGATGCTCGCGTTCCACGCGCCACCCGATGCAGTGACGAACCCGGTGATCAGATAGGGGAAAATCGCAGGCAGCAGCAGCTTTCGCCACCGTTCGGTTCTATCGAAGCGGAACACCTTAGCGACTTCCTTTAGATCCGTCGGAATCGATGAGGCCCCCGCGATGACGTTAAAGAGAAGGTACCATTGCGTCCCCAACAACAGCAGCGCGATCGAGCCGATGCCCAGCCCGCCGCCGAGCCGAATCAAAATAAGAAGAATGATCGGAAACAGCGCGGTCGCAGGAACCGACGCAGCAATTTGCGCAATCGGCTGCAGAACCGCCGACGCCCTCGGACGCAGTCCAATGAAGATGCCAACGGGAATCGTCCACATCGCCGCCAGGACTAAAGCAACCTCCACGCGCAGGAATGTCGCACCGGCTCCGCACACGATCGACGTCATCTCGATCCGCGAGAGACCTGAGAGCATGATCGCAATTTTCACCGTTGTATACAGGACGCCAGTCAGTGCCACGACCGACAACGCGCGCAACGCCGCCGTTGTTGCTCGACTAGGCGCGGAGACCTTCGAAGAAAAGTCGTGTCTCCGCGCGAAGTGCAGGTTCAGGTTCTCGCGTACCGGTGCGACAGACCGACGTCCAAGAACCATCAGCAACTGCGAGCGCTGCAGCCAGTCGAGAATCGGGGAGCGCGGCGCTTCCGCCGCTTCCACCTGCTCAAACTTAAACCGCCCGCCCCAAGCTATTACGGGGCGCCAGATGGCCTGGTCGATGAGCACGATCACGCCGATCATCACCGCCAACCCGCACGCGATCGCCTTCGTGTCACCGGCGTTGGCTGCGGTTTGCAGGTAGGAACCAAGGCCCGGGAGACGCAGGTCGCGGTTACCCAGTACAAACATCTCGCAGGCCATGAGAAAAAACCAGCCACCCGCCATGGACATCATCGAGTTCCAGATCAGGCCTATCGATGCATACGGCAGTTCCATCTGGACAAATCGTTGCCACCAACTGAAGCCGTACACTTCCGCCGCCTCGCGCATCTCCTGGGGAATGTTCTTCAAGGACGCATAGAAACTGAACGTCATGTTCCAGACCTGCCCGGTGAAGATCAGCAGGATCGAACCGAGTTCAACTCCCAATTGCCTGTGCGGGAACAGCGCCACCATCGCAAGCATCACACCAGGAAGAAAACTCAGGACGGGAATGGATTGCAAGGTGTCGAGCATCGGAATTAGAAAACGCTCCGCCCTGGCGTTGTAAGCTGCGACATATCCGTAAACTAGCGTGAACCCCAGGCTGATGGCGTAAGCCGCCGAAAGTCGCACGACCGAGAATAGCGCGTACTTGGGCAGCGCGCGTGGAGACAGATCGATCATAGGAGCGGCATTGATTGGCCCAATCCCATGCCGGGCAAACAACAGCAAGCCGTAGAACAAGGCAAATCCGCCCAAGATGATCGGAACATCTCGCACCCACGATGAGGAAGCCGGGCGCAGTGACACGCCCCAGGGTGGTGTCCTACTCGCGATGTTTGTTCGCAGGGGCAAGGTTGTCGAGCGCCTCAGTGCAGATGATCGACGTCTGCCGCTTGAAGCAACGACAGCGTGTCGGTTTCTGAATCGTAGTTGAACATTTCTGCATAGCGCCCCCAGTTCAGAGCCGTTTCAATCTGGCGCTCGACCTCTGGCCCGGAGAAATGCTCGTCCAGAACATCTCGAAAGAACTCAACTGCAACTTTGTGGTCTGACTTGCACGACAACATACTGTTCATCTGTTGCAGCAGCACGACATGGTCCAAGAGGGCCTTGCGGAACAGGAGCTTTCGAGCGGAAATGTCAGCATCCGCAAACGCCGTCCCTTCCGGCGTGATCTCCACATCTCCCGCCGGGGACCTAGCAAAACCCAGCAGCGTTGCGGCTTCGATGAAAGGCAGCAGATCATCCACCTCCATCTTGAGGTCATTCGCGATGTGATAGATATCTTCTTTGCCGCCGCGGTCCTTGAGCAACTCAAGCAATCCGGCAACTCCACCGGGACGTGCATGCGGCAACATCTTGGACGCTGGTTTTTCCGATGCCGGCTTTCCCGACGGCGGGGCCAATTGCAATTCCGGCTGGGTCATCACTTTGTAGATGTAGTCCACATATACGAGAAAATCTGCTGATCCGCGTTCACGTGGTTGCTGCAAGCCGATTCGAAAATCGGCCCGAATCCGCGCCGGGTTCCGGCCGAGGACAATCACGCGATCCGCCAGCAAAACCGCCTCTTCTATATTGTGCGTAACCAGGAATATGCTCTTCGTCGGAATCTTTTTCTCCAACCAGAGTTCCATCAATTCGCCCCGGAGATTCTCGGCCGTGAGCACGTCGAGCGCCGAGAACGGCTCATCCATAAAAAGCACTTCCGGTTCGACAGCCAGCGCGCGGGCGAATCCCACCCGCTGCTTCATTCCGCCCGAAAGTTCCTTCGGATACGCTGTTTCGAATCCCTTGAGACCTACCGTATGCAAAGCCTTGATAGCGCGGCGATGCCGTTCGTGGTGCGGTATCGCGTGCGCAAGCAGCGGAGCTTCCACGTTCTCCACAACTGTCAGCCAAGGAAAGAGTGCGAAGCTCTGAAACACGATGGCCACATTCGGAGTGCAAGTGCGGATTGGTTTGCCATGCCACAGGACGGCACCGGCAGACGGATCGGAAAGTCCGGCGAGCATCCGCAAAAGCGTCGATTTTCCCGAACCTGAAGGCCCGAGCAGCGCGATGATCGAGCCTGCTTCGACTGCAAGGTCCGTAGTCGCGATTACCAATATCTGATGGCCGTCTGGCTGCTGAAACCGCTTCTCGACCGCCCGTGCCTCAATGATCCGCTCCGCAACTTCCGGAGCCACCGCCTTGATGACTGCCGAAGCGATTGCCGACCGACGCTCCTCGCCGTGCGAGTCACCCGGTGGCTTCGCCGAAAGCTCATCCATCAGGTGACGCCATGCTTCCTCGGGCAGTTCATCGAAGAACCGCATGCGGTCGTCGGCACTCATCGTGTCAATGATTGATCGCAGTTCCCGCGGACGCGAGTGCAGCAGCACGTACTGGTCATAGTAGGGCAGATTAGGTAGTAGTGCGGCGGCAAAGTCGATCCTAAGCAGACAAAAGAGCGCCGATTGTTGATCGAGCGGTAGGGCAAGCAGATGTTCGGCGGCAACCGGAAGATCAAGTTGCTCTAGCAGCGCAGACGCTTCCACCCATTGCGCATGGGAGATCAAGTCGCGAAACTGCTCGGACGCTGGCCGGTTCATTTCCGCTCCAATGAAACAGGGTATCACTCAGAAGCACGATGTTGTGATGTCGATCGGGTGATCGGAGCCTCCACAATCGCCCGCGACATCACTTGTTCCACGCTTGCTGAACAATCTTTGCAAAACTCTGAAAAGCAGAGGCTAATTGCTTACATTTGCTGCTCGGACGCCGGGCATCAGTTTATGCCCCACCAGCAGCGTAACCGAAGTTGTCAGCGGGCTCGCTGTCTCAAGCCGTAGATACCTATCTTGAGCTGCCCGCAAGTTCCGGGCCGCCTTCTTATTCGGGCATTTAGGCACATTTAAGGCACTCTTCATGTGTGATTTAGACGCGATGTTATCCAATTGAATTGAAGGCGGAGCGAGACAGTTCATAGCTTGCTCGCCAGGTGGGTTCAAATGTCAGTCCTCGCGACGTTTATCCTGATCTGCATTGCGGCTGTTCTGTTCCTCCTCCGATTTCTCTTCGCTTTGAACTCCGACATTCAAACTTCACGAAAGCACCCAGCGGTGAGAGTCGAGCGGATTGAGCGCGGAACTCGAGTCTGTGGCTCGGAGCGTGCGATCACAGTGGTGTATTCCAGGTCGAGGTTGTTTGTTCGCCCGCGTAAGGCTTCCTCGGGTGAATTGTTTCAACGCTAAGGAATTCTTAGGTCAGGAGAGTAAAAGCCGTATGTCTGCCGAAACAGTTTCACCCGAAAAATTGGCGATGTTGCTACACCACTATCGCGAGGCGCTCGCGCCGGACTTTGGGTTGCGGCCAAGCACCAGCCCGGATTGGGAAGATCTCTCGCAGCACGAGCGCAACCGAATGATAGCCGCCGCTAGGCTTGCCTTGTTGGATCTTCTGCTTTACGAAGGGCAACTCTACAAGTGTAAGAACCTGAATTCCGATTCGCCGCAGCGACGGGAAGTAGATGGGCTTGCATCGCAAGTTCGCATGATCCGTATTGTCACTTCGAATCAAGGGAACGGTGATTCAAAGACTACCACCGCAGCCACGATAGCCAAGGATTTCTCAGAACAGGGCAAGCGGGTGGTGATTATAGACACAGACCGGCAGGGGGTCATCAGCACCATTCTTCGCCTGAAGCCGGAATATGGCTTATTCAACTTTGCCATCGAGGAGTTGAGGTGTGAAAGCTGTATTGTGGCGGTGAGCGACAACATACACGTGACATATCCGAATCAAGGGTTGTCTCAAGTTACCGACGATTGGAGAGCAAATCCCGGCCAGCCAGGCTTTGGCGGAAGGGTTGAAGGAAAGCACGACTGCTCGAATGGCTGGGCGGCCTGCTCATAGGCCTGGGCTTGACCCGGTGTGTGTGACCGCGGTTGCTTGGATCATTGTTCTAACGCTAAGAGATTCTTTAGAGGAGAGTAATTCGTATGTCTACCGAAACAGTTTCACCCGAAAGGTTAGCGATGTTGCTCCATCACTATAGCGAGGCTCTCGCACCGGACTTCGGATTGCAGCCGAGCACAAGTCCGGACTGGGAAGGTCTCTCGCAGGACGAGCGCAACCGAATGGTTGCCGCTACTAGGCTTGCCTTATTGGATCTCCGTGCCGCGCCATCGCATTCGACCTCCAGTGACATGCCATTTCCGGGGATTAGGGGTGGAAGCGAGGGGAAAGAGTGCGGTTGCTGAACGCCGAGCCGCTCCGCATGCGGTGGGTCCGCGAACTGGATTCCAATGGCCGCAGGGTGACTCGGATTCAGTGGATAGAGGATAAGCAGCGTGAGGAAATTGTTAATGCTGTTGTCCGATGAGTATGATGCCGGAGATTTCTCGGAATTCGGCGAAGGATTGTAAGAACCAATGATTGTGATGAAATTCGGTGGTACGTCGGTCGAGGATGCGCGCGCCATTAGGCAACTTGTGAAAATCGTTCACGGACGTCAGCAGGAGCGGCCTGTAATCGTGTCGAGTGCGATGGCGGGTGTCACTGACGCCCTACTTGATGCTGCATTGAGTGCTAAAGCTGGCAATGAGGTGCAGACTCAAAGGATCATGCGCTTTATCCGGTCGCGACACGTCGAGACTACTCGTGAACTTCTGTGCGATTCCGAGCAAGTGGAAACAAGTATTACCGGTCTCTTGATAGAACTGCATTCGTTGCTGGAAACCGCCAGTGAACTGCACGAACTCCCCCCTCGGTTGAAGGACGGAATAGCGTCATTCGGGGAACGGTTGTCGACGCCCCTGGTGACTGCCGCATTGCGCGAAGGAGGAATGAACGCTGTGTTGGTCGACTCGCGAAACTGCATCCTAACGGACGATCAGTTCACTCGCGCCTCGCCTCTAACCCTTGAGACGGGCAGGCAGTTGCGTGCAACGCTTATTCCCATGCTGCAGGCAAAACACGTACCCGTGCTTGCCGGATTCACGGGATCAACTGTCCATGGAGAGACGACGACGCTTGGCCGCGGGGGATCTGATTTTACAGCCGCTATCGTGGGTGCAGCACTCGATGCGAAATGCGTTGAGATATGGACTGACGTGGATGGGATTTTCAGCACGGATCCGCGTCTCTATCCTCAGGCGAGACACATCAAGAGCATCAGTTTCGAGGAAGCTTCGGAACTTGCACAACGGGGAGCAAAGGTGTTGCACCCATCGACTCTGATTCCGGCAATGGAAAAGAACATTCCAGTGTACGTTCTGAACTCTCGCAACCCACAACATCCCGGCACATGCGTGTGCTCCAGATCGAGCGGTGTCGAGGGAGTGAAGGCAATTGCCGTCAAGCGCGGCATAACCCTCGTAAAGGCGAGCGGCTCCCGGACCTTTCGCCCGAACGGCTTGATTTGGAAAATACTGTCGAGCCTTGAAGCTTACGGTTGTGTGCCCGATATTGCGTCGATGAGTGACACCAGTGTGACAATGGCCATCGAAAGCAAGGAGAAAGAGTTAGTAACTCTTTTGCGAAATGAGTATGGGGAGAGCGTGAATATCCACGCGGAGAATAGTAAGGCGATCGTGTCAATCGTTGCTGAGGACGTTAACCAGATTGTCGGTGGAGCAGCAAAGATGTTTTTGGCGCTTGAAGGTATCGACATTTGGCTTGCATCTCCTGGTGCTTCGCAACGAAGTGTAAGTTTCGTCGTTGCCGAGAGGGATGTTCTTGAGGCCGTCGGGCGACTTCATAAGGCACTGATAGAAGACTCCGTCCAAGTGAACCAAGGCTTGCCCGTGACGGCGGAACTAGCCGAATATGTCCGATTTGCAAGGTGAGCTTTGTTAGGTCTTCGGAGTGCAGCGACATTGACAATTCCGAGTAGTTTGTCCCAATCCGGATGTAATTCAAGCGAGCGCCGGTCTCGATCGGTCCCGGGAAGGCGGCATCGCGCTAGGTTTTCGAGACCACGCTGATGCTGCTGAATCGACTGTCCCATCGGCGTTTGTTGGGACCGATAAACGAGGCGGGCGGGCGGGTGCTTTCAATTCGATCCCTTCCTTTGGTTTGGGTGGGGTACCCAAGGTTCTCTAAGCTTAAGAAACTATTTAGCTACTTTCTATTTTCCGCTCAGACAGCACGTTATCTAATCGAATTAGTTTTGAGTTGCGACACACGCGGCTTGGGGTGATAACTGATGGCAATGTGTCTAGTAGAAACGGGTGAGCAACTAGATGATTTTCAACTTGAAAGCGTAATCGCGCATAGCGGCATGGCTACCGTCTTTCGCGCCAGGGACCTGCGCACCGGCAACCGGGTTGCGATCAAGGTTCCGCATCTCGAGGTGGAGAGTGATCTTGTTTTCTTTGAGCGTTTCCGACGCGAAGAGGAGATCGGTCAGATGCTGGATCACCCTGGCATCGTCAAAGTGCTCCGCGCCGACAAAAGCAGCGTCTACATCGTGATGGAGTGGGCGGAAGGAAAGCTGCTGCGCGAACTGTTGCGTGAGCAGACAAAGCTTTCTGTTGAGCGCGCTCTTGCCATTGCGCAGCAGATCTGCGATGCGCTCGATTACCTTCACAGCCACGGCATCGTACATCGCGACCTGAAACCGGAAAACATCATGCTCGATGGCGAGGACAACATCAAGCTGCTCGACTTCGGCATCGCCGCCAAGGCAGGCGCACGGCGCCTCACGTTCGGCAAGCTGTCCACGACGATGGGGACTCCCGATTACATCTCGCCCGAACAGGTGCAATGCAAACGCGGCGATTGCCGAAGCGATATCTATGCCGTGGGCGTGATGCTCTACGAGATGCTGACCGGGCAGGTTCCTTTTCCGGGTGACAATGCCTTGATCGTCATGAACGCAAGACTGCGTACCGATGCGCCATCGCCGCGCGAGATCGATCCGGAAATCCCCCAAAGCGTGGAGAACATTCTCCTTCGTGCTCTGGCAAGAGATCCGAAAGAGCGCTATGCTTCCGCGTACAATCTCGCTCGGGATCTGCAATATCCCGAGCAGGCTGCAGCCAGCACTCCCGCGCAGCCGCGTAATCGCAGAAGCTGGCTACGGGCGTGGGGAAGGAGCGCAGTGTCCTACATTGTCCTCACGCTGATGGCGCCGCTGCTGACACTTCTGGCCTACGTCGCCCGTCACCACTGATTATCTCTGCTAAGGTAGATCCCCGGAAGTGTCCTCCGAAACATGTGGGAAGTTACGATCCTGGGCGATCTTAGCTACTCTTCAGTTACTACGAAGATAACATCCCCTGAGTGGCAGAACTCGATTGCATCCTGTGGCAGGTTTGTCCCGCGATGATTGCCCGCCGCGTTTGGACAACTCGCGGCGGGCTAATTCTAAAGGACTAGCGAAGCAGGCGATTAGTTTCCTATTGTCCAAACAGTGACGCTGAAACGGGCTGTAGGTGGTTGGAATTAGTTGTTAACGGCGACTGTTGAGTTGCGTTCTGTGGAAGCGCTGCCTTGGTAAACACCATATAGAACTCAGTGCCTGCAGCCAGCGTAACGATGACTCTCTCATTCGAGATCATTTTGGCAATCTGGGTGTCTGCGGTGTTGCCCATATTCTGCGAGAGCTGTGCGCGCATCATGTCCTGGCCGCTCAATGCCGTGCTTGTGTTGTTCCCAAGCATCATCGCCGTTGTTTGGCCGATTCCGGAGAGCGTAGCGACGAGCATGGCCTTGCCGCGGCTGCTGCCGGTCACCTGACCTTTCAGCGAGCGCAGGTTTGTATCGACCGCAACAGCGCTGATAGGCACAGTGGAACCATTGGGAAGATCGACGGAATCAAATGAGATTGCCATGTTGCCGTGCGCATCGGCGCTGTTGATGCGCCCAATCGCACGGCTCCCCGCTGGCAGGACAGTTTGCCCGTTGCGCTCGTAGTTGTACTCAATCACAGCGGTGACAGGAGCCGCGACCGACGTAGAAGCCGAAGCTTCAAGCCGGGCGGCAACGTGGAAGCCAGGCTCCAGACCAAAGTTCGTGATCGCGGGTCCTAGATACTGTGTTGCGTCAACTGCGGCAGGCACACTCTTGCGCGAGAAGACGATGCGTGTCTTGGTCACCTCATCGTTCCATGTGCGCATTGACTCGCTATAGGAGGCTCCGGATTGGTATTGCGCCCCTGCGGCCCCAAGCCCACTGAAGCCTTGCCCCGTAGCGGATCCGTTGTATGGCGGGGGCTGAAAGGGGGCGATGGAGTCGATCGTTCTTGGTGAAGCATTGAGCTGCTTCGAAGCTGGCGCCTTAAAGCTAGCAGACCCTGGCGCCTGTTGCGTGCCGCTGGCAGTTCCGTTCCCCGTTCCGGAAGGTTTGGTAGCAGCTTCCTCCGCCTCTTTCGCGTGGCGTTTGAGCGCTTCCAGACTGTTTTTGGTTGCCAGGATTGCGTTCGGCGTAATGCTATCTGGATCGTTACCCGTTGCGGCGCTCGGTGTGTTGTTTTGGTCGGCTGGCATTACATCAGTAGCGGCGGAAGTCTGCTGCCGAGCAGGTATTCGCGTGGCGGCCTGACTGTTTGCTTTGGTCGGCGACATCTTATGCGAGAAGATGAATACCACGCCTAGCACGGTCGCGAGGAGTGTAATGCCAACAATGATCAATTTTTCCACTCCGGCTGGTACATGATTCTTTTTCGCCGGTGGCATGTAGGGTTTGGCTTCCGTTTCGGATGTCGGAGAAATGAGTGTCGGTTGTTCCGGTGTCGTCTGGGCCATGGGTTTTTCCTCCTAGAATCCTGGTGCAACAAACGGAAGTGGAATCATTACGGGATGGTCGACAGCATCGGCCGTTGCGAGCTGCAGAAGTAGCGTTTCCCTGCTCTGCTTGAATCCGGGACGCGAGAACTGCACCACTCCGTCCAAGCGTTCGCCGGGTGCTAGTTTCGCGACATTCTGGCGAAACTCCTGGACGGAGACCGGAGCTGC
>Ga0302320_10008646_pt1 | contig 22076 bp, 20 predicted proteins | sample Bog_T0_3_FD_202130 | JGI IMG/M metagenome (GOLD analysis project Ga0302320, IMG submission 202130) | Peat permafrost microbial communities from Stordalen Mire near Abisko, Sweden - Bog_T0_3 | ecosystem: Environmental > Terrestrial > Soil > Wetlands > Peat | place: Sweden: Abisko, Stordalen Mire...
GCGGCACCGGCTAACGCCGACACGCAATTCATTGCGCTCGCGCTCGAGTCGCTGCGCATGGCACGGGACTGGATCAACACGCCGACCGCGGACTTAGGTCCGGTGGAATTTGCCGCTGCAGCGCAGCGCCTCGCCGAGCGGCATCGCGCGTCCTATCAAGCGTGGGTGGGGGAGGAACTCTTGGCGGCGAATTTTCCGGCCATCCATGCGGTGGGGCGTGCCAGCAGCGAGGCGCCACGGCTGGTTGAACTGCGCTGGGCGCCGCGTAGCGGCGAGCGCTTTCCGCGCCTGACCTTGGTGGGCAAGGGCGTTTGCTTCGATAGCGGCGGACTGGATATCAAGACAGGGTCCGGCATGGCGCTCATGAAAAAAGACATGGGCGGGGCGGCAGTGGCTTTGGCGCTCGCGCATATGCTCATGAGCGTTCGGATTCAGGCGGAACTGCGGGTATTGGTGCCGATGGTCGAAAATGCCATCAGCGGCAATGCCTATCGGCCGGGCGATGTGCTGAAGACGCGCAAAGGGTTGACCGTGGAGGTCGGCAACACCGATGCGGAGGGCAGGCTGGTGCTTTGCGACGCGCTGGCGTTCGCCGATGCCGAGCATCCGGACTTGATCATCGATTTTGCCACCTTGACCGGCGCTGCGCGGGTCGCCTTGGGGCCGGAATTGCCGGCGTTGTTCGGCAACGACGATGGCATCGTGCAGGATTTGGCCCGCGCCGCCGCCGCCGAGCACGATCCACTCTGGCCGATGCCCTTGTGGCCTAGCTACGAAGATGAACTCGCCAGCAAAATCGCGGATATGAACAACGTCGCGGCCTCGCCGCTCGCGGGTGCGATTTTCGGCGCCTTGTTCTTGAAGCGCTTCGTGAGCGAGTCCACACCCTGGATTCACATCGACTTGTATGCCTGGAATTCCAAGGATCGCCCCGGCCGCAGCATCGGCGCCGAGGCGCAGGCGTTGCGCGGCGTGTACCGCTATCTCGTGAAGCGCTACGGCGCCGCGCCGTAATTCTTGCACGAAGGCAATGCGGATGATTATGCTGCCGCCTCCCGGTGGTGCCCCGATCCGTCTGCAAAGTCTTAAAGTCCATGCCTAAAAAAAACCGTCCCGTCGATACTCGTCAGCACTCGCGTCTTGTGGTCGATGGGGTAAAGCAGACACCAAGCCGTGCGATGTTGCGCGCCGTGGGTTTCGCAGACGAGGATTTTGAGAAGCCGCAGGTGGGCATCGCCTCGACCTGGAGCAACTTGACTCCGTGCAACGTGCACATCGACGAACTCGCCCGTCTGGCCGCGGCGGGAGCGGAGTCGGCCGGGGCCAAGGCAATTACTTTTAATACCATCACGGTGTCCGACGGAATTTCCATGGGTACGCCTGGCATGCGTTACTCCTTGGTATCGCGCGAGGTCATCGCCGATTCCATCGAGACGGTGGTGGGCGCCCAAGGGTTCGATGGGGTCGTCGCCATCGGCGGCTGCGACAAGAACTTGCCCGGATGTTTGATGGCCCTGGCCAGGCTCGATCGTCCGGCGGTATTTGTTTACGGTGGCACCATTAAGCCCGGTCTCGACCAGCGTGACATTGTGTCGGTGTTCGAAGCGGTCGGCGGATATGCGCAGGGCACGGTGAGCGAACAGCAGCTCAAATTCGTTGAACGCACCGCGATACCGGGTCCCGGATCTTGTTCCGGAATGTACACGGCCAATACCATGGCTTCCGCGATCGAAGCGCTCGGCATGAGCCTGCCCAACAGTTCAGCTCAGGACGCCATCTCCGGACAGAAACGCGACGACAGCTCGCGCGCCGGGGCCGCGGTCGTTAACTTGATCAAGCTCGGGATCACCCCGCGCCAAATAATGACCCGCCGCGCCTTCGAGAACGCGATCACCACGGTGATTGCCTTGGGCGGATCGACCAACGCGGTGTTGCACCTGATGGCGATTGCCTCGAGCGCCAACGTGCGGCTGAAACTCGATGATTTCACCCGGCTCGGCAAGCGGGTTCCGGTGCTCGCGGACCTCCGGCCGAGCGGCCGCTACTCAATGTCCGAGCTCGTGGCCATCGGCGGCATCCGGCCGCTGATGAGAACTCTGTTGGATGCAGGATTGCTGCACGGCGATTGCTTGACCGTCACCGGCGCCACCTTGGCCGAGAACTTGCGCGATGTCGCTGCCTATCCTCCAGGCCAACAGATCATCCACGCCCTCGACCATCCCATCAAGAAGGACAGTCACTTAGTCGTTCTGTATGGGAACCTGGCGCCGGAAGGTGCGGTTGCGAAGATTACCGGTAAGGAGGGGCTGCGCTTCGCCGGCAAGGCACGTGTCTTCAATTCTGAGGAGGACTCACTGCAGGGAATTCTTGGCGGCAAGGTGCGCGCGGGCGATGTCGTGGTGATCCGCTACGAGGGTCCTAAGGGGGGTCCCGGGATGCGTGAAATGTTGAGCCCGACGGGAGCCATCATGGGCAAGGGTCTCGGGCAGGACGTGGCACTGATCACCGACGGCCGCTTTTCGGGCGGCAGCCACGGCTTTGTGGTCGGTCACGTCTCGCCGGAAGCGGCGCTTGGCGGACCCCTGGCTCTGGTCAAGACGGGCGACGGCATCAGCATTGATGCGGAGCGGCGTGAGATCACCTTGCATGTCAGCGCCGCCGAACTGGCGCGACGGCGCAAAGCATGGCGGGCGCCTAAACCCTATGCACGCCGTGGTGCGTTAGCCAAGTATGCGCATCAAGTAAGCAGTGCATCCTTGGGTGCAGTTACCGACTTGGAACCCGCGTCGCCTGCGCTGCAAAGCCTTCGCCATGCGAAGGGTTGATGCCTGCCATTCGTTGCGCAAAGAGGCGCTTGCAGTTCATGCGCGATGTGTGTCAGTCTCTTTACTCGCCGAAGGGAATGAAGGAACGCTGCGTAGCGTGTTGTGAGTCTTCGTCGGCGCGCACGGCGCCACTAGATGAATTGATTCAGGGGTAGGGTCGCACTGACTTATGTATAAATACGAGAACCCGTCATTGTTTTCAGGCAGGAGGGGCGCAGCCTTTCTTGCGGTCATTATTCTGCACATCGGCATTGTCTGGGCTTTCTATACGGGACTCGCCGGCAAACTCGTTCAAACGATTATTCCACCCGTCGAAATTGCGCAGATCGACAAGCCGAAAGAAATCGACAAGCCGCCACCGCCGCCGCCCAAGCTCGAAGAAATCAAACCTTACGTACCGCCGCCGGAGTTCGTCGACATCCAGGCGCCGCAGGTCGAGACTACGGCCATCACGCAGACTTCGCAGGTCAATCGGCCGCCGCCGCCGGTCGCCGCGCCGGTGGCGCGTCCGGGCACCGCTCCGAAAATGGATCCGAAGCATCCGCTGCACATCGGCGAGGATTACTATCCCGACGCCTCGAAGCGTGCCAATGAAGAGGGTCGGTGCATTGTGTCGGTCACGGTTGCTGTCGACGGCAAGATCACCAGCGAGTCCATTCAGACGAGCTCGGGTTTTCCGCGCTTGGATGAAGCATGTTTGAAGGGCGTGCACGGACAACGGTTGATACCGGCGACCGAAGATGGCAAGCCGGTGGAGAAGACCGTATCTCTTCCGATCGTATGGAAGCTCACGGGCAAGTAGCGTTCGCAAACCTAGCGGTTGATTACTAACTATTACATTAGCTTTTTAAGCAGAGGGAATCGGTCAATGCAAGAGACAGCTGTTGATAACCCATATGGTCTTGGCGCTCTGATCGCGAACGGCGATATTATTGCCCGGTCCATCCTCGCCATTTTGTTGATCATGTCGCTGCTGACGTGGTTCATCATGATCACGAAATTCTTCGACCAAGGCCGGCAGCGTCGTCAAGCGCTCGAGGCGGAGAAGGAATTTTGGTCTTCGGCGAGCTTGACCGACGCGCTGCAGAAGTTGAAGGGAACTTCGAATCCGTTCCGCGCGCTGGCCGAGACCGGCAGACAGGCCTACGAGTATCACGAGACCAACAAGACGCGCTTGTCGGGTGCCATCGGCACGAGCGAGTGGATCACCGAGTCGTTGCAGCGCACGGCGGACCAAGTGGTGAGCCGCATGCAGTCGGGCTTGCCGGTACTGGCGTCGGTCGGTGCGACCGCGCCCTTCGTCGGACTACTCGGCACCGTCATCGGCATTTACCACGCGCTGATCGCGATCGGCGTTGCCGGACAAGCGTCCATCGACAAGGTGGCCGGCCCCGTCGGCGAAGCCTTGATCATGACCGCGATCGGTCTGGCCGTCGCCGTGCCGGCGGTGTTGGGCTACAACATCCTACTGCGTCGCAATAAGGGCGTGCAGGAAATGGTCAGCCACTTCACCCATGAGTTGCACGCCTACTTGATCTCGGGTGCGAAGATGGGTCTCGGCATGGAAAAGGCGCCGCCGCCGGTGGGCAAACCCGCCACAGCCGCTCGCTAGGACAAGACCATGGCGATCAATGTCGGTGGTGATGAAGAAGCTGCGTCGATGTCAGACATCAACGTCACGCCCCTCGTGGACGTGATGTTGGTGCTCCTGATCATCTTTATCATAACAATTCGGGTCATCATCCAGCAGGTGCAGTTGGATCTGCCGAAGGCAACCAATTTGCCGACGCAGACCAAGCCGGAAAACATCACCATCGCCATCGACAAGCAGGGTGACATTTATTGGAACACCAAGGCGCTGTCGGGCCAGGATGAACTCAAACAGCGGCTGCGCGATATCGCGCGTATCGACCCGCAACCGGAAGTCCATATCCGCGGCGATGCGGCGGTCCGCTATCAGTTTGTGGGCCAGGTGCTCGTGGCCACGCAACAGATCGGCATCCGCAAAGTGGCGTTCATCACCACACCCGATCATTTCGGCCCCGGAACCTAGGAGAGAACGCACATGGCCATGTGTGTAGGCGGGGGTGGCGAGGGCCAATCGTACTCAGACATCAATATGACGCCGCTGATCGACGTCATGCTGGTGCTGTTGATCATTTTCATCATTACGATCCCAAGCATGACGCATGCCGTGAAGATCGATAATCCACTGCCGCCGCCGCCGAACTTTGTGCCGCCGCCGCCGCCCGAGGTCATCGATTTGACCATTGATTTCGACGGCACTCTGCTGTGGAACAAGACGCCGGTCGATCGAGCGACTCTGCAGGGCTATATCAGCCAGGAGTCACAGAAGTCACCGCAGCCCGAGGTGCACATCTCGGTCGATAAGTTCGCCAAATATGAGATCGTGGCGCAGACCTTGGCGGACCTACAGCATCGCGGCTTGAAGAAGATAGGATTCGTCAACAACGACTATTTCTAATTAGGCATCCCCTAAGTGGTATTACGGCGCGTCAGTCCTTAAGCTGGGGTTGACGCGCCGTTTGTTTGAAAGCCTTACGCAAAAAAAATTTAAGACTTGTACGCAGCGAGGTTTGGTAATGACTCATTCGATACACGATGTTGGGCGGCGGCCAGTGAGATCCTGGTCTGGTTTGTTTGCTGCGGCCGTAATGCTGGCAGTGCTGGGTCTGTGCTTGAGCCCGCCAGCCGCTCGGTCGGCAGAAAAGGAAAAGCAGCAGGTCAGTCGGGTCATTGCCAAGGAAATGACGGCAGCGCAAAAGGCGTTGCAGGCCAGCCAGTGGGCTGAGGCAATCAAGAATCTGGACGCGGCCGAGACAAAATCCCCGCTCACCGCATTCGACAAGAAAACCATTTACGATTTCCGGGGCTTCGCCTACGTCAAATTGAACAATTTGAAAGAAGCGGAAAAGGCCTACGAGGCGGCGCTCGCCACCGGCCAGTATTCGCCCGAGGATGCCGCGAAAACGACCAAAATGTTGTTTCGCATCAGTGCCGGCAACCAGCAGTATGCGAAAGCGGCCGAATACGGCAAGCAGATGTCAGATTCGGGCACAGCCAGCGCGGACGATTTAGGCATCATGGCGCAGCTCTACTACTTGCAAAAGGATTGCAAGGATTCCGGTGTTTGGGCCGACAAGGCCATCGCCGCGGCGCGCAAGGCCGGCGAGGCGCCGAAGGAGAATCTGTATCAGTTCAAGCTGCAGTGCGCCTCCGACGCCGGCGATAATCCGGCGATGGCTGCCGTGTTGGTCGATCTCATTCGCCTCACCAACAAAACCAGCTACTGGAATACCTTGTTGCGCATCGAGCGCCAAGAGGAGCGCGATGACCACAACACCTTGATGATCTATCGGGTGATGTATGACACCAATGCGATGAACGCCGGCACCGACTACATTGAAATGGCGCAGCTTCTGGGTGACGCCGCACTGCCCGCTGAAGCGCAGACGGTTCTGCAGAAGGCCATGGACACCGGCCTTATCAAGGATGAGCAAAAGGAGCGTACCAACCGCTTGCTGGCCGCCCTGAAGACTCGCGCGGATGCCGATAAGAAGGGTATTACCCAGTTGGATGCCGAGGCGACGAAAAATCCCGCGGGCGAACTCGACGTGAAGCTCGGTGAGGTTTATTACGGCACCGGCGATTATCAGAATGCCATCACGGCGATCACTCGTGGCATGCAGAAGGGCCAGGTCAAACACGCGGACGAGGGCTATGTGTATCTCGGCCGCTCACAAGTGGCGCTGAAGAACACGGCGGATGCCAAGCGGGCGTTCGGCGGCCTGAAGACCGTTCCGAACGAGAGTCCGCGGGTACTCAAGTTGTGGGAATTGTACGCAGAGACGCTGGGTAAATCGTAGAACTCGAGGAGAAATGGCAATGACGATCAAAGCCGGCGACAAAATGCCTGAGGGCAGCTTTACCCGCATGAGCGGGGACGGACCCCAGAAAATCACCACCGAGCAGTTATTTGCGGGCAAGACCGTGGTGCTGTTTTCCGTGCCCGGTGCGTTCACTCCTACCTGTGATGCCAAGCACTTACCGGGTTTTGTTGAACTGGCGGATCAGTTCAAAGCCAAGGGCGTCGATACCATCGCCTGTACTGCCGTCAATGATGTCTTCGTGATGAATGCCTGGGGCAAGCACGGCGGGGTCGGCGATAAAATTCTCATGCTGGCGGACGGTAACGGCACCTATGTCAAAGCCCTGGGATTGGAACTCGACGGTTCGAAGTTCGGCATGGGGACCCGCGGCCAGCGCTTCGCCATCATCGTAAAAAACGGTGTCGCCACCCAAGTGGACGTTGAAGGACCGGGCGAGTTTAAAGTCTCCGCCGCTGACTACGTCCTCAAGCAACTCTAGCGCGCAACCCGCTTGCTGGCTCTGCGGAGTTCGCCGCCGTCGTTCGGTATTGCGGAAGGCGAACGCATAGCCCGAGAGCAATACGGGCTGGCCGTCTCGATTAGCGCCCTCGCGGGTGAGCGGGACTGCAACTTTCGGCTGCGAACCGCCGACGAGCCGCGCGCCCGGAGCCGCGAATTCGTATTGAAGATTGTCGACGTGGCGGCTGACGACGGCGGCGCCGACTGCTTGGTGAGCGTCCTTGAGCACCTGGCCGAGCAGGATCCCACTCTGCCGGTGCCGCGCGTGCTGCCGACGCGACAAGGCGCGGCACTCGGCCGAATCAACCGCGATGGCGTACAGTTCGCCACCTGCCTGTTGAGTTTCCTACCCGGCCAGTTGCTTGCCGAATCATCGCCGGGCGAGGGGTTGCTGTACGGCATGGGGGTCATGCTGGCGCGCATTGACCGAGCCTTGCAGGGGTATTTTCACCCGACCTTGACGCGCCGCCTGGCATGGGATGTCAGGCGCCTGCCGGAACTGGCTGAGTTCAGCCGCTACCTGGATTCAAGGGCACTGCGAACAGCCGTCGAGCGCGTGGCGCAGGCGCTGCGCGATGCGCTTGCGCGGCTGCGCGGCTTGCGCAGCCAAGCCATCCATGGCGATTGCCACGCCGCGAACCTTTTGGTGGATTCCGAAGGCCGCTCGATCTGCGGGATTCTCGATTTCGGTGACATGATTCACGCGCCGCGAATCTTCGAGCCGGCGGTCGCGATCTCCGAATTGCTGACCGAGGCTGTGGCGCCGCTCGCGGCCAGCGGCGTGCTGCTGCGCGGTTACGCGCAAGGTCAGGCGCCGCTGCAAGCCGAGGAGGTTGAGGCGCTGTTCGACGTGGTCACCGCGCGCCATTGCATCACGCTGTTGGTGCATGCCTGGCGCCGCGAGCACGACGCCGCGGGCGCGGCGCTCCTGGCTCAAGCGGCGGCGCTGAGCGCTCGCTCGCTCGCGCAGCTGCTCGACGCCGACCGGCACGCCCTCACTCGCAGCTGGCATGACGCTGCGGGCACATCGCCCGTGACTGCGCTGCGGATTGCCCCGGGCGTCGATCTTGAGCGGCGGCACCGGCTGATGGGTGCGGGAGCCGAACTGTTCTACGAGCAGCCGCTGCACTTGGTACGCGGGTCGGGGGTGTGGTTGTACGATCCGCAGGGCCGCGCCTACCTTGATGTGTACAACAACGTTCCACATGTGGGGCACACGCATCCGGCGGTGGTCGCGGCGATTCAAAAACAGACTGGCATCCTCGCCACCCACACGCGCTATTTGCACGAGAATATTCTCGAGTACGCAGAGCGGCTGACTGCACGAATGCCGCCGCATTTGGATACTTGTATTTTTGTCAATTCGGGCAGCGAGGCGAACGATGTGGCCTGGCGCATGGCGCGCATGACCACCGGGCACGACGGCGCGTTGGTCATGGAGCAGGCCTACCACGGCATCACGGAGGCCTCCGCCGCGCTGACCGTGGGCGGAGCAAGACCCGCCGATCCGCGGGTGGTCACCCTGACGCCGCCGCCCGCCGCCCTGCAGGCGAGCGACAGCATGACCACTCTGCAACTCGCGGCTGCCGCCGACGATGCGGAGCGCGCGATCGCCAGGCTCGCGCAGCGCGGATTGGCGCCTGCCGCATTTTTTATCGACACCGCGATCACCAGCAGTGGCATTTTTGATCCGCCGCCGGCGTGGGCGCAGGCGCTCAGCGCGAAGGTACGCGCCGTCGGGGGCCTGATCGTCGCGGACGAAGTGCAGTACGGCTTGGGCCGCTGCGGCTCGCACTTTTGGGGGTTCGAGCGGCGCGGCCTGAAGCCCGACATCGTCACCCTGGGCAAGCCGGTCGCTAACGGCTATCCGATGGGAGTGGTCGTGGCCAGTCGCGCGATGATCGAAGCGTTCCAGGCGCGCTGCGGTTTTTTCTCTACCTTCGGCGGCAACGCCGTGGCCGCGGCCGCGGGCATCGCCGTGCTCGAAGTGCTCGACGAAGAGCGGCTGATGGCGAATGCTCTGGATGTCGGCGGGTATTTGCGCCGGCAACTTCAGGCAATGGCCGGTCGGCATGCGTCCTTGGGCGAGGTCTACGGCGCCGGCTTGCTGCTGGGACTGCAAGTCTTAGCGAACGATGCCGCCACGGCAAAGCGCCGCAATAAGGCGATCATCAACGACCTGGCAGCGAAGTCCCGAATCCTGATCGGCTACGAAGGCCCGAACGCCGACATTCTCAAGCTGCGCCCGCCGATGCCGTTCGGGCGTGCCCATGCCGACACGCTGGTCGAAGCCATCGATGCCGCCGCCGCGCGGCTCGCTTAGCCGCCGATTAGGCGTTCGAGTTCCGGTACTACCTGGAACAAATCGCCGACCAATCCCAAATCGGCCACTTCGAAGATCGGCGCTTCGCCGTCTTTGTTGATCGCGACGATGGTACGCGCGTCCTTGATCCCGGTCAGATGTTGGATCGCCCCGGAAATACCGATGGCGATGTAGATGTCAGGGGAGATGATTTTTCCCGTTTGGCCGACCTGCATCTCGTTCGCGGCATAGCCGGCGTCGACCGCGGCGCGCGATGCACCGACCGCCGCACCGATCTTGTCGGCGAGACTGAATAGCAACTTGAAGTTCTCGGCGCTGCCGAGTGCGCGACCACCGGATATCACGCGCTTGGCAGTCTGCAGGTCCGGCCGGTCGGTGGACCCGCTCTTGGCGCCGACATAGCGCGTATGCGAGGGTAGGGCGGCACTCACGGATTTGGTTTCGACCGCGGCGCTGCCGCCTGTTTTCGCGGCTTCGAAGGAGGCCACGCGCACGGTCGCGACTAACTTGCGCGCCGGATCGGCTTCGACCGTCACGATGGCATTTCCGGCGTAGATCGGCCGTCGGAAGCGAAACGCCGCATCCACTGCCATCAAATCGCTCACCTGCGGGACCCCGAGCAAGGCCGCGACGCGCGGCATGAGATCCTTGCCAAAGCTGGTCGAGGGCCCGAAGACGTGCGTGAAATCGGCGGCGAGTGCGACCAGCTGCGGCGCGAACAGCGCCGCGAGCGGATGTTCATTCTCGGCGCGGTCGATGCGCAGCACCGATTTCACGCCGGCCAGCGCCGCCGCCTGCGCGGACACCGCGGCCGTGTCCTTGCCGAGCAGTGCGATGGTTATCTCCGCATCGGGAATTGCGCTCGCGCAAGTGACGCACTTGGCAGTGGCAGGATTGAGTGTTTTTCCGTCGTGCTCGCCGACGATCAGGACTTTATTCATTAGATCAAACCCTTCTTCTTGAGGACCTCAACCAACTCGGCGACATCCTTGACCATGACGCCTTTCTGACGTTGCGCCGGGGGTTCGGTTTTCACGGTTTTCAGGAGCACGCCGCCACTCACTCCCAGCGCCTCGAGCGAGGTCACGTCGAGCGGCTTCTTCTTGGCTTTCATGATGTCAGGCAATTTTACATAGCGTGGCTCGTTCAATCGCAGATCGACGGTGATCACCGCCGGCAAGTCGACTTCGATGGTTTCGAGCCCGGCATCGACTTCGCGCGTCACGGCGGCTTTGCCGCCCGAGATTTCGACCTTCGAGGCATAAGTTGCCTGCGGACGCTCCCAGATCGCGGCCAGCATCTGACCGGTTTGATTGGCATCATCGTCGATCGCTTGCTTGCCAAGAAAGATCAAGTCCGGATTTTCCTTTTTAGCGAGCGCGAGAAAAGTCTGCGCGGCGGTCAAGGGTTCGACCGCCGCATCGGTCTGTACCAAGATCGCCCGATCGGCGCCCATGGCCAGAGCCGTGCGCAGCTGCTGCTGGGTGTCGGCGACGCCGATACTGGCGGCAACCACCTCGATGTTTGCACCGCGTTCCTTGATGCGCAGCGCCTCCTCGAGAGCGATTTCATCGAACGGATTCACGCTCATTTTTACGCCGTCGAGCATTACGCCGCTGCCGTCGGGTTTGACGCGGATGCGCACGTTGTAGTCGACGACGCGCTTGATGCACACCATGATCTTCTGCATTGAAAGCTCCTTAAGCCGCCGTTTCCGGCGCGCTGTGGCTGCGCGCCTCGGCCTGTTGTTCCGAAAATTGACTGCTTATTTTAGCCGCGCAGTGGCGCAACTTGGGCAAAAAGCGTTCGATGCCGCTCTTTAAGGGCACCGCGGAGGCCGCGAAACGCACCGTCAAACCGGCCAATACCCGGTCGTTGAGCAGTACCGGCACGCTCAGACTGATCTCCTCGACCAAGCGGCGCGTGCGCATCGTGGCCGCGAAGCCCGCCGCCTTGATGTCCGCGAGCATGCGCTTGAGCTCGACGCGCGAACTCGCGAGCGTATCGTCGTCCTTATTGGAGCGTGCCAAGATCTCGAGCAGCGTGTCGCGCTCGTCCGCCGCTGTATGGGCGAGGTACACACGCCCGGCCGCGGTCGTCAGCAGCGGCGCGCGCAAGCCCGCGGAGTAGCGCTCGATCGCAAGCGGGCTGCTGTGGTCGGTGGATTCGCGCACCAGCATGCCCGTGCCGGACAAGGTCGCGATCGATATCGGCCAGACGGTTTCACGGCACAATTCGTAGATGAAAGGCTTGGCTATTTGCGTCACCCACGCCTCATCGTCGAAGCCGTTGCTTAGGCCGCGTACCAGAATGGTCAATCGATAGCGGTCATCGGCCGAGTCGCGAAATACGAAGCCGGCGTTGCACAAAGTCTCGAGAATTCGGTACGCGGTGGTGCGCGGCAGTCGAATTTCTTGAGCGACTTCGGACACCGTCGCGCCGTCGCGTAAATTCAGAACCGTCAGCGCCTCGAGGCCTCGCATCAGCGCACGTATCGGTCGTGTTGATTCCATGAAACCTCGAGTTTGTGCGGCGATTGCGGCGCGCCAGTTTAAGGACCGCCGCTTCGCTTGTCCACCTCGCGGTCAATCGATAGACTGGAGTCAGATGCTGCGCTACTTTTTGACCCGTCTCGCTGGCGCTGTTCCCACGCTGTTCGTCATCGTCACGATCGCTTTCTTTCTGATCCGCGCGGCCCCCGGCGGCCCATTCGATCAAGAGCAGACACTGCCGCCCGAAATCCTGGCCAACCTGGAAAATGCCTACGGCCTCGATCAACCGATTTGGATCCAGTACGCACGCTATCTGCGCGCCGCCGCGCACGGGGATTTTGGGCCGTCGTTCAAGTACAAGGATTTCTCGGTGACCGAGCTCATCGCGCAGGGGTTCCCAGTGACTTTCGAATTGGGATCTCTCGCGCTGGCGCTGGCGTTGTTGCTCGGAATTCCGATCGGAACCTTTGCTGCTCTTCATCAAAATGGCGGCGCGGATTATGCCGCGATGTCGCTCGCCGTGGTCGGCATTGCGATTCCCCCCTTCGTCGTGCTGCCGTTTCTCGGCTTGGTGTTCGGCATCTATTTGCATTGGTTGCCGGTGGCCGGCTGGGAGCCGGGTTCCTGGCGCCATTTGGCGCTGCCCGTCGCGGCGCTGATGCTGCCGCCTCTCAGCGTGATCGCGCGACTGGTACGCGCCAGCATGATCGAGGTGCTGAAGAGTCCGTTCATCCGCACCGCGGTTGCCAAAGGCTTGCCGCTGCGCTCGGTGATTTGGCGTCATGCATTGCGGCCGGCGTTGCTGCCGGTGGCAGGCTTCATCGCGCCCGCGGTGGCCTCCATCATGACCGGATCTCTGGTCGTCGAATCGATCGCCGGGCTGCCCGGGATCGGGCGCTACATGGTGCAGGGTGCGCTGAATCGCGATTACACGCTGGTCATGGGCATGGTGATCATTTACTCGACGATCTTGATCGCGATGGGTTTGCTGGTCGATATTCTGTACGTCTGGCTCGATCCACGCGTGCGCCTCGAGCAATGAGAAGTTTCCTCGACGACGCGGCGCGCCGCTTGCGGGCGAACTCCGGCGCCCTGTCCGCGATGCTGGTCATCGCCGCCATGATCCTGCTCGCCCTCATCGGGCCATGGCTTAATCCGAACCACGGTGAAACTCTGGATTGGCTGCACGTGGCGATGCGCCCGGCGGCGCAAGGTGCTCATTGGTTTGGCACCGATCGGCTGGGACGCGATCTTTATGTGCGCACGCTCGAAGGGGCGCGCGTTTCGCTGGCGGTCGGACTGGTCGCAAGCGCCGTGAGTTTGTTGGTCGGCATCGGTTACGGCGCCGTCGCCGGTTACCTCGGCGGCCGCACCGACCATGTGATGATGCGCATCATCGAAATACTGAGCGGCCTGCCATTGGTGTTCTTCGTGATTTTTCTGACCGTGATATTTGGGCGCAGCGAATATCTGTTATTTTTATCGATAGGCGCCGTCGGCTGGCTCACCATGGCCCGCATCGTGCGCGGGCAAACCTTGAGCATTCGTCAGCGAGAGTACATCGAAGCGGCGGTTGCCTCGGGAGCGAGTTCGAGGCGCATCATCGTCAAGCACGTGATTCCCAATCTCATCGGGCCGGTGGTCGTGTATGCCACCCTGACGGTGCCGCAAATCATCATGTTCGAAAGCTTCTTGAGCTTCTTAGGCCTCGGCATTCAAGAACCGCACGCAAGCTTAGGAACGCTGATCGCGGAGGGAGCGGGCGAGATGGAGGCCGCGCCATGGATGCTGCTCATCCCGGGCGGATTTTTGGCGCTGTTGTTGCTCTGCCTCAATATTTTCGGCGACGGCTTGCGCGACGCGCTCGATGCCAAGGAGCGTTGAGCGTGACCTCGCTCCTGCAAGTCGCGGGTCTGACGGTGAGCTTCTCGCGGCCAACCGGCAGCATCGAAGCCGTGCGGCAAGTGTCGCTTGAAGTCGAGGCCTGCGAATGCCTCGGCATAGTCGGGGAATCCGGATCCGGCAAGACGCAGGTTTTCATGGCGGCCATGGGACTGTTGGCGAGCAATGCGGCGGCAGCAGGCAGCGTGCGCTTTGCGGGTGAAGAGTTGCTGGCGGCGCCGCGCGCGCGTTTGAATCGCGTCCGCGGTTCGAAGCTCGCCATGATTTTTCAAGACCCGATGACCTCGCTCACTCCGCATTTGACAATCGGCACGCAAATGGCCGAGGTTTTGGTGTACCACGGGGGTCTGTCGTGGGGCGAGGCGCGCGGCGCCGCGCGGCGCATGCTGGCGAGAGTACAAGTACCGGAGCCCGAGCGCCGGCTGAATCAGTATCCCCACGAGTTGTCGGGCGGCCTGCGTCAACGAGTCATGATCGGGATGAGCTTACTGTGCGAGCCGGCGCTGGTCATCGCCGATGAGCCGACCACCGCGCTCGATGTCACGGTGCAGGCGCAAATCATCGCGCTGCTGCGCCTCATGCGTCGCGAGCTCGGCATGGCGCTGGTGCTCATCAGCCACGACTTAGGCGTGGTGGCCGGACTCGCGGACCGCATTCTCGTGATGTACGCCGGGCGCATCGTCGAGACTGCCGGCGCGGTCGATTTATTTGAGCGCGCCAGGCATCCGTACACCGCTGAGTTGCTCAATTGCATCCCAAGGCTATCGGGGCCGCGCCTCGATCGATTGCCGACGCTTGCGGGACAACCGCCGCGGCCTCAAGAAATCGGCGCGGGATGTGCGTTCGCACCGCGCTGTCCGCGCGCCGCCGAGCGCTGCCGCGTGGAGCGCCCGGAGCTTCAAGGTGACACTGCGCGCCAAGCGGCATGCCATTTTCCGTTGCTGCCATGAACCCTGCCGCAACCGATCCCATGTTGCGCATCGCCGGCCTCGACGTTCGCTTCGGTCCTCGCCAAGTGCTGTTCGACGTGAGTTTTGAGCTCTTCGCCGGCGAAACCGTGGGCGTGGTCGGCGAGTCCGGATCCGGCAAGTCGACACTCGCGCGCGCCATTCTGCGTCTGATCCCGGCCGACAAAGGCGCAATCCTTTGGCGCGGACGGGATCTACGCAGCTGCGATTCCTCGACGCTGCAACGCCTGCGCCGCGAGCTGCAGATTGTTTTCCAGGATCCGCTCGGCAGTTTGAATCCGCGCATGACCGTCGCAGACACCATTGCGGAACCGCTGCGGATCTTCGAACCCGGTTTAAGCGCGGGCGAGCGCTCGGTACGCATCGGCGCCATGCTGGAACGCGTGGGGCTCGAGGCCGGCATGGCGGACCGTTACCCTCACGAATTTAGCGGTGGGCAATGCCAGCGGATCGGCATCGCGCGCGCCATGATTCTAAGTCCGGCGCTGCTGATTTGCGACGAGCCAGTCAGTTCCTTGGACGTGTCCGTGCAGGGACAGATCGTCAATCTCTTGCTGGATCTGCAGCGCGACGCAGGAACGGCGCTGCTGTTCATCAGTCACAACCTTGCACTGGTGAGGCATCTCAGTCATCGGATTTTGGTGATGTACGCCGGCCGCTTGATTGAAATCGCGGCGCGCGATGTGGTGTATGAGAAACCGCTCCACCCGTACACGCGAACGCTGTTGGCCGCAGCGGCGGGGCAGGCGGAATTCATTGCGACCGACGGCGCGGCGCCGCTCCAAACCGGCTGCGCGTATCGCGACCGCTGTCGTTACGCCTTGCCGCTGTGCGCAGCGCGGCCGGCGCTCGAAGAAATCGATACCGGGCATTTCGTGGCCTGCCACCGGGCGCGCGAGTTGCTGTCTTAGGACGCGAAGCGCTTCGCTCCCGCGACGCACAGCACCACCGCCACAGAAGTAGCGATCAAGCTCGCGCCGACCGGCTCGTGCAGCAGCAGGGCGGCAAGGCCCATGCCGAGGAACGGCTGCAGCAGTTGCAACTGGCCCACCAGCGCGATGCCGCCGTGTGCCAGGCCTCGATACCAGAACACGAAACCCACCAGCATGCTGAACACCGACACATAGGCGAGCGAGGCGACGGCGCCCATGGAAATACCGGCCCACGTGACGGGCGCGCGCCATATCGCCAACGGCAGCATCACGGGCAATGAAAACACCAGCGCCCAGGAAATAACCTGCCAGCCGCCGAGACTTCGCGACAGGCGTCCGCCTTCGGCGTAGCCAATGCCCGCGGCCACGACCGAGGCCAGCATCAGCCCATCGCCTCGCAACGAGCCGAGCGCTCGATCCTGCTTAAGCGCGTAGGCCGCCACCAAGGCGGCACCGATCGAGGCAAACAGCCAGAACACCGGCGTCGGCCGCTCCTGCGCGAGCAGTACTGCAAACAGTGCGGTCGACAGGGGCAGCAACGCGATAAACAAGAGCGCGTGCGCGGAGGTGATGTCGCGCAGCGCGAGCGCGCTCAACAAGGGAAAGCCGAGCACCACGCCCATGGCAACGCGCGCCAGGCCCGGAAGATCGGCGCGCGTGGGTCGGCTCTGCCGAGCCAGCAATAGAATCGCGAGTGCGAGTATTCCGGCGGCCGCGGCGCGCGCGAAGCTTAAGAAAAGAGGATTGAATTCGAGCACGGCAATTCGCGTCGCCGGCAGCGATGCGCTGAAAATAAGGACGCCCAGCATGCCGTTGAGCCACGCCGCGGCCGGCGCGGAAGTCCCTGACACTCGAGTTTCGATGCTGCGAAGCATGGCGCGCACTATGGCACGCGCGAAGTCGCCAATCGAGGTACAGACGAGTACAATTTTGGCAAACTGTACTGCTTCATAGACCAACACAGATGGGCGATATGGGTCGCATTGGCTGGGTGATGGCGGACATCCGCGAGCGCATCGCCGCCGGCCGGCTGCAGGCCGGGTCTCGGCTGCCGTCGATTCGGCGCAGTGCCGAGGCGCTCGGCGTGTCCAAGTCCACCGTGGTGGAGGCCTTCGCGCGCCTGACTGCGCAGGGCGAGATCAGCTCGCGGCGCGGCGCGGGCTTTTACGTGTCGCGCTCGCAGCCCTTGTCGCTCGCGCCCGTGGGATCGCCAGTGGAACGCGAGATCGATCCCCTGTGGGTGATGCGCCGCTCGCTGGCCGCCGATGATCTGGCGTTCAAGCCGGGCTGCGGTTGGCTGCCCGACAGCTGGATGCCGGACGACAGCATTCGCCGCGCATTGCGCGCGGCGGCGCGCGGCGCCACGGCAGCGCTCGTGAACTACAGCCCGCCGCTCGGATTTGAAGCCTTGCGCGAGCATCTGTCGCGCGTGCTCGGCGAGCGCGGAATCGGCGCCGCTCGCGACCAGATTCTTTTGACCGACTCGGGCACGCAGGCGATTGACCTCGTCTGCCGCCTGTTCGTCCAACCGGGCGACAGCGTGCTGGTCGATGATCCGTGTTACTTCAACTTCTTGAATATTGCGCGCGCGCATCGCGCCAAGATCGTGAGTGTTCCTTACACGCCGAACGGGCCCGATCCCACTCGCTTTGCCGAGCTCCTGACCGAGCACGCGCCGCGGCTGTATCTCACCACCGGCACATTTCAAAACCCGACGGGTGCGATGCCGTCCTCGATCGCGCAACACCGGATACTGAAACTCGCCGAGGCTCACAATCTCATCGTGGTCGAGGATGACATTTTCGCGGATTTTGCAGCGCAGCCGGTCACGCGATTCGCAGCCTTCGACGGTTTTGAACGCGTCATCTATGTCGGCAGCTGCTCGAAAACGCTGTCAGCGGCGTTGCGCTGCGGATTTATCTGCACCCGACCCGACTGGATCGACAGCCTGGTGGACCTACGACTGTCGACGACCTTTGGCGGCAACGAACTTGCGACCCGCGCCATCCACCGCTTGTTGCTGGATGGCAGCTACCGCAAGCATATGCACGCGACACGCGCGAAGCTCGCCGCGGCGCATGCGAGAACACGGGCTCGCTTGAGCGATGCCGGGCTTCGGGAATGGTGCCAGCCGCAGGGCGGACTGTTTATTTGGGCGGAGCTGCCGGACGGTCTCGATGCGGCCGATGTCACGCGCCGCGCATTACGCGAAGGCGTGATGCTCGCCCCGGGCGATGTCTTCAGCTGTAATCGCAGTGCCCGAGGGTTCTTGCGGTTCAACGTGGCGCAATGCAGTGAAGCGAAAATCTTCGAGGTGCTGCAGCGTGCGATGCGCGCCAGCCGCAAACACCGGGACTGATCAGTTTGCGCTCGCCTCGCCGCCGCCGACGGAACGCCCATCGTGCTTCAGGCCGGCGGCATTGAGGTTCACGTTCAGGCCCTTTAAGTCCTCCAGGCATGCCCGCTTGGCATCGTTGTAGGAGATCAACCGGTCGGCGCTCATGCGCTTGGTCATGCAACCGTTGATACGCTTCTGGGTGTCGGAGGCTTGCGCCGTGCCCGTGATGACAAGGATCAGGCAGAGAATTGAGAGCGGGCGATTCACGGTAAACTCCGAGGATAAATTGCTCTGGCAGTATGTCGCTCGCGGCCGCGCCGACAAGACGCGAAACACGCCATGCGCTGTCGGATTTACGCCGACATAAATTCGTGCTCAGTGCGGCTATTCTCGGGCTTTGAAGCCAGGAGCCTGCCATGAGCCACAGCGTCGGCGAACTATTGACATCGATTCTTGCGGAGGTCGGCAGTCATCAAGTCTTTGGCATCGTCGGCGACGCCCTCAATCCTTTCACCGACGCGATACGCCGCGACAAACGCATGTCGTGGCTCGGTGTGAGGCACGAAGAAGGCGCGGCGCTGGCCGCCAGCGGACAGGCCAAACTGACCGGACGCATGGGCGTCTGTGCCGGCACCACGGGACCCGGTGCCACTCATTTGTTGGCGGGTCTGTACGAGGCGAGCCATGATCACGCGCCGGTGTTGGCCATTGCCGGAGACGTACCGACCGGCAAAGGCGGCATCGACTACCTGCAAGCATCCGACCATGTGCAAGTGTTCCGCGACGCCTGTGTTTACTCAGCCTCGATCAACTCACCCGATGCGGCTCCCGCACAGATTCACGAAGCCATCGCCGCGGCCTATGGCTTGCGGGGTGTGGCGCTGCTCAACATCCCACAGGACGTTTTCGCCGCAAAGACATCCAAGCCGCCGCTGAGTCTTGCGACCTTGCGGCAGCGGCGCGAATTCGCGCCCGACGAAGAGGATTTGAGGAATGCGGCGCGAATCATCGATGCCGGCAAATCGGTGGTCATCTTCGCGGGGTTCGGCGCGCACTCGGCGAAGGCCGAAGTCGCGCAATTGGCGCGCAAACTGCACGCGCCGATTGTGCATACCTATCGAGCGCTCGATTTGTATCCTTTCGACGATCCGCAAGTCATCGGCGGACTCGGTCTGATCGGCTCGAGGGCGGGCTACGACGCGATTCACAGCTGCGACGTACTGATCATGATCGGCAGCGACTATCCGTATACGGAATTTCTTCCGCAGCGAACCAACGTCATCCAGATCGACGAGCGGCCGGCCGCAATCGGGCGACGCGTGCCCGTGTCTCAGGCGATCGTGGGTTCAAGCCGCGCCAGCGCGGCGGGATTGCTTGCCTTGGTCAGTGGCAAGGCCGACGACGCGTTTCTGCGTGCCTCGCAGAAGGGGTGGGGTGAGTGGCGGCATATGCTCGACCAAAAAGCCGACCCGGCGCGCAGCAAGGATCGCATCCACCCGCAGGCGCTGGCACGCGCCGTGAGCGATCTCGCGGCCGAGAATGCTGTCTTCTGCGTCGATACCGGCGAAGTGACCCTGTGGACAGCGAACTGGCTGCGTCCGCGAGGAACTCAGCAAATCACCGGCTCGTTCAACAATGCCGCGGTGGGCGTCGCGCTCGGCATGGCCAATGGCATCCAGGCGCTCGATCGAAATCGACAAGTGATCGCCATGTGCGGCGACGGCGGTTTTGTCATGCTGATGCAAGAGTTCGTGACCTCGGCGCAGCACGGTCTGCCGGTCAAAGTGATCGTCTTCAACAATTCGGGTTGGGGACTCGTACATCTCGAAATGGAAGAGGCCGCGTTGCCGGTGTTCAGCTCCGGCGCGGAATTCAAGAATCCGGATTTCGCCATGTTTGCCCGCGCCTGCCGCGCTCAGGGGTTCCGCATTACCCAGCCGCAGGCGTTGCGCGATACGCTGGCCTTGGCGCTCTCGACCCCGGGTCCGGTCATCGTCGATGTGGTGGTGGCGGCGGAGGAGATTCCTGCGATGCCACATATCAATTTTGCCGACGCATGGCGATTCGGGATCGGTAAAATACGCGAATTGGCCAGCTAGGCATTTCGCGTCGCGAGGGATATTCCGCTATTCTTCGCGTCATGACACAACGAAAACCGGTCCGGCCCAGCGAGGGGCTGGCGAATGTCCGCTATGAGATTCGCGGCAAGCTCGCACGGCGCGCGCTCGCCTTGGAGCGGCAGGGCTACGACATCGTCTCGCTCAATATCGGCAATCCCTACGCGTTCGGCTTTCGAACACCGGAAACCATGCGTTTGGCGATGATCGAAAATCTGCGCAACAGCGAAGGCTACGTGCACCAGAAGGGCATCTTCCCCGCGCGCGAAGCGGTGGTGATGCAACAGCAGGAGCGCGGCGTGCGCGGGGTCACCGTCGAAGAAGTGTTCATCGGCAACGGCGTCAGCGAGTTGATCGATCTGTCGCTGCGTGCACTGCTCAACGCCGGCGACGAGGTGCTGGTGCCGAGCCCCGACTATCCGCTGTGGACCGCGGCGGTCAATCTTAACGGCGGCCGCGCGGTGCACTATCCCTGCCACGCGCCGGCCCATTTCATACCCGATCCGGACGAGATCGCAGCGCTCGTGAGCAAGCGCACCCGCGCCATCGTCATCGTGAATCCCAATAACCCGACCGGCGCGGTTTACCCGCGCGCAACCTTGGCCGCCATCGCGCGCTTGGCGGAAAAGCATCGGCTGGTGGTGTTGTCAGACGAAATCTACGACCAGATTCTCTACGACGGCGCCGAGTTCGTGCCCATGGCGACCTTGGTGCACAACACTTTGTGCTGCACCATGAGCGGCTTGTCGAAGATTTATCGTGCCTGCGGCTATCGCGTCGGCTGGGCGGCATTTTCCGGCGACACGGAAAGCGCGAGCGAGTATTTGAGCGGTCTGGAACTCCTGTCGTCGCTGCGCCTGTGCAGCAATGTGCCCGGCCAGTGGGCGGTGCAAACGGCCCTGGGCGGTTATCAGAGCATTCGCGAACTGACGCGCCCGGGCGGGCGTCTGTACCAATCGAGACAAGTCATCATCGATGCGGTCGCGCGCAGCAAATATCTACGTCTGGCGCGCCCCATGGGCGCGCTGTATTCATTTGTCGAGATCCGCACCGATGTGTTGCCGGACTTTGACGATCAAACCTTTGCGCTGGAACTTCTGGAAAACAAACATGTGTTGGTGGCGCCGGGCGTGAGCTTCAACGTGCCGTATCAAAATTGTTTTCGCATCACGAATCTTCCCGAGCCGCAGGTTCTGGCAACGGTTTTCGGGCGGATCGAGGAATTGCTCGAGTCGCAGGCAGCGGCCCGGCCGGAGTTGCAGGTGGTCGGGTCACGGACTCCGATGTGACCGGCTTGATGGCGGCCATTGCGGCCGGCCATACCATTTTGGCGCCCAATACGGAGCTCGCGGCGGCGGTGTTCGATGCCGTGGAACGGGCTTACCAGGCCGATGGGCGCGAGGTGTGGCCGACGCCGCGGGTGCGGGACTTCGGCAGTTGGCTGATCGAGCAACATGCCAAGCGCCAACTCGCGGACGCTGCGGCGCCGCGGGTGCTCGGGCCCATCGACGAGCGCGAATTGTGGCGCGCGGTCATCGAGTCGAGCGACAGCAGCGACACGCTCGATGCGGCCGGCGCGGCGCGGGCGGCGCAGCGTGCGCGGCGCGCACTCTATGAATACGGCATCCCCTGGCGCTCGGTTGAGCTGCATGCGGCGGCCTCGGAGGAGTCGCGCGTATTCCTCGACTGGAACCAGCGCTTCGAGGAGCGTTGCCGCGCCTTGGATTGCATCAGTGCCGCGGAACTGCTCGCGCGCACGCCGCCGCCCGG
>Ga0302320_10008648_pt1 | contig 22072 bp, 16 predicted proteins | sample Bog_T0_3_FD_202130 | JGI IMG/M metagenome (GOLD analysis project Ga0302320, IMG submission 202130) | Peat permafrost microbial communities from Stordalen Mire near Abisko, Sweden - Bog_T0_3 | ecosystem: Environmental > Terrestrial > Soil > Wetlands > Peat | place: Sweden: Abisko, Stordalen Mire...
TTTCTACACAATGGGCTAAGGGACAACACAACGTCCGCTTAGTTGGCGTCCAGCATCATCACGCGCACATCGCCAGTTGTATGGCAGAGAACCATCTGTCCGGCCCAGTCATTGGCATCGCGCTAGACGGTATGGGCTATGGGACGGACGGCAACGCCTGGGGAGGAGAGGTCCTCATCGCGACCTACAAATCCTTCCGACGCGCTGCTCACTTCGCTTACACACCCATGCCCGGCGGCGCGCAGGCTATTCGCGAGCCCTGGCGCATGGCCGTTTCCTATCTCTGGCAACCCTTCGGATCGGAATGGCGAACCCGCTGTCCGCCTGCTCTGCTATCTAACGTTCCCGAAAGCAGCCTTCGTTTCGTGGAACAGCTCCTTCGCAACGGAAGCCTTTCCCAGCTCACTTCCAGCTGCGGCAGACTCTTTGATGCAGTTGCCGCGCTCGCTTGCAACCGAACCGAAGCGACCTACGAAGCACAAGCTGCCATCACACTCGAAACCTGCTGCGATCCATCCACCGGCGTTGGAGCTTACCCCTTTTCACTCAGCATGTCTGAATGTCTGCAGATCGACGCCGGACCACTTTTCGTCGCACTCACTGACGACATCTCGCACAATATCTCACCTGGCATTCTCAGCCGGCGCTTCCACAATGGCCTTGTGAAAATACTGGCCGAGGTGGTCAACAGCGTCGCGCAGGAGAGCGGATTGCACGATATTTGCTTGAGCGGAGGCAGCTTCCAGAACAGGGTCCTCTCAGAAGACCTCGAAACAAGCCTTTCGATGAAAGGCTTCAACGTCTTCACCCAAACACAGGTTCCATGCGGAGATGGAGGACTGAGCCTCGGTCAATTGATGGTCGCCGCTCATTGTGTTGGAGGCCCCGTTGTGTAGCACCTGCTTTGTAACCTCATTTGTCTCCAAAACTTTCGATTTCTGACGACTTGGCACATTAGCGGATACGATAAGCGAGTTCAGAGGATGTGCATTTCGCATTCAAGGCGGCAATGTGGCAAAGCCAGAAACTGAAGACGACCAAGATAAGAGGATTGAGGACTTGAAACACCGAGCAGAAGAGCTTTGCGGCGGCCGGATGAAAATGCGAGTGATGGACGATTGTCCGGCGGAAACAGAAGAAGCATTCTGGAAAGGAGTGGTGGAGTACGAGGATGCTCCTTGGACGACTCATTTTCACCAATTAGAGAGCGCTGGCGTGTCACTCCCGCAGCCGGATTCTCTGAATGATCAGAAACTCACGGAAAAACTGTGGGAGGTGATCCATACGCTGGCGTTACTTCGAGTCTTTATCGAACAAACAGATCATCTCAGCGATCGGGAACTCTACAGCCATCTCTGGACCGATTGCTTGCTGGAGGAAACCAAAGTGTTGCCGCCGGATGCGAGTTCGGCGTGGCATATTCAAATGCTCGGCAGCGGCAGCGAGGAAGATAATCAGGTTTACCTTAAACACTATGCTGACGACACTTCGCGTCGGCATTGGCAGGAGGATTTCCCCAATGATCTCATTCCCGCGCACGAAGCCTTGCCATACGACCGCGATCGCCTGCTGCCGAAGCCGGACTACCGTTCAGATACCAACCGGGAACCCAACTGATGCGCTGGGAGACAGCCTTGGAACTCTGAAGGGAAGGACTAGAGTTTTGAAATGGTCGGGGCGCTCAGATTCGAACTGAGGACCCCCTGCTCCCAAAGCAGGTGCGCTACCAGGCTGCGCCACGCCCCGATCTCTTCTATCCTATCGCAGTCGCGCGCCCCACCCGACCTAGAACCGGTAAGTAGAATGCAAGCCCAGCGCCGTCAGAATCGACTCACTCAAGTACGTCAGCACCAGAAACGGTACCAGCGCCATGGCCATCAACACCACTGCCAGCAGGCCCATGAACAGCCAGTCGCGCCAGGTGTCGCGACGCCCCGTCAGCAGGGTGCGCTCCAGTAGATGGTAGTTGCGGCGGTTCGCGCGCCAAGCGATGTCGAACAAGTCGCCCAGCACCGGCACCGTTCCTACCAGCACCTCCACCGCCACATTCACCACCATGCGCAGGATGGTAATCGGCGGCGCGCCACGCACATACGCTGCCAGCACGATGATGCAGCTCGCCAGACCTCCCAGCACGTCGCCGATGCCGGGAATCAGTCCAATGATCCCGTCCAGGCCGAAGCGGATATTGGTACCCGGGACGCGAAACCAAGTGTCGAGAATCCGCGAGAGCAGGTCGAGGTTTTCGTCGCGAAACGCCCCGCCCGCGTGGAAGCGCGAATGCACCTGCTCGTCGTCTGCGAAGGGCGGAAGAATCTCGGGCTCTGGAATCACGCTCAACTGGTTCGCCTCATCAGGCGCAGATCGCCTCTTCGCATCAACCTGTCAGGATGCTACAATCAAACATTGTACGGCGGCTATAGTTCAGTGGCAGAACGCCGCTCTGTGGCAGCGGATGTCGTGGGTTCGAACCCCACTAGCCGCCCCAATCTTCCCCAGCAAACTCATCCCACCGGCGGCCGGTAACTCCCGCGCCCTCGGTTTGGATTGCACAGCGAGACCCGAATTGCCACCCGCTCCCCACAAGCAGACCATGGCCAAGCTCGCCGCAGCAGCCGCACCGCCCAACCTCTTCGCAGGAACCTCCGGCTGGGCTTACTCCACATGGAAACCCGGCTTCTATCCACCCGATGTCCCCGCGCGCGCTTTCCTGAACTTCTATGCGGCGCAATTGAACTCTGTCGAGGTCAACTACACCTTCCGCACGCTGCCCTCGGCCACGCAGCTGCAGGGCTGGCTGGACGCCACGCCGCCGGGCTTCCGCTTCAGCTTCAAGGCGCCGCAGCGCATCACTCACTTTCAGCGGTTGAAGCTCAGCAGCGACACCGTCGCCGAGTTCATTGCGGCGCTCCAGCCCGCGCGCACGACGTGCAAACTCGGCCCGCTGCTCTTTCAACTACCCCCCAACTTCGCCGCCGACCATGCGCGCCTCGACGCCTTCCTCAATATCTCCGCACTCGACAAAAATCTGCAACTCGCCTTCGAGTTCCGCCACGCCAGCTGGTTCAGCGACGAGACGTACAGCATCCTGCGCCGCCATAACGCCGCACTCTGTGTCGCGGAGTCCGACGACCTAGCCACACCCGATGTCCCCACCGCCGGCTTTCGCTGCTATCGCCTACGCCACGACGGCGGCTACTCCGCCAACCAGATCGCCGCCTTCGCCTCGCGCTTCACCGCGCTTGCCCGGCAGGGCGAGCTCTTCGCCTACTTCAAGCATGAGGACGAGCCAACCGGCGCGCTCAACGCCGCAGCCCTGCTGAGCGCGGCCAGCAAGCCCGACTCCACAGCCGGAGCCGGCCAATGAGCGCCAGCGGTCCGGCCGTCTGCACACCCATACCCTGGCCGGACGGCTACACACCCTTCGTTCCCCGCTGGTGGCTGCGCAACGGGCACCTCCAGACCATCTTTGGCAACCTGCTTCGCCGCCGTAATAGCCTGCCCGCGCCCACGACGCAGTGGGTCGAGGTTTCACCCGCTCATGGCACGCAGATCGCCAGCCACGTACTCTGCGAGTGCCACTGGCAGCCCCAACCCGGCCGCGCCATGCGCCCGACTGCGATCCTGCTGCACGGCCTGGAGGGCTCCTCGCGCTCGCAGTATGTGGTCGGCAATGCGGATAAGCTGTGGCGCGCCGGTTGCAACGTCATCCGCATGAACATGCGCAACTGCGGCAGCTCCGTGCTGGGCGACCCGCAGCGGGCCACGCCCACGCTCTACCACTCCGGCCTCTCCGACGACGTGGGCCGTGTGATGCGCCACTTCATCGTCGCTGAAGACCTGCAGTCAGTCGCGCTCGTCGGTTATTCGATGGGCGGAAATCTGGTGCTCAAGCTTGCCGGTGAGCTGAGCGCCGCCGCGCCGCCGCAACTGCGATGCGTGGTCGGCGTGTCGCCGGCCGTGGACCTCGCGGCATCCGCAGACGCACTTCATGTTGGCTTCAACAGGTTTTACGAGCGCCGCTTTCTGCGCACGCTGCTGCGCCGCTTCCGCCGCAAGGTGATGATCTTTCCGCGCGCCTTCGATCCACGGCGCGCCCTTGGCATCGCGTCGCTGCGTGAGTTCGACGACCGCATCACCGCGCTCTACTCCGGCTTTCGTTCCGCTGACGATTACTATCACCGCGCCGCGGCGGCGCGCGTGCTCGCAGATATCGCCGTGCCCACGCTACTGCTCCACGCCTGCGACGACCCCTTCATCCGCTTCCTGCCCGAGACCCGCGCCGACATCGCCGCCAACCCCCACATCACGCTGCTGGAGACCGAACACGGCGGCCACTGCGCCTTCCTGGCCTCGCCCACCCGCAACAACGACGGTTACTGGGCGGAGCACACCGCGCTGGCCTTCGTCCTCGCCCACGCCTGACCCATTCCACCGTTGTCATCCTGAGCGCAGCGCGCAGCGTGAAGTCGAAGGATCTGCTTTTCTGCCGCCACCGTACGCTCGCGCAGCCTCCACACCAGCTATCCTAAAGAGATGCTCTCCGACTGGTCCGCCGAGTGCTCCCACGACGCGCCGACGCTCGTTGTTCCCTGGTCAGACAGCAGCAGCGGCGCGCACTTCATCGATCTGCGCTCCCATCCGTACGACCTCGCCGAGATACCCGAAGCCGAGCAGCATCCCGCGCTGGCCCGCGCGCTGCGATCGCTCAACGCCACGCGCTCTCCCTTCCTCACCGCGAAGTGCGATGCGTGGCCTCTCACGCCTGCCATCCACGCCGCTAAAATCGAGGCCCTCGCGCTCGAACTCCTGCTCGACTCCGAAGAGGCCGCCGCCGGCTTTGCCGGCTACATCGATCTGCTGTGGCGCGAGCGCTCCGTCTTCGCCTCTGCGCACCAGCAGCAGGACCGCATGGACCGCATCGTGCGCCGCGCGCAACGTCTGCCGCACCGCGAGGCCGCGCTGGAGTGCGTGCTGCGCCCCGCCCTGCTCGACCTCACGGGCCCACTAGAAGGCTTCAGCATCACGCTCTACGTCACAGCGCTCGGCCCCGACGCCGCCACCGCACACCGCCGCTGGGAGCTGGCGCTCGAAGACGTGGTCACGTTGCTGCGCAGCCGCGAGCTCGAACCCGCCCGCGGCTCCGCTACAATCGATGCAGCGGACGCCTACCCCCTGCGCGTCCGCAACTTCGAGTAGCCGCAGGCAGCTCAGCTCGGGCGAGTAGCTCAATTGGATAGAGCACGGACCTTCTAAGTCCGGGGTTGCAGGTTCGATCCCTGCCTCGCCTACCACTTAACCATCCGGCCCGCTCCTTAGGACAAGCGCGTTTCACGGGACATATCAAGCGGACCCCTCAAAAAAGTGCTTGGGCGAGGAAGGAGTCAGTTCGTACCGGCGCTTGGCGAGGAATTCTGTGCGACCGGGCTTGTGTAACTGTTGGCCAGAGGGAGCGCACGGCAGGTAATGATCGTGGTATCCCGTGGCAGACCAGCACCTTTCTCGATCTTTAGAAGCGCTTCAAACGGAGGAAGCTCGGCGTTTTTTCCTCGATTGAGCTTGGTATGAAGGTCTTTTATCGCGCGCTCCTCGGAGAGGAAGTCCACGGCGGCGGCGACAGCGGTGCCCCCGGTTCCTGTGATGATCAGGACGTTCCCCGTCCCAGTGAGGTTGGGCAGGAACGAGATGGTGGCATAGCCTTCATGGGTTTTGCCGGCCTCTGCGTTCGCCTTGAAATGCTCCCGGTCGGCCGCACTCGAGAGTTCATCTTCTGGATAGTAGATATTTCGCGCAGGATCGGATCTCCAGCGCAACGAAAGATTGCTCTCAAACAACTGGATCCAGGGATTCGACTGGCGGTTCCCCAGCAGGATCACGTTCCCAGTCTTCATCTGACTGAAGGTCAGGTCCCGCGCGAAGCGAATCTCCGCATTGCTTTTCAGCATGCCCGCGGTCTGCGCAAACTTCCATAGCAAGGACGTATCCGCATAACTCGACTGCCTCCTCAGAATAAAAGACTCGATGAGATCCGGGTCCAACTTTGCTGCGGAGGCGTTTTGCCGTACCGTACGCAGATAACTGCGGTCAAAGTACTCGGACAGCGGGACAGGGTGCGCGGTGGCCACCTGGTAGAAGTCGACGGCTGCATCGTCCAGGACGATCTGGGCGGAGTCATTGGGACGGAATATCTGCGACCAGAACAGCCGCGCCAGCGGCGCTGTTGTCTGCGCGGAAGCAACCGCTCCCGAATCGCGCCGTAAGGTCCGTACCAAAAAAACGCCGAAGAGTACGGCAAATACCAACGCCAGAGTCGCTGGAATCCAAAGGAACCAGGTGGTACGGTGCGGGCTTGAGAGAGCCGCCGCGGATGCTGGGCTGCCTGGCTGCTGCAAGCGCGACGCCTCGCCGGACGGTTCAGGCAGAGAAGCTTCGGGCAGAGAATATGTGCTGCTGGAGCGGGTCTGGAATACCGGAGCGTAGTTGCCGCGAGGAATATCAATGACCACCGTCTCGTGCAAGCCCTCAGACAAGAAATACTCACGCAGACGTTTGCGCAGCATGGAAGCATGCACACGAACGATGTTGTCAGCCCCCGTGTCGTAGTACGGCGGACGACCAAAGACCTGTGAGCCCACCTCCAGCTCGTGGATGTCCGTGGCATCCTCGTCGAGCACCCGGTCCGATAGATAGACGAGCATCTCGGTCAGGCGCGACGACTTGTTGAGACAGCGGCTGACAACGATCCTCTGCACCAGGCTGTGACAGCTATCTCGATTTCGGGCTGACTGCTTCTCGGTCACGTCCGAGACCGTACCTTAAGGCGGCAAGAGCCGTCAATCGCATTTTGCGGGCACTCTTAACGTAAAGAGCCGTGGGTGGAAACCACACAAACCAAAGGAAATTCAATCGCCCTTTGCAGCCCGGCCTGGTTGACCGTGAATTAACTTGTTGAAGCGGACGCAGCAGCTTGTAGTACGTTTCGGGACCGGAACCATGAGCCTACCCCCGCGACTGCGGCGGCAGGTGAGCTGGGAATCCAGTCAGGAGTGTTGCGATGAGTGTGGAATGCCGGAGCACGCCAACACGAAGCGGTTTCAACCGCCGAGAGCTCCTTCAGAGAGCCGGCCTGCTACCACTTGCAGGACTGGCGGCTTTGACGGCGAAGGCGGAGGTACATCCCGTCATTCGTTCCGGGAGCACCATGTTGAAGACGTCACTCAATGCCTTTTCGTTCAGCAAGCTGCTGAACCTCAAGATGAAGAACGGCAAGGAGGGCATCGATCTCTTCGACCTCGTCGACTTTTGCGCGAAGCAAAACATCGACGGCATAGATGCCACCGGCTACTTCTTCCCGGGCTTCCCGGAAGTCCCGCCGGACGCCTACATCTACGACTTGAAGAGAAGGGCATTTGAGGCCGGCGTAGGCATCAGCGGAACCGGCACGCGCAACAACTTCACAGTCTCGGACAAGGCCAAGCGAGACGCGGACGTGAAGAGCATCAAGGACTGGGTGATCGTGGCTTCCAAGCTGGGGGCCCCGGTGCTGCGGGTCTTTGCAGATACGCAGATGCGGGCCATGACATGGCAGGACGTCGCCAAAGGCTTTACCAGGGACCAGGTCCGAGAATGGATAGCCGATGACCTGAGAGGGTGCGCCCAGTTCGGCAAAGAGCACGGTGTGATCATCGGAGTACAGAACCACGGCGACTTCATTCGGACGAGCGATGATCTGCTGCAACTGGTCGGGCTGGTGGATTCGCCGTGGTGCGGCGTCATCGTGGATACCGGATACTTCAAGACACCGGACCCTTATGTGGACATGGAGAAGGCCGCGCCGTACGCCGTGAACTGGCAGGTCAAGGAGAGCCCCTTCGGCGCGGCGAGCGACGTTCCACTCGACCTCGCCCGGCTGTTGCGCATCGTCCGTGCCTCCGGGTACAGCGGCTATCTTCCGATTGAGACACTTTCAGTGGCGGACAAACCCTACGACCCGTATCAAGTGGTCCCGGCGTTCATGAAGAAGCTGAAGGAAGCGATCGCCCGGTGATGGAGGCTGTGAAGTCCAGACCCGAGGCCGTGACCGCCGATGCAAGCGGCAAGGCCATCGCACGCGCGGGTGAAGAGGCGGTGGGATGGTATCGATGGCAGATCTGTGCGCTGCTGTTTGTTGCGACCACGTTGAATTACATGGACAGGCAGTCGCTGGCCCTGCTCAAGCCAACGCTGCAGAGCCCGGTGCACGGCATCGACCTCAGCGAGATTCAGTATGCCGGGATCGTTTCGGTATTCTCGGCGGCGTATGCTCTCGGGCTGTTGCTTGCAGGCCCGTTCATCGACAGAGTAGGAACGAAGATTGGCTATGCCATCGCTCTGACCGTCTGGACACTCGCCGCAATGAGCCATGCGCTGGTCAGCTATCACTTTGTCGCAGCGCCGCTCCAGTCTATGGTGCAGGGGATTGCGCATCTTCTGGGACATCTTCCCTTGCTCCACTCCAGTTCCTGGGTCGCTAATCTTGGCAAGCTCTCCGGCGTGGTGATCGGCCTGGGTGTGGCCCGCTTTGTGCTCGGGCTCGGTGAGGCCGGCAACTTTCCCGCGGCGATCAAGGCGACTGCCGAATGGTTCCCGAAGAAGGAGCGCGCCTTTGCCACTGGCATCTTCAATGCCGGCACGAACATCGGCGCTACGCTGGCGCCGTTCCTCATTGGATTCATAGTAGTTCGCGTGCCCTGGCACTGGGCGTTCCTGGCGACCAGCCCCTTCGCGCTGTGTTGGCTGGTGCTCTGGCTCAAGAGGTATCACTCGCCGCAGCAAGATCCTCACGTTTCGCAGGCGGAGCTGGCCTACATCCACAGCGACCCGCCGGAGCCTGTATCCAGGATCTCCTGGGCCAGACTTTTGCCCCACCGCCAGACGTGGGCCTTCCTTCTGGGCAAGGTCCTGACCGACCCCATCTGGTGGTTTTATCTGTACTGGCTGCCGGGGTTCCTGAACGCCAGGTACGGCCTTACGATCACCGGGATGGGACTGCCGCTGCTGGTGATCTACAACACCTGCACGGTCGGCAGTGTTCTGGGCGGCTGGCTGCCGTCGCGGCTGGTCGGCAGGGGATGGAGCCTGAACCGGGCGCGCAAGACGTCGATGCTGTTCTATGCCGTTGCCATCACCCCGATCGTGCTGGTCGGAAGGGCCCATACGTTATGGCAGGCGGTCATGCTGATCAGCCTCGCCGCAGCGGCACACCAGGCGTGGTCTGCGAACCTCTTCACGTTGGTCTCGGATATGTTTCCGCGCAGGGCCGTGGCGTCGGTTGTGGGCATCGGCGCCTGTGGGGGATCGGTCGCGATGATGTTCTTCGGTGTCCTCATCGGAATCATCCTTCAGGCGACCCACGGCAACTATCTACCGGTATTTCTGCTGGCGGGCTCGGCGTATCTGGTGGCGATCGCTGCCATTCAGCTCCTGGCGCCGAGGCTGGAGATGATCTCCATCGGCTAGGAAAGACATCACGCGGTCGCAGACCGTATATTGCTCCACAGAAAGGGAACGACACCATGATTTACAGCCCACGCGGAAAGAAATGTACCGAAGTCCTGGCATGCCTGCTGGTCTGTACGGCCCTGCTCGGAGCAAAACTCCAGGGCCAGGATGCCGTCGAGCGTCCCCGCATCACAGGCATCTCGCACGTCGGATACTTTGTCTCCGACCTGCCCAAGGCCATCTCGTTCTGGCATGATTTTCTGGGTTATGACGAGTCCTACGACCTGACCAAGAAGGACAGCAAAGAGATCCGCATCGCCTTCATCAAGATGAACGACCATCAACACATTGAACTGTTCAATGAGCCGCCGGCCAATCCCAACAACATGATGAGCCATCTCTGCTTCACTGTGAGCGATATCGAGCAGATGCGCGCCTACCTGCGCTCCAAGGGCTATGACGTCAAGCCCGGCAACGGCGGCAAGACGCGCACCGGCGACTACGCTTTTGAGATCAAGGATCCGAACGGGATGCTCATTGAATTCGTGCAGAGCCTGCCCACTGGCATGGAGATGCAGGCGGCCGGCAAATTCCTGCCGGAGACGCGCATCTCGCCGCGCATCTACCACGCCGGCTATTTGGTCGGCGATGCGCAGAAGACTGTGGACTTCTACAAGATGCTGGGCTTCACCGAGACCTGGCGCGGCGGCGGTAATCCCAAGGAGCTGAGCTGGATCAACATGAAGGTGCCGGACGGCGAGGACTATGTCGAGTTGATGCTGTATCGCAAGCTGCCCGAAGGCAGTTACGGAACCAAGAACCACCTTTCGCTGGTGGTGCCGGACATTGAGAAGTCCGTAGCAACGCTGGAGGCCCGCCCCGCGTACCAGGCGTACAAGCAGACGGCCAAGCCGGTCGTCATCGCTACCGGAGTGAACGGCAAGCGGCAGGTCAACCTCTATGATCCTGACGGCACGCGCGTGGAGATGATGGAACCGAACACGGTGGACGGCAAACCGAGACCCTCCTCGGCCGCCCCTCCACCGCCGCCGGCGACCGAATCACCAGAAGAGTAGCGGTGCCGCTGAATTGGCTGCGTCGAACCTGCGTCTGGGGGTTCATGTGGACCTGCAACCTCCCCCATTCGCAGACTCTTAACGTAAAGACATTCCAGTGTTATCTAACTGAAAACAAAGCATCGTTCTGCTCAAGAGTGCGGAACCTCGCTTCACAGTGAATTAACTTGTCTGGCGCGCGGCCTATCTCCAGAGTGATCCCAAAATTTCCAACGGGATCGAGGTCGCTGTGAAACGGAAACGCTTTGGCATCCGCAAATTGTCGCAATACTTTGGGGCTCTGCTGACGGTAGCGGCGCTGGCAGCACCGGCGGTTTGGGCCGAGGCGCCGCGCATCACCGGTATGGCCCACATGGCGTATTACGTCAGCAATCTTAAGCAGGCGCGCGACTACTACGAGGGCTTCCTAGGGTTTCAGGAGGCGTTCACGGTCAAGAACGCCGACGGCTCAGACCACATCGTCTTTATCAAGATCAACGACCACCAGTACATAGAGCTCTATGCCGAGCCGGTCAAGAACTATGGTTTTATCCACGACGCAGGCTTCGAGACCAACGATGCAAAAGGGATGCGGGAACATCTCGCCGCAATCGGCGTCGTTGTTCCAGCCGCGGTCACGACGAATGCCGAAGGCAATCTGAGTTTTGACGTCATTGACCCATCCGGATTCACTCTCCAGATCGTGCAGTACCTGCCCAACAGCATGACCGGGAAGACTAAAGGCAGGTTCATGCCGGCGTCGCGCATCTCGAACCACATTGATCACATTGGCCTGCTGGTGAAAGACCGCGAGACCTCATGGAAGTTTTACGGGGACGCCTTCGGCTTCACCAAAGAAGGGGACGGCTCCAAGATGGCCGTCCCGGACAGCCCGGACCGCTTTGAGTTTGGCGTGGAGAAGCGTCCACCTGTCGAAGCCAGGTTCCATATCAAGGACCACATCTGCCTGTCGAACGCGGACGTGCGGAAGATGACCGCCGGGCTGCGTGCCAATCCGATCATCAGCGAGTTCCCCCGGGCGCTCGCGGACGTGCATCAACTGGAGAACGGAAAAAATGTCGTCGAGAACTACGACCTGGATGGAAACCGCGTCGAGGTGATGGAACCGCTCAAAAACTGAGCCGCGCAGTTTCATCGCCCCGGGAAAGGCGTACGCAAAAGCTCCAGAGTCAAGGGAAGGATAACCATGAATCGTATTTCAAGGAAACACGGGATAGCTTTGGCCTCGCTGCTGCTGATGGCATTGGCGGTGCTGTCCGGAGTCTCTCGGGCGCAAGCGCCGTCCGCAACGCTGGTTGGGACGGTTACTGACAAGTCCAAGGCTGCCATTCCCGGCGCCATGGTCGAGATACGCAATGTGGATACGGACCAGATGCGAACCGCGACCACAGGAGCGCAGGGCGACTATACAGTGACAACACTTGACCCCGGCAGGTATGCGGTCACCATGTCTAAGCCCGGCTTTGAGAAGCTGAGCGAGAACAATCTTGTCCTGCAGGCCGATCAGACCGCACGCCTGGATGTGACTCTCCAGGTGGGAGAGCTGAATGTTTCGTTGGACGTGACCGCAGACATCGGCCTTCTCAACACGGAGACCTTCACCAAAGGCGATGTCGTGACACCAGTGGAGATCGCGGAGATTCCACTGAACGGCCGCGACTTCGATGATCTGGCCTACACGGTCGCCGGCGTTCAACCGGCAGAGCAGAAGGCCAAGGGCGCTGCTTATGTGGCGAACGGCTCGCGCGCGGATTCCAGCGGCATCTTCATCGATGGCATCAACGATGAGAGCCCCCGCGACGCTGGCCCGCAGATGAAGCCGCCGCTGGACTCCATCCAGGAGTTCAGGATGGAGACCTCGGACTATACCGCGCAGTATGGCCGGCTCTCCGGCAGCGTGGTCAACATGACGACCAAGATTGGAGCGAACAAGTTCCACGGCTCGCTCTTCGACTTCCTGCGCAACGACTACCTGGACGCACCGTCCTTCGACTTCAGCACAGTGCCGTTAACCAAGACGAAGCTTCGCCAAAATGACTTTGGGGGAGACTTCTCTGGACCGGTGTGGATACCACACCTCTACAACGGCCACGACCGTACCTTTTTCGCCCTCACACTGGAGACCCTGCGCTCGGTGAAGGGATCCAACAACTATGGCATTGTGCCCACCCTGCTGGAACGCGCTGGAGACTTTAGCCAGTCGGTGGCCCCGGCCGCGGGCAGTCCGTATCCCACTCCCGGTACCCCGTACTACTTCCACAATCCGGCGGTAGTGAACCCGACAACGGCTCCAAACTGCGGCGCCACAGGCGGAGCCGGATGTCTGTATCCCGCTCCCTACGACAAGATTCCCGCCGCTTCGTTTGATCCGGTGGCGGCGAAACTGCTGGCATACTATCCGCTCCCCAATATTCCGAGTGTCAATCAGGGCGTCAATAACTATCAGTTCATCACCGACAGCGTCAGCAACTACAACAACGGTCTTTTGCGGGTCGACCAGAAACTGACCGACAAAGACCAGATCTCGAGCCGGTTTCTTCGCGACTATACCTATTCGACCAATCCGACGGCGGGGTCCGGGCTTGGCACCTTCGGCTCCACCACGACGGTGCACAATACGCTCATCGGGATTCAGGAGACCAGGATCTTCACTCCCAGCCTGGTGAACACCTTCGCGTATGGCCGCACGCGCACTATATCGGCGGAAGCTGCCAACGATGGTGGCACCAACTACGCAGCGCAGTTGGGAATCTCCGGCACCACCACACAGAAGTCAGTGGAGGCCTTCCCAGCTTTCTCCATTACCGGTTACGAGGCGATCGGCGACAATGCGTCCGACCCAATCACCTTTGCCGTGAATGACTACGATGGCAGCGATCTTGTCACTTGGACGCACAAGAGAAACAACTTCAAATTTGGTGGCGACATTCTCCACGTGTGGCTCTATCAGCCGACCAATACAGACAAGAATGGAGCCTTTACCTACAACGGCAAGTTTACGAACACCGGCTTGGCCCCTACTGATGGATTGGCCGACCTCTTCGCGGGATTTCCGACAACGAGCATACTGATGACCGGCGGCAGCACCAACCATCTGGTACAGACGAACTACGCCGGATTCGCACAGGACGACTACAAGGCGACCGACCGCCTGACGCTGAACCTGGGACTGCGCTATGAGGTGCAGACGCTTCCCTCTGAAGAGAACGGACAACTGTCAAACTTTGTACCGTCTCTCGGCCAGATTGTGTATACGAATGCATCGGCGGACCCGAATATTGCTGCACAGCTGGCCCTCTCGGGACTGACGAATTACTACGTCTCGGCTGCGCAAGTCGGGTATCCAGCGGCGCTGATTCACGTCAACCCGCTGAGGTTTTCTCCACGTGTAGGCTTCGCCTATCGCCCCTTCGACAATGGTAAGACCGTCATACGCGGCGGCTATGGAGTCTTTTATACCGGAATAAGGCTATCGGTGATCAGAACGAACCTGGCGGGGCAATATCCCTTCTCCGCCACGACAACCTATACCGCGGTGGCTCCCACGACCAAGGCCGGGGGTTCCTCGCTGATCTCTCCCAGTAATCCATTCCCGCAGTCGGGTGGCTCGCTCTCAGGCATCCTTACCCCCAATGGGTATGACCCCAATGCGCCGTCGGCCAACCTGCAGAGCTACAACCTCACGATCGAGCGAGACCTCGGCTGGGGTCTGGCCCTGGAGATCGCCTATGCCGGATCGAAGGGAACGCATCTGGCGCAGGAAGAGGATTACAACCAGGAGCGTACGGAGAATGTGGCTACATCGCGGCCGTTGCCGACGTTTTCAGCGATCACCGAGCTGAACTTCAATGGGCCGTCCAACTACAACTCGGGCCAGGTCACCTTGAAGCGCCAATTCCATCATGGCCTCTTCTTCCGCGCCAACTACACCTACGCCAAGTCTATGGATGAGCAATCCGGCGCGAACTATGCCGGCGGTGGCGGCTACTCGATGTTCCAGAACATCCTGAACCCTTCGGCCGAGTACGGTCTGTCGGACTACGACATCCGGAACAACTTCAGCGCAGTGGCCGTGTACCGCACGAGTTCAAGATTCTATGCCTTGCGCGACTGGCAGGCGAGCGGCAACGCTCTGGCGTACAGCGGACAGCCTTTCACGCTGAAGATCTCCGGCACGCAGGACCTCGGCCAGCCTACCCGGCCCAACCAGATATGCAATGGAACGCTGGCCAACCGCACCCTCAGCCAGTGGTTCAATCCTGCCTGCTACACGATTCCCGTCGCCGGGACATTTGGCACCGCGGGCAGAAACATTCTGGAGGGGCCGGGCAGCGTGATACTTAACATGGCCGTGGGAAGGGTCTTCGCCCTTCCGGAAAAGCTGGGCAGCCTTGAGTTGAGGCTGGAGGGATTCAACGCGCTGAACCACCCCAACTTCGGCTATCCGAGCGCGACCATCGGCAGTTCGACCACCGCCGGCGTGATCTCCTCCACCACCGGCAACTCGCGTCTGGTCCAGATTAGTGGCCGCTATTCCTTCTGAAGAAGTCTCGACCGTCAAGGAGTTATGCATGAAGCTTCGATTCATCGCCCTGTCGCTGGTTGTCCTCGCTGGTGCAACCTTCACGCTGCCCGCGCAAAAGGGTGGAAAGAAGGGAGGCGCGAGAAAGGTTGAGCTGCCTCATCCGTTCTACTGGGCCGCCCCCGATCCGCTGCGCGGCGATTGGCAGGGCACGGGCGGTTATGTGGCCCAGGTGGTTCCTGTGATGGACAAGATCTACTCCGTAGAAGATCTGATTCCGCAGCAGGAAGACAATGGCAAGTATGAGGCGCACCTCTTCAAGCAGTTCGATCAGCCCAACGACAAGCCGGTTGTTGTGATGAACGGCTCACTGGCAGCCGGTGTGGTGACGCTTGAAGGCGACGGTTGGAGCGGGACCATCGAGGATGGCCACTTCAAAGCGACGGCAGCCGGGCAGAGCATCGATCTGCAGCATGTGACGCGGACGCCGCCTAGCCTGGGCATGAAACCTCCCCGGGGCGCCGTGGTCCTCTTCGACGGGAAGAACATGAATGCGTGGGCGAAGATGATGGAGAAGGAGTGGCTGAAGGAAGACGGCCCATGCATGTGGCACCTGATACCTGGCGATGCGGTGGAGTCAGTACCACGCGCCGGAAACTGCATTAGCCATAAAGCATTCGGAGACGCGAAGATTCACGTCGAGTTCCGCAATATCGGCGGTCCGACCAACAGCGGCGTCTACATACAGGACCGGTACGAGGCGAACATCAACGAGACGTATGGCAGCCTGACCGCAAACCCGAACGGCCAGTTTGACAACTCGGTCCCCGCCAAGCCGGGGATCCGTGCATCGCGTCCTGTGCTGGAGTGGCAGACGTTTGACATCGACTTCAAGGCGCCGCACTTCGATAAGGACGGAAAGAAAACCGCCAACGCGGTTGTGACGCTGTTGCTTAACGGTGAGGTTATGTATAAGGATCAGGACCTCGGCCCGGTCATCCTCAACGCGGCCAGGCTCGGCGAGGCACCTAGGGGGGCCATCCAATTGCAGGAACATGGCATGCCAACGCAGTTCCGCAATATCTGGGTGGTGGAAGGGAATCAATGAACTCGATGAAGACTCCAGCGTCGCGCCGCCACTTCTTGAAGAGTATGGGCACGTTGGCCGTGGTCTCTGCGTTTGATTCGCCGACGGCTCAGGCGGTTACCGAGCCAAAGGGTATGAGGTTCGGCTACACCGCGATGACCTGGGGGAAGGAAGAGAAGCAGGCCATCGATGACATCTCGTCGCTGGGCTTTGCAGGGATCCAGTTCCGCATTGACGCAGTCAGCGAGTTCAAGCCACCGGAGCTTCGCGACATTCTGGCACAGCACAAGCTCACGTTTGTGGCGCTCTCCAGCGGTGAGGTGGCTATCGACCCCGCCGTCGAGGCCGCGGAGATTGCCAAACATACCGCCAACGCGAAGTTCGTCCGCGATGCGGGAGGTCTCTATCTCCAGGTCCTGGATCAGTTGAAGCCGTACCCCAGAACCGTGACTCCGGCCGAATGCAAGCGACTGGGCAAACTGCTCACGGCAATTGGGAAGCAGACGGCGGACCTGGGTGTGCCGCTCGGATACCACAATCACATGAACACCATCAGCGAGCATCCGGCGAACCTCGCCACGGTTCTGGAGGATGCCGATCCGCAGTTCGTCAAGCTGGAACTGGATACAGCGCATGCTCTGGCGGGAGGTGGTGATCCGGCGGCAATGGTCGAGCAATATCGTGACAGGCTGCTCTTCCTTCATCTAAAGGATGTTGTGAGTATTCCTCTCGGCTCTGAGAACTCCAAGTATCCATTCAAGTTTGTCGAGCTGGGGCGCGGCGATGTGGACTTCCCTTCTGTCTTCGCGGCATTGAAGAAGATTGGATTCACGGGGTGGGCGGTCGTGGAGCTGGACCGGGTTCCGGACCCGTCGCGCACGCCCAAAGACTGCGCAAAGATCAGCAGCGAGTATCTTGCCAGCAAGTTTGCAGCGAAGTTTTAGTAAAGCTCAACCCAGGGCCATCAGATCTCTACTAGCAACAACAAGCCGAAGCACGTTTCCAGATCGATCTTCGCTCGAAACGCACATCGGCTATTTAGCGTCAGGCCAGGACCATTGTTGGCGACTTGCACGTCTAACGGTGGCGCAGGCCCTACAATCTCTCGCCCCAGCGGGACAGCGGTCAGCTCCAAAAACATTATCCCGCGTATCCGTCGGCTGACCCGTGGTCAGGGACGCAACACATCATTGCCGATACGGATGTTTACTCCGCATTTCATCCTCTTGGATGGAGCAACATTGGGGGCAGCTGTGAATGCTGAATGCTCAATCACCTTTTTTTTGAATCATTGGTATAGAGCTGCTATTCAGTAGGCTCGCCTCCATCCTGCCGATATCCATCCGCAACCTGTCCTTATCGCGGATGATATCTTGGTTAGGTATCCACCACTATCGATTCTCACCGCCCTGGTCCAACTGCTCCTCTTGCAGTTCAGCGGCCCACTGTGGCGATTCGAAGACTTTACTCGAGGAGTCAGATGCCCGTACGTGTGCTCTCCGTCGCAAGCCCACGCACCCGCCTTGTTCGCGCCCTCGTAACAATTCTTGCCCTTGGTCTCACTTCCCACGGCCTTCATGCTCAGCAAGCCGGGGTCCCGGAATCGCCGGACGATCAAAGCTCCACGAATGCCGATCCGGATCACTTCGGCTCCGCGAATGTCCCGATGGACAGCTGGGTCTATCCAGCCCTGGAGCGCCTCGCGGACATGGGTTACATCCCCTCGCAGGATGTCTCCATCCGGCCGTGGTCGCGGCTCGAATGTCAGCGTCAGATGAAGCAGGCGCAGGACCTGGTGGAAGATCAGACTCTTGAGCAGAATGGCGATGGTGTCAGCAGCGGAGAGGCGCAGCGCATCCTCTCCGAGCTTTCACGTGAGTTTTCAGAAGAGCCCGGCATGGGCGCCGTCGTTCTCGAATCGGCCTACGCTCGCTTCGGCACGATAGCCGGTCCGGCTCTCACCGACAGCTATCACATCGGCCAAACCTGGTGGAACGACTTTGGCCGTCCGCTCGCTCGCGGGACCAGCGCGCTCGCCGGCATCTCGCTGCGCGCCAATCGTGGGCGCTTCTTCTTCTACGACCGCCAGGAGTTGCAACAGGACCCCGGTGTTCCTACGCTTACCCCACAACAGACCCAGCTCATCTTCAAGCTGGACGCCTTCCCATCCGGCCCCGCGGCCAACCCGGCCTTCATTCCTGCTGTTCCCCTTGCGGCCTACACCCGCCAGCGGCCTCTGGAGCTCTATGCGGGCGTAGCGTTCGGCGGCAATGCACTCTCCTTCGGCAAGCAAGAGATCTACTGGGGTCCCACCGTCATGGGACCGCTCGCCTTTTCCAGCAACGCGGAGCCCACCTACAACCTGCGCTTCATGTCGACGCGACCGCATCCCTTCCCCTTCGTGCCGCAACTCGGCACTTATCGCTTTGACGTCGTCTTTGGCAAGCTCTCCGGCCATAAGTATCCCGCGCGGCCGTACTTCAATGGCAGCAAGATCGAACTCACCTTCACGCCCAACTTCGAGGTAAGCTTCACGCGCTGGTCCGTCCTGTGGGGCGTCGGTCATCCCATGACGCTGCACAGTCTCAAGGCGAACCTCTTCAGCACCAGTTCGACAGGCACTAGCCTCTATGGGGACCGTACCGACCCCGGTGACCGCAAGAGCGACTTCGACTTCCGCCTGCATGTCCCCGGCCTCAGCAAGGTCATCACCCTTTACGCTGACGCCTACGCCGACGACGAACTCAACCCGATCGACGCGCCACGCCGCGTCGTCTGGAGTCCCGGCATCTACATCGCGCGCCTTCCCCATGTACCCCATGCCGACCTTCGCCTGGAGATGGCCAGCTCCGAGGAGTTGGCTCAGGATGAGTGCTGCCTCCGCTTCTTCTGGAACAATCAGTATTACGACGACAATCTGAACAAAGGTTTCCTCCTCGGCAACGCGGTTGGCCGCAACGGACGCGCCGTCGAAGGCAAGGCGGGCTACTGGTTCACACCTCGCTCCCGGCTCGAGTTCGGTTACCGCCAGAATAAGATCAGTGAAAACTTTATGGCCCACGGAGGAACCATCAGCGATGGCTTCGTCAACGGGACCTGGAACATCACTCCGGAGTGGACGGCGCACATCTTCGCGCAATACGAGCGCTTCTTCATCCCCGCCTATCTCGCAGGGTCACGTCACAATCAGAGCGGCTGGTTCGATGTCACCTGGGCACCCAAACTTCACATCTTCCAGCAAGCTGCACCGTAGAGCCACGCGCTACGCCGGCTCACGTTCCCCCGCCGCCACCGTGACCGTAATCTCGGCGTGGCTCCGGCTATAGCCCGTGGCGTGGCGTGCCGCTGCCAGCGCGATCATCCCCAGCGCCAGCACGCACACGCCGTCCCAGCCCCACCGGCTCCATGCCAGCCCTGCCAGCGCCGACCCCACCGCGCCGCCGGTGAAGTACATCGTCATATAGATGGTGTTCAGCCGGCTCCGCGTCCCGGCCCCAAGTCCAAAGATCCGCGTCTGGTTGGCTACCTGCATCATCTGCGCACCCACATCCAGCGCCACCACCCCCACCACCAGCGCCGCCATGTGCAGCGCCGTCGAGATCTGCATCCGCTCCGCGAACCACAGCCACAGATAGCTCGCCGTAAGCGTGCCGCCGGCCACACTCACCACGAACCGCGTGCCGCGTTTGTCAGACAGCCTGCCTGCCAACGGCGCGGTCAATGCGCCCGCCGCGCCCACCACGCCGAAGGTGCCCGCCACGCCCGGCCCCATCCCATAGTGCGCGTGCAACAGGAACGCCAGCGTGGTCCAGAAGCAGGTGAACGACCCAAAGCATAGCGCGCCCAGGATGCCTGCCTCGCGCAGCAGCGGCTCCTTGCGCAAGAGCGTCCATAGGGAGCGCAGCGTGTCACGGTAGCTCAACGACTGCCGCGGCTCCATGCGCGGCATGAACCGGAACATAAACGGAACGAACGCCATGTTCAACACTGCTGCGATGACAAACACCATGCGCCAGCTGCTCAGCCTCGCCACCCAACCGGCAAACGTCCGCGCCAGCAGGATGCCCAGCAACAGCCCGGTCATCACCGTTCCAATCGCGTGGCCGCGACGCTCCCGCGGCACCAGGTCCGGCGCCATGGGCAGCGCCACGTGGGTCACGCTGGCCATCAGCCCGATCAGAACGCTGGCCACGATCATCCACGCCAACCCCTGCGCGAACGCGGCCAGCAGCAGCGCCAGCGCGACGCCGGCGTACATCCGCATCATCAGCGCGCGCCGCTCAGCCACATCGCCAAGGGGCACGAACAACAGGATGCCGCAGGCGTAGCCCACCTGGGTGGCCACGGCCACAAAGCCCATGGCGCGCGCGTCCTGGCCAAAGCTGCGCCCCATCACCAGCAGCAGCGGCTGGTTGAAGTAGATGGACGCCACCCCGACCGCGCAGGCCGTGCCCAGGAAAGGCAGCGCCCAGCGCCCTCCCAGCGGACCGTCCTCCATCGAACTTGGAAATCTTTTCTCCATTGGAACTTCGTTGCGAACCAGTCTACGCGGAGCGCGCAGTTCCGTCAGCACCGGTCTTACCAATTTCTTCCCGGCACACCGGAGACTATCATCTTAAGAGATGTACTTTCCTGTGCAGACCGACCTCATCGCGGTGGCTATGTCCGGCGGCGTCGACTCCTCCGCCGTGGCTGCGCTGCTGCAAGCCCAGGGACACCCCGTGGTCGGCCTCACCCTCCAGCTCTGGAACCAGCGCCGCCTCGCCGGCTATGAGGGCATGCCCGAGAACGTCCAGGGCCGCTGCTGCTCCATCGACGACGTCTACGACGCCCGCCGCGTCGCCGAGCACCTCGACATCCCCTACTACCTGGTCAACGCCCAGGAGCGCTTTGAGGACGAGGTCGTACGCCCCTTCGTCGCCGAGTACCTGGCCGGCCGCACCCCTATCCCCTGCACGCTCTGCAACAACCACCTCAAGTTCGACGCTCTGCTGCTCACCGCGCGCCAGATCGGCGCCGAGCGCATCGCCACCGGCCACTACGCCCGCAACCGCTTCGACGAAGCCCGCGGCCGCTGGGTGCTCTCCCGGCCCGAGGATCGGTCCAAGGACCAGACCTACTTCCTCTTCGGCCTCACGCAGGATCAGCTCTCCCGCACCCTCTTTCCGCTCGGCGACATGCAGAAGCCGGATGTGCGCGAGATGGCCGCGGAGCAGGGCCTCGCGCTCGCCCAAAAGCCCGACTCTCAGGAGATCTGCTTCATCCCCGGCGGCAGCTACTCCCAGTTCCTGAAGGCCTATCTGGACGAGCAGGGCCGCGACCTGCCCGACAGCTCCGGCGAACTGGTCACCGCCGGCGGCGAAGTGGTCGGACACCATGAGGGCATCCACGGCTTTACGGTCGGCCAGCGCAAGGGCCTCGGCCTCAGCTCGCCGGAGCCGCTCTACGTGCTGAAGATCCACCCCGACTCCCATGCCGTGGAGGTCGGCCCGGATACCGCCCTGCTCTCGCGCACGCTGGTCGCCGACCGTCTCAACTGGGTCTCCATCGCCGCACCCACCGAACCCGTCCGCGTGAACATCAAGATCCGCCACCGCCACGAGCCAGCGCCGGCCACGCTGCGAGTGACAGGTCCCGACACCATCGAAGCCACCTTCGACGAGCCGCAGCGCGCCATCACGCCGGGGCAGTCCGCGGTCTTCTACCAGGGAGACGAGGTCGCCGGCGGCGGCTGGATCGTCTAGCCGTTACGCCAGCCCGTTGCGCGCGATCACTTCCTTGTAGTACTCCCCCGAAAGCTTCACCGTGCGCTTCTGCGTTGCGTAGTCGATGTAGGTAATGCCAAAGCGCATCGCATATCCGTCCGCCCACTCGTAGTTGTCGATCAGGCTCCACAGGAAGTAGCCC
>Ga0302320_10008650_pt1 | contig 22070 bp, 19 predicted proteins | sample Bog_T0_3_FD_202130 | JGI IMG/M metagenome (GOLD analysis project Ga0302320, IMG submission 202130) | Peat permafrost microbial communities from Stordalen Mire near Abisko, Sweden - Bog_T0_3 | ecosystem: Environmental > Terrestrial > Soil > Wetlands > Peat | place: Sweden: Abisko, Stordalen Mire...
CCAAGCCCTTCATCTGGACCGCCAAAGCCACAGACATCCTCGAAAAGGTCACACGCGCTCGGGCGGTGTTGAATAAATGACCATCTGTGTGGCGGACTACACTAGGTACTACGCCTCCAGCATGGGTAGATTCATGTCACCTGATTGGAGCGCCAAAGAAGAGCCTGTTCCGTATGCGAAGCTCGACAATCCGCAATCGCTGAACTTGTATAGCTACGTTTGGAACAACCCGCTTTCTAGGAGCGATCCGGACGGTCACGAGGTCGATTTGACGAATAGGGATGCGAAGCTCCGAGGCGAAACCGAGAATCGGATTCTGTCGAATGTAAACAAGAACGAACGTGGTTTGTTTACGACCGCCACCGATAAAAACGGAAAGACTTCGCTTGTTCTCAACAAGGAAGCTGCTGCGGGCTTTAATGGCAAGCATTCTGCTGGCTACAAGATGCTGAATCAAGCGATCAATGCCAAGGCCGTTGCCTCGGTTGAAATCAACGATCACCCGACTATGCCGGACGGACATACCATCAACCCGGGTGCCCCATCCATTTCACAGTTGCATCGTGAAATGGGTGGGAAACCACGAACCTCCGCCCTGCGAGTCTTTCTGTTCCCTGATCTGCCCCCTGTTCCCTTGTCCCTGCATTTTGCAGATAATTACCTTCCCCTGTCGCATACTGGAGAAGCAATGGAGTGTGTTGCAGGGATGTGACCGGTCCGTACCCCGCCGGGGTACCCACCCCCCCCTCCCATTTTCACCACTTTTTCACCCAGGTATCTCAGTTAAATACTTTTGAATGAATAGTTTGCAATTTCATTCTATTAACCAAACAGTAACACCAAGCCCTCGTTTTTGGCCCTCTTTTAGCCAATAAATGCCCTTCTTACCTCAAAAAGGCCGTTTATTGAACTAAATATCGCTGTTTTATCGCGCTACTCACCAACCGAATCCACCAGCCTTGCCCTCAGGCCTTAACCGCGCTCCAAAGTTTGCGATATACTGGTTGAAGCCTCAAGAGGGCAGGGAAGTCCCTGTCTCACGGGTAACGCGGCTGAGCCTCCAGCTCTGCCGCACAAAGAGAAGAAAATGCCCAAGTTGAAGACCCATACGGGCGCGAAGAAGCGCTTCAGCAAGACTGGTACCGGCAAAATCAAGCGGGGCCAGACGAAGACGCGTCACATCCTTACGTCGAAATCGCCAAAAGTGAAGCGCAAGCTGGGTCGTACCCTGCTTGTCTCCGACGGCGACTTCGCCAAGGTTGCGCGCATGATTCCGTACAAGTGATGTGCTTATGCCTGATCGTGGTTCCGGTTCCGAAATAAGGAGCTAGTGCTTCAGGGCCCCAGCGAACGCGTTGCGCGGGCCCCCGGCTGGCAGGATGGTTTTAATCCTGGCCGCCGTGAGATCAAGGCTTGAAAAAGCGAGTGAAGAGGTTTACCGCCCCAGGATTTTTCCGGGGCCTCCTGCCTCCAGCCGCATGACCAACGAACGCAAAATGGAGAACACCCAATGCCCCGCGTAAAACGCAGTACCAAGCGGAATGATCGCCGCAAAAAGATTCTTGAGAGAGCTAGTGGATACTTCCTTACCAAGTCCAAGCTCTACCAGGCAGCCCAGGAAGCCGTCGAGCGCGGCCTGAAGTTTGCCTACACCGGCCGCAAGCAGAAGAAGCGTCAGTTCCGCTCTTTGTGGATCGTCCGCATCTCCGCTGCCGCCAAGCTCAACCACACCAGCTACTCGCAGTTCATCAACGGCCTCAAGAAGGCCGGCATTGAGCTGGACCGCAAGATCCTGGCCGACATCGCCGTGCACGACGCGGCTGGCTTCACCAAACTGGTGGACCAGGCCAAAGCCGCACTGGAAACCAAGACAGCAGCGTAAGAGCAGAATCGCGTCAGCAAGATCAGACGGCCCGGAATCCATCGGATTCCGGGCCGTCTTGCGTTTGCCTGGTTCACTCCCACGCAGTGGTTTATCCTGAACTTTACGCATGAATAACGAAGACATTCCCAATCTGACAGCATTTGATGAAGCTTCGCTCGGTGAGGCGTTTGCCACCGTGGAGCGCCAGGCCCGTAACGCTGCCGCCGCCCTCGGTACTCCCGAAGCGGTGGAGGCCTTTCGCCTGGAGTGGCTGGGCCGCAAGCAGGGCCGTCTCAACGAGGTCTCAAGCCGCTGGCTGAAGGCTGCCCCGGCGGAAGCCAAGAAGCCGCTGGGCCTGCGCTTCAACGCGCTCAAGGCCGTGGTCGAGGGCTTGCTGGACGAGGCCCTGGGCTCAGGACCGAGCGACGCGGCGCTGGCTGCCGAGGCCATTGACATCACCCTGCCCGGCACGCGCCGGCTCATCGGAGCCGAGCACCCCATCACCAAAACGCTCAACGAGATCACCAGCGTCTTTGCCGCGCTGGGCTACTCGGTCGGCGTCGGCCCCGAGGTCGAAACCGACTTCTACAACTTCGAGAGCATGAACTTCCCCCCCGGCCACCCGGCGCGCGATACGCAGGACACCCTGGTCGTGGCCAACCAGGAGCGCCGCTCCCAGCGCGACCGGCTGCTCTTGCGCACCCACACCTCGCCGGTGCAGATGCGGACCATGGAATCGCACCCCCCCCCGGTACGCATAGTAATTCCCGGCAAAGTCCACCGCAACGACGCTCAGGACGCCACCCACTCGCCGATCTTCCACCAGGTTGAAGGCCTCTGCGTCGATACCAACATCACCTTCAGCGACCTGAAGGGCACGCTGGACCACGCCATGAAGGCCTTGTTCGGCTCGGCCGTGAAGACGCGGTTTTTCCCTTCGTTCTTTCCGTTTACCGAACCGAGCGCCGATGTGCAGATCAGCTGCATTTTTTGCGGAGGCAAGGGCTGCCGCAAATGCAAGAACTCGGGCTGGATTGAGCTGCTGGGCTGCGGCATGGTAGACCCCGCGGTCTTCGCCTTCGCCGCCGAAAAGCAGCCGGAGTATGACCCGAAGAAGATCTCCGGATTCGCCTTCGGCATGGGCGTCGAGCGCATCGCCATGATGAAGTACGGCGTGAGCGAGATCGGGCAGTTCTATGCCGGCGATATGCGTTTCCTGGGACAGTTTGCATAAGAAGCGAGTTAGCGCGTTCACTCGCTAACAGGGATTTCCATGAAGATATTGACGAAATGGCTTAGAGCGTACCTGCCGGGGCTGCCGGTGGACGATGCGCAACTCGCTGAAGACCTGACCCTGCGCGGCATTGCCGTCGAGGGCATTTACTCACTCGGCGAAGGCAACGGCTCACTCTACGAGATGGACATCACCACCAACCGCGTGGACGCCATGAACCACTACGGCGTGGCGCGCGAGGCGGCGGCTATCTACGGCCTCGCTTTGCCGGCTCTCGATTTTTCGTTGCCCCAGGCGAAACCCGCAAAGTCGCCCTTCTCCGTGCGCATCGAGGCCGAGGATGCATGCGGCCGCTTCACAGCGCGGGTGCTGCGCGGCGTGAAGATTGCCGACTCGCGCGACTGGTTCCCAGGCGTGGAAGTATCTACCTACTTCGGCCTGCTCGAACAGAAGTGCATCTCGAACGCCGTCGATGCCACTAACTACGCCTGGATTGCGATGGGACAGCCCACGCACGCCTTCGACCTGGACAAGATCGAGGGCGGCATCGTCGTGCGTCGCGCGAAAAAAGGCGAGAAGCTCAAGACGCTGGACGGAATAGAGCGCACGCTCGATCCCGAAGACCTGGTGGTAGCCGACCATGCCAAAGCCCTGGCGCTTGCCGGCGTCATGGGCGGCTGGGACACGATGATTACGCCTGCGACGACAAACGTGCTCGTTGAGGCGGCCTGGTTCGATCCCATGGCCGTGCGCAAGACGGCGCGGCGTCACGGGCTGCACACCGATGCCAGCCACAGGTTCGAGCGCGGCGCGGACTTCAACGCCGCGACAGTTGCCTCCGCGCTGGTCAGCAGCATTCTGCTGGCCAACGGCGGCTCGATTGAGGGCGAACTGGTGGACGTGCGCATTCCCGCCATCGAAGCCCGCACTGCCAGCCGCAAGCCCGTGGCGCTCGCGCTCAGTGAAGTGCAGCGCATTCTGGGCACGACCGTAGACGAGGAAGGGATTACTGCTGCAACCGTTGAGGTCGTGCTGAACGCGCTGGGTTGCGAGCTGGCAAAGACTGCCGAAGCGGCCTGGCTCGTCACGCTGCCAAGTTGGCGTCTCGATCTGGACCGCGACATTGATTTGATTGAAGAGGTCGCGCGTGTCTACGGCTACAACCGATTTGCCAACACTCTGCCGACATTTGGCGAAGGCGTGCATGCGCTGCCCTGGGCTGAGAAGGAAGCGGCGGTGCGCGGAACATTCATGTCCGCCGGCTTCCATGAGGCCATTGCCAGCACTTTCTGTTCGGCGGTAGAGGCTGCGCTCTCGGCTCCACAGCCGGGACTGGTGGTTCCGCTGGGCAATCCGCTCAGCGAAGAAGCCGGCGTGCTGCGTCCTTCGCTGGTGCCGGGAATGCTGGGCATGATCGCCGGCAATCTGCACCGCGATGTGAACGATGTGCGGCTCTTCGAATTGGGAACCGTCTTCAGCGGCACGACAGAAAAAGTGGAAGAGCGCCCGGCCGTGGCCTTTGGCGCCGTGGGCAGTTTGCCGGAGCTGGGAGCGCTGCATCCGGCGCGGGCCATCGATTTCCACGACGTGAAGGGCGCAGTGGAGCAGGTGCTGGCACGCTTTCAGGCGCGTGCGGTTTACTTTGACCGCTTTCCCGCCGAGGCCGGACTCACCCCGGAGTGGCTGCATCCTTACCGCGCCGCGCGGGTTGCCGTCGAGGGCGCAACGGTGGGCTGGTTCGGCCAGCTTCATCCCCGCGAGGCCGCGGCCCGCAAGCTGAAAGAGCCCGTGCTGGTGGGCGAACTGTATTTGGACCGGCTCTATAATCTGCCGCTGCGCAAGACCGCCGTGCGCGAGATTTCGCGCTTCCAGCCGGTGCGCCGCGACTTTTCTCTGGTGTTGGACGAAAGCATTCCCTGGGAAACCATTGACAAGGCTCTGGCCGGCTTGCAGATTCCCGAGCTGGTCGATTGGCGGGTGCGCGAGGTGTTCCGCAATGCGCGGATGGGCGCGCGCGAATACTCGCTGCTGCTCGGCGCCACCTTCCAGGCTCCGGACCGCACGCTGCGCGAAGAGGAACTGCAAGACTTCCAGGGACGGGTGGTTGAAGCTGTTAGCAAGGTAGGCGCGCGGCTGCGCGCATAGCCGCGGAAACAGGCTCAATCGGCGCTATACTTGCACCGGTAGAGTGCATGTGTGCGGAGGTTTTTTCATGTCGCAATTTTCCTGGGAGTCCGTAGTGGCAGAAGAGGCGCAGCCCCAACAACAGCCTGCAGAGCCGACGGCCGATCCCGGAGCCCTGGCCCTGAGCGTGGACGATTTTTCTGCGCTGGAGGAAAGAATTCTTCGCGCGGTGAGCCTGGTGAAGCAGGAGCGACTGGCCCGCGCCGCGTCTGACCAACGCGCCGCCCAGGCTGAGGCTCAACTGCGCGAGCAGGCGCCGCTGGTGGATCAGTTGCAAAAGGAATTGAACGCGCTGCGCGCCGAGCGCGACCATGTGCGGCAGCGCGTGGAGCGGCTGCTGGCGCAGCTCGACGCGCTCGAACTTTAAGGCATTGAGGTCAGCCATGACGGAAGAACCACTTGGCGCTGCATCCGATTACGTAACGGTTGAGATCTACGATCAGACCTATCACCTCTCGGGCCAGGACGCGGCGCACATCCGCGAATTGGCCGCGCGCGTCGACGCCAAGATGCGCGCCGTAGCTGCGCAGGGCCGCACCGTGGATTCGTTGCGCGTGGCCGTGCTGGCTGCTCTCAATCTTGCCGACGAACTTGCCCAGGCGGGCTCGGCCGACCCGCGTCTGGGCCATGCGCGCGTCGCCAGCCTGCGCGGTCTACTGGATGAAGTGCTGGACGGAGAGCGCAAAACCGGCTCCTAGTTCTGGTGCCGTTTCAGGCGCGCCGTTCCCGAAACGGAAGGGGCAAGAACGTAGCACACCGCGCCCGCCTTGCACAAGACTTGTAATTCCCCACGCCGACCCGTACTATCCGCAATAGAAACCGGCCTGCAAAGCAGGTGGGCGATCAATGCTGGTTGAACCAACATTCAATGAACAGGGGCTCAACTCGACAATCGGTTCTGTGTGCCGTGTCCGCCAGTCCGGAATGCCTAATGAACCGCGGAGAGCTCCACCTTCTTAGGAAGGGTTCACCAGCACATCAACCACGGCCCCGTGGGCCGGATTCTACCTCCCTCTCATAGCAAGGCAATCGCATGAAATGCGCAGTTGCACCTTCGAGGTCTCAGCCAATGGCGAGACCTGGAAAAGCGATGGATGCGCCGTGCGAAATGTTGGCCCAGGTGGTTGCATTCCGGGGGCGAATGTTCGTCTGGAGGGTTGCGTTTCAGAGCTAATGTTCGCTTAAAGGGTTGCGTTTCGTTGAGGGGTTGACCTTTCAGGGTGCCGTATTTTGCGAATTGGCTGCCGGAAAGGTTGCGAATTGAAAGCCAGGGTTGCTTGAAACTACCCGGCGGCGCCTCAAATAGGGGCTAAAACGACGCAAATAAGGGTCAAATCGGCCCATAATCGCGCAGTTTTTTGCGATTACGCTGACTGTGGACGGGGCACCTCACTTTCGAGGCTGGTTCAAGCATGGCCGCCTGCCGTGAGAATCCTGGGGCTGCAATTTTGTCTGCCGATGAGTTACTTCCGGATTGGCGACAATCCGGCCGGAACTCTCTACGACGTTGCGGGCGGTTTCTAGCATTCGCGGAGCATCATCCCGATTATTTTACTCAGATGCTTCACTCGGATAGAATTGCGTAGCTTCACCTGAAAATCGCACGTTAGCGACCCGGAGAATGGCGTATTTCGAGTCGTTTTTCGATGGCAACATGTGAATCGAAGCCGTACTAATCGCTTCCGCTGTCGGGAGGGTTGGCCATGATAAAAGAACCCCGGACTCTTCTCCGAGTCCTGCCTTTAGCCTGCGCACTGATCCTTCCGGCATCCTGTTTTCCGCAGAGCCCTGCGGGCACGACCACAGTGCTCGTAGTCGCACCCGCGAGCGCGGTGGACTCGGGGACGACGTTCACACTGACCGCAACCGTCAGCAACGCATCCAACCAGCCGGTTCCGCGCGGCGAGGTGCTGTTCTGCAACGCGTCGGCGCCGCACTGCGTGGGGCCTGCAGTGCTGGCGTCAACGCAGTTAATTGCCAGTGGACCTGCCCTGGGAACGGCGACGGTCAAGCTGCGGCTGGGCGTGGGATCACATAGCGTAGTGGCCCGGTTTACTGGGACAAAAACGTACAGTGCCAGCGTTTCCGCGGCTAAGAGCCTGACCGTTAACGGCAACTCTACCAACGCCAGTTCGGTTTCTCTTTATTCAACAGGCGGTCCTGGCAATTACACGTTGACAGCAACGGCCGGATTTTTCGGTACTCCGCCTCCAACGGGCAATATTTCATTCTTCGATAGCACGCACGGAAATTTACCGCTTGGGCAAGCGCCGCTGGTCGGTCCCGCTACTTATAGCTATGGTCAACCGTTAGGCTACGCCACGGCCGGAGATAATAATCCCCAATTCTCGGCGGTCGGTGACTTCAATGGAGACGGCATCCCGGACATTGGGGTGGTCGACTATTATCTCCAAAATGTCACGATGCTCATGGGGAACGGCGACGGCACGTTTCAACTGGGGCAATCGTTCTCATTAGGCGCCTATCCCACGAGCGTTGCGGTAGGCGACCTCAACGGAGACGGGAATCTGGATCTGGTGGTGGCGAACACCGCAGGTGGAAACTCCGGCAGCATCAGCGTCCTGCTCGGCAACGGAGACGGGACATTCCAGCCCCAGACGCAGTACTTCACCGGTTCCATCACCAGCCCGGACCAGGTGGTCATTAGAGATTTCAACGGGGATGGCGTGCCGGACCTGGCGGTACGGCTCCCCTCGCTTGCCAACAGCGTGGCAATTTTCATCGGGGTTGGTGACGGAACCTTTCTTCCGCAGGTGAACTACAGCCTTGGGGGCTCGGCTACCTATAACGGAGCGCCCTCGCTGGTGGCCGCCGACTTCAATAACGACGGAAAGCTCGACCTGCTGGATAACTACAGTTATACGGCGCTGGATAGTGGCGGAGTTTTGAGAACTTACACCGCTCTGACCATGATCCTGGGCAATGGCGACGGTACGTTCCAGGCCCCAGTGTTGCTGCCTGTTGACAAAAGTTACAACCCGGACAGCATCACGGCAGGAGATTTTAACGGCGATGGAAATATCGATATTGCCGCTGTAGCAACCTATGGCGACACGCTGGGGGTGATGCTCGGCAAGGGTGATGGAACTTTTCAACCGTCGGTTGACTACAACACCGCGATCATCTGCCACTTCTGCGGCTCCGGAATTTCCGTTTCCAGCCTGGCTCAGGGCGACTTCAATGGCTTGGGCAAAACGGATTTGATCATGACCTATTCCCCTGGCTATTTGGAAATCCTTTCTGGCAATGGAGATGGAACTTTTCAAACCCCAGCGACGTTTTCGTTCGGTGTAAATGGTCCAGTTATGGGTCCGCTTGCATTGGCGGACTTCAACGGCGATGGGGTGACGGATATCGCGGAGCCCGGTATGTGGGTCACGAACTCCAACACAATTGCTACAGGGGCCGTAGTTGCTTTAGGCGATTGGACATTGACGGCGACACTGAACAACGTCGCGGTGCAGGGTGCGAATATACTCAACAATCCACTGCCCCTCTACTGCTGCCTGGCGGAGGCCAGCTACGGGGGAGATGCCAATTACGCTGGCAGCGTCTCGAATGGTGTTCCGCTGATCAGCGCCTATGTTCCACCAGCCACCACGCTGACCACGCTGACCACGACCCCGGCGACGACGGCCGGTCTGGGACAGACTGTGACTTTGACAGCGGCGGTTTCCCCCTCGATGCAGGGAAGCACATCAGCCGGCGGAACGGTGAGCTTCTTTGACGGGAGCACGCAGATTGGATCGGCGGTCACACTCGCCAGCGGTCAAGCCGGCATAACCACGGCTTCGCTCGCACTGGGCACGCACAACCTCACCGCGGTGTATTCCGGCGACACGAACTTTGCGGGCTCGACTTCGGTGATTGTGCCGCTGCAGATTGTCCAGCCCGGATTCTCGATTGCTCTCACACCCACTGCTGTGACGATTCTGCAGGGACAAACGGCGCAGACGCTTGCCACTCTGACGCCCGTGAGCGGATTCACAGGCCCGCTCACCATGAGCTGTTCCAATCTGCCGTTCTATTCTGAGTGCACTTTCGGTTCGCCTGCCTTGACCGCCAACGGAAGCAACAGTCCGCTGACCACGCAGGTCCATATTTCGACCTTCGGCTCCAACCACGCATCCATGGCAGCGTCTGGAGGCGGGACAGAATATGGAGCATTTCTGCTGGCCGGACTGGTGTTTCCCCTGGGCAGCGGCACGATCTTCTGGCGTAAGCGGAGCCGGCAGTGGTGCAAGCAGCTGCTGCTGGCAATACTGGCATTCGCCGCGATGAGCTGGCTGAGCGGGTGCGCGGTAACAAATTGTTGTACCGTGCCTTCAACCCCAGCAGGTGTATATGCCGTGACCGTGACGGCAACATCCAGTTCCCCCGCGATCAGCCAAAGTGCCGTGCTAACGCTTACCGTCTCACAATGAGTCCGGCGTGTGTAAGGGAGAATCGATGATCGAGTCAAGGGTCGAATCGGGGAAGGTCGCGCTGCGGCGGGTTGCGGAAATGCGGCGCAGTAGCCTTGCGGGATTTGTATCGTCAGTTCCAGCGCGGCTGGTGTGCGGAATGCTGCTCGCCGCCAGCCTGGCCGCCGCGCCCGCCATTGCTGCGCAAACACCACAAGCCCCATCCGCAGCGGACACTTCTCTCAGCCCAACGGCGGCTTCGAGAGTCGAGATTGCGGGGGCGTTTTCGAGTTGGAATCCGGCCGGCAGTATAAACGGGATTCACTTCAACACCATCAACGCGGGCTCACTGCTGGGCGGCACCTACTACTTCAGTCCGCATTGGGGTGCGCAGTTTGAGGCGGGCCTACACCCTGAAACATCGAGAGACGGCGATCAAACTTTTTCCGTGGGTCCCGTCCGCCGTTTCCAGGTCTCCAGTTCCACGGTGTTCGTCCATTTGCTGATGGGTGGAACGCGGCTGACAGGGCCAAATCTTCCGACCATTGGAGGCGCTGGATACTTTTACAACGGATGCCAATGGGGAAACGTGACATCTATAGGTGGTGGTCTCGATTATGTCATTCCACGAACCCATGGCAGACTGGCGGTGCGATTTCTGCAAGCCGATTACCAGTACATCTACGTGAACTACGGCCCGCTGACCTCGCACGGCGGTGGAACAGCTCACCTCGAGGTTATCCGGCTTGACTCAGGCCTCGTGATCCGTTTGGGAAAGATGTAATGGGATAGCCCGAATCTCTCGCAGCAGGCACGAAAATAAATAAGCGGAGGCTCGGTTGAGCTGTGAGAAATGCGGGCTGGCCGCCTGCCACTGTCTAGGAAAACATAACTTCCGGAATACCGGCTATCCGGACATTATGCGCTCCCAGGTTTCATTCGACGCGGCGGAAGAAAGCCGGTATCCATGCAGAAAGCCCGAAAAGCATACCGCAGGGCCTGAAGGCCCGCTTATTTTGCATGGTTTATACCGGGGTTAAAACCCCGGCCTACCGCACGAAGGAGTTCTTCCGCAGGCGGTGAAGGACTCATCGAGCCTGTTGCGTTATGCGGGGGTTGATACCGCCGCCTCCCTTCGGATTGAGTTTCTTCGTTCGCTGTGAAGGCGCGGATTCAAGAACGGAGCGCCGGGGTTCGTGGTTGCCCACCCACAAAAACAAAAACGTGGGGCCCATAGGGCACCCCGGTGGGGCACCAGAGTGGGCTGGTCGAGGGTGGGCACCCGGTGACAAGCCGTTGATGCGATTGCCCCGCCTTGCATAGTCCGGCAACAACGGCCCAAGTCCAAATGCCGTATGCTGACTCAGGTGCACCCAGTCCTCTTCCATATCGGCTCCATCCTCATCCCGTCCTATGGCGCCTCGGCGGCTGTGGGCGTGTTGCTGGCACTTTTTTTGGCGCAGCGTACGGCGCGCATGGCAGGCCTGAACACCGCGCAGGTGTGGAACCTCTGCATCGTGAGCCTGTTTGCGGCGCTCCTGGGGCAGCGACTGTTGCTCATTGTCCTCAACTGGAGCGACCTGCGCAGCCATCCCTCCTGGATGCTGGGATTGGCCATGATTCACCATCCCCTGCTGGCCGCGGCCGGAGCGTTTGTTGGTTTAGGGACTGCTGCGCTGGTGATTCGCCGGCAGAAGATGCCCTTGTGGACCACGGCCGACGCGCTGGCCGCGCCCCTGGCGCTGGGGCTGGCTTTTGAGCAGTGGGGCGCCTTGCTGGCCGGATCGGGCTACGGGACGGAAACCGCCGTGCGCTGGGCCGTGATTTATGCCAGTCCGCTGGCCGCGCGCTGGAGCGGGGCGCCGCTGGGCGTTCCCGTGCATCCCGTGCAGGCTTATGCGGCGCTGGCTTATTTGACACTTTCCATCTTCCTGCTGGTCTGGCTGCCGGAGCGGCGCCATCAGGGCGATGTGGCCGGATTGTGGCTGTTGGGGACCGGCGTGGCAGTCTACATCACCGAGTTGGCTCGCGATCCACTGGGTCGCGGCACACTGCTGGGCGGCGCTCTGGATGGGCCGCAGGCCGCGGCGGTGCTGCTGGTGCTGGCCGGCGCGCTGGTGCTGCTGGAACGCAAAGCACCGGGCAAAACAGACGAGAAACCGGCCGTTACAAATCAGGAAACTGCCCATCAGGAAACGAAAAACGAGGCCGAACATGGTTGAAGCCGGAGAAAATGCACTGCGCGCGATCGACGTGCCGCCAGAGGCTGCCGGGCAGCGGCTGGATCAATTTCTTGCCGCACAATTGGAGGGCGTGAGCCGCTCGCGCGTGCAAATGCTCATGGAACAGGGCGACGTGCTGGTGAATGGCGAGCGCGAGAAACCGTCTCTCAAGCTGCGCGGCGGCGAGCGGATCGCCATTACCGGCGAGCCGCGTCCAGCGCCGCTCAAAGCCACCGCGGAAGACATTCCCCTGGACGTGGTGTTTGAAGATGCCGACCTGGCGGTGGTGAACAAGCCGGCCGGGATGATGGTTCATGCCGGGTCAGGGCAGAACGAGGACGAGCGCAGCCGGGGGACGCTGGTGAATGCGCTGCTCTACCGCTTCAAGGCACTTTCCTCCACCGGCGGCGACCTGCGCCCCGGCATCGTTCACCGCCTGGACAAGGACACCAGCGGCCTGATTGTTGTGGCCAAAAACGACCGCGCCCATGCAGCCCTGGGCGAGATGTTTTCCAGCCGCCGGATGAAGAAGACCTACATCGCGCTGGTGCAGGGGGCAGTGGAACGGCAAAAGGGCACCATCAACGCCAGCGTAGGCCGCGATCCGGTGCGGCGGACGCGCATGACGGCAAAGCCCCAGGAAAATGCGCGCGCCGCCGTCTCTCACTACGATGTGGTCAGGCGGCTCACAAACCGCTTTGGAAAATTCACTCTGGTGAAGGTGCGCATTGAGACCGGCCGCACGCATCAGATTCGCGTGCATATGGCGTCGATCGGCCACCCGGTTGTGGGCGACACGCTCTATGGCGGCGCGGGACAACTGACCGACCAGGTGGCCGCGCAAGCCGCTCAGTCCAAAGCCGCACGGCGCAAGGCCGATCCGGAAAAACTCAGGCTGGGACGGAACTTTCTGCACGCGGCGCAGCTCGAGTTCACGCACCCCATCACGGGAAAACTTCTGCAGTTGGAGGCGCCGCTTCCCAGGGAGCTGGAAGAGTTCCTGGCCCGGCTGGAAGGCAGCGCACCCGGCCCCGTTACCGAGAAGCCTGCAGAACAGGTGCGCCGCAAGGGCGCGATTGCTAAAATAGGTAAGTCATGACCAGACATTTCATAGGCCTTGTGCTCGCAGCCGCGCTTCCTCTTGTCTCCTTGCAAGCTCAGCAAGCAGCAACCCAGCCCGCTCTGCCCACGGCAGCCCCGCAAACGGCAGCCCCGCAGGCGCCGGCCGACTCGCAGAACGATGTGAACACGCCCACCATCAAACTGGGCGTCAATGAGGTCAACCTCATTTTCACCGTCACTGACAGGCACGGGAACTATAACCCCAACCTGAAGCAGAGCGACTTTGCCCTGCTTGACGATCAGAAGGCCCCGGCCCGGGTGAACTCCTTCCACCAGCAGATCAACCTGCCGCTGCGCGTGGGCATTGTGATTGACGCCAGCACCTCGATTCGCTCCCGCTTTCAGTTTGAGCAGCAGGCCGCAACCGAGTTTCTGCTGCAGATTCTCAAGGCCCGCAGCGATCGCGCTTTCGTGATGGGATTCGATGTGACGCCTAACGTGACCCAGGACTGGACCAATAATATCGACAGCCTGGAAACGGGCGTCAACCGGCTTCGTCCCGGCGGCGGCACCGCGCTGTACGACGCCGTCTACACGGCCTGCCGCGACAAGCTGCTGGACATTTCACGCGGCCAGGAACCGGTGCGCAAGGCCATGGTTCTGCTCTCGGACGGCGATGACAACCAGAGCCGCGTTCATTCCGACGAGGCCATCAAGGAGTGCCAGCGCGCCGAGACCATCATCTACGCCATCAGCACCAACTGGACGCCCAGCCGCGGCAGGGGCGACAAGGCGATGGCGGAGATGGCCGAGGACACCGGCGGCCGGGTCTTCTTCCCTCCCTCGGTGGAAGAGGTTTCAACCAGCTTTCAGCAGATTGAAGAAGAACTGCGCAGCCAGTACGCGCTGACGTATACGCCGGCCGACTTCAAGTATGACGGTGCGTTTCGCCCCATCTATCTTTATTGCAACGACCGGCGCTACCAGGCGCGCGCCAAGAAGGGATACTTCGCGCCGCGGCAGTAAAAGCACAGCACCGGGCAATTGCCTTGGATTGGATACAGATTTTCAGGCTGCGGAAAAACTCACCGTCTCGATGAGTTCTTCCGCAGCCTTTTAATTTTTGATCTGCCCATCTCCGCCGTTGATGAAGAGACGGCGAACGCACAGCGCACATTGTCAGAGCTCTTGGCGTTTCGGCTCGTTCTTCATTTCATCGCAGCCCGCCGTGTGTTCCATTTCAGGAAGGTTCTTCAGCCTTTCGTCCAGATTTGACGCGCCGCATGATTCCTTCCCTTTCTGTCTCACCCTTTTCTTCCCATCCGCGATGAAATAGAGGAAGGCGGCTCGAAGAAGATTTTCATCGAGTTGGCCCGCGGCCAGCGGATTGTCGAATCTGTTGCCGCGCCGTGAATGAAGCGGAAGGGTGCAATCGACAAAACCGCGGAAAGACTGTGCGGACTGGGGGAAATGCGGTGATCCGGCAGGCTATATCGTGCGACATTTGCGCATCGGAAAAGAAGCAGACCAACCATTGGTTTGTGGCCTATGAATCCAGCGGTGAACTGCGCGTGAGCGGATGGAACTCGCGCAACCGCCTGCGTCCAGGGTCAAAGCATCTCTGCGGGCAAACCTGCCTGCACAAGCTGGTGGACGACTTTATGGCCAGGGCTCTTGCGGTGCGTGCGCCGGCAGTTGCCGCCGACGAAGTCGAGATTCCGCAGCAGGCCGTGGCCAGCGATACCAGCCTTACTGCAAGCGCGGCGTATGTTGAGGTTGAGTCTTCTGCGCGGCTGCTGACGCCGGCCCCGGCGATACTGCCCAATCGGCCCACGTTCCGGCCACAAGCTGAACTGGTTGCCATGCCCGGCAGGCCGCAGCTGGAGGACTCAGCGCCGCAGCCCGATGAGCCGCCCCGCTTTGCCTCGCGCAACTGGCGCGCCGAAGCCTGGGACCGGGAGAGGGAGCGCGAAATGCGCGCCGTCGGCCACCGTCCGGAAAATCCTGCCCGCCGCCGCTCCGGCTCCTGAGCCGGGGATTGCAGAATGAGGGCGAACCCAGGGGGAACGGCCTATTCGGTCATCAGGGGGGCTTCAAGCAGCGCCAGCAATCCGGCCTCATCCAGCACGGGAACCTTGAGTTCGCGCGCCTTGTCCAGCTTGGAGCCCGCTTCCTCTCCGGCCACCACGTAGCTGGTTTTTTTGCTTACCGATCCGGCAGTCTTGCCGCCGGCCGCTTCAATCATTGCCTTGGCCTCGTCGCGGGTGAGCGTGGGCAGCGTGCCTGTCAGCACAAAGGTCAGCCCCGCCAGCTTCGACGAGCGCTCTTTCTTCTCTGCCGTCATGTCCACCCCGGCTTCTCGAAGGCTTGCAATCAGCGCTTGATTGGCCGGCTGCGCAAAAAACTCCAGAATCGCTTGCGAGATGCGTGGGCCCACCTCTTCCACGCGCCCCAGTTCCTCGGCCGTAGCCGCGGCCAGCGAATCGATGGAGCCGAACTCCTCGGCCAGCAACTCGGCGGTTCGTTCGCCCACAAAGCGGATCCCCAACCCCATGAGCACACGCGCCAGCCCCGCCTGTTTTGATTTGTTGATCTCTTCAAAGAGCGTGTGCGCGGACTTCTCCGCAAAACGGTCCAGGCCTTCCAACTGCTCTTTCGTCAGGGTGTAAAGATCGGCAACGCTGCGCACCAGCCCGCGATCGAGCAACTGCTGCACCACCGCCTCGCCAAACCCTTCGATGTTCATTACCGAACGCGCGCCAAAGTGCAGCAGGCTTTCGCGCAGCTTGGCCGGGCAGTCCGCATTGACGCAGCGGTAGTCCACCTCGCCCTCGATGCGGACCACGGCACTTCCGCACTCAGGGCAAACGGCAGGGAATGCGAAAGCCTCTGCTCCGCGCGCGTGATCGGCGTCTTCAATCACTTCCACCACTTTGGGAATTACGTCGCCGCCGCGCTCCACTTTGACCCAGTCGCCCAGCTTCAGGCCCAGCCGCTCAATGAAGTCCGCGTTGTGCAGCGTGGCGCGGCTCACCGTGGTGCCGCCGATGAAGACCGGCGCCAGTTCGGCCACCGGCGTCAGCTTGCCGGTGCGGCCCACCTGCACAGTAATGCCCATCACCTGCGTCATGCCTGACTTGGCGGTGAACTTGTAAGCGATGGCCCAGCGCGGGGCGCGGCCAGTATAGCCCAGACGCTGCTGGGTGGCGTGGGAGTCCACTTTCAGTACCACGCCGTCGATCTCGTAGCCGAGCGTGGCGCGTTTGGCCTCTGCCGCATCGATGAACTGAACCATTTCCTCGACCGTGTGGACGAGTTTGCGGTGGGGATTGACGCGGAAACCAAGAGCCGCCAGCGCGTCGAGTGTCGCCCGCTGGCCTTGCGGCCAGTACTCGGCCTCCACCAGCAGGAAGTACGCGTAGAAGTCCAGGCGGCGATTGGCCACCACGCCGGGCTCCAGCGTGCGCAGAGTGCCCGCCGCGGCGTTGCGCGGATTCACGGCCGGGGGGAGGCCCTGCTGTTCGCGCTCCTCATTCAGCCGCTCGAAGGCCGCTTCCGGCATCACGGCCTCGCCGCGCACTTCAAAGGCAGAAGGCAAGCCGGCCTTCTTCAACCGTACGGCGGGGATGGTGAGCGGCACGCTGCGGATGGTGCGTATGTTCGAGGTGACGTCCTCGCCGGTCTGGCCGTCGCCGCGGGTAATTCCAGTGGTCAGCCGCGCCGCGCCGTCTTCGGCGGCCGCATAGTGCAGCGCCACGCTCAGGCCGTCCATCTTGAGTTCGGCCACGTACTCCACCGGCAGTTCGCCGGCCAGTTCGCGCACGCGCGTGTCCCACTCCCCCAGTTCCTCCGCGGAATAGGCGTTGTCCAGGCTGAGCAGGGGCCGCGAATGGCGCACCTTCCTGAAGCCCTCGGCCGGCTTGCCTCCGACGCGCTGGGTGGGCGAGTCGGGCGTGAGCAGCTCCGGGTGCTCGGCCTCAATCCGCTTCAGCTCGTTCATCAGCGCGTCGTAGGCTGCGTCGGTAATCTCCGGCGCATCCAGAACGTAATACAGGTGCTCGTGGCGGCGCAGTTCGGCGCGCAGTTCCTCTGCGCGCTCGGCCGCTGCCGGGTCTGAATTGGCTTCGTAGCCCATGGGCTGGATTATAAGAGGCCGCGGGGCGAGTTAGGATGTTGGCAGTACGTTATGGAACCAGTCACCCACTTTCTCACCGGAGCCTGCATAGGCCGCGCCGGGCTGAACCGCAAGACGGCCTACGCCACGCTGGCCGCCGTACTGGCCGCCGAGGCTGCCGATCTGGATGTCTTGTGGGACTTCGCCGGGCCGGTGGAGGAGCTGAAGCACCATCGCGGCATTACCCACACGTTCCTTGCTGTGCCCTTTATTGCCGCGGTGGTGGTGGGCGCGGTGTGGCTGATCGATCGCTGGGTGCGAGCGCGGCGGCAGCGGAACGGCAACGTTCTCAACCGAAACGCAAAAGCGCCGCCGCCGGTGCATTGGGGCTGGCTGTACGCGACGGCCCTGATCTCCGCGCTGAGCCATCTGCTGCTTGACTGGACCAACAACTACGGCCTGCGGCCCTTTTTCCCCTTCAACCCGCGCTGGTATGCGGGCAGTTTCGTGTTTATTGCAGAGCCGGTGCTGTGGGCGCTTCTGCTGCTGGCCTTGATTGTGCCCTGGGTGCTGGGGCTGGCGGACGCGGAGATCGGCGCGCGGCGCAAGCCGTTTCGCGGGCGCGGGTGGGCCATCTTTGCGCTGTCAGGGATGGTGGTGTTCTGGTGCTGGCGCTGGACCGAGCAGATGGAGGCGCGCGCGCTGATCGATCACACCCAGGTGGCCACGGAGCCGGTGAAGCGGATGGCTCTGGAGCCCTACCCCATCAACCCCTATCGCTGGCACGCCATTCTGGAGACTGCGGATTATTACCAGACCGCGGAAATCGACACCCGGGCGGGGTCCATCGACAGCGACCCGGGCAACGATGTGATCTTCAAGCCGTCGGTGACCGCGGCCACCGAGGCGGCAAAACAGGCATTTCTAGGGCAGGTTTATCTGGATTGGGGAACCTGGGCCGTGGTGCGCGATGTGGGCCAGGAGCCGATTGCCGGCATCGCACCGCCCCAGCTGCCTGCCAACCGGCAGTGGACCACGGTGGAATTCACAGATTTGCGCTTTGCCTATTCCTACCTGGGAATGGGGAGAGCTTCCGGGCGTTCCCCGCTCGGCGGCCGGGTGTATATCGTGGACGGACGCGACGATGCGGGCGAGGCGATGAGCGGGCGGGAGCAGCATTAGGCAGCTTTTTCTCCCCGTGGAAATATTTGTTGGCTCGGTGAAAGGATAGAGATTGACCAAGCGGCGCGTGGACCGCAGAATGAAATGAGCGGTTGCGCTGCCGGCATGTTTCTCCCTTATGCGGGAGTTCATTCCGAAATCGAAGAGATTGAGGTTTCCATGTTTGCTTATCTGCTCTTGCTGGTTGCCGTACTGACCCGTGTCATGCCCCACGCGGGATGGCTGAACTTTACCGCTGTGGGCGGAGCCCTGCTTTACTTTGGCGCGCGGCGCCCGTGGCGGGAGATGCTGATTCCGCTGGCCGCGCTGATGGCGACCGACTACTTTCTTACCGCGTATGCCTACAACTACACCTTTCGCTGGCAGGGTTATGTAACCACGTGGGCCTGGTACCTGATGGCCATGGCGTTGGGCGTGATTCTGCTGAGCGCGAAGACCACGTTTGTGCGCGGAGCCGCGGGAGCGCTGCTGGGACCGACGTCGTTTTTCGTGGTCTCGAACTATGCGGTCTGGTCTGCCGGCGGAATGTATCCGCACAGCCTGAGCGGCCTGGGCGCCTGCTACATGGCTGCCATTCCCTTCTACCGCAACGACCTGCTCTCGACCTCAATCGTTGTGGCCGTGGCCTTTGGCGTTCCGGTGCTGGTGCGGCGGATGAATCTGCTGCCTGGGCAGACGGCGCTGGCTGCCAAGTAAATCTACCTTACCGAATGTTTCCGCAACATGGGCGAAATGCTGGCTGGATGACTCAGCCGGGTTTCGCTCAGAAATCCAAATCAATCGCATAAACGGCACATTCGCGCCTTCTTCCAGCCTGTGGTCCAGGCTGGAAGAAGGCGATGGACGAGACGCGCGAAAAACAGCGATTTTTCGCTCAAAAAACGGCCTTTTTGAGACAAAAAAGGGCATTTTTTGGCTAAAAAAGGGCAAAAAACGATGGTTTGGTGTTACTGGTTGGTTAACATGGTAAAAATTGTAAGTCGTTCATTCAAAACAGCTTATTGGAAATTACAAGGTGAAAAAACGGGTGAAAATGCAGAAAAAAGGTATTTTTTCTGGTTATTGCCCGTTCCCGAGATCTGAAACACACTCCATTGCTTCTTCAGTATGCGGCAAGGGAAGGTAATTATCTGCAAAATGCAGGGAACAAGGACCAGATAGACTGTGGGGCGGGGTTCGTGGTTTCCCACCCATTTCACGATGGAACTGTGAAATGGGCACCCAAAGAGTGTGAGTTGGTCTTGGGTGGGGCGCCCACAGAGTGTGGGCTTATAGAAGTTGGATACCGACTCCGAGGCCGGTATAACGTCTTGATCATTTGCAGGCGCCCGGCCCTTTAGGGATTTATGCACCAGAGCAGAATCCATGTGATCGCAGAGGCAGCCAGGACGATCAACGCGGGCCGCAACAGCTGGTGATCCTGCGTGGTCAGACTCATGAACTGCAATGGCATTGCCGTGTTCCGGCTGTCACCGTGAAATGGAGCCTTCTGCACCGGCGCGAATGCCGACCCGGGCGGGGGCGCTGCCGGACTCTCCGTGGGATTCTCAAGCGCCTGCGGAGAGGCGCCTTCTTTGGATGGGTCCGCGAGATAGTGGGTGCTTCCCGGCAGGCGCGTTGCGGAAATCCTCCCGGCAGGTTTCAGGATGGTGAAGTAGCCGTTCTGCGTCACCGCGAATTCCCTGCGATTCCAGGTACGAGGATCCTTCATTGCATCCGCCTGAAGGGCTGTTCGCGGCTTTGGTCTCAGCCGCCGCGATTCCCAGAGCCGACGTTCGATGGAATTATAGTATTGCGGATGTGCAAAGGGATGTACAGTTTCTTGCACTTGACGCAGTGACGAATCATGGTCCGAGCCTATCGTCGCCTGCTCGGCAGTTGCCTAGTTGTAATTTCCGGTTTGGCGGTGATACTGCCGCAACGCGGGCAGAGCCCTACGAGGACCGCTTGTGGTGTTAGGATTGTTCGGGATCGTGAAGATGTGGCGGTTTCTCCTTCAGACCGTTGGCGCACTCAATCTGGCTCTGTCGGTTGCGGGTTGCTACGCGCTGGCTTTTAGTGCCTTGACTTTATCTGGCCAACTACATTCCTATCCCACAGCGCCGTACTTTTATGCGGCATTTTGGACCATGAGTTCAATCAATGCGGCATTTCTTTTGGCTTTCGTTGTCGTCTCGATCATGCTGCTAAGGTTGCACCCCTGGGCGGCAATTTCCTATACCTGCATGGTTCTTGCTCTGATCTTGTATGCCTTTGTTCCAGGCATGCTGTGGCTGCTTCCTTATGGCGTCGGCGAAAGCATAGCCCGTGCCAGCGGAATTGCGGACTTGGGGATCGGCGTGCTGCTGTTCGTCCCCGTACCATTCCTCTTTCCGCTTATCTCAGTTGTTTGTGTGAATATTGCCCGGCTCAGGCTCAAACGAGCCACAACCTGTGCGCCTCCAGCCATTCGGCATGTGTAGTCGCCAACTCGGACATTACTCCATTTTCCGTGTTCTGTTCGGTTTGCCGGTGATACAACCGGAGCGTCAGAAATTCGGGAATGGACCGGTTGGGGTTTGCTGTCTCCCGGGTCCCCAAATGCGAGGGACCCGGGGCACCCGGCGTCACAGGCGACCTTCACAAACGTGTGTTTCAGCATAAATGGAAGGAGCACGACGGCTTCACGGCAAGGTACAACTGCGATCGACTCGTGTGGTTCGAAGGATACCAGGAGATTGCGAGGGCCATCACCCGCGAGAAGGAACTGAAAGGCTGGAGACGAGCAAAGAAGATCGCGCTGATTGAGGCGATGAACCCGGCCGGGATGGACTTAGGCCGCGATTGGTACGAATATGAGCCTGCCGATTATCGTCGTGCGCTGGATCGAATGGATACATAAGAAACAACCGCAGATCCTTCGCCTGCGGCTCAGGATGACACGCGTTGGAGTGGCGGAACGTGTGGCGGACCGGGGTTGTTGGCGGATCGTCGCCTGCTCGACAGTTGCCATGCAGTTATCCCATCGTAAAGAGGACGGAGTTCGAGGACTTACGAGGGATTCAGCTCTTACATCACAACGGAGCAGGCAGCGTGAGTGCTCGGGATTTGAGGTGGAATTTGCCTTCAATGTCTCACCGTGGCTGAAGCCGGTGTTGATTCTGTTGGTTTTTTGCGGGGGTGAAAACCCCTGTCTCCCTCAGGATTGAGTATTTTCGCGAGTTTGCGGGGGTGAAATAAGGGCTGTTTTTTGGCTTAAAAAGCGTGATTTTTGCCTTAAAAACGCTGATTTTGGCACGAAAAACGCTGAAATGCAGAACTTGCCGGAGATATGAAAAATCGCCCCTCATGGGCCAAGATAGCGTTTATTATCAGTAACTTGCTGTGACATTCGGCTGCGCTGGGGCGGTTTTTTGTTGTGCGTTTATACAGATTTTTGCGTTTTTCGCGTTGCGTTGAGATGGATCGCAAGCTGGACAACAAGGCTTTTATTTTGAAGTGCTTGCGGCTGATTCAGGCTGCGATCAGGACAGGGTTTGAAAATCGTGCCGTGTACCAAAATACGAGCGCCGGGGTTCGTGGTTTCCCACCCGGGGAAAGAACAAAAGCAGATTCTTCGCTCACCACCCCCGAACTGAAAAGCGTTCGGGGCCCCGTTCACTCAGAATGACAGTCTCTGCTTTTTCGTGAATTTCAGAGACAGGACCCTAGTGTCCTGAGTCTTAAATAATTATCATAATTATGATGGCTTTGAGCATCGAATACAGTAGAGGGTATCGATGCGCACAGGTCGTCCAGTAGCGGT
>Ga0302320_10008651_pt1 | contig 22069 bp, 13 predicted proteins | sample Bog_T0_3_FD_202130 | JGI IMG/M metagenome (GOLD analysis project Ga0302320, IMG submission 202130) | Peat permafrost microbial communities from Stordalen Mire near Abisko, Sweden - Bog_T0_3 | ecosystem: Environmental > Terrestrial > Soil > Wetlands > Peat | place: Sweden: Abisko, Stordalen Mire...
CCGCGGACCTCCACCTCGAGGAGGGTTCGGGCATCAGCCGCAACAACAGTTTTACCGCCCACGGCCTCGCCAAAGTGCTCGAACTGTTCGCGCCGCATGCCGGCCTGCTCCAGGGCCATGACGGCGGGATGAACAAGAGCGGCACGCTGGAGGGGGTTCGCACGCTCGCCGGCTATACCGACACCACGAGTCATGGCACGGTCCGTTTCGTGATCTCGCTCACGAGCGACGACGGCGAGATGCGGTTCCGTCTGTTGCGGGCTATCGCATCCGGTTTGTAGCGGGAGTTTCGACGGCGCGTCGGCAAAATGCGAATTCGCGCCCGCCAGCCGTCAATCGCTCGATCGATGCAAAATGTTCCGGTTCGGCAAAGCCGCCTTTGCCGCCCGCGCCGCCGGCCCCAGGGCGCGACTCGTGACCGCGCCCGTCGAGGACGCCGCAGGGCTCAGAGCGGCGTTTGACCGCCGCTTCCGATTCGGACCTACTCTTGCAATCGACTACAGAGTTTGTTGTTCAGGAGCCGGCATTGTCCGAAGCCCGCATCAACGCCCTCGTCGACGCGATGACCGTCGAAGAGAAGGTCGCCCTCGTCGCCGGCCGGGATTTGTGGACCACCATGCCGATCCCGCGTTTGGGAATTCCTTCGATCAAGGTCAGCGACGGACCCAATGGCGCGCGCGGCGGCGGCGCCTTCGTCGGCGGCGTCAGCGCGGCGGCCTTTCCGGCGGCGATTTCGCTGTCATCGAGCTGGAACGTCGATCTGGTCGGCGAAATCGGCGCGGCTCTCGCCAGCGAGGCGCGCTCGAAAGGCGCGCGCGTGCTGCTCGCGCCGACCGTCAACATGCATCGCTCGACCCTCAACGGCCGCAATTTCGAGGGCTATTCCGAAGACCCGCGCCTCGCCAGCGAAATAGCCGTCGCCTACATCGAGGGCCTGCAAGGCCAGGGCGTCGGCGCCACCGTCAAACATTTCATCGGCAACGAATCCGAATACGAACGCAACACGATGAGTTCCGACATCGACGAGCGAGCGCTGCGCGAGATCTACATGCCGCCGTTCGAAGCGGCGGTGAAGCGCGCGGGAACCTGGGCGTTGATGACTTCCTACAACCGCGTCGACGGAACCTACGTGAGCGAGCGATCGGACCTGTTAAACGGCGTGCTCAAATCGGAGTGGGGTTTTGACGGCCTCGTCATGTCCGACTGGTACGGCACGCAGGCGACGGTGGCGGCGCTGGCCGGCGGACTCGATCTGGAAATGCCAGGGCCGCCGCGGTTTCGCGGAGCGAAGCTGTTGCAGGCCTATCGCGAGGGCGAGGTCGAGGATTCCGCGCTGCGCGACGCGGCGCTGCGGGTGCTCAGGTTGATCGACCGGGTGGGCGCCTTCGAGGATCCAACCCTTGCTGCGGAGCGCGCCGAAGACAGGCCGGAGGTGCGCGCGTTGATCCGTCGCGCCGGCGCCGAAGGCATGGTGCTGTTGAAGAACGACGGCGCGCTGCCGCTGGCGCCGCAGCCGGGCGCGCGCCTCGCCGTCATCGGCCCCAACGCCATGACGGCGCAGATCATGGGCGGCGGCAGCGCGCAGATCAATCCGCATTACCGTATCTCACCCTACGAGGCCTTGCGCGCGGCGCTGCCCGACTCGGTTTCTCTCGCTTACGAAATCGGCGGCGACAATCGCCGCCTGACCGCCCTGTTCGAGGGCGAGGTCGAGGTCGAATATTTCGTCGGCCGCGAATTCGCCGCGCCCGCAATCCACAAAGCACGGAGTCTCGAAGGAATCTTCATGTTCTTCGGGCTGGATACGCCCGGTTTTGCGCCCACCAATTTTTCCGCGCGCATGCGCGGCAAGCATGTCGTCCAGACGACCGGAGACTTCGAATTTGGGCTCGTTGCGTCCGGGCCTGCGCGGTTGTTCATCGACGGCGAATTGGCGATCGACGCCTGGACGTTCAAGCCGGGTAAGGAATACTTCGCCAGCGCCTGCGACGAGGTTCGCGCGATCAGGCGGCTGGAGGCGGGCCGCGCCTATGACGTCATCGCCGAATATGCCGCGCTGGAGCCATCGCCGGGCCTCGGCGTCACCGTGATGCGATTGGGCGTGAGCGCGGTGCTCGGCGAACAGGCGATCGAACGCGCCGTCGCGGCGGCAAAGGCGGCGGACGCCGCGTTGCTGTTCGTCGGCCTCAACGGCGAATGGGATGGCGAGGGCATGGATCGCCCCAACATCGATCTGCCGCGCCGCCAGAACGAACTCGTCGAGCGCGTCGCCGCAGTCAATCCCAAAACGATTGTCGTGTTGCAAAGCGGCGGCCCGGTCGCGATGCCCTGGCTCGACAAGGTCGCCGCCGTCTTGCAGGCTTGGTATCCCGGCCAGGAGACGGGCAATTCCATCGCCGACGCGCTCACCGGCAAAGCCGAGCCCGGTGGACGGCTGCCGCAGACGTTTCCCAAGCGACTCGAAGACGATCCGACCTTCGTCAACTATCCCGGCGAGCGCGGCCACGTCCGCTATGGCGAAGGCGTCTACATCGGCTACCGCTACTACGAAAAGAAGAAGATCGAGCCGCTGTTCCCGTTTGGCTTCGGCCTTTCGTACTCTCGCTTCGAAGTCGGCGCGCTGACGCTTTCGGCCGACACGCTCGAACCGGGCGAGACGTTGATGGCGTCGCTCGACGTCACCAATGTCGGCGAGCGCGAAGGCTCAACCGTCGCGCAATTCTATGTCGCCGACGAAGAGGCGAGCGTCCCGCGCCCCGAAAAGGAACTCGCAGGTTTTGCGAAGGTGCGGCTTGCGCCCGGCGAGACGCGCGCCGTCAGCGTCGTTCTCAATATGCGCAACCTCGCCTTCTTCGACGTCGCCGCAAAAGCCTGGACCGCGGAGGCGGGGCGGTTCACCGTCCACGCCGGTTTCTCCAGCGCCGACATCGCAACGAGCGCCCCCTTCGCGTTGAACGGAACTTGGATCGACGACAGCCCGCGCCGCGAAATGGCGAAACGCTCATAGTTGCGAAGCGGACTTGTTGATCCGTGAAGAACCCCGCGACCGTCACGCTGGTGTCGGCAGGTTGATCCCTTCGCCAAACAACATCTCACGTCGACGCTTCTCTGCATGTCGATGGTGCGCCGCATCATGGACGCGCATCCTGCGTGATGGTCAAATGAAGAGTCCGGGAAGAGAATCCTTCGCGAAGGTCCGTGTCGCCGACACTGAGAACAGCCGCGCCGGCGAGTTCGTCGTCGAATACCGCAAGGATCGCCTTGCGGTCCTGTCCGCTCAAGGAATCCAGCGCCCGGTTGATGAAAACCCAACGCGGCTTATGGAGCAGGAGCCTTGCGAAAGCCAGGCGCTGCGGTTCGTCTCCGGTCCATTCGCTGTTCCAATTCGCCGAGCGATCGAGCTGCGACGACAGACGCTCGAGCCCGACTCGCTCGCAAGCCGCGATCAGGTCTGCGTCGCCAAACAAATCGGGCGGCGCAGGGTAGCTCAAGGCTTCGCGAAGAAGTCCGTGCTGCAAGTAGGGACGCCGAGGCAGAAACATCATGTCATCGGGCATGGGCACGCTCATGCGACCGGCGCCCCATGGCCACAGGCCTGCAACCGCCAGGAAGAAGTTTGTCAAGCCGACGCTCGAAGCGCCGGTGACGAGAACGCGCTCGCCCGGCGCTATTTCGACGTGCGTTTCTGTCAACGCCTCCGACCCGGTTGGCGACGTAATACTCAGATTGTCGAACAGGATCCTTGCGTCGCTCGAAGCGAGGCGATCGATTTGTCCCGCTTGGTTGGATCGCCCCTCGATTTCAACCAGCGCGAGGCGAAACGTCGCAACTCGGCGAAACGTCGCCAGCCAATCCGCAATCGTGCTGAAATTGTCGACATACCAACGCAGAGATTGTTGCACCTGCGTAAACGCGCCGGCTGCGACCATCAGTTCCCCGAACGTCAAATCTCCGCCAAAGAAACCTGGCGAAGCAGCAAGGATCGGCGCGATGATCGCGAGCCAGCCATATCCTGCCGTGATCCATGTCAGGCGGCTCAAGCCCGCAACAAGCCGGCGCATCACAGCCAGCACGTTGTCGACCTCGCCGCCCAGATGCCTCTTTTCGTCGGCTTCGCCGCCCGACAGAACGATGCTGTCGGCATGCTCGTTGACACGCACCAATGCGAAACGAAGGTCTGCCTCTCGCGCATAGAGTTCGGCGTCGAGTCGGATCAGGGGACGCCCGACGAGCCAGCTCAGGCCCGAGCCGATCGCCGCGTAGAGGAGAGCGCTCCACACCATGTATCCGGGAATGGAAAAAGCCGCTCCATTGTAAATGAAGGTGACCTTGTCCGAAAGCAACCAGAGCACGCCGATGAAACTCACCAACAACAGGGACGCTTGCAGGAGACCTATGCCGAGGTCCGTGGACAATTGTGTCAAGTGCTGTGCGTCTACGTGAATTTTCTGGTCCGGGTTGACCCCGATTTCGCCTTCGCCAGCGAGGGCGAACACACGTCCCGGTTTCAGCCACTGGTTCAGCAGATCTCGCGCCAGCCCTTCTCTCAACCGTAGTTTTATCGTTTGATTGAGCCAGGTCTGGGCGACATTGAGGATCAAGAGGCAGCCAGCGATCGCCAGAAACACCAGAAGCTGTTCCAGAAACGTGGAATAGTCCTTCTGGGCGAGGGCGTCATAGAAAGGCTTGTTCCAGGCGTTCAGTTGGATTTGCGCCAGCGCGGTGGCGCCGACGACGACAAAGGTTGCGGCGCCCAGCATGAATAGGACTTTGCGTTGCGCCGAGGCCAGAAATGCGCGCGTCATCATCGCCAGGAGACGCCGCAGGCCGACTTGGAGCGTCTTCGCGTCTTGTTGCGGCGCCGCTGCGTCGTTGGATGGGTCCGCCATTTGGCTCGGTCCGTTGCCTTGTCCTGGCCGCGGCGTCGCGGCGCGTCGCCAGATACGCCGATGCTTCTATAGAGCGCAATATCGGCGATCGGCCGGTTGCAGACCCGAAACGGCTCTGCCGAGCGCGGCGACGTCCGAAGCGCCGGGTCAGGCGTCGATGACCATACGGCGGAAATTCGAAGCCGAAATCAGGTCGGCTCGGATGTCGCAATCCCGACCGTCGGCGCGAGCCCGTTTGACCCCCGGATATCGCACGGTGACGCGTTCGGGGACCGGACCTGTCAGCGCAAGTTCGATCGTCGCTCGGGACTTGCGGCGACGGGCATGGAGGCTCACGACGCCGAAAGCGGTCGGAAGTTGGCGAAGCGTGATTCCTGCGCCCTTCCACCAATTGTCGGGAACCGCCCTGAACAGTTCGAGGACCCCGCCGTTCTCTCTCAGCAGCATCCGTCTGACCGCCGTGGCGAACTCCGCCCCGACCCAGGTATGGGGCATGTCGCCGATATACTCCGGCGCCCGCGGTTCGCCCCAGACGACTTCCGCCCAATGCCGCCAGCCTTCAGGCCTTCTGCCCGCCAGCATGGCCGCGAGCAGTCGGAACGCGTCGTCAAACCGGCCCAACGCCACGAACGCATTGAGGTTGCGCAGCGAATAGGGGGTATAGTTCGCCTTGAAATCGGGATCGGTTATCCGGGCTGTCATCTGCGCGCAAAGATCGTAAGTCGCCGGAACACACTCTTGCGGAAGAACGTCATCGACCCGGCAGGGTTCGAAGGCGATCGACGTCGAGGTCGGATCGACGTCCTCGCGATCCGCAGACCCTGGGACAAGGCCTTTGCCTAGGGCGGCGGCCGTCAGCCGAATTGAGCGTGCGAGGTTTGCCGCGAATTCCTGGCCCTGGGATTTCGCCTCGGCGGCGACAGTCTGGTCGCCGATCTCCCGCGCCAAGTATTCGCAGTTTCGCAGCGCGCTCAAGGCGAAAAAATCGTCCCAATAGCTGAAAGACGGCTTGCTGTAGCCCTCATGGCTTATCGAGGGCGCGAGGAGGCCGTGGAATCGGGTCTCGCCGCCGTGTTGCGCATGGGTTCGGGCGCAGAGTTCGCCGATGAATCTGATAGCCCGGACCACAGGTTCGAAAATGGCCTCCAGAAAGGCCCGGTCCCTGGCGACGCGATAGACATCCGCCGCGATGCCGACGAATTCGCCCTGCGCGTCGAATTCGATGTCGCTGCCGTACCCCCGATTGATCGTGCCGTCGATGTTGAGGATCGGCGGCGCCATGCCATTTTGGTAGATGCGCTTGGAATACCACAAGACGTAGGTCTTCGCCTCGTCGATCAGGCCCGCCCAAAGCAAAGCGAGCGCCTGCGACGAGCCGTCGCGAATCCAGGTTCGGTCGTAATTGCGGGGACCCGGCTTGAAGGCGTAACGAGTGGCGTTGACGAGGATGAGCCCCGTCTGGGCTTCCAAAGTGTCGCTGACTTCCCGATCGCCAACGGAGATCCGTCGCGGGCCGATCTTTGCCCGCCAGATCCGGATAACCGACTGCCGAACGTCATTGAAGTCGATGTTGGCGTTCGGCGCGATGTCGTCGCCCATCGGCGACGCGGCAACGACTGCGATGCTGGCGCCGGGCCTCAAGGAAAAGGCGAACTCGAACGCGGCGCTCAGCAAGCCGGAATCCGACCGCAGGCTCCGGTCTGTCGATCGGGGCCGCTTTTCGATGAGACCCACAACGTCGCCTGCGTCGAAGTCGGCGAGAGCCACGACCTCGGGCTCGCGGGAGAATTCGGCGTAAACCCGATCGTTGACAGACACCCCCCTGCCGTCGATCGCGATGCTGTTGATGTTCGCGTGCCCGCCGTGTTGCCAGTAGGGATTGATCTGGAGCGGACGCACCGCCAGAACGAGCGCCCCGGTCTGCGCCTTTCCGCTCCGGTTCGTCACCCGGTATTCGACAACGGCCTGACCCGAACTGGCCAGCGCGGTCGCGTGAAGCTCGACATTTCGCGCCGACCATTTGACGCTCGGAACGGGCAGCGAGCCCTCGGCGAGGGACTGGCGGACAATCTTGCTCGCCGGCGCTCCGATCAAACCGTCGCACAGGCGAAGCAACGGCGTGATCTGGCCGGAACCGCGCCGCGGCTCGAGATTGCCATACTCGTCAAACAGCGCCTCTTGCTCATGACCGATCTCCCCCAACGCGGTCCAATAGACTTGGCGTTGCAACAGAGATTGCGGGTAGAGATCGCCCCTTCCCGCCTGCGCTGCGCGCTCCAACTGGCCGATGGGCATGCGGTCCTTGTTGAGAATGCGCAGCTTCAGTTCATTGATGACGGCGCCCTCAGGCGAACTCGTCTCGTGCAGCGTGAGGCGCAGGAAGCGACTGGTGGTGGAGCGCCACCAGAAACTGTCGCTGACGCCGTCGCCGGTTTCTATGCGGCCCATCTCCCGAAACGTCTCGCCGTCGTCGGATAGGTGCGCCGAGAACACCGTTCCAAAGGTGTCGCCCCATTCGATAAAGACGCCGAGTGGAAATCGCATGTAGCCAAAGTCGACCGTGACGCTCTCGCCGGGAGCCAGGGGAACAGGAGCATATCCGAGCGCCGCCACACGGCCAGCCTCCCTTACCGACGTCGCTTCGGTGGGCGTGTAGAGATTGATTTCGACGATTTCCTGTCCCGTGTCGGGGTCTTTGTCATCGCAACTCCAACGCACAAATCGGGCCTCGACGGGAGGGAACGCGAACACATCCATTCCACCCTCGCCGTGGCGGGTGCGACAAAGATGCGTCCAAACCTCCCCCTCCAATGAGGACTCGAACCGATACGTGGACGCTGCCCGATGGCCCCAGTAAACCTCCAGTCCGCCGAGCGTGGCAATCTCGCCTAAGTCGACTTCCAGCCATGGGTTCGGCGAAGGGTCCGCCCTCCAGATCGTTGCGTATTTGTCGTCTATCGCGAACTGGGGAATCCCGCTGCTGGCGCGCGCTTTCCAGCGTTTCTTGTCGGCGAGGGTCACGGAACCTCCTCGTTGGCGGCGCCGGGCTCGCGAACGCCCTGTCCATTGCAGTCTGAGCATACCATCATTAGGCCCGCTCCAGCCGAGCGCAAGCTGCGTTGACGGGGCTTGACCTGGCGCCGACGGAGCAGGTCGACGCGGAGAATGGCGATGCGGACGCCCCCGAAGTTCGCAAACGGCGGACAGCCGGCATTTCCGAACTCCGGACTATGCGGACTTGGCGGCGATTTGCCGCAATGGCTTGATTTTCCGGGGAACTCAGGCTGATGGCGGTTCGTTTTTCGCCGAGGCGCCCCGTCCTGACGCATGCGCGGCGAATTCGTCGACACGGCCCGAGACTCGTAGTTGATTGCGATATTCACTGCCGCACAACCGCTCGCCTTGCCGAACAAATCACCGTCCAGCACTTCTCCATATCGCGTCGCCACGATGCGCGCCTCATTGGCGTCGACGATGTGATTGCCGGAAATTTCGGTCGGTTTTTAGAGCGGCGCAATCCCGCGCCCGAAAGCCTCATCCATCACTCCGACCGCGGCGTCCAGTACGCATCCAACGCCTACGTCGAACGCCTGAAAAGCCGCGGCGTCGACATCAGCATGAGCCGGCCGGCCAATCCCTACGACCTCGCCAAGGCCGAGAGCTTCATGAAGACGTTGAAAACCGAGGAGGTCAACGCCGCCATTTACCGAGACCGCGACGACGCCGAACAGAGAATCGGCGCCTTCATCGAAACCGTGTACAATGCCAACCGCCTGCACTCGGCCCTCGGATACAAGCCTCCCGAACAGTTCGAAGCCGAACTCTCAAGCACCGATCGCCGACCCGTCAACCTGGAAGCCTCGTCACTGAATTAGAGTGTCTCACGGGTGGGGGTCACTCCAAGGGCGCACATCCGTCACTGCCGCGCGAGCCATTCGCGCAACGCCTGATTCATGCGGTTCTGCCAACCAGGGCCGGTGGTCTTGAGGCCGGCGAGGACGTCCTGGTCGAGGCGAACGGAGATTTGGCGCTTCGGCGCTTCGACACGCGGACGCCCACGCCCGCTGACAGTCCCTGTCGCGGGACGCAGGAACTTGCCGCCCTCGGCGATTTCGGCGCGCGAGAGCATTTCTTCGGACCATTCCGGCGCGTCGTCGGGATCAACCCAGGCGCTCGCGGACTTTCCGGGCTTCGTCTTCATGGCGGCGCCTCATCGATATGACGTGCCTCGTCGCTTGCGTCGGCGATCTTGGCCCCCTTTCCCGCTTGCGGGAGAGGGTTGGGGTGAGGGCGGTCGGTTATCGCAACGCGTTGAAAAGGACCCTCATCCGGCGCTTCGCGCCACCTTCTCCCGCAAGCGGGAGAAGGGAACGCACCCTCAAAATGGACGACGCTCGCGACTCTCTTCACCGAAATAATGTATCACAAAAAATAGAGCCGTCAATTTTTGTATCACTAATAATCGACAGTGGGGAACCCGGGGACACGATACATAACGTCTGTAACCCTGAGCGCGTCCCTGCCGCAGAAGCTTTGCGCCGAGAGTTTCCCGGCGGCCACGCCGTGACACTCAACCCGTTGAAATCGCGCCCTCGCGACCAGCGCGCGTACGCTCGCCGCGAGGCCCGCCCCCTCACTCCGCCGGCGCCTCGTCGACATCCCCGACGAACACCCCGAACCCCCGCCACACCAGCCCGCCGAAATCGTCGAGCACGGTGAACACCGCGGGCACGAACACCAGCGACAGCAGGGTCGAGACGATCAGGCCGCCGATGACGGCGATCGCCATCGGGGAGCGGAAGCCGCCGCCGTCGCCGAGGCCCAAGGCGCTCGGGAACATGCCCGCGGCCATGGCGATGGTGGTCATCACGATCGGCCTCGCGCGCTTGCGGCCGGCTTCAACCAGCGACTCCAGGCGCGGCGTGCCCCGGCCGATCTCCTCCACCGCGAAGTCGACGAGCATGATGGCGTTCTTGGTGACGATGCCCATCAGCATGAGAATGCCGATGACGACAGGCATCGACATCGACTTGTGGGTGAGCAGCAGCGCGACGATCGCGCCGCCGATGGAGAGGGGCAGCGAAGCCAGAATGGTGATCGGTTGCAAAAAACTGCCGAACAGCAGCACCAGCAGGGCGTAGACCATCAGCAGCCCCGCGCCCATGGCGAGCGCGAAGGAGGAGAAGATTTCGCCCATCACTTCGACGTCGCCCATCTCGCGGATTTCCACCCCCGGCGGCAGATGTTGGGCGGTCGGCAGCGCCTTCACCGCGTCGACCGCGGGTCCCAGCGCCGCATCGCCGCGAAGATCGCCCTCGACCGTCACCCGTCGGGTGCGGTCGTAGCGGTTGATCGCGGTCGGGCCGTGGCCGATGGCGAAATCGGCGACCACCGACAGCGGCGTCGTCGCCCCGCCGGCGGTGGGCACCCGCAGGTCCTGCAACAGGCCGACGCGCGAGCGCGCGGCCTCGTCGAGTTCGACGCGGATCGGCACCAGCCGGTCGCCGGCGTCGAATTTGGCGAGATTGGCGTCGATGTCGCCGAGCGTCGCCACTCGGATCGTCGCCGACAGCGCCTCGGTGGAGACGCCGAGATCGGCGGCGACCTGCCGCTTCGGCGTGATCTGCAATTCCGGGCGATCGAGTTCGGCCGTCGAGATCGGGTTCTCGATGATCGGAATGGAACGCATCTCGCTGGCGAGCTGATTGGCGGTATCGTTGATGACGGCCATGTCGGGACCGGCGATGATCAACTGCACATCGCGCTGGCCGTTGTCCTTCAGGAACCAATAACGAATGTCGGGCTGATCGGCCAGCATCCCCGCCATGCGCGTCTGCAATTCCTTTTGTGTCGCCTCGCGCTTGGATTTGTGCACGAGATTGATGACGAAGGTCGCCTTGCGCGGCTCCTCGCCGCCCGCCAGGATCAGGCCGCCGAAAATCAGCGCGGAGCGCACCTCGGGCAGCGAGCGCAGGTTTTCGGAAATCTGCCGCGTCACCCGGTCGGTGTCGCCGAGCCGCGAGCCCGGCGGCAGCTCGACGGCCAGCAGAATGCGGCCGATGTCGTCGGCGGGTATGAAACCCGAGGGCAACAGTTTCGTCGACCACAGCGACACCGCGAAGATCAGCGCGCCGATCAGCATCGTTATCCAGCGCCAGCGCACCGAGGCGCGCACCAGCCGCGTGTAGGCGCGCATGATCGGCCCGTCTTCCTGGGTGTGGTCGTGCGGCGCGCGCAAGAAATAGGCGGCGATGACGGGGGTGATGAAGCGCGCCACCAGCAGCGAGAACATCACCGCGATCGCGACGGTGAGGCCGAACTGGCGGAAATACTGGCCGGCGATGCCGCCCATGAAACTGACCGGCGCAAAGATCGCCGCGATCGACAGCGAAATGGCGATGACGGCGAGCCCGATCTCGTCGGCCGCCTCCAGGGCGGCGCGATAGGCGGATTTGCCCATCAGCATGTGGCGCACGATGTTCTCGATCTCGACGATGGCGTCGTCGACGAGAATGCCGGTCACCAGCGTCAGCGCGAGCAAGCTGACGAGGTTGAGCGAGAAGCCGATGGCGTCCATCAACCAGAAGGTGGGAATGACCGAGAGCGGCAGCGCCAGCGCGGTAACCATGGTCGCGCGGATGTCGCGCAGGAACACGAACACGACGACGACGGCGAGCAGCGCGCCTTCGATCAGCGTCTCCATCGTCGAGTGATAATTGCCGAGTTCGTTGTCGACCTGGGTGTCGACTTTGGAGAAGGTCACTTCCGGGTGGGCTGCGCCGAGTTTGGCGAGCCGGGTGGCGACCTTGTCGTCGACCGTCACGTCGCTCGCGCCCTTGGCGCGGGTGACGCCGAAGGCGACGATCGGCTGATCGAACAGGCGGGTGAAGGTGCGCGGCTCGGCCGAGGAATCGGTGACCGTCCCCAGTTCGTCGAGCCGGACCTTGCGCCCGCCCGACAGCGCGATCGGCAGCGCGGCGAGATCGGCGACGGTATGCGCGCCCGCCAGCGTGCGGATCGCCTGTTCCTGGCCCGACACTTCGCCGCGGCCTCCGCCGAGGTCGATGTTGTTGGCGCGCACCTGATCGTTGACAGTGGCGGCGGTCACGCCGAGCGCCAGCAGTTTTTCCGGGTCGAGCGACACGCGGATCTCGCGGTCGACGCCGCCGAAGCGCTTGACTTCGCCGACGCCGCGCACCGTCTGCAATTCGCGCGCGACGGTGTCGTCGATGAACCACGAGAGCTGTTCGGTCGTCATGCCCGGCGCGGAAGCCGCATAGGTGACGATCGGCAGGCCCTCGACGTCGAGCCGGCTCACCACCGGCTCGTCGATGCTTCGCGGCAGATCGGCGCGGATCTTGGCGATCTTGTCTTTGACGTCGTTGAGCGCGCGGTCGACGTCGACCGAGCCGACGTTGAACTGCACGATGGTGACCGAGGAGCCGTCCGACACGGTGGAGATCAGGTGCCAGACGCCGTTGAGCGAGGACACGGCGTCCTCGACCTTCTTGGTCACCTGCGATTCGAGTTCGGCCGGCGCTGCGCCCGATTGGGTGATGAGCACCTGCACGATGGGAATGTCGATATTGGGAAAGCGGGTGATCGACATCGAGCGGAAGGCAAATATTCCGAGCAGCGTCAGCACGATGAACGCCATTGCGGCGGGGATCGGGCTGCGGATCGACCAGGCGGAAACGTTGATGCGGCTCGCCATGTTCAGCCCCCGCTCGTCTTGTCGGACATCGGCCGCACGCGGTCGCCCGGGCGCAGGAACGCCGCGGCGCGGGCGACGATCGAATCGCCCACCGCGAGCCCGTCGCGGATCTCGACGAAGTCGCCCTCGACGATGCCGGTCGTCACCCTGCGCTCTTCGACCTTGCCGTCGCGCACCACCATGAGCCGCGCCGTCGCGCCGTCGATTCGCAGCGCCGCGGCGGGCGCGCCGACCCCGTCGCGCCGCGTCAGGTCGATTTCGCCTGAGGCGAAGGCGCCGATCCGCGCACGGCTCACGTCAGAGAGCGCGATGCGCACCTTGCCGGTGCGGCTCGCCTTGTCGACTTCCTGATTGACGAGACGCACCGCGCCGTCGACTTCGCCGGTCAGTCCCGGCAGCTTGAGTTTGGCGGGCATGCCGACCGCAAGCCGCGCCAGCGATTGTTCGGGGACTTCCGCCTCCAGATCGATGGCGCCGTCGGCGATGATGCGGAACAGCGGCTCTCCGGCGGCCGAAGCGGAGGCGCCGATCCTGGCCGAGCGGCGGCTGACGACGCCGGCGACGGGGGCCTTCACCTCGGTGCGGCCGATGCGCACCAGAAGTTCGCGCCGCTCGGCGTCGCGACTGGCGCGGTCGGCTTCTGCGACATTGAGCGCGCGGCGCGCCGATTCGAGTTGCGCCTGTGCGGTCTTCAGCGCCATTTCGCGCTGTTCGATGGCGGAGGTCGACATCACCCCGCCGCCGAGCTTCTGCGCGCGCTCGTAATCGTTGGCGGCGAAGCCGAGTTGCGCTTGCCACTGCGAAATGAGAGCCTCCGCCTGGGCGCGCGCCGCGTCGGCGTGCGCGATCGCCGCGTCGTTCTCCGCCAGCATTGCGTCGAGTTGCGAGCGGTCGAGCCGCGCCAGCACTTGGCCGACCTCGACGCGGTCGCCGTCTTCGGCCACCAGTTCCTGAATGGTGAGCCCGTCGATGCGCGCCGACACCAGCGCCTCCTCGCGCGCCACCAGGGTGCCGGAGACGAACAGACGGTCGACGAACGCGCGTTTCGACGCGGCGATGACGCTGACGGCGGGCGGCGCGATTTCCCGCGCCGCCTCGGCGGCATGGGCGGACGTGGCGAGCGCGAGGCCCAACACCAAGGTCACAGACGAGGCAGTTCGGCGCATTACGGACGCTCCTTGACAGCAGGGGCGGCCACCGGCGCAATCGCGCCGGCAAACAACGCCCTGAGGATTCCTGTGGCGAGCGCGGCTTCGGCCGCGCGGTCGAAATCGGGCTCCAGCGCGACGCGCTTCAACAGCCCGCTGACCAGGGTGAAGATCGCGCGGGCGGCGAAATCGGCGTCGAGCGTCGTCGGCGCCGAACCGTTCGCCTGCGCCGCGGACACGAGATCGCGCAAGAGTTCGAGGGTCGAAGCGTCGAAGGCGCGCATCAGTTCGCCGATCCGCGAGTTGCGGCTGGCTTCCGCCCACATTTCCACGGCGATACGGGCCTTTTCGCGCGGCTTGCCGAGCAGGTGCTCGACAATCATGGTCGCCAGCGCGCCGCAGAGATCGCCGCTGCTCGAAAGTTGCTCGAACTCACTCGCGTGTTCGTCGCGGTCGCAGCGGCACAGGCCCTCGACCAGCGCTTCCTTCGAGGCGAAATAACGGTAGAGATTGCCGGCGCTCATGCCGGCTTCTTCGGCGACATGGTGCATGGTCGCAGCGTGAAAACCGTGGCGCACGAAGGCGCGCTCGGCGGCGGAGAAGATGCGCTCGCGCCGCTCGGCGTCGTGGGGGCGGCGTTGCGCAGCCTTGGTGTCGGGATCCGGAGTCATGGGCCTGGAGTGAGAATGAACGTTCATTCTCACTGACGGGAGATTGCGGCGTTTTTGCGATTGGCGGGCGCCCTATTCCGCTTCCAAATTGTCCGTCCCGTAAGGCTCCGAGGGGAGCCGCCTATCCGCGCGCGATCAGAGGGGTCAGCGCATGACGTCCGAAGCCAATGGGTCTGCCTCGCCTGCGCCGGCGTTCAAATTCGACGGCGTCAACTATGTCGCCGATGTCAACGGCTCGTTCCAGGACGACGACAACTTGACCTCGCTCGGCGCCGACAACATCAACTCGGTCGCGATCACCGCCGATTTCGGCATCAACGGAGTCAGCAGCACGGTCTACGACAACGCGGTCTCCGGCGGCTACACCGAGAGCGACGAGGCGATCTCGGCGACGATTTCCCAGGCCGTGGGCTTAGGCGAACAGGTCTTGTATCGCCCGCTCATCGATTTTCTCGGCGACGACGACGGCACGTACTATCTGGGGCAGTGGCGCGCCGATTTCAATCCTGGACCCGCCGGCAGCGTCAGCGCCGACGCGTTCTTCGCCAGCTACCAGACGATGATCGTCGACCAGGCGAAAATCGCGCAGAGCTCGGGCGCGACTATCTTCTCGATCGGCGCCGAACTCGATCAGATCACCGGTCCCGCCTACGAATCCTACTGGACCAGCATCATTACCGCGGTGCGCGGGGTGTTTTCCGGCGCGCTCACCTATGGCGCGACCTGGGACGATTCGACCTCGCCCTGGCAATGGGGCGGCACGGGCCTTTCCGCCGGCACGGGCAATATCCTCACCCAGATCAGTTTCTGGAGCCAACTCGACTATCTCGGCATCGACGAATACGCGCCGATCTCCAACCTCGCCAATCCCACCCTCAATCAGCTCATCGCCGGTTGGACGGGGACGCCGACCGACGACCTCGTCTCCGCGGTCACCGGCGGCGCTTCTTTGATCAGTTATTTCCAGGGGCTCTCGGCGGCGACCGGCAAGCCGTTGCTGTTCACCGAATTCGGCTACGCGAATTCGTCGGACGCCGCAATCAATCCCGCCACGCCCGGCTATGACGTCAACGGCAATCCCGACGTCGCGACGACCGATCCGACCTTGCAGGCCAATCTCTACACTGCCTTCGTCGACGCCTGGACGCAGCACGGCAACGGTTCGCTTGCCGGCGCCTATGCCTGGGACTGGGAGCCGCAAGGCCACGAAGTCGGCAATGTCTGGGACATAGAAGGGCAGTCGGTCGGCTCCTCTCGGGCTTTGTCGGCGCTCGCCAACGCCTATGCAACCCCCGGCTCGATCGTGTTCGGTGCGACGCCGGCGGGGCTGACCGCACACGGGAACGTAACCAACGGCGCCACCTACGTCCGCGCGCTCGGCGGGTTCGTCGCCGGCGACCGGCTCGATATTACCGGGCTCGGCTATGCCAGCGGCGCCGACGCGACCCTGTCGCCTGCGCAGCTCGAGGTCGCCAGCGGGGCCGTCTCGGAATATTTCGCGCTGACCGGTTCCTACGCCGCGCAATATGCCGTCGTCAGCGACGGCGCGGGCGGCAGCGAGGTTTTGGGTCTGGCCTCGGGGCCTGTCGAGGCGGTCGCGCAATATACCGCTAATGCGTCAGCGCTCGATGCGCTGTCGACCGGGTTCTTTGTCGCTGACAGCGCTTCAGCCATTGCCGGCGACATCGCGGCGTTGAACACCGATACGCACATCAACAAGATCCTGCTCACCGACGGCGGGCTGCCTGCGCTGCATCTGACCAACGCCCAATACGCCGCCGATACCGCCGCACTGAGTGAGATCGCCAACCCGAGCTATGAAGTCGTCACGCCCGGCGGAACTTATCTCTACAATGTCGCCTGCTTCGTCCGCGGGACGCGTATACTCACCGCGCGCGGCGAGATCGCCATCGAACGCCTGCAAGTCGGCGACCTCGCGGTAACGGGTTCGGGCGCGTTGCGCACAATCGTCTGGATCGGCCGCCGGGCGCTCGATCTCAGCAAACATCCCCGGCCCGCCGAGGTCCGGCCGGTGCGTATCGGCGCCGGCGCGTTCGCTCCCGATCAGCCAAAGCGCGACCTTGCACTGAGCCCCGGCCATAATGTGGTCTGGGACGGGGTTCTCGTGCCGATCCGGGCGTTGGCCAACGGCCATTCGGTGACGCAGGTCGAGGCCGATTCGGTCGAATATTGGCACGTCGAACTCGACGCGCACGACGTGTTGATCTCGGAGGGGTTGGCGAGCGAGTCCTATCTCGATTGCGGCAACCGCACCGCGTTCGCCGATGGCGGCGCCTTCATCGAGGCGCATCCCGATTTCCAGCCGAAAGCTTCGGCCGAGACCTGCCTGCCGCTGGTCACCGAGGGGCCCGTCGTCGATGCGGCGCGGGCCGCGCTCATCGCGCGCACGGTCGAAGCCGGAGGCGAGCGCACGCGCGACGCGGACGCCCACGTCCTCGCCGATGGCGAGCGCATCGAGGCTGTCAGGCTGTCCCCGATGCGGCTCGGATTCGTGCTGCCTGAGGGGCGCCGGGAGATTGCCTTGAACTCCCGCGCCTTCGTCCCCGCCGAAATGGAAGTGGAGAGCCCGGACCGCCGCCGGCTCGGCGTTTGCGTTGCGCGGTTGCAGATCGACGGTGAGGACTTTGCACTCGACGGCGGCGAAACGCCCGGCTGGCGCGAGGCCGAATTCGACGGCCAAGCCTTCGCTCGCCGCTGGACCTCGGGTTCGGCGCCGCTGCCGGCAGGCGCGCGCTTGGTCATCGTCGATCTGGAGGGCGAGGGCGTCTACTGGCGGACGTCGCTAACCGGGGTTGGCTATTCAGTTCCCGTCATCGCGAGCTTGCGAAGCGATCCAGAGTCCCACGACGCGCGCTCTGTGGGTGTGCCCGGTCAACGCGGGGAGCTTCGTCGCAATCCCCTGGATCGCTTCGCAAGCTCGCGATGACGGCAGTGGATCGTCACGCCGCATCTGTTCGCAGAGCTCGTATGCGCCTACGCCTTCTTGGCGTGGGTATCGGGCAGGAAATAGGCGATGAGCCCGATCGCCGGCAGGAATGCGCAGACGCGATAGACGAAGTCGAGGCTCGTCACGTCGGCCAGGAAGCCGAGCGCCGCCGCCCCCAAGCCGCCCAGACCGAACGACAGACCGAAGAACAGCCCGGCGATGGCCCCGACATTTCCCGGCGACAATTCCTGCGCAAACACCACCATCGCCGCAAAGGCCGACGACAGCACCAGCCCGATGGCGATCGAGTCGATCACCGTGCCGACCAGTCCGAGATGCGGCAACGCCAGGGTGAACGGCAACACGCCGAGGATCGAGCCCCAGATCACATATTTGCGTCCGATACGGTCGCCGATCGGCCCGCCCGCGAAGGTGCCCGCCGCCACCGAGCCGAGGAACACGAACAGCAGCACCTGCGAAGTCTGCAGCGTCACGCCGAAGGTCTGCATCAGATAGAAGGTGTAATAGCTCTGCAGGCTCGACATATAGAAGGTCTTGGAGAACAGCAGCACGACCAGAATGACGATCGAGCGCCAGACAATAGTCTTGGAAAACTGCGACTTCGGCGCCGCCTGTGGGGCCTTGCGCTGCTGGGCGCGGTGGCCCACGTGCCAGCTCGCCGCGCGATAGAGCAGGTTCATGCCGATGAAGGCGAGCACGGTGAAGGCGAGCACCGAATGCTGTCCGCCCGGCACGACGATGAACGCCGCCATCAGCGGCCCCATCGACTGGCCGAAATTACCGCCGACCTGGAACAGGCTCTGGGCGAAGCCATAGCGACCGCCGGACGCGGCGCGGGAGACGCGCGACGCCTCGGGATGGAAGATCGCGCTGCCGACGCCGATCAGCGCGACCGAGGCGAGCAGCATCGGATAGGAAAAGCTGAAGGCGAGCAGCGTCAGGCCGACCAGCGTGAATCCCATACCGAACGGCAGCGCATAGGGCGCGGGCCGGCGATCCGTCGCCATGCCGATCAGCGGCTGCAACAGCGACGCTGTAGTCTGGTAGACCAGGGTGATGACGCCCGTCTGGAAGAACGACAGCGAATATTGGTCGCGGAACACCGGATAGAGCGCCGGCGCCAGCGACTGCATCATGTCGTTGAGCATATGCGAGGCGCTGACGGCGAACAGAATGCCGAGCGCGGTGGTCTGCCCCATTGCGGCGCGGGCCGAGTTCAATACGGGGGCCTCGACCTCCGCCTTCTGGGCCAGACTCAACGGGGGAACTCCTCGACGGCGACGCCGACGAGCCGCCGGCTTCGACAATTTATGGCAAAACGCCCCGCGACGCCTAGCCCCCGCTCCAGGCGCTCAACGGGATGTGACTCAATATCCTACGCAAAGTCGAGCGAAGCGGATCACTTCGGCGCCAGCACCATGGTCATCTGCCGGCCTTCCATCGAAGGTTCGGCCTCGACCTTGGCGATCAGGGCGGTCTCGGCCTTGACCCGCTGCAACAGCCGGAAGCCGATGTCCTGGTGCGCCATCTCGCGGCCACGGAACCGCAGGGTCACCTTGACCTTGTCGCCCTCTTCGAAGAAGCGCTGCACCGAGCGCATCTTCACTTCGTAATCGTGATCGTCGATACCCGGGCGCAGTTTGATTTCCTTGATTTCGACGACCTTCTGGCGCTTGCGCGCTTCGGCAGACTTCTTCTGCTCGTTGAAGCGGTACTTGCCGAAATCGAGGATTTTGCACACTGGCGGCGTCGCGTTCGGCACGATCTCGACCAGATCGAGTTCGGCCTCTTCGGCGAGGCGCTGGGCGTCGGCGAGATTGATTACGCCGCGGTTCGTCCCTTCGGCGTCGATCAACTGCACTTGAACTGCGCGGATGTCTCTGTTGGTTCGCGGCCCGCCTTTCTCCGGCGCCGCAGCGACTTTCATTGGACGACGAATGGCTTATCTCCTGGGTAGGTGAGTCGGAAAAAAGGAAAATCCCGGATTCCCGCTGAGAATCCAAGCCGGCTGTTTCCCACGGAAGCCCCGGTAAGTCAACGGAACCTCTACGTCCGAAACCCGGTTTCGCTAAGGTTTCCTTGCGATTTGCCGCATTCCTCGCGCTCAGGCCCGCCCCCGGGCGGATTTTGCCGGGCGCACCCAGGCGTCGAGAAAGTTGACGAGTTCGCGACGCCGCTGGACGGGATCGAGCACGTCGGCGGCGAGGTCGAGGCGCTCGGCAAGGCCGGGGCGCCCCGGCTCCGCCTCGGCGGCGGCGAGGTCCGCGGCATAAGCGCGCGCGGCGGCCTCGTCGGGAAACAGCCTCTCCCGAGCCAGCGCCGGGGCGCGGCGCGCCATGATCGAGCCGATCTCGCGCAGGGAATATTCCGGGTGGTACTGCACGCCCCAGAACGTCCCGCCGCCAAAATCGATCTGCATCGCCTGCACTCGCGATATCGCGTTGGAAGCAAGCACGACGCCGCCTTGCGGCAAAATTTCGACATGGTCGAGATGCGAGCAGGGGGCGGAAAACGACGCGCCGCGGCCCGCGAGCAGCGGATGCGCGCGCCCGGCCTGCGTCGGGCGGATGTCGCGTGCGAGGCCGATCTCGCGCCCGCGGGGGTTCTTGACCACGCTCCCGCCGGCGGCGGTCGCCGCGATCTGCAATCCCCAGCAGGAGCCGAAGAACGGCGTCCCCGAGGCGAACACCGCCCGCGCCAGTTCGATCTGGCGCTCGATCGCCGGCCCGCCGTCGTAGACATTGAGCGCCGAACCGGTGACGAACACGCCGTCGTAACCGGCGAGCGCGACGCCGTCGGGCAATTCGGCGTCGGGATCGGCGGGGAAGCAGATCGCGCATTCGGCGTCCGCCGCGAGGCCTCGCAGCGTCGCCGCGTAGGCCTCGCTCGCCGTCGAGCCGTAGCCGATGCGGTAGGCGTCGCGGTCGGCCGCGATGTTGCCTTCGATTATGAGCAGATGCAGCGCCATGCGGGGAAAGACCTTTCGGAGGCCAATTTGGCGCCTTTGGGGCGCGTCATGCAACCGCCTCGACGAGACGGCGGCGAGGCGCCAGTATGCCGGTCTTTGCGGGACGCGGGGACGCCTCCCGATTCGGAGGGGTGGATGGCGGGACTGTTGACGTTCGAAGCGCTGAAGGCGGCCGCAGGCGCAGGCGAGATCGACACCGTTGTCGTCGCTTTCGCCGACATGGCGGGACAGCTCGTCGGCAAGCGCTTCCATGTCGATTTCTTCCTCGATTCGGCGCACGAAGAAACCCACGCCTGCAATTATCTGCTCGCCAACGACATCGACATGGAGCCGGTGCCCGGCTACGCGGCGGCGAGCTGGGGCCAGGGCTACGGCGACTTCACGCTGAAGCCGGATATGAGCACGTTGCGCCGTATCCCCTGGTTGGAGGCGACCGCGCTGGTGCTCGCCGACGTCGTCGATCACCACCACGAGGACATCCCGCATAACCCGCGCGCCATTCTGAAACAACAAGTGGCGCGGCTGAAAGCGCAGAACATGCGCGCGATGCTCGCGTCCGAATTGGAATTCTATCTGTTCGACGAGACTTACGAGGCGTTACAGAGCAAAGCCTACCGTGACCCCAAACTCGCCGCGTCCTATATCGAGGACTACCACGTCTTCCAGACGATGAAGGAAGAGCTGGTTATGCGCGCGATCCGTAACGGATTGAACGGCGCGGGCATTCCCGTCGAGAACAGCAAGGGCGAATGGGGGCCGGGGCAGGAAGAGATCAACGTCCGCTACACCGAAGCGCTCGAGATGGCCGACCGCCATGTGCTGATCAAACTCGGCTGCAAGGAGATCGCCTACAAAGCCGGCAAGGCCGTCACTTTCATGGCCAAGTGGCGGTTCGATCTGGCCGGCTCGTCGTCCCATGTCCATGCTTCGCTTTGGGACGCGGCGGGGAAGATTCCGTTGTTCTATGACGCGAGCGCCCCGCACGGCATGTCCAAAACGATGCGTCATTTCATGGCCGGACAGCTCAAATACGCGCGCGACATCACTTACTTCCTCGCCCCGTTCATCAACTCCTATAAGCGGTTTCAGACCGGCACGTTCGCGCCGACCCGCGCCGGGTGGAGTTTGGACAATCGCACCGCCGGCTTCCGGCTGTGCGGCGAGGGTTCGAAGGCGATCCGCAGCGAGTGCCGCATCGGCGGAGCCGACTTGAACCCTTATCTCGCCTTCGCAGCACTGTTAGCCGCTGGCGCGAAAGGGCTGGAGGAATGCCTGGAACTACCGCCGCCCTTTGCCGGCGACGCCTATCAGAACGGCGAGTTGCCGGAGGTGCCGAAAACCTTGCGCGACGCGGCGGCGGCGATGCGGGTATCGTCGATGCTGCGCGAAGCCTTTGGCGATGCGGTGATCGACCACTACGCCCACACCGCCGACTGGGAGCAATTCGAATACGACCGGCGCATCACCGATTGGGAGTTGAAGCGCGGGTTCGAGAGGTCGTGAGCGAGACGCGGCTTCAATGACAACCAACCTCGTCCTGAGCTTGTCGAAGGACGTTCCAGAAGACCGCGCCGGTCGTGAGCCCTGGAGCGTCCTTCGACAAGCTCAGATTCCATGTGGGGTGGATAGCGTCCGAAACTCTGGCAGAGTGAGGTTGCAAACCACCTGCACTGGAGGGAACGATGGACAATACCGTTGACCTTGCTGAAGC
>Ga0302320_10008653_pt1 | contig 22065 bp, 21 predicted proteins | sample Bog_T0_3_FD_202130 | JGI IMG/M metagenome (GOLD analysis project Ga0302320, IMG submission 202130) | Peat permafrost microbial communities from Stordalen Mire near Abisko, Sweden - Bog_T0_3 | ecosystem: Environmental > Terrestrial > Soil > Wetlands > Peat | place: Sweden: Abisko, Stordalen Mire...
CGACGAAGAGAAGGTCCGCGCCACCATCCGCGATCTGTATTGCCGCGGAGTGCGCCACTACTTCCCCGTTCACCTGGCCGACAACGCGCTCGGCGGCTCGAGCGTGTACCTCGACGGCGACTTCAACCTGCTCTCCTGGTACGTGCGCGGCGACTACCAGCACGTGGTGCACGACGACGGCCTCGCCTTCACCTATGCGAAGCCGACCCAGGACTTCATCCCCAAGCTCTACGACCTTCTCTTCACCGCCAACGAGCAGGGGCGCTATCCGTACTCTCCCCCGTGGGGCGAGTATGCCCGCGTGCCTGCCGGTCACGCGAACGTTCGCGGACTCTCGGCGCTGGGGCGCGCGGCGATCGACGAGATGATCAACGTGGGAATGATCATCGACATCGATCACATGGGCGAGCAGTCGCGCGCCGACGCGATGGGGATCGCCGCCACGCGGCACGTGCCACTGTCGATGGGCCACAGCTGGTATCGGGATCTGGCGTTCAACTCGGAAGAGACCAGCGACCCCGCGAAGCTCACGAACGAGGCGATGAAGCGTGCGGACGAGATCGACACCGTCTTGCGTCTCGGCGGCGCGATCGCGCCCATCACGAACCAGGGCGACGTGAAGGACCCGCCGGGCGTGGCCTCGTGTGCCGGCGCGTCGACGGCGTGGCTGCGGGCGTATGCGTATGCCGCCGCGCGTGCCCGCGGGATCGGCGTCGGCTTCGGCACCGACTTCAACGGTCTCGCCGAGGAGCCCAACCCGCGCTTCGGCCCACTCGCCTGCATCGGACTCAAGACGCACCTGGGAGACGACGACCTGCCGCGCGCGGGCGGGCTCACGATGCAGCAGGCGCTGAGAAAGCAGGCGGAGCTTCAATCAGGCGGCGTCACCTACGACGCTCGCACGCCGATGCACGACGTCCGCACGGCCCGCTTCTACGGTGCCCGGAGCGGATCGGGCGCCTATACGAAGGACGAGAACGCGATCTGGCTCGCGGTCGCCTCGTGGAAGAAGGGCGGGAAGCCCCGGCCGGCGGACTACGAGCTCACGGGGCACTCGCGCGTCATCTACGACGAGACGATCGTCGGTCTGTTCGCGACCAGCCCGCCGCGCCACGTCCTCGCGCGCGCGGCGTACGAAGCCGCGCAGGGGAGCCTTCCTGCGGGCGCGAGCTCCACCGAGACCATCGAGTACCAGATCGTCCGCGACGTCCTCGGCGCGTGGAGCCGGATGATCTCGGGGAACACGAAGCACCCGCTCGAACGCTACACCGTGCCGGGCGGGGACGACGCGCGCGACTTCGACGTCAACATCGACGGCCTGGCCCACTACGGCCTTCTGCCCGACTTCCTTCAGGACGTTTCGAATCAGCTCGAGGAGGGGAAGGGGGGGGCCGTGAAGGACCTGTCTGCGCTCTTCCGCTCTTCGGAGGCGTACGTCGAGGAGTGGGAGCGCGCCGAAACGGCGAGCGAGGCTCAATCGTGGAGCCAGGACGAGTGCAAGGCGAGCGCGGCGCGCGTGGCGAGGCCGTGAGGGGCTTCTCGTCCGACGCCTCGGTGGGTGAACCTCCGGGCGTCGAGTGACGGGCCGCCCATTGGCTACGACGCGGTGGGGGCGTGCTTGGAGAGGCTCGGCGGGCACGTACTGAGGCTGGACGCCTCCGTTCCCCTGCCGGGCATCGGGTGCGGCCTCGTGGGCGGGAGGTGGGAACAGATGGGGGCGCTGGTTCACGGGTTGCCCTACGGGCGCGGCCTCCGCGCGCGGGTGTATGAGCTCGACACCGGGGCAGGCCCCCAGCGGTAAGCCGCGTTCCTGAGGTTGATCGCGCACGTTCTCGCGCAGGCACGTCGCGCCTGGAGTTGATCACGTGCTTCCACGCGCAGGCACGTCGCGCCTGGAGTTGATCGCGCGCTTCCACGCGCAGGCACGTCGCGCCTGGAGTTGATCGCGCGCTTCCACGCGCAGGCACGTCGCGCCTGGAGTTGATCACGCGCTTCCACGTGCAGGCACGTCGCGCCTGGAGTTGATCACGTGCTCCCACGCGCAGGCACGTCGCGCCTGGAGTTGATCGCGCGCTTCCACGTGCAGGCACGTCGCGCCTGGAGTTGATCACGTGCCCCCACGCGCAGGCACCGCGCGCCCCGCGCTTCCCCCCACGTCCCCACCTCGACATCGCCCGTCCCCCGCTCCACACCCCGTCCTCTCTCGTCTTCCTTGCGCGCGCCCTCCGCGTGACCTACTCCGCCCCCGTGCTCCCCGCGCTCCCCTCGCCGGTGCTCGCGTCCGTCCGCGTCGCGACCTGGTTCGCTCTGTTCGAGGCCCATGGCTATCCCGCGGGGATCACGCGCGCCGACGAGCGCACCGCGTCCCCCCTCGACGTGACCGCGCGTGTCTCCGCGGAGGCGGCGCGTCTCCCTCGCGCGCTCGCGCGTGCCCTCACGACGATCCTGGCCTTCTCCACCGAGGACGCCCGCCGCGACGTCTACAACGCGGCCGAGGCGCTCGCGTACCCGCGTCGCTGGCCGGAGGCCACGTCACCCGCCGATCTCGTCGCGTCGTTACTCGCGCAGGCCCCACGCGATCCCGACGTCGCCTTGCTCCTCGACGCCGCGCAGATCCTCCGCGATCGTTCCTTCCGTCCGCGCTCGAAGCTCGTCTACCTCGGCCCCGGCCAGCGCACGGCTCTCGCGGCCAGCGCCGCCGCGAGCGCCAAGCTGAAGTCGCTCTTCGCCGCGTGGTGCACGTCGCGCGACTTCGGCGAGGTCGTCTCGCTCACCGAGCGCTCGTCGAACGGCGTCGTCACCTGGGAGATCGTGCACGAGGACCGCACCCGCACGGACCTCGTCGCGTCCGGCGCGGTGTCTCGCCGCCCGCTGCGATCGCACTTCGTCTCCTACGCGCACGCGCGCCGGCGACTCGAGATCACGACCGATTGCCCGGAGGCCGCGACGCCGCTCGCGCGCATCTTCGGTCGCGCGCTCTTCGGCTCGGTACGTCACTTCCTCGAGGAGCCCGCGGTCGATCTCTGGAAGCTCCAGGAGCTCGGGCCCGCGTCGCTCCAGGTGTCGGAGCTCGGGCACAAGCTGTCGGTGAGCGCGATCGGCGGCACGTGGCACTCGGGCAAGGGGCACGCGATCACGCCGCGGGGGCGCGATCTGTTCAAGGCGCTGGCGCGCTACAAGATCCGCATCGAAGGTGGGCGGCTCGATCTGGTCACGCTGCGCGCGAAGGTCCCCTCGAAGGACGGGGGCCCCGCGCAGTGCGACGTGGCGCTGCGCCCTCCTCATCTATGTACGGTGTCCGAGCCGGAGCTCGAGCCGCTGCTGGACGACTTCCTCGACCGCGCGAAGATCACCGCGCCGGAGCCGCGCCCCCGCGACTTCATCTCGATGCAGCCTTGGATCGACTCGGCTGCGAGCTGGACGGCCGCGGAAGGGGAGGCGGGGTTCGCGTCGCTCGTCTCAGCCGGCATCTTGAAGGCGAACCCGGAGAACCGCGCGGTGACGTCGCCCGACCACCCGCACGCTGGAGCGACGGCGACGGCGTATCCGCTGCGCGGCACGAAGTACCTCGCGTGGCACCCCGACGCGACGGTGGCGCCGTTCGTGGTCGAGGAGAAGGATCTCGTCGCGTACGCGCTGCAGTTCGGAAAGCTCGCGGCCGCGGTCGCGAGCGCGCTCGGTCTGGAAGCGGCGGCGGCGAAGCTCGACGAGGACGGAGTCCTCTTCTGCGGAAGGCGCGCGCTCGGGCCGACGCACGTCCTCGTCTTCCTGCCGACGCGCCCCATCCGTCCCACCACCATCGAGCGGCTACGCGACGCGGCCGGGCACGGTCACGCCGTGCTCGTCGTGCCCGAGGGGCGAATGCACGCCAACGGTCTGCGGCAGATCGCGATGCCGAAGCTCGCCGGTCCGTGGCCTCCGCTGCTCGTCGAGATCGCGCGCGTGCTCAAGCTGGAGTCGTTCGTCGACGCGCTCGCGCTCGCGCCGCTGGACGCGCGCTTCGTGCTTCACCGCGCGACGGGCCGCGTATGGTTCGACGGCATCGCGTGCGCGGTGACGGAGCGCCACTTTCGGCTGCTCGAGATGCTCATCGAGCACGAGGGGCAAGAGCTCTACACGAAGGACATCGCCGACTACGTCGCGCGAGGCCACGCGCACGAGGACACGACGCGCAAGCAGATCGACTCGCTCGTCCTCGCGATCGAGAAGAGCTGGCGGGCCGCGAAGAAGAAGCCCCCGAAGGATCTTCGCGCGCTGATCACGATGACGCGCCTCGGGCATTACGTGCTGCGCGCGAAGGGATTCGTCGTCTGATCGCCGTTCGCTGACGATTTCTCCCTCTCGGAGCTCGAAAAAGCGGCCCCGAAAACGGGCCTCTTTCCGGGCACTTGGCTCCAACTCCGGACGCACTCCGGACGCAAAACACCGTTTTGGGTGCCCGTGCGTCCGGCTGCGCGTCCGGGGATTCGCGAGCGCGTGTCGCTAGTGGTGGGCGTGTCCGAAACGGATGCAGTCACCCGCGCCGATCATGGCGCGTGCGGCTGGGCCTCGAAACGTCACGTCGAATGGAGATTGGATCATGAAGAAGATGGCAAGCAGTGCGGTGGTGAGTGAGTGCTCGCAGCGTGTGAGCGCGATCAAGAAGTACCTGGGCGCCAAGGACGAGATCTTCGTCAATGGCGAGCAGGTGAAGGCGAGCGACGTGGCCCAGATGTACCAGGATGCTCTGGACACCCGGGCCACGGCGGTCACCGCGAAGGGGGACTACAAGTCTTCCATCGCGGCACGGGACGCGGCGGAGGCCACGCGGCTCTCCGCCGACGCGGCGCTGCAGCCGTACGTCGTGCAACGCTTCGGTGCGAACAGCACCGAAGCGCACGACTTCGGCTACACGCCGCGGAAAGCGCCGGACAAGACGGCGGTGAGCAAGGCGAAGGCGGTCTTGCTCAATCAGGCCACGCGCCAGGCGAGGGGCACGGTGAGCAAGAAGGTGAAGCAGGGGATCAAGGGGACGTTGAGCCCCTCGGCCGCTGCAGCGCTGGACGCTCTCTCGGGCTCCGCGTCGGGTGCGGCGGCGTCGGGGGGGACGGCGGCGACGCCGGCTCCCGTGGTGGTGGCTACGGCGGCTCCGGTCGCCGCGGCTACGCCGGTCGTCGCGGCTGCGGTGAACGGGGCGGCCCTCAACGGATCAGCGCATAGCTGATCATGAGGGGCGCGAGCGGGGAGTCCGCCCAGAGCAGTTGGCTGGGCGGGCTTCGGCGGCGGGGGAGTCGTCCTCGCGCTTCCTGCGTGAACCGATCACGTCGAGGTCCGGAACCGCCGCTCTCCGCGCTACCCGATGTTGCTCGAGAGCGTCCCCACGACCAGACCCCAACCCGCGCGAATTCGTGACTTCGTCTTCATCGCTTCATCCTTCTTTCCTGCGCGGCGTCGCGCGAGACCCTCTACAGCACTGCTCGTGCCATGCGCCGCAGACCGGATCGAGCGCACGATTCACGGTGGCGCCGCGCCCGATGTGCACGGCATGCACATGCGTCGAGAACCGAGTGCACACGGAGTGCAACGGCTTCCGCCACTTGCGCCTGACGCCGTGGTCTCGCGGAAGACGAGCCCGGCGTCACGCCACGCGACGCCGGGCTCTCTACTTCCGTTGTTCCATCACTCGACGGCAAGCACGATCCCCGCGCCGACCGTCTTCCGCCCCTCGCGGAGCGCGAAGCGCATCCCGGGCTCGATCCCGACCGCGTGCTGCAGTCGGAAGCTCACCCGCGCGCGCCCACCCGGCTGAACGACGTCGCCCATCACCTCGATGGTGCCGGTGACGTCGGTTGCGCCGAAGAAGAACTGCGGCTTGTAGCCCGTGCCGAAGGGGGTGTGGCGGCCCCCCTCCTTGGTGCTGAGCACGTAGACGTCGGCCTGGCCGATCGCGTGCGGCTTGATCGCGCCGGGGACAGACACGACCTGACCGCGCACGACCTCCTCGCGACGCACGCCGCGAAGGAGCAGCCCGACGTTCTCGCCCGCCTTCGCCTCCGGCCGGTCCTTGTGAAAGGACTGGATGCCGGTGACGACGACGGCGCGCGGCTCCCCCTCGTCATCGAGGCCGACGATCTCGACGCTCGCCCCGACGGGGAGAACGCCGCGATCGACTCGACCCGTGACGACGGTGCCGCGCCCCTCGATCGTGAACACGTCCTCGATCGGCATCAGGAACGGCGACACGAGGTCGCGCGCCGGCGCCGGGAAGTGCGTGTCCATCGTGCCGACGAGCGCGCGGATCGGGGCGGTCCGCTCGTCCTCGGGCTCCCCCTCGTCGATCGCCTGAATGGCGCGAAGAGCGGAGCCCGTGATGACGGGAGAGTCGGCGTATCCGTGCGCACGCAGGAGGTCCTGCGTCTCCAGGACGACGAGCTCCAGGAGCTCGGGGTCCGCTATGTCGGTCTTGTTCACGAACACGACCACGTGCTTCACGCCCACCTGACGGGCGAGCAGGACGTGCTCGCGCGTCTGCTCCTCGGGGCCTTGCGAGCCGTCGACGAGCACGATCGCGCCGTCCATCTGCGACGCGCCGGTGATCATGTTCTTCACGTAGTCGGCGTGACCAGGGCAATCGACGTGGGCGTAGTGCCGCACGCGCGACTCGTACTCCACGTGCGCGAGATTGATCGTAATCCCGCGCATGCGCTCCTCGGGTGCGCTGTCGATCTGCTCGAGCGAGCGCGCACGACCGCCGTACGAAGCCGCCATCACCTTCGTGATCGCGCTCGTGAGCGTCGTCTTTCCGTGGTCGACGTGTCCGATGGTTCCGACGTTGAGATGCAGCTTGTTCGTGCCCATGGGTATTCTCCTTGTGTCGAGCCGGGCCGGCTCGAGTCCTTGATGCGCGCGTACAAACGCGAAAACCCCCTCGGGCGGCTGCCGGAGGGGGTCTCGAAGAGCGGGGAGCCTGGTTGCTCGCCTAGTTACGCTTCATCGCCTGAGCCCTCGCGCGCGCAGCCGTCCAGCCGCGATTCGCTTGAATCGCGTGAGGACAGGAAAACGGCGAGGGCAAGGCGACGCATGAGGGACTCACTATGATAGTGGGACCGGGATCCGTCAAGGTGGGTGGGACGGCGTCACAGTGAGGGGCGAGACGGCTTCCATCGTGACGCGGACGACGAACACGTCGCACGGACACGCTAGGGTGGCCATCTCGCCTCTCACCGCGACGCCTTCGACCCCTCAGACGCGCTTCGTGTGCGCCGCCAAGCCGCCCTTGCGACCAGCGATGCGAGCTTCCTCGCTCGTGAACTGGTGGGCCGTCCCCGCCTGGTGGGCAGCCTTTCCGCCGCGCTTTGCGAGCTCGCTCACGAGCGTCGGATCCATCGCCGCAAACCCGCGTGGCTTGGGTGCGCCATCCGTCGAGATCGGGCTTCGCAGGGTCTGGTCGTCGTCTTCTTTGATCATTGATATGCGCCTCGCTGCTCCGTCCCCAGTGCAGAACGCGCGCCAGCCCGCCCGGCCCGGTTTCTCCGCCGTTTGTCGACGCGCGTCCTGATCCCCCGTGGCGTACGCGGGCCGGGCAGCGGAATCGCCACAGTCGCTTCTCTCGCGTCGTCGCAGGATTGAGCGGTCCACGACGTCGTGCAGGCGCGAGCCGGCGATGGAGCGATCCGTGCACCGAGCCCCGGGAAGGAGTCACCACCATGGAAAAGAGTCAGTTCACCGACGCCACCGAGCTCCGCCGACGCGCACGCCAGCACATCGAGAGAGGCGCCGTGACCGAGGGGTATCGCGCCGATCGAGAGAAGGTCGTGGAGCTCCTCAACGCGGCGCTGGCGACCGAGATCGTCTGCATGCTGCGCTACAAGCGCCACTACTTCATGGCGCGAGGGCCGAACTCGAAGGGGATCGCCGCGGAGTTCCTCGAGCACGCGCAGGAGGAGCAAGGGCACGCCGATCAGCTGGCAGAGCGCATCGTCCAGCTCGGGGGTGCGCCGAATTTCAGCCCCGAAGGGATGCTCGCGCGAAGCCACTCCGAGTACGTCGAGGGGAAGACCCTCGCCGACATGGTGAGGGAAAATCTCGTCGCCGAGCGAATCGCCGTCGAAGCGTACGGGGAGACCATCCGCTACGTGGGCGACAAGGATCCCACGACGCGGAGACTGCTCGAAGAGATCCTCGCGAAGGAGGAAGAGCACGCGGAAGATCTGTTGAACCTCGTCGCGCAGATGGGGCACTCGTGAAAGGTCATGACCTTCGAGGCAACCTACGTCGACGTCCACCATCACGAGGGCTCGGCCTCACGCGTCGTCGCACTCTGGTGTGAGCTCCACGGTCGCTTCCGCCGCTTCTCCGTCGACAACGTGAGCGACCTTCAGAACGCTGGGCACCGCTTCTTCGTCCGCGATCTCTCGGGCGCGGCGCACGACATCCACGTCGTCGGCTTCTCGCCGCACGCGCACCTCCACACGAACGCCGGGGGGGGCGACCGGAACGCGCTGGTCGATCTCCCCGACTGGGGGCTGCACGGGCATAGCGCCGGCCACTCGACGCGTCCGCCTCCCGCTCGATGAGAGCCCGAGGCCCCGACGCGCGCGAAGCCGGAGCTCCTCGAACCTTCCCTCACGACCAATCGGCCCACTGCCCCCGACACGCTCGCGCAGCTCACCCCCTCCGATGCGGCCGCGACTTGCGCCGATGACTCAGGTCGAGGTGCGTAGACGAGACCCCGTGAGAACGACTCCGCTTCCCCCGGTTCCCAGGTGCTACGCTTCTCCTGACCAACGGCGGGAGGGGCGCAATGAAGAGCGACCGCAAGGCGAAGCAGCGCGACGGCGTCGAACGCGACACGGCCTCAGTCTCCTGGAAGGAGATCCTCTTTGGAGGAGGCCTCTTCGACGTGACTGGCGACCACCCGAACAAGAAGGGGTGGGACATCTTCGAGCTCGGCCAGAAGTCGTTCTGGGCGGTTCCCACGGCGGTCGCGTGGGACGAGCCGGTCCGCGAGGACCCTGCGTACGCCGAGGCGATCGCCGCGATGCTCACGTTCCTGTGCCCCGGCGAGAAGGCCGCGGTCACCGGCGCTTCGTACATCTCGACGATGGTGAAGAGCGAAGAGGCGAAGTTCTACTTTGCCGAACAGGCTCTCGAAGAAGCGAAGCACTACGACGCGCTCCGCCGGTTGATCCCGAAGATCACCGGCCGCCCGATGGAGTCGCCGAACGCCTGGGTGCGCCTCCTCTACTCGTTCGGCGTGCTCGATCGCGACGACGTCGCGTTCATGATGGGAAACATCAACATCGTGGGCGAGCATCTGGCGAACCAGATCTTCCACAAGATCAACCACGTCGCGAAAGACGCTACGGTTCGCAAGCTCCTCGCGCTCATCGGGCGCGACGAGTCGCGGCACATCGCCGCCGGGCAGAGGTTCTACGGCGAGGTGTACGGCGACCTGAAGAAGCGCCGGAACACGATCCTCGCGAAGAACCTGGCGACGACGATCATCCTCGCGTTCGCGAGCTACGAGCTGGTGAACCCGATGCGCACGCTCGACATCGATCTCACCAAGGTCATGGACGCGATGTACGACCATTACCAGGAGGTGACGTCGGGGCTCCCGGCGTTCCCCGAGCAGGCGATCCGCAACGCCGTGCTCGAGCACGTCCGGAAGCGCACGCCGCACGCCATCCGCACCATCAGCGCGATGACGCGGGAGGACGGCGTGTTCGAGATGGGGCGTTTCGTGGCGGCGTGCGAGCGGGCGCTCAAGAGCCCTCGCGCGCTGCGCGATTTGCTGGTGGCGGCGTAGGAGGAAGCACGCGTGACGGACTCGCCCCGCGCGGTCGTCATCGGATCAGGAATCGGCGGCACCGCCGCGACGTTGCTCCTCGCCCACGCGGGGATCCCGACGACGCTCCTCGAGAAGAACCGGCGCATCGGCGGCTCCTGCTCGGGCTACGACAAGCAGGGGTTCCACATCGACCTCGGCACGCACATGTTCTGCCGCGGGCCGCACGGGCCGCTGGGCGACGTGCTGCGGCGGGTGCGCGAGCCGTCGCGCTCGATCGACTTTCGCCGAACGCGCGACATCGCCGAGCTGCGGTTCCCCGAGCGCGCCGGGATGCGCCTACGCGCGCACGAAGGGGTGGTTCGAATCGCCGTCCCCGCGTCGGTCGCGCGGATGCCGCGGTTCGCGTTCGACATTGCGCGCGCGCTCGGCATGTCCGTTCGCGACGCGACCCGCGCGGCGCGGCTCTTCACGCACATCCTCACCATGGGCGACGACGAGATCGCCTCGTGGAACGGCCGCACGATCGAGGACTTCCTCGCCCCCTACGTCGACCACGCTCCGACCATCGGCCTCTTCGGGTTCCTCCTCGGCCTCTACTTCATCCTTCCGTACTGGGAGGTCTCCGCGGGGGAAGCCATCTGGTCGTTCCAGCGCATGGCTCGCGACAACTTCCTCAGCTACCCGCGCGGCGGGTCGATCGCGATCCCGTCGACCTACGTGCGCCTCGCCGAAGCGCACGGCGCCGAGGTCCGCACCGGCGTCGGCGTGAAGCGGATCGTGGTGCGCGACGGACGCACGCGCGGCGTGGAGCTGGCCGACGGCACGTTCCTCCCCGCGTCGATCGTCATCTCGACGTCGAGCCTGCGGACGACCGTGCTGCATCTCGCCGGGCCGGAGCACTTTCCGGCCGACTACGTGGATCGCGTGAAGAGGATCCGCGGCTCGTTCATCGCGGTGCAGGCGAAGATCGGGCTACGGAAGAAGCTCGTCGATGCCGGCGCGATCGTCGGCGGGGTAGGGGAGCTGGTCGATCTGCTCGGCGTGACGACCGCCGATCTCAAAGAGATGTTCGCTGCGGTCCAGCGGGGCGAGGTCCCGCCGATCGTGCCGTTCTACTGCCCCGTCCCGACGAACTTCGACCCGTCGCTCGCGCCGCCTGACCATCAGCTGCTCACGGTATGCGCCGTCGCGCCGACGAGCGACGTGACGCTCCGCGATCCCGGCCCCGCCTGGGAGGAGGCCATGCTCCGGACCATCCGTCGCGTGGTGCCGCGGCTCGACGAGAACGTGCTGTTCATCGACCGATTCTCGGTCGCGTTCATCGAGAAATGGATCGGCAAGGAGTTCGGCCCCGCGGTCTCCACCGGGCAGACGCCCGATCAGGTCGGCCCGAATCGACCACCGGTCTACGCGCCGGTCCGTGGGCTCTACTTCGCGGGGTGCAACGCGGGGGCTCGCGGCGTCGGGACGGAGCTCGCTGCGGCAAGCGCGATGGAGTGCGTCGATCGCGTGCTCGTGGATCTCGGGCGAGACCTGGCCCCGCGAGCACGCGCGACGCCGGTGCGCGCGGCAGGGGCGTGGATCGCGAACGCGGCGGCGCGGCACGTGGCGTGGGCGACGCGCGTGTGAAGCTGCCACTCGGGCTCGCGCGAAATCGTACCTGAGGACGCTTTCATCGCCGGCCGGGCATCGTCGTCGCGAGAGCCCCGGTGCTAGGCTTCGAGTGAAGGATGAGCCGGCCACGCGAAGTCTTCCTCCCGAGCCAATTCCCCGGAGGAAATGGCCCTCCGGTCTCGCGCGTCCGGTCGACGCTCCTGTCCGCCTCGCTCCAGGGCCTGCGGATGATGGGCTGGGAGAAGCGCTACTACGACGCGCTCCCTCCCGCGCTCCACCACGAGATCCGGGCGCTGATCGCCGGCGTGTGGCTCCCGGTCGATCTCGCCGTCGCCCACTACACGGCGTGCGACCGGATGGAGCTGTCGACCGACGAGATCAAGGAGATGGGGAAAGCGGTCTCCATGCGGACGCAGAAGACGTTCGTGGGCACGCTCGGCAGCGTCGCGGCCGGCGCCGGAGCGACGCCGTGGAGCATCTACATTCACGGCCATCGCATCTGGAACCGCATCTTCGACGGCGGCGACATGGTGATCTACAAGCTCGGCCCCAAGGACATGGATGTCGTGTGCTCGGGGTGCGCGCTCTTCAAGATCCGGTATCTCCGGATGGCGATGACCACCTACTACTCGGCGATCGTGAACCTCGTCGCCAAGAGCGTGCACTGCCGCGAGCTCGCCGATGCCTCTCGGGAGAACGAGATCTCGCTGCGGATCTCGTGGGTGTGAAACGCCCCGTCGAGCTGCGTACAATCGCGACCGCCGTCCCATGCAGCGAGCCGACATCCTCCTCATCCCCGGCTTCGGCAACTCCGGACCGGCTCACTGGCAATCGCTCTGGGAGGAGGCGCTCCCCTCCGCGAGGCGCGTCGCGCTCGGCGACTGGGACTCTCCGACACCCGAACGATGGATCGCGCGTCTCGACGCGGCCATCGTCGCGTGCGCCGAGCCTCCAGTGCTCGTCGCGCACTCGCTGGGCGTGATTGCCGTCGCCTCATGGGCGGCGCTCTCCCGGGCACCGGTCCGCGCCGCGCTCCTCGTCGCGCCACCTGACATGGACCGCACCGATCTGCCCGCCGAGGTCCGCGCGTTCGGCGCGCCTTCGCTCGCGCTTCTCCGCTTCGCCGCCGTCGTCGCCGCCTCCTCTACCGATCCGTTCTGCACGAGCGCTCGCTCGCGCGCGCTCGCCGAGGCGTGGGGAGCCGGCTTCGTCGACCTGGGCGATGCCGGGCACGTGAACACCGCGTCGGGGCATGGCCCGTGGCCGGTGGGGGAGCAGTTGCTGGCGTCGATGATGGACGCGCGAGGCGTGTGATCGCGCGAAGAACCAGGCGAAGCATAGAGCGCGGACCGAGCGACCCGAGCGTCGCCCCTTGGCGCGCCCTGGCACATGGACTCCGGCGGAATTTCCGCTGAATACCGTGCCGGCGCCCCGGTATGTCCCTTGCTCCATGCACCGTCATGAGACTGCGAGCCTTCGCCCTCCTTTTCGCGGCTACCACGGCGTGCGGTGGCGTGACTCTGACGCCCGCGACGGATACCGGGACCGGCGATGGCGGCACGAAGACCGCTGACGGCGGGCCCGCGTGCACGGGTACCGAGCCCTCGTGCACCGGCTGTTGCGACGAGTCCATCGCGCCCGAATGCACAGCCTCCGGCTGGGTCTGCCCGCTCCTGGGTTGCCCCGTCGGCATCTGCGGCAGCAGCGATGCGGGCGCGTGCGACGGCAACGACCAACCATCGTGCACCGGCTGCTGCGGCGAGCCCATCGCACCCGAATGCACGGACGCTGGCTGGTCGTGCCCGTTGTTCGGTTGTCCCGCGGGTATCTGCGCCAGCAGCGATGCCGGGAGCACGTGCAGCAGCAACGACGAGCCCTCGTGTCACGGCTGCTGCGACGAGCCCATCGCGCCCGAGTGCACGGACGCCGGCTGGTCGTGTCCGTGGTTGGGTTGCCCCATCGGCATCTGCGGCAGCGACGACGCTGGACAATAGGCCGACCCGTGCACGCTCCACTGGGGTGACGTTCGCGCGCCGAAGCCGACGTTCGCGGGACGGAGCCTTACAACGACCGGCTCGGGAAGCGACGGGCCGAAGCCGTGAAGATGTACCTGATGAAGACGGGGATCCCGTCGGAGCGCCTGTTGACCGCGACCGTGGGAAAGACGGGCTCCAGTCCTCCGCCGGAAGACTGGGATCGGCGCGTGGACTTCGAGCTTGTGCGCGTAGCTCCGTCGCGCGTCCCCGTGAAGCCTACAGGCCGCGAGGATCATGACCGGGCACCCGCCTCGCGTTGGCAGTACGGAGCCCGCGTTCAACGACTGGCACGTACCGCCGACAGCGCGCGCCCTTCCGCGTCGAGATTCGCCCGATCGAACCTTGCGGGGAACACGGGGCCCGTGAGCGAGCTCGTTGCGTTCTGTGCGCTCCGCCGGCAGTGTTGCCGCCGACCGCTCGGCGAGGCCCAAACCCACCGCCGCTGCGCGCTCGGGGCCTATCTTTCCATCCACATCGCACGTGACGCGCATGTTGGTGAAGGATGGATGTTTTTCTGATCAACTCCCTGCTACGCGAACATACCCTCCCGTTGGCACTCGCGATCCACCCACACCATAGATCGAGCACGCACATGGCCACACGCGCACTTTCGACTGGTCTCCAGAGCTTCGCCCTCGCCATCTTGGCGGTCGGATGGATGGGTTGCAGCGGGGCTGAAGAGCCCGCGCTGGGGGGCCCGTTCGGAGGGACGTCTGCGACGGCAGACGACGGCGGCGGGTCCGGCAGCGGGTCCGGGTCTTCCAGCGGCTCGTCGTCGAGCGGTTCGTCCTCCGGCAGCTCCAGCGGCTCGTCCTCCAGCGGCTCGTCGTCGAGCGGAAGCGGCGGAAGCGGCTCTGGCAGCGGGTCGGGGTCGGGGAGTGGCTCGGGGTCGGGGAGTGGCTCGGGGTCGGGGAGTGGCTCGGGGTCGGGGTCGGGAAGTGGCTCTGGCAGCGGGTCGGGGTCGGGGAGTGGCTCGGGGTCGGGGAGTGGCTCTGGCTCGGGGAGCGGTAGCGGCGGCGCGCCGACTTGGAGCCAGATCTACACCGACTACATCGCGCAGGGGACCATCGGGAATTGCGCCAATTGCCATAGCGGCTACAGCAGCGCGAGCGCGGCATACTCGAAGGGGGGCGGCGCATCGTGGGCCGACCCGAACTCTTCGCGCCTCACGTGGTACGGCGGCAGCATGCCCCCCGGAGGTCCGTCCGCCTCGTCGTCGAGCGGCGCCAAAGCCGTGACCGACATGAACGCCTGGGCCGCCGCGGGCGCGCCAAACAACTAGTCGATCAACGACGCCGCGCTCGCGAGTCGCGCGTGGAGCCTCGACGGCGATCCTCCTCACGCACGACGAGGCGGGCGGATTCGCGGATCACGTGTCACCGAGCAACCACGCGTGCCTTGCACGGCCGCGTGATTCCGCATTCTGCGAGCTCGGGGTCCGCGTACCGCTCGTCGTCGTGTCCCCCTGGGCGCGGCGCCACTTCGTCTCCCACGTGGAACGAGAGCATACGGCCCTCATGCGGTTCATCGAGTCCGTCTTCGATCTCCCCGCGCTGACCGCGCGCGACGCCAACAGCGACGCCCTGCTCGACATGTTCGACTTCGCATGTCCGCCTGCACCGGTCGACGCGGCGCCCGCGGCAGGGACTCTCGGATGTCGTGCGTGATCCGGCGGAGCGAGTAGCGGGCCGCTCGCCGAGGGTCATCGTCCGACACCGGTGCGATCGATCTGTTCACCCCCCCCGCGGGCTCCACACGCGGAATCTGGCCGCAAACGCGCAGGACCGATCTGGTCCGGTGGTTGCATCGGAGTGCTTCCATGACGAACACTCTGGCAACCGCGTCGCTCGGCGAAGACCCGTTGCCGCGATGCGCTCGCGCGCTCGCGCGTTTCACCGGGCTCGCCGCGCGCTCCTTCGTCTCGCTCTCCCTCGTGCTCCTCCTCGCATCCTGCTCTTCGGGTGCGAGCGGCGACGACGTTCAGTCCCAGAGCGAGGGGCTCGCCACGGGGACATACGAAAACCCGCTGCTCGGCGCTCAGCCGGTGCTCGACACGACACAATGCCCGGACCCGAACGTCCGCCAATACGGCGCCAACTACTTCATGGTCTGCACGTCGGACGCGGGCGGCCGCGCGAACGCCTTCCCGATTCACTGGTCGTCGGACCTCGTGCACTGGCACTTCATCGCCTACGTGTTCACGCCGGCCTCGCACCCGAGATGGGCGAGAGCGCCGGGGTCCGTCTACACGGACGGCACCAGCACGCACCTGACGGACTACTGGGCGCCCGAGATCAACCGCTCCGGCGACAAATGGATCCTCACCTTCGCGGCCACCAAGTCTGGGACGACCGCGATGGCCGTCGGCGTGGCCACGGCTGACGCGATCGCAGGGCCGTGGACGGCATCGAGCGAGCCCCTCGTCGCGCCCGGTGATGGCTCGATCCCGGGCCCGGGCGACGCCAACTCCGGTCGCATCGATGCGAGCTTGCTCCGCGAGCCGACAAGCGGCGACCTCTATCACGACCCGAATACCAACAACCTGTACCTCTATTACATCTATCAACCGCGCTGGGTGCACGTCACACAGCTGACGTCAGACGGGCTATCCTTGGTCAAGGGGGCCGACCGGGAGCTCCAGCTCACCAGCGGTGGTGCTTTCACGGCCACGCTCGCGTGGGAGAAGACCACCATCGAGGGCGTCGAGGCGCACTACGTCGACGGTCAGTTTGTCTTGCTCTACAGCGGCGCCGGCACGTGGGACGGCACGTACGCCGTCGGCGCCGCGCGTTCGAGCTCGCCCGAGGGGCCCTTCACGAAGCACGGCAATCCGATCTTGCAAACGAAGCCAGGAGGATCGCTCGTCGGGCCCGGGCACAGCTCACAGTGGGTGCGGGGTCCCGACGGAAGCGACTACCTCCTCTATCACACGCAGTTCCGCGACCTCGAAGGGAGCGGTGGTCCTCGTGTCCTCGACCTCAGCAAGCTCACGTTCGACGCGGACGGCTGGCCCGTGGTCGGAGACGGCTATCCGACGGAAGCCCCGCTCTCGGTTCCGTGAGCCACCCCCAACAATCCCACCGACCGTTCGAGGTGCCTTCATGAAGACCACGCATGCGCTGCCGTTCCGCTTCGTCGTGCCGCTACTGCTGCTGCCGCTCGCCGCGTGTACCGGTGACGCGAGCGAGCTGGTCTCCAGCTCCTCGGAAGCCGTCAGCGAATCGCCGGATGGCTTGAACATCGGCTTCAACGACTTCATGCCTGGAAACGACGAATTCGCCTACGCGGACAGGTTCTTCACCGAGAGCGATGCGTACCTGGCGTCGATCGGCCGTTCGCCGCCAGGCACGCGGCACTGCCACGCCTATCCATCGTGGGACGTCGGGACGCAGGCGCCCGGCTCGGGGAGCGTCAGCGACGGTGCGTCGCGGAGATGGTTCGAGACCTGGCTCGGCTACGCCGAGGGTCACTGCGACGAGGCGCTCATCAGCTTCAAGTGGTCCGAGGGGGCGAAACCAGCGATGGGTACGGCCGAGCAGAACGCGCAGGGCGTGGCGGAGGTCGAGAAGGCTTTCGTGGCGTTCCGCAGCCAGGTGTGGCCAGGCTGGACCGGCAAGTTCTCCTTCACGCCGTGGAACGAGCCGAACAACGCCGCCGGCACCGGCAACGGGTTGGGCGTGCAAATTCCGGCGGACGTGGCAGCCGCCTACTACCTCGTCATGCGGAAGCACTGCGACGGGTCCGACTGCAAGGTGGCCGCGGGCGACTTCGCCTCGAACGGCACGATGGGGACCGACTTCCTCATGAAGTGCTCCGACGACAACGGCCAGAGCCTATGCAGCGCGGCCAGTTACATGGACAAGTACAAGAACTACATCGCGAGAAACGCCAAGGCTGCCGGTCTCGGGAGCGGCTTCCGCCCCGAGTATTTCGCGTACCACGGCTGGGACGACATCAACGACTATCTCCGGGTCGGGAGTCACTGCGACGACGTGCAACACTGCACGACGAGAGCACTCCTCCAGAGCCTGTCGGAGGCGACGTGGACCGGCGCAAAGATCTGGGACACGGAGGTCGGCGTCGGTCAGCGGCTCACCGACGGACCCGATCCCGACGACGTCGAGCAAGCGTGCGGTGCGTCGTTCTTGCTGCGCCTCTCCGCGAACCTCAGCAATCGGATCGAGCGCATCTATTACACGCGGATCTTCGACAGCGGGGGGTACTGGACACTCTTCGACGCCAACGACACCACGGGTCCGTCGGGGAAGACACGGCCGGCCTTCACCGTGCTTGCCGATCGCAATCTCGCGTACAAGCCGCCCGCGGGGAGAGGAACCTGCCCCTGAGGGAATGCTAGGTACGAGGATCGCTCGTGGGTCACACCGAAAACTCACGCCGGCCCGCCACTTCTTCCCGCTCTTGACCTCGGCACGCCTCGTCCGCACGCTCCCACGCATGCGAGTCGCCCAGATCGAAGCGTACGGGGGTCCCGAGCAGATCCAGATCGTCGAACGACCCACGCCTGAGCCGGGCCCCGGTGAGGTCCGCGTTCGCGTAGAGGCGGCCGGCGTGAACTTCGTCGACATCTACAACCGTACGGGGCTCTACAAGTCGCCGCTCCCGCGCACGCTGGGCAAAGAGGGGGCGGGCACCGTCGAAGCTCTCGGTTCGAGCGTGAGCGACCTCCGCGTCGGCGATCGCCTGGCGTGGTGCTCGGTGTCGGGGTCGTACGCCACGCACGTCATCGCGCGTCCCGACGACGTCGTGAAGGTACCGGACGGGATCGATGTGGTGTGCGCGGCGGCCCTCATGCTCCAGGGGCTCACGGCGCACTACCTCGCGCGCAGCACGTGGAGGCTAGAGCCCGGGCAGCGCTGCCTCATGCACGCGGCGGCCGGGGGCGTAGGGCTCCTCTTTTGCCAGATTGCGACCAAGGTTGGGGCCGAGGTCATCGGTACGGCGTCCTCCGAGCAGAAGGCGCGCCTCGCGAGGGAGGCCGGCGCCACGCACGTCATCGACTACCTCCGACAGGACTTCGAGGAGGAGGTGAAGCGGATGACGCGCGGCGAGCTCGTCGACGTCGTCTACGACTCGGTCGGGAAGACCACCTTCGACAAGAGCCTCCGCTGCCTGCGCCCGCGCGGCATGCTCGTCGCTTTCGGTCAGTCGAGCGGCGTCGTGCCTCCGCTCGACCTGCGCGTTCTGAACGATCGCGGCTCCCTCTTCGTCACCCGCCCATCGCTCCGCGATTACACGAGGACGCGCGAGGAGCTCTCGTCGCGTGCAGGAGAGCTACTCGACTGGGTCGCCAAAGGGGAGCTCTCGGTGCGTGTTCACGAGGTGCTTCCGCTCGACCGCGCGGCTGACGCGCAGCGGATGCTCGAGGCCCGGGCGACTTCGGGGAAGCTCGTACTGACGCCCTAGTCGCCGAGCCGATGCGGAGCGGGAGTCCCCGCGGTCGAGCTCGAGCGGCCGTCCCCGAAGCGCGACAGGAGCGATCGGAAGGAGGTCGTCACCCCTTCGGTTTGCGGGTCGCGCCCTTGGCCGCGAGAGTCCCCCGCGTCGCGCTCTTCTTCTTCACGACGCTCTTCGTAGCGGCCTTCTTCACGGCCTTCTTGGCGGTCTTCGCCACGGCGGGCTTCTTGGCGATCGCCTTCTTCGCGGCGGGCTTCTTGGCGGTCGCCTTCTTCGCGGCGGGCTTCTTCGTGGTCGTCTTCTTCACGGTGGCTTTCTTGGCCGTCGTCTTCTTCACGGTGGCCATCTCGGCCGTCGTCTTCTTTGCGGCGGGCTTCCTCGTGCTCGCCTGCTTCACGGCGGCCTTCCTGGCGGCCGTCTTCTTCGCGACCGGCTTCGCGGCAGCCGAACGGCGCTTCGCGATGGGTGCGGCGACGCTCGTCTCTTCGGCCTGCACCTCCGCGAGCGCAACGACGCCGGACGGCGGCACGACCTCCACCGGGGTGAGGGCTTCCTCGAGGGCGATGCGCGTGCGTCGGTCGCGCATTTCGACTTTCCGGTACGCGATCAACGCAACGACGTTCGTCGTGCCCGCGGCGAACACGACACCCGAGTCTTCGGCGAAGAGCAGAACGTCGAAGACCGGGGTATCTCCTGGCGCCTCCGCGTCGGCGAGTACGCGCCGTTCGACGGTCCCGGCGAACGAATCATCGCGCTCGCCGTCGAGCCGATCCTCCGCGGCGAGCTCCGCGCCGTCCCAGCTCTTGCCCGCGAGCCGAAGCTGCTCCTCTGCGACCGGCCCAAGGTCGAGGATGTCGGCGTCCGTCGCGACCGAGAGGGCGCGGAGCCGAAGAGGGCGGAGCGGCAGACCGAGCGCGAGACGTCTCGCGGTGTCGAGCCGATCCACGTCGGGTAGCGGTCCGGTCCAGGCGACGAGCGCGTCACGTACGTCGTCGATCGGAAGCGAGTCGAGCTGCCAGAATGCCTCGAAGACGTCCGCCGGCTCGTCAACGCGGAGAGACGCGACGATCTCTCGCGCGCGGCGAGCGTTGGCGTCGGCAGCACGATTCGCGAGGCCACGATCTTTCTCGGGCACGAGGGTTCTCATGTGTTCGGGACGTTTGCGGAGCGCTTGCGCGAGACTCGAGCCAGGTCGGAAGGGCGACGACGTATCGCAGCATTGAGTAGCGCGGCGCAATCGAGTCCGCAGTCACATTCGCGAAATTCGGCGCGGGGGGCGGCTACGGCGCCAGGACCTCGTTCCACTCGCGAATGCTCCAGCGTGCCACGATGCCGTGAGACACGAACGGGTCTGCCTTGACGAACCGCTCGGCTGCATCGCGGTTCGTGAAGATCCCCATCGCCCCTCCCGCCGGTGCATCGGTGAACGGACCGACCATGACGAGCTGTCCGTCTGCATGGAACTGCTTCCAAAGGGCCCTGTGGGCATCGATGTGCAGGGGAACCTTGGACATGAAATCGGCGGCCGATTCATAGAGAACGACGTATTTCATCGACATGCCCTTCTCCGCCTCAGCCGAGGCTCGAATCGCTTCGTGAAGACCTCGCGGGGACGAAATACAGCGAGTCGGGCGCGCTGGGGCAGGGAATCGACGTTCGGCTGCACGTCCAGGTGTGGGCGAAGAAGTCGTCTCGCGGCGCGCTAGAGGCTGTCGGTGGCGTCGCTAGTTCGAGCCGTTCCTCAGCCAGTCGTCGAACTGGCGATCGCATTCGCGCGTGATTGACATCGATCATGCGGCCAGCTTCCGCGCGTTGCTATCTCCCTGACTGGCCGGCCAGTCATCGTGGTCGGCGGACGGATTCATGAGCCACGCCGCCACTCAACCAAGGACGTTTCCCCGGTCGTCGACCGACACCGGGCACACCGGCGTCATCCTGAAGGCCGCGGAGTCGTGCTTCTCGGGGGCAGGGTACGCGGGGGCCTCGATGCGCGAGATCGCCGAGCTCGCCGGCGTGTCCAAGAGCCTGCTGCACTACCACTTCCAGTCCAAGGAGCACCTCTTCGTCGAGGTGCAGATTCGCGCCTACGAGCGGCTCGCTGCCCGCGTGACGTCGGCCGTCTCCGCGATCGCGAGCGGACCCGAACGCGGACTCGCCGCCTTCGACGCGCTGTGCGCCTCGCTGCGCGAGACGAACGACATGGCCGTGCAGGCCGAGCTGTGGGCCGCGGCGATGTCCAACGACAAGCTTCGCGTCCACGTCACGCGCCTGCGCGAGTTCTTCCGCGACCTGCTCGTTCGTTCGATCACTCGCATCCTCGGCCCCGAAGCCGCGCGGCTACCACTGGGGGCGGAGGGCGCCGCGGATCTCGTGTGGGCCACGCTCAGCGGTATCTCGGTCGCCGAGGCGTTCGGCGATCCGCCGGAGCGCATCGAGCGCTGCGTCCAGGCGCTGCGCGTGCTCGTCGGCGTGTCTCTCTCTCCTCGTGAGAACGAACCCCCAGCGGAGGTCGGTGATGCACTTCGAGAAGCGTGAGGTCAACGCGCGCGCGGTCACGATCAACCACCAGGTCGAGCGCATCGCGAACACCGTGATCCGCGCCTACGACGTCGTGAAGGCGAAGGTCGGCCTCCGTGGCCGCGCCGCCGCGTACGACGACCTCGCCTACGAGTTCGTCGGTGGTGCGCGGGACGCGCTCCGCAAGAAGCACTACGACAAGAGCCTGCGGCTGCTCTGGAAGGCCGAGCAGGTAGCCCCGTGGTCCTCGTTCCACGACGCGACCGACGCCGAGCGCGCGCTCTTCGGGATGGCCGAGCGAGGTATGACCTCCGATGAGAAGAAGCTGCGCGCGCAGATCACCAGCGCGGAGTTCCGCGCGATGCTCGATCGCGAGTACACCCCCACGCAGAAGCGTGCGCTGGTGACGATCCTGTCGGCGATCGGGCACGGCGAGGCGTACGCGTGGCTCGTGTCGGCGTCGCTCCTCACGCAGGTGCAGAGCACGGGTGCGAAGGCCGCCGTGACGATGCAGGTCATGGAGGAGGCCAAGCACTTCGTCGTCCTGCGCGAGCTGATCCAAGCGTTCGGGGTCGATGTGCCGCGTCTCAGCGCATGGGAGTATCTGCTGCTCGAGGGCTCCCTCAAGGCGCGCGGCCTCGACAAGTTCTACGGCATGAACGTGATCATCGAGACGATCGCGCTGTCGATCTTCGGGCTGCTCGCCGACAA
>Ga0302320_10008654_pt1 | contig 22064 bp, 20 predicted proteins | sample Bog_T0_3_FD_202130 | JGI IMG/M metagenome (GOLD analysis project Ga0302320, IMG submission 202130) | Peat permafrost microbial communities from Stordalen Mire near Abisko, Sweden - Bog_T0_3 | ecosystem: Environmental > Terrestrial > Soil > Wetlands > Peat | place: Sweden: Abisko, Stordalen Mire...
CGATGGCAGCCTCGGCGAGAGGCGAATTGAATACGCGGTCGGTGCCAAACTCGTTCTGCAATCCGAACGTCAGCTTGAAGACTCCGCCCTTGCCTTTCACCAGCTTGCGCTTCAGGTACTCCTCGCGACTGCAATCGGCCACGTCTTCGCCGAAGATCACCATGCGTTCGTCGCGCCTCATCTCGTCGCGCAGCGTGGTATTGATCAAGTCGGCCATGGTTTTCGCCACCGGTTTCTTGCCATCGCTGGTATCAGGTCCGACTACAGGCTGAGTGTCGAACGCGGAAGACGTTGGATCAATGTCCGGCGAATACACATACTGCAGCACGCTCTCAGGCGCGGAAGGCAAGGCCTCCAGAGCCAGGTCCACGGCAACCTGCAGTTCCTCCTCGACCTTCTTTTCCAGTTCGTTGATGCCCTTCTCGTCGAGAATTCCCTCGCGCAGCAGGAACATCTGGGTACGGGAAACCGGATCGCGGGCCGCATCGCGTTCCCGCTCGGCGTCCGGACGGTACAAGCGTTCATCGTCGGAGAGCGAATGCGAATAGGGACGGATCACGTGGGCATGCACAAACGCCGGCCCATGACCTTCGCGGCAATAGCTCACAGCACGCTGAAACGCGGCGCAACTCGCCACCGGATCGGTGCCATCGATTTCTTCGAAATGGAAATTCGGAAAGCCCGAGACCAGCCGCGAAATGCTGCCACCGGCAGTCTGTATTTCCACCGGTACCGAGATCGCATAGCCATTATCCTGCACACAGAAAATCACGGGCAGCTTGTTGAGAGCGGTGGCGTTCATCGCCTCCCAGAACTCGCCTTCGCTGGTGGTTCCATCTCCGAGAGAAACGTAGGAGACTTCGTCACCGCGAAAAGTGACCTGTTTGAACTGGCGATAGTCAGGCCGGTTACTCGCTTCTGGGATCTCTGCCGCTCGGGGACGCTGCGCAAAATAGCGTCCGGCTTCGGCGCATCCCACTGCCTGCAGGATCTGCGACCCGGTCGGGGACGATTGAGTCACAACGTTCAACCGTTTGTAGCCCCAGTGCGAAGGCATCTGGCGTCCGCCGGAACTAGGATCGTCGGCCGCTCCCACCGCTTGCAGAAACATCTCCAGGGGCTTGACCCCCAGGGCCAGGCACAACGCGCGGTCGCGATAATAAGGGTAGAACCAGTCGTAGCCCGGCTTCAGCGCCATCCCGGCAGCCATGCCGATGGCTTCATGCCCCGCGCCCGACATCTGGAAGAAGATCTTCTGCTGCCGCTTGAGCAGGATTTCCCGGTCGTCGATGCGCCGGGAGGTATACATGATGCGGTAGGCTTCGATCAACTGCTCGCGCGTGAGTCCCTCGTAGGTCTGGGACTTCTTGCCGCTGCTGCCTGCAAGGGACAGCTTGGGGTCGGTTTTTGTCGTCGCCATCCGGTTCCCTGACTAAGTACTCGATGAACTTCCCCAGCCTACAAAGTACGGTGCCCGTAGTGATAGGCAGGTTGCATTGTAAATGGGAATCGGGGATTGGAAAACATGCAAGTTCCTGCCGAGGGCAGTGCGGGAACTTTGGTCACCGGATAGAGGAGTGCATTCCTCCTGCACCAGTACCGATGTCTTAGAGGCTTCCCAGGCAGCGCTCCAGATCTTCGAGCAAGTCCTCCGTGTCTTCGAGTCCGATGTTCAGCCGCACGATACGGTGTCCATAATTCGGCCGTCCCTTGGATGCGTGGAAGTCATAGGCCACGGCGAGACTGGTCACGCCTCCCCAGCTATAGCCGATCTCGAACAGCTCCAACTCGTCCACAAATTGCAGCACCTGAGCCTTCGAAGCCTCCGGTTTGAAGACGATGGAAAAAACGCCTGCCGATCCGGTGAAGTCGCGCTGCCAGAGTTCATGTCCCGGGGAGCCTTCGAGCGCGGGATGCAGCACGCGCTCAATCTCCGGACGCGCGGCCAGCCAACGAGCAATCCGCAGGGCCGAGACCTCGATGTGTTTCAAGCGTACCGCCATGGTCCGCATGCCGCGCAAGGCCAGGCTGCAATCGTCCGGCGAGGCTGCGCAGCCCAGGAGTTGATGGGTCGCGCCCAGTTGCTGATGCAGCGTTCTCTCTTTCACCGTTACCGAACCCAGCAGCAGGTCGCTGTGCCCGCCGACATACTTCGTAAGCGCCTGCATCGTGATATCGACGCCGTGCGCGAATGCGTCGAAATACACTCCCGCGGACCAGGTGTTATCCAGCGCCACCAGCACTCCGTGCGCACGGGATGCTTCGGCGATCGCTGGCACATCCTGCACTTCCATGGTGATCGAGCCCGGGCTCTCGCACCAGACCAGCCGCGTGTTCTGGCGCAGCAGGTCCTTGATTCCGCCGCCGATTTCAGGGGGATAAAAGCTCGCCTCCACGCCAAACCGCCGCAGGACGTGATAAGCCAGCTTTCGGTTCGGAGTGTAGACGCTCTCCGGAATCAGAATATGATCGCCGCTCTTCAGGAGCGCCAGGTTGATCAGAGCAATCGCGCCCTGTCCGCCGGGGGTGACGATGGTCCGGTAACCTTTTTCCAGTTCGCAAATCTTTGCCCCGAGTTCGAGCGTGGTGGGAGTACCGTACAGGCCATAGGTGTAGCCCCCCTCGTGTTGATCCCAACTGTCGTCGACCGAAGCGGCGTCGGGAAATAACGTGGTCGAGCCGCGGTAAACCGGACTCGCCAGCGACCGGTAACCCTCTGGAACCTGCACATCGGAATGAATCAAGCGCGTCTTCCAGCTCTTGGCCATGGCGGAATTATACGGGCGCGGCTACGGCAGCAGAGCACTCAGCCGTGTCGAGCCGTTGCAAGTAACGTCTCTGCGGGGTTCCGATCATTTATCCTGAGAGTGGATGATCCATACCCGCCGCGCCTTCGACCCGCATACGATCAAGCTGGTGATCTTCGATCTCGACGGCACGCTGATTGACTCGCGCCTCGATCTGGTGCATTCCGTGAACGCTGCGCTGCGTCACATCGGCCGCACCGAGTTGCCCGACGACGTCATCGCCAGCTACGTGGGCGACGGCGCGCCCATCCTGATTCAACGTGCGCTTGGCGGCGAGGCGGTGGACGAGGCGATTGTGCGGCAGGGCCTGCAGTTTTTTCTTTCTTACTACCGCGAACACAAGCTCGACCACACCACGGTGTACGCAGGGGTGAAGGAAGCACTCGAGTCCGTTCAAAGTGCATCCAACGGCGTTGCGCGGCAGATGGCCGTGCTCACCAATAAGCCCGTCGTCCCCTCGCGCGCGATCGTCGACGCTTTGGGACTGGGTCCATTCTTCGCGAAGATCTATGGCGGGAACAGCTTTGCCACCAAGAAGCCCGATCCTGAAGGCGCGCGTAAGCTGCTGGACGAAGCTGGCGTGCGGCCCGAAGAGGCTGCAATCGTTGGCGATTCTCACGTCGATGTTGAAACTGGACAAAACGCCGGCTTGTGGACCGTGGGCGTGAGTTACGGATTCGCTCCGCACACGCTCGAGGAGTGTCCACCGGACGTGCTCGTAGATACACCTCAGGAACTGGCCGAGGTATTCGCTTAACAGTACCGGGTACCTGGTACCAAGTGCCAAGTAAGGTCAAAAGCGAGACTTGCAACTCGGTGCTCGGTACTGATTTCTCATGTAAACTCATGCGACGATGAGCGATTCAACGGGTGGTTTCACTGCTTCGGAGCTGCGCAAGCTGCGCGGCATGAAAGATCCCCACGGCATCCAGAAGTTTCTCGACGATGCTCCGTATCACCTGGCCGATACGGCATGGTCGCCCCGGCGTGTGCTGGCCGAGCAGACGGCGCACTGCCTGGAAGGCGCCATCTTTGCGGCGGCGGCGCTGCGCGCCAACGGATATCCTCCGCTGCTGCTGGATTTTGAAGCCGAGCACGACACCGACCACGTCATCGCGATTTTTCGCGAGAACGGATGCTGGGGCGCCGTGGCCAAATCGAACTACACGGGATGCCGCTGGCGCGAGCCCATCCATCGCACCCTGCGCGAGCTGGCCCTAACTTACTTCGACGGGTATTTCAACCTGCGGCGTGAGCGCACGTTGCGGCGATTCTCGGTCCCCGTCAACCTGAAGCGCTTCGACCGCCAGAACTGGATGACCACGGACCAGCCCGTGTGGTTCATCGTGTATCACTTGTTCGATATCAAGCATTACCCGCTGATCACGCCCAACATGGCCAAGCGCCTGCATCGAGTGGATGAGCGGCTATTTCAGGCGGAGTGCCTGGGCAAGGCGTATAAGGACGGTCGTTAGTCGTTGGCCTTTTACCTTTCGCCGTCATGCATCCTGATGGAACTCCTTGCCCTCTAAGAACGTAATGTCGATCATGCGAATGCCGGGTCTCGCTCTGCTCCTATTGCTCGGGGTTCTGCTTGCTGGCCTGCCGGTCCTCGGACAGCAGGATCAAACCGACACAGCGCCCGCCGCACTCCCGCCCGACCTAACTCCCGATGCCAACGGCAAACTCTCGCAGCAGCAGATGCAGCAACTGCTTCGCGTGGTCGCCGACAAGGACATCGAGAACGACAAGCGGCTTCGCGACTACACCTACATTGAGCGCGACGAGGAGCAAAAGCTCGATGGCAAGGGGCAGGTGAAATCCACTGAAGTGAAGACCTACGAAGTGATGGAGATCTACGGCGAGCAGGTACAGCGGCTGATCGAGAAGGACGACAAGGCGCTCGACGCCAAAGACGCGGCTAGGGAAGAGGAAAAGATCCAGAAGATCGTCGACAAGCGCAAGAACGAGTCGGAAGACGATCGCAAGAAGCGCGAGCAAAAAGAGGAAAAGGATCGCGAAGAGGGACGCCAGTTCGTGCGCGAGATCGCCGATGCCTACAACTTCAAGTTGGTGGGGACGGAATCGGTGGGCGAGCGCGAGGCCTGGGTGATCGATGGCGAGCCGCGTCCGGGCTTTGAGCCGCACATGAAAGAATCCAAGTTCCTGTCAAAGTTCCGCGGGCGCGTCTGGATCGACAAGGGCGATCTGCAACTGGCCAAAATGGACGTAGAATGCCTGGACACGATTTCCTGGGGACTGTTCCTGGCACGCTTTCATCGGGGTTCACGCTTCACGCTCGAGCAGACGCGGGTGAACGACGAGGTGTGGTTGCCGCTCCATGTCGCGGCAAAGATCGATGTGCGTCTCGCCCTGCTCAAGAACTTTGACGTGAACGTGGAGCAGACCTTCCGCGATTACAAGAAGTTTCGCGCCACGGCGAGGATTGTAAGCGTGGGCGAAGTGAAACCGTAGGCAAAGGTCTTGCAGCCTGGAGCAGGTTTGCATCATCCAACCAGTTCCACAGCCGTGTGCGGCCGCGGCTGTGTATACTCAGCTTTCTTGCAGGTGAATCATGTCTTCTCCCGTCGACTCCATTCCAGCTTCGCCCATAGGTTTACCCGCGGCCACTGACCTTCGCCCAGCCCTCTCATCAGGACCGATTGATCGCGTCCACGCTTTTCCCGCCCTTACGCCGGAGCATATCCATCGCATCCGTGCCTTCGGCAAGGTGCGCCAGATGCAAGCGGGAGAGATTCTGTTTGAGCCGGGCGACGTGAGCGTACCGTTCTTCGTGCTGCTTTCGGGAGGCATGGAGATTGTGCAGCCCAGCCTGAACGGCGAACGCTTGATCGTGACCCACCAGGCGGGAGGATTCACCGGCGAAATGACCATGATCTCGCGCCGCGGGGCGCTGGTGCGGGGACGCGTGACCGAACCCGGGGAGTTTCTGGAACTCAGTCCGGAAAGTTTTAAGAGCCTGGTGGCGCGGGACGCGGACCTGAGCGAGATTTTTATGCGCGCGTTCATTCTGCGGCGCCTGTTGCTGATTTCCTACGGCCAGGGCAACGTGGTTCTGCTGGGCTCGCGGCATTCGGCCAACACCTTGCGACTGCGCGAGTTTCTCAGCCGCAACGGGCATCCCCACGCCTACATCGACCTCGACGCCGACCTGGGAGCGCAGGATCTACTAGACCGGTTTTCCGTAACCATGGCCGAAATTCCCGTGGTGATCTGCAACGGGGAGACCGTGCTGCGCAATCCCTCGACTCACGAGTTGGCCAAGTGCCTGGGCCTGAACGCCAACATCACTGCGACTGAGGTGCGCGATCTGGTGATCGTGGGCGCGGGACCATCCGGCCTGGCCGCGGCCGTGTACGGCGCGTCGGAGGGTCTGGATGTATTGATGATCGAAACCGAATCTCCCGGCGGGCAGGCGGGGTCAAGTTCCAGGATCGAAAACTATCTTGGCTTCCCCACCGGAGTCTCCGGGCTGGAGCTGGCGGGCCGTGCGACCGCGCAGGCACAAAAGTTTGGCGCCAAGATGCTGATAGCCAACAGCGTGACCAAATTGAACTGCGAGCGGCGCCCTTACGAGCTGAGCGTGAGCTGCGGCCAAACCATTCGCGCCCGTGCCGTTGTGATCGCCAGCGGTGCCCAATACAACAAGCCGAACATCGAAAACCTCGCGAAGTTCGAGGGCCAGGGCATTTATTACGGAGCGACGTTCATTGAAGCCCAGTTGTGCGGCAATGAGGATGCGATCGTAGTGGGAGGCGGGAACTCGGCGGGACAGGCGGCGGTTTATTTGTCGCAGACGGCGGGCAAGGTGCACATGCTGGTAAGGTCAAGCCAGTTGTCGGATACCATGTCGCGCTATCTCATTCAGCGCATCGAAGAAAACTCCAAAATCGAAATGCACTACTGCACGGAGATTGTCGCGCTTGACGGCGATGCTCAACTCGAGCGCGTCACCTGGCAGAATAAAAACACGGGTGAGACTTCAACCCACGACATCCGCCACGTTTTCATCATGACCGGAGGCGCGCCCCGAACCGAGTGGCTGAACGGCTGCGTGGCGATGGACAACAAAGGCTTCATTCTGACCGGACGCGATCTGGATCCGGTCTTGCACGACTACCACTGGCCGCTGGAACGAGTCCCGCAGATGCTGGAGACGAGCCTGCCCGGCGTATTCGCAGTCGGGGATGTCCGCGCCGGAAATGTGAAGCGCGTGGCTTCCGCGGTTGGCGAAGGCTCGATCGCGATTTCTCTCGTGCACCGGGTGCTGGCGGAGCTGTAACCGAACTGCAGATGGAGCTTTTCCCCACGTTATAATAGAAAGATTCTCACTCAGCGAAATCGCCTTGTGCAGGCAGCGTCTAGCTGCTGAGAAAGCTGAGCCGAGCTTAGCTCGGCGTGGACGGCCGAGGGCGGCTGTCCCACATAGGACAGTAGCTAAAGACTAAGAGCTAACAGCTAAGAGCTTCTTCCATGGATTTCAAACTCGTTTCCGATTACAAACCGCAAGGCGATCAAGGCCGCGCGATCGAGGCGTTGCTGCGCGGCGTGTACGACCGCGAGCAGCATCAGGTTTTGCTGGGAGTTACGGGGTCCGGCAAGACTTATACGATGGCCAAGGTGATCGAGGCGGTGAACCGTCCCGCGCTGGTGATGGCGCATAACAAAACGCTGGCTGCGCAGCTTTATCATGAGTTCAAGAATTTCTTCCCTCACAATGCTGTTGAGTATTTTGTTTCTTATTACGACTATTACCAGCCCGAAGCTTACGTTCCGGCCGCCGACCTGTTCATCGAGAAGGAAGCGACCATCAACGACGAACTCGACAAGCTGCGTCTTTCGGCGACCAAGTCTTTGTTCGAACGGCGCGACGCGCTGATTGTGGCTTCGGTGAGCTGCATTTATGGCCTGGGATCGCCTGAGGCCTACTACGGCATGATGCTGTTTCTGGAAAAAGGCCAGAAGATTACTCGCGAGGACATCACGCGCAAGCTGGTCGACATTCTCTACGAACGCACTAATGGCGAGTTCAAGCGCGGCACGTTTCGCGTGCGCGGCGACGTGATCGAAGTCTTCCCTACCTACGATGACATGGCCTATCGCATCGAGTTGTGGGGCGATCAGGTGGAATCTCTGGCGCAGATCGATCCGCTGTTCGGCACGGTCAAGCAAAAGTATATGCGGCTGCCGATTTATCCCAAGACGCATTACGTGATGAAAGATGAAACCCGGGCGACGGCAGTGGAGTCGATCAAGAAAGAGCTGGCGTGGTGGGAAGTGGAATTGGAGAAGCAAGGGCGAGTGGTCGAGTCGCAGCGAATTCATCAGCGGGTGAAGTTCGACTTGGAAATGATCAAGGTGATGGGCTACTGCCACGGCATCGAGAATTATTCGCGGCATTTTACGGGACGCATGCCGGGCGAGCCTCCGCCCACGCTGCTGGATTATTTCCCCCGCGATTTCCTGATGTTCATCGACGAGTCTCACCAGACCGTTCCGCAGTTGCGCGGCATGTATGCCGGCGACCGTTCGCGCAAGGAAACGCTGGTGGAATATGGCTTCCGGATGCCGTCGGCGCTGGATAACCGTCCGCTGACGTTCGAGGAATTTGAGCATCGCACCAATCAGCTGGTTTATGTTTCAGCGACGCCGGGGCCGTATGAGCTGACGAAATCGGCAGGCGTGGTGGTGGAGCAGATTATCCGGCCGACAGGATTGATCGATCCGGAGGTTGAGGTGCGTCCGGTGAAGGGGCAGATTGACGACCTGCTGCATGAGATTCGCGCCCGCGTGGAAAAGGGCGAGCGCATTCTGGTGACCACGCTAACCAAGCGCATGTCCGAAGACTTGGCCGAGTATTACGCCGAAGTGGGCGTGAAGTGCCGCTACATGCACTCGGAAATCGAAACTCTCGAGCGGGTTAAGATCCTACGCGACCTGCGCAAGGGCGAGTTCGATGTATTGATTGGCATCAATCTTCTGCGTGAGGGTCTCGACCTGCCGGAAGTTTCGCTCGTCGCGATTCTCGATGCCGATAAAGAAGGCTTCCTGCGGTCGTGGGGCTCGTTAATCCAAACCATCGGACGCTGCGCCCGGCATCTGCACGGCCGCGCCATTCTCTACGCCGACCGCATGACGGATTCGATGAAGCGCGCCATGGATGAAACTCTACGGCGGCGGGCCATTCAGACGGCATACAACGAAGAGAACGGAATCACACCGGAATCGATTGTGCGCCCGCTGGACATGACCCTGGCCGGAATCGTCGCCGCCGATTACACCGACCTGACCGGCGGCGAAGCCGAAGGCATGCCGGAATTTAAGTCGCAGCCGGAGTTAGATGCGTATGTCGTCAAGCTCGAAAGCGACATGCGCGAAGCCGCGAAGCGGTTTGAATTTGAGAAGGCGGCGAAGCTGAGGGATACGATTAAGGAATTGCGGACGAAGGAGTTTCTGTTCGCGTAGAGGCTCTAGTTCTCCGACGCCGGGACTTTTGCTACGTGTTCCGCTCCCAGCAGGCGCCGAAACTCTTTCTCTAGTTCGGTTCTCGCCGCTGGAATCGACCCTTCGAATGCTTCGTTGACTTCTTGGATCACTTTAATCTTTTCTTCAAGAATCTTCTCATTGAGAGGTTGTTCAATGGGTTCATAAATGTTTGTGCGAATTACATGCTTTCTAATCGTGTCCACAAAATTCTGCATTAGGTTGCAAATATTCTCGGGTAGGTAGATCCGGCGCTTTTCGAGGAAAAAGAAAAAATCGACAAGCCTGTTCATCGTTTCGGAATAGGCCTGCTGCCGTGTTTGGTTGAACACCTCCACATAGACAAACCTTTTCCCGTGTTGTTCTACCTCGACCATTTGCGAGTAAATGTCTGCGATCACCTCTGCGCGTTTCGCGTGAAGGTTCGAGAACCGTATCTGGTGCTCAAATGCGATCATTTGTAAGGACGATTTCAGTTTTTCGGTCTCAACGTCCGCGTCAGCCTTCAATCGCGCTTTAAACGCCTCCGCGTCTCTCGTTAATGCCTGATCCAATGCGGTCCTAATCAACCACGCGGCCACCGCCAAAAACGCCGTGCCACCGCCAAGAGTGGTGAGTAGAACTTGCCAGTTGATCATCATAGCCTTCCAACATTCTATCCTCTTACGTTCGCGCGCTCATGAGGCGCGTTTCAAATAGGCTGCTGGCGACAGAATCTGAATCTCCCGCCATGGATGCAGCGACCGCAAATCCGTATCTCCGGTGATGATCACGTCAGCCCTGCCGTTCAGCGCGACCTCCAGGTACTTGTCGTCTTTCGGGTCGCGGCATTTGCGGACGAGTTGAATGATCTCGACGAATTCGGCCGCGGCGCTAAGTTGCGCGAGGAAAAGCGCGCGCTCCTCTCGGCTTACATACCGATCAAACTTTGAGCGGAACAGAACGCTCTTCAGTTCATCCATCGTGAAATCGGAAAAAAGCAGGATGCCGTTGCGCAGAACGTTCTCCACAGCCTGGCGCGGGACGGAAAGTGCAAATACGGAGGCGCTGACGATCACATTGGTGTCGACGACGCAGCGCATCAGTCTTTCAGAATGTCAGCGAGAATTTCCTCGGTCATTCCGTTGGCGTCGGCCTGTGCGCTGATGCGGTCCATGGTCCGCAGTAGTTCAGCGACGTTGGATTTCCGAATGCGCTGATACTCCTCCGCGGACATAATTACGACGAAGTCGCGATTTTGCTTTCGAACGAGAACGGGTTCACGCAGGGCTGATTCGGCGATGCTTCCGAAGCGCTGCTTTGCATCAGTGGAGGTGACGACCTTCATTTGTCCATTATAGATAAACTAGACAATATAGACAAATTTAAATAAACCCAATATCAGACAAATCGCACCGGTCCCGGATATTCCGCCACGATCGAGTCGGCCGTGAGAAGTGTGATTCCCTCCACAGTAGCTTGCGCGACTAGCAACCGGTCGAATGGGTCTTTGTGGATCGGCGGCAGACTCTCGATGGCGACTACGTGGTCGCTGAGAATCGGCAACTCGGTATATCCATTGTCCAGCAGCCCGCGGCGGAGCAGCCGCGGATCGGCTTGGAAGTCTCTGCGGCCGAGTCCGCGCTTGATAGCCACTTCCCACACGCTAGCTGCGCTGAATAGAAGCTCATTGGCTGTGTTGTCGATCAGTTTTCTGGCTGTCGCGGAGAGCCGATTTGGTTTCCCCGCGGCCCATAGAAGCAGATGGGTATCGAGCAGAAGCTTCATTTTCCGCCCGTGAAGATGCGCTCAATTTCTTCTTGACCCATACGGTCGAAGTCATCTGGCACCGAGATTTGCCCAGCCATGAAGCCAAGGCGCTTAACTTCTTTTCCCACGGGAGCGCCCAGGGCTGTGACTTTCACCATCGGCCTGCCAGCCTTCGCAATCACAAAAGGCTCTCCTTCGAACGCTTCTTCGACAAGCTTGGAGAGTTGGGTCTTGGCTTCGTGAATATTAACTGTTTTCATGGGTCGCCTATAGACTAAACTAACTTAGTTTAGTCTATCCCGTGCCGTCCCAAACAGCAACCCGCATTGTTGATGCTACCGCCCGTACGCCGCACTTGCCGCCAGCGGCTTGCGGTGAAACGTATAACCGTCGAAGGTTTCGGAGCGGAAATTCAGGTTCGAAGTAACCAGCTTTTCGCCCTGGCTCAGGAAAAGGTATCCGCCGGGCTCGAGGTAGAGATGCAGGCGCTCGAGCAGGGCGATGCGCTGGGCGCGGGAGAAGTGGGGCATCACGTCCATACAGAAGATGCAGTCGAATCGTCCGATGTAGCCGGGCCGTGCCAGGTTCATGCAGTTGAAAGTAACCAGGCTGCGCAGGCGGGGTTTCACCAGCAGATGCGCACCGTTGGACGCACTCTGCGATCCGTTGGAACTGCCGTTCTTCGTGCCATTTCTAGTCTCGTTCCGAGTTTCGTCTTGAGTATCGACGAGAGCTTCAGTGGGGACAATCACTGGCGAACCGATCTTCGAAAAATAGTTGCGGATCGTCGCTGGGGGCAGGCCGTCCAATGAGGACTGCAGATACACGCCGCGGTCCGCGACTTCGATATTGCACGGCAGCAAGTCGCTGCCTACGATGTGAATCGAGCATCCCGAATTGAGATGGGCGGGTTGCGCCGCTAAGCTCTGCAAATTGTCGGCGATGCCTCCGCTGCGCGCGGCTGCTTTGCCGTTTCCATTTCCGTTGCCATTGCCGGAACCGTTGCCGCTGATCGCAGCACCCACATTGGCGGGGGTCATCGCATCGCAGACCGCCATGGCGATGGAATAGGTTTCTTCTCCGGTGCCGCAGCCCGCGCTCCAGATGCGGACCGGGCTGGGACCGTCTGCGGACTTGCGAGCGCAGAGCTGAGGCAACACCTGCCGTGTGAGAGCATTCAGCGCTCCGGGATGACGGAAGAACCCGGTATTGGTGTTGAGCAAACCGTCGAGTAAGAATGGCAGGCTGGAAGGATCCTGCTCGCAGGAACGAAGTCGTTCCAGCAGCAAGGTCGACGATCCCAAATCCTGGGCCTCGACAAACTCCGCGACATGTGCGGCCAGAGCGCTATTGGGACAATCCAGAACCACTCCCGTTTGGCGTTCAACGAGCAGGCGCAGTTCCGAGAGCTCGTGCTCAAGGATGGTGCTGGTCGCGGCTAACTTGTGCATAGGGCCTTTCCCCACAGCGCAGCGTGAACCTGGTACGCCCGCCAATAAATCCCAATAAATCTAAGATCGGCATATCGCCAGGGGAGAATGAATAAATGCGCCCGTCACCTTGATGCTAGGCTGCCCAACCGCCAGTACGTGGCGGGGGACAGGTACATTTTCAGTCGCCCGCGGCGGCAGCGGCGACGCGGCATTTGCCCGAGTCCCGTTCCACCTGCTGAGCAACCACGTTCATTTCCTTTTCCAGCGACGAAAACCGTTGCAGCACCTCATGGATGCGCAGCGTCATGTTGCGAATGGTTTCAATCTGCGCCCGCGCCTGGGCCGACAGGCTGCCTGGCTCGATCAGCAACAAGTCGGAGTTGCCCAGAAGCGACGTCAGCGCATTGTTCAGGCCATGACGCATCTCCAGCATGTAGCGGCCGAGCATGGCGTGGCATTCCAAGGTGGAGCACATCTGTTCGGCGGCTCGCGCGCGGGCTTCGGCCGCGGCGCGGCGTACGGCTTCGCTCGCGGCCAGGATCAGGACATCCAGCCAATTCTCGTGAGAGCGCAACACAGAGGTACGCGGCCAACGCTCGCGCACCAGTTGTGCGGTGCGGGCGTCCTGGCAAACACAGAACAGAGGTTGCAGGGTCGAGTGCAGCGGTTCCAGTACTACGGAGAGCAGTTCCCGGCGCAAGGGACCCACAATGGCGACCTCAAAGCTATCGACGCTGCGTGGCCATAGATCTCCGCTAAGCATCGTAAACGTGGGGACGTTGCGCTCCGTCTGCCAGCGCGCGGTGACGCTCCGGGAAAATTCCACGTCGTCGGAGATAACCAGTACGGTCGGATGTTCCACTTGCACGCTTCCTTCGTCTGAAGTCCCGCATCGTTCGCGGAGCCTCTAGTGCTCAACTCTTATTCTCAATCCTGACAACCCTGGAATCTCCGCCCCAGCTGTTCTAGCGGTTTCCTTCTGGTGCGGCCTTGGGTGAAATGCTGCAACTATTTCTTTCTGCCCGGTTGCGAATCCTGCTCCGGGTTCCACTCCGGCGCATCCGCGGAGATTTGAAATTCAGGAGCATCCGCTTTCGCCACGGCGGACTTGGCTTCCGGCTGCGCGTGTGTTACGGGAGCCGGCTTCGGCGAGGTTGTGGGTTTCGCGCCTTTTGCGCTGGCCGCAGCGCCAGCAGCCCGCGGCGCGGTTGGCGTCTTGACGGGCGTGGCTTTTTCGGCAGCTGGTGCGGCAGCTTTCAGAGCGGCGGGTGGTATGGCTTTCCCGGCATCTGCGGCCGCCGAACCGCGGCCCAGTGCGGCGTCAACCGAGGCCCGCAGGTCCACCAGCATGCGCAGCGGCTGCCCGGAAGAATACTCAGCCTGGAACATGACCTTCCACGACTGGCAGATCATGCGCAGCCGCACGATCGGCTCTTGCGCCGAGAACTGGGCCCGTCGGCAGTCGATGGTCTCGACTCCTTTTTCTTCCAGTTCGGTAAGCCCGTCGAGAATGTCGTTGAGATCGGTGAGCATGAGGCGGAAGAAGACGCGCCGCATGAGGTATCCGAAACGAGTGAACGCCACCAGCGCAATAGGCAGGTAGAACAGATCGCCGGCCTGCGCCTTGGCTTTGCGTCCTTGCTCGAGCACACCGCCGTGCAGCAGTTCGTCGAGCGAACGGCAACGCCGCGCGGCCTCGAGAACGCGATCCAAAGCGTTCAACCACACCGGAGTCTTCAGTTCTACGGGGCCGAGTACGGACTCCAGGCCTTGCGCAACGTAAGATATATCGGCGCTGTTGTCGTCGAGTTCGGTAGGCGCGCCCTGGCTGAAATATTGCACCAGCAGGAAATCAATTTTGTCGCGCGAGGCGTCGGTGTGAGCCGTCTTCGCCAGGAAGTGCCGCAGCAGAACGACCAGGCCGTCAGCATCCACCAGCGTGCTGGTCTGCAGAAACTGGCGCAGCTGGTGAACTTGGATGCGATCATCCATATCGTTCAGCCACTGCTCGGCCTGTTCCACGGATTCGCGCCCCGGCGTTTCCACTTGAGCTTCGAGATCGGAACAGGCGGGCAGTTCGATCACGAACTCGCGCGCCAGTTCTGTATAGATGGGATGAAGGCGACGTGCACTGGACCATAGCGCCGGAAAGTCTGGAGTGGGTGCCGAAGGATGCGACGAAGTCGGTTCTGATGGAGTCATGGTTTCACGATCCAGTTAGGGACTGAGTTGAGAAAGCGGGCGGCCACGATGGTCGCACCCGGCTGGTACTGCACGGCAACCACGGATGCGTCCGTGTCGAGTGAGCCGTCGGAATTGCGCAGGCGCAACACGTCGGCGAATTCTAACGGCGCAGTGCAGCAGAACAGGACTTCGCGAGAGGTGCCGAACTCAATGACCGTTCTCTCCTGGATGCCGGGAATGCCCGTCTCGCCCCCGGTCCGGGTGAATTGAACCGGAATCCGTACGGGCGTAGCTTCTGGGAAAAACCGTGCCAGTTCGGCGACCGTGCTGGTTTGTGCCGCCCGCGCCTTCCCTGTGCCTGTTTGTCCCAAAGCGATTCTGACCCTTTCCCTACCCGTTCAGCCTGCCGATTCAGTCCGGACTGGTTCAGCCCCGACTTTGTAAGTGCGGTTGGGCTCCCCCTCTTCCCGGTTAGGAAGAGCTTTGGGGAGCCAGAACACGCGGTTATGCAGATAGAGAAGCACGAGCGCTACCACTGTCCGGAACGGAAGGATTAGCACTCAGGAGCTAGATTTTTCAGCGAGTTAGGGGCATTGCGGAGACTGCGCACCGGGCCTGGTCGAGACTGCGTCTCAGGCTGAGACAGTATCTCAACCGCGCGCTGGACATTCATTTGAGACTTCGGTCATAGAACAGATTCAGCCGATGCTCCTTGAGATAATCGAGCTTCTGCTGCAGTTGCAAATCAGGTCCATGGCCAAAATCCCCGATCTGTTCGGGATCCGGGTGTATCGAAAAGTTGGCGGTCTGGTCGCAGTAGTGGATATTCTCCGTGTGCACGTAACAGTTGGCCCAGTCCCGCTTGCCGTTGGAATACCACCGGATATCCTCCCACGGTTTGCGCACAGCGGCAGGCACGAGCAGCAGAACCCATAATGTCAGGACGAGATTCCGCTTGCCGTGCCACGACTGCGACAGCAGGTAGAAGTAGATGGCCAGGAAGGCCGGGATCAACAGCGTGACGTAGCGCGAGGCAAATGCCGCTTGCATGCCCAGGCAGAGGCGACCAACTGAAGCGCTCGCGGAGAACAGCAGACAATAGCTCAAGAGTACGACCCCGACCAGGTGTGTCTCAGAGCCAGCACCCTTCAGCAAGTGAATCAGATGCCAGGCGAGTACGGATACGACAACTAAGAGGATTGCCGCGCCCAGCGCGGTCATTGCCAGAGAGACATGAAGAGGCCTGGGAACCACAGACCCCACGAACATTAACCCCGTGAACCTGGCGTATTGCAGGAGATGACGTTGAGGAACCTGGAAACACCGCACGCCGGGAACAAAAGTGTAATGGATAAAGAAAGACGCGAGGGAAGCTGCAGCCACTATGAGCCCTGCTGCAGCTTGGACGAACGGTGCGGACGTCAGGTGGCGCCAGCTCCAATAGCACTCGAGCAGGAAAACTCCCATGGTGACCGCGCCCATGAAAAGGCCATATCCGGTATAGATGAGCAGGAAATTCAGCGCCAGGACCAATAAATATCTCAGCAGCCGGTTGCGGCCGAGAAGAGCGAGGCAATACAGCATCATCATCACGAGCGGCAGGCCGCTGCAGGCGGGATTCGACGCGCCGACCAGCATCTCATATTGTGCTAGGGACAGGAAGATCACCGGAATCGCCAGATCCGAATACGAAAGCGCACCATAGAGCTTGCACTTGAGCCTCAGCGCGAGCAGCATGGCGACAAAGATGCTCCCTCCGATGAGGAACGAATCCACACGTGCATTCCAGTGGGTGAGGGGATAGAGAAACTTATCGGCAAAAAGTCCGATGCCTTCGCGGTGCGGCCCATGCTGCAAGAAGAAGAGTTCGGCAAAGCTCGGCTGATGACGAAAAAATGGGGTCAGGTAGCTCCACTGATCGAAGAAGAAAACATTGATCGAGTACTTCGAGATAATCAGGAAGAAACGCGTTCCGAGGGCCACGCTGGCAGCGGCGATTGCTAGCACCGGTCCGGAGCACAGGCGGGTGTCGGGGACACCTCCACTGCGCTGCGGGACGATCGGAGTCTCCATAGGTGTCATGGTTGAGGACATGTTGCCTGTCCGGGGATGGTCTGTCAAAAGCATTTTCGTCCGCCGAAAACCACGGGCGAAGAAGGCTTCCGCCCCGGCTAATCTGTTATCCTTATATTCCTAGAAACAATCTACTCAACGTGTCAGCCGAGCGCATTGGCCGGTTTGTGGCGCTCATTCTTAGGTCGCTGTCAGGCACGCTCTGAGAAACCCTGTTCGCAGCGACCACCTTCGTCATCAAAAGGTCGACGTGAATTCCGCGAGACTCGGGTCTCGCGAAGAAAGCTTTGGGAGACATACCTTTTATGAAAACAACTCTGAAGTTAGGCTGGTGGAGCCTTGTGCTTGGGATCGTGCTTGCCACCATCGTTTTACCCGCAAGATCAGCCGCTCAAGATCAGGATCAGGATCAGGATGATCCGCCCGGTCGCGTGGCCCGCCTCGGTTACCTGCAAGGTTCGGTTTCATTTCAGCCCGCCGGCGAAAGCGACTGGGTGGGAGCCGTTCCTAACCGTCCTATGACTACGGGCGACCAGCTATGGACCGATGAGGACTCGCGCGCCGAAGTGCAGCTGGGATCGGCCGTGATCCGCCTGGCGCCGAATACTGGCTTCTCCTTCCTTAACCTCGACGACGATACGGTTCAAATCCAGCTTACGTCTGGCGCGATCAACATCACGGTGCGCCGGCTGGGCGAGGACGATGACTTTGAGGTCGATACGCCGAACCAGGCGTTCACGATCACCCAGCCCGGTCACTATCGCGTGCAGGCGAGTGCCGATGGCAGCAACACGGTGATCAGCGTCCGCGCGGGCGAGGGCGAGGCCATTGGCGCGGGCCAGAGCTACGATTTGCGCGGCGGACAAACCGGCACGTTCAGCGGAACGGACACGCTCTATGCCGACGTCGAGCCGCTTTACGGCCCCGACGAATTCGATACCTGGTCCGAAGGTCGCGACCACCGTTACGACTTCTCGCGTTCGGCGCAGTATCTCTCGCACAATGTGGTCGGCTATGAGGATCTGGACGACTATGGCGACTGGCGCGATGATTCGAACTACGGGCACGTCTGGTTCCCCAATCGAATCGACGCCGGTTGGGCGCCCTATCACGAAGGCCACTGGGATTGGATTGCTCCCTGGGGCTGGACTTGGGTGGACGACTCTTCGTGGGGCTACGCGCCGTTTCACTACGGGCGCTGGGTGAGTGTAGGCGGACGCTGGGGCTGGGTTGCAGGGCCGGTAACGGTACAGGCGGTCTACGCACCCGCGCTGGTTGTGTTCATAGGCGGAGGGCCGGGCGGCTTTGGCGGCAATGTGGGATGGTTTGCACTGGGTCCACGGGAAGTTTATGTGCCGTCGTACCACGTGAGCGAAGCGTATGTGACCCGGGTCAACATCAGCAGTACCACGGTGAACGTCACTCAGGTGACCAACGTTTACCGCACGACCATCATCAACAACACCACGAATATCACCAACATCACCTACGCCAACCGGAGCGTTCAGGGCGCCGTGATGGTGGTTCCGCAGCACGCATTCGTGAGCGCGCAACCTGTGGCGAAAGTGGCGGTCACGGTGAGCGCACAGCAGATCGCGGCTGCGTCACTGAGCGGACGCGTGGCCGTTGCTCCCACGCGCGAAAGCGTGCTGGGCGCGAAGGCCGCGAGTGCGGGTCATGTGGCCGCTCCTCCGGCAGCGATCGCGAGCCGGCAGGTAGTGGCCAAGAAGACGCCGCCTCCGCCGCCAGTACCGTTTGCGAAACAGCAACAGGCTCTGGCAGCGCATCCCGGGCAACCGTTAGCGAGAAGCGAAGTGCAGACGCTGCGGCCGGCGAACGCGGCGGCGGCGCGACCGATGGTGAAGCAAGCACCTCCGAGCAAAGCGGCGACGCCGAATATGGGTCATCCAGCCAACCAGCCGGGAAACGCTGCGCGGCCCGGACAACCTGCCCCGGCGGCGAATCAACCGATGAATCGGCCAGGGAATCCACCGGCTGCGAACGAGCATCCCGCTGCGGCCGCGCCGGCGGAACCGAATCGTGCGCCCGCCGCACAGCCGAAGGAACCAGCGCCTGCGCAACCGAATCGTCCGGCAATGAATCCGCCGAACAATCGGCCGGAAGCGAACCGTCCGCCGGCAACGGAGCCGAATCGACCTCAGCCCAACCAGCCTGAGGTGAATCGGCCGGCAGCGGCCCAGCCGAATAATCGGCCCGAACCGGCGCGGCCCGAACCTACTCGTCCCGAGCCCGCGCGTCCGGAACCGGTCCGTCCTGAACCTACTCGTCCGGAAGCTGATCGGCCCCAGCCAAAGCCGAGCGAACCGGCTGCAAGGCCGCAGACGCCTCCGGCAAACGAGCGTCCGCAGCAGCGTACACCTCCTCCGGCAGCGGCGAAGCCAGTGCCTCCGCCGCAAAAACCGCAACCCAAGCCGCAAACGCCTGAGCAGAAAAAACAGGGCGAGGAACGGCAGAAGAAGGAACAGCAGAAGCCTTCCGGTGCATAGAGGCTGAGTTGCGGCTGGAAGATAGACAGGCACCTTGAGTTTCTCAGGGTGCCTTTTTTATATCCACTATTTCGCCTTTCCTCATTTAACTTTGCGAATCCATTTCTCTGTAATCAAAGCGAACAAGGGAACTCCCAGCAGCAGATTAAGCAATCCTGCCACACCGACCTGCCGGGGAGAAAACTGGCTCGAGTAACAAAATATGAAGATAAGTATTGGAGTATTCAAGCAGAATATGACCGCGACGCATAACGCTTTCTGCTTGGGTGTCAATGGTTCTCTCATGCGAACGTTCCTGACTCAGAGGGACTGGACGAACAGCCGGTTTTCGGTCCTCTCAATCTAGTCCGCTTGTTACTAATCCCCTTGACCCTGGAGGCGATCACTCGCTCTTACTGCAGCGTATGGCTCGACGGTCCGGGGCCCGGAGCTCCGCTGATGTTGTAGCGTTTGAGTTTGCGGTAGAGCGTGGCGCGGCTGATGCCGAGCATGCGTCCGGCGAGGGCTTTATCGCCTTTCACTTGTTCGAAGACGCGCTGGATGGTGGCGCGTTCGATGTCTTCCAGATCGGTGGTGGAGAGTGGAGCTGCGACAACGTTCTGGCCGGAACTCGCTGCGGCCGAGGCGGCGAGATCGGAGACCAACTCAGGCGCGGAGGGTGAGGCCGACCGGGATGAGGAAGAATCCAAGGCAGCGATGGAAGGCGGCAGATCGCCGAGGTCGATGACGTTTCCGTTGCCCAGAGCGACGGCCCGCTCCACGCAGTTTTCCAGCTCGCGCACGTTGCCCGGCCAATCGTAGTTCATGAGGGCTTTCATGGCGGGGTTGGAGACGTGGAGGTCGGTTCCGGGGGAGTAACGCTCGCAAAACCAGTTCACCAGCATGGGGATATCGCTGCGGCGCTCGCGCAACGCGGGAACGTGGACGGTGACGACGTTGAGGCGGAAGTAAAGATCCTTGCGGAAAGTTCCGTTCTTGTAAGCGGCTTCGAGATCGCGGTTGGTGGCGGCGATGATGCGCACGTCCACTTTAACGCGCTGGTTGCTGCCCACGGGACGCACTTCTTTTTCCTGCAGCACGCGCAACAGCTTGGCCTGCAGCTCGAGCGGCAGTTCGCCGATTTCATCCAGGAAAACCGAGCCGGTATCGGCGGATTGAAAGAGTCCCTGCTTGGATTTCAGAGCGCCGGTGAAGGCTCCTTTTTCATAGCCGAAGAGCTCGCTCTCGATCAGCGTAGGCACGAGCGAACCGCAATCGACGGCGACGAAGGGACGGTTGGCGAAAACGCCGCGAAAATGAATGGCGCGGGCGATGAGCTCTTTGCCGGTGCCGCTTTCGCCGGAAATAAGGACCGAGGTGCGCGTGTCTTTGAGACGCGAGGCGACGCGGAGCACTTCTTGAATCTTAGCGGAGGAACCGATGATGCCATGGACAGCGGTTTCGGAATCGGTGCGCTGGCGGAGGAATTCGTTTTCCTCAACCAGGCGGACTTTCTCGGCCATGCGGCGCAAGAACAGGCGAAGTTCTTCGAGCGGAGAAAACGGCTTGGTGATGTAATCGTAAGCGCCCAGCTTCATGGACTGCACGGCGGTTTCGATGGAGCCGTGTCCGGTCATGAGCGCGACTTCGGTGCGAGGTACAAGCTTCTTCACTTTTTCCAGGAATTCCAGGCCCGACATGTGAGGCATAACCATGTCGCTGAGAATCATGTGGACGGGCTGCTCTTCGAGAAGAGTAAGAGCAGATTCGCCGCTATCGGCTTCGAGGCAGATGAAACCCAAAGCCTCGCCCACGGTCATACAGAGCTTGCGGATGCTCTGCTCGTCGTCGACGATCAGCAGACGGACGCGAAGGTCTTCTTTCGCGAGAGGCGGTTTGCCGAGCGCTGGACTCACCGGGCTTTCCCCATGGTTTTCTCGACAGCCGAAATGAGATCCTGCACGCGGAACGGCTTCTCCAGATAAAGAGCGCCGATCTGGCGCAAGGTAGTGACGGTTTCTTCGTTAGCATAGTCGCCGGTAATGATGACGACTTTGTTCACGAGATCCGGGCGATTGACGGAAATCCAGTTATGCACCTGGGCGCCGTCGACGCCGCCGGGTGTGCGCATGTCGGAGACTACGCCCAGGAATTGACCTTTTTCGAGCAGGCGCAAGGCTTCGGCGCCGGACTCGATGCAGACGACTTCGTAGCCGCTGCGCTCGAGGGTGGCGCTGACCAGAGCCATGATGGAAGGCTCGTCTTCGATGAGCAAAACTGGCAAGAGGGCTCGCTGAATGGCTGGGGTTGTCATGGTTGATTTACTCCTGCGGCCACACTCAGGGAGGCGGTGTGGGACGCTGCGGGAAAGCGGACGATGAAGGTGGCTCCCTGCCCGTCGATGTTGTTGTGGCAGAGAATCTCGCCTCCGTGCTCCTTCACAATGCCATAGCAGATGCTGAGGCCAAGGCCGGTTCCCTTGCCGACCTCCTTGGTAGTGAAGAAAGGATCGAAAATGCGATCGGGGTTGGAAATGCCGTAGCCGTTGTCGCGGAAGGACACTTCGACGGCTTCGCCGGCCTTGGTGGTCATGATTTCGATGCGTGCGGCGCGGCCCACTTCATGGACGGCGTCGTAGGCGTTGTTCAGAATGTTGAGGAAAACCTGTTGTAGTTGGTGAGCGTCGCCGATGACCTCGGGCAGTCCTTCGTCGAGGTGTTCGACGATATCGACTCCGTGACTGTTGAAGTCGTAGGAACGCAACTGGATGGTGCGGCGCAGGATGACGTTGAGCTGGACGGCATTGCGCTGCGGCGGCATCTGGCGGG
>Ga0302320_10008655_pt1 | contig 22063 bp, 20 predicted proteins | sample Bog_T0_3_FD_202130 | JGI IMG/M metagenome (GOLD analysis project Ga0302320, IMG submission 202130) | Peat permafrost microbial communities from Stordalen Mire near Abisko, Sweden - Bog_T0_3 | ecosystem: Environmental > Terrestrial > Soil > Wetlands > Peat | place: Sweden: Abisko, Stordalen Mire...
TGCATGTTCGGTGACCAGAATGGTTTTGTCCGGGTGCTTGATCACACTCAATCTCTGCCCGGCGATGCCCAGAATGGCGCCGTTCCCGCTGGCATTCGTCGTTTCTTTGTTGATTCCATTAAACACGTAGCTGGAATAATACTGGCGCGCTGACTCGTGCCGTCCCGTGGGTGAAAACACGGCGACGCCACCGGAAATCCAGTAGCGGAAGGTATCCGCAGGGCAGGCAAACAGTTTATCCTGAGGCGAGGGCGGCCCCTCCAAACCAACGTAGCTCTGCACCAGCGTCCGGTAGTAATTAACCATGCGATTCGTGGTCGGGGCGGAAGGCGAAATGTCGTTCGCATCCTCGGAATACAGGCGCACGCCGAGATTGATCTGGCGCAAATTATTGGTGCAGACTGTTCGCTGTGCTTTGGCCCTGGCGCTGAGCAACGCGGGTAATAGCAATGCGGCGAGGACGGCGATTATGGCAATCACGACCAACAACTCCAGGAGGGTGAAGCCCCTCGCCGTCCTGGACTTGTAAACCATGCTATTCATGCCAATTGTGCAATTCTTGCTATGGCGCCACATTATAAACATCCTGCTGCGTGCTCTCGGAAACGCTCTCAACCTTCCCGTATTGGGACATACTCACGCCGATTGTTTTCGTGGTGGTTGTGGCCTGCTTGCCTTCCGTGCGGGTCGTTGCAGAGGCAGGCAGGCTATAAATCACATAAATCACCTCCGTGCCGTCAGGCCTCGTCCGGATGCTCAACTGGCTGAATTTCAACTCCGATGAACCCACCTCTGGATACTTCGCCGTGATGGATGCCAGCGCCGTGGTCTTGATGGCCGCTTCTGCTGCTCCAATCACGCCGCTGGGTTTGTGGCAGCCTGTCACAACTGCCAGCCAGCCAGCTCCGATAAGGGCAACGCCAACGGTCAGCAGCGTCGAATGAATCAATAATCGTTTGGTGGAAATGCTCATAAGCTCAACGCTGCCATAAACGTGTTTTGACCAGAAAAAGCCACTCGATAATGAAGCCCCAAAACAGTGCGGTCACGGCAAACATGGCCAGCCAAAGAATCCCGTGAGGTGCTTGGTGAAACGCCAATCCGTGAACAAAAAAAGGCCACAAAACCAGAGCTCCAAAATATATAAACGCCACCAGGCTCAATGAAACCGTCGGGTCGTCCGGCAACTCGCCGCAGTCACTCGCAAGAAAGACATACAGCCCAAGCAGGACTGGCATCGCGCAAAGACTGCAAAGAATGAATCGACGTGAGCTCATTGGTTAGCCCGGATATTTCATAGTGAAACCGGCAAGACCATGGCAAACCATTGTAGCGCAGGCTTCCCAGCCTGCCGTATCGCAGGTTTCCAAACCTGCGTGCCGTGGCTTTTCAACCACGCCTTCGCAGGTGTTTGCGCCCCTCTTTTCATAGGGTTTTTCGCGACTCTTTCCAAAATGGCTATGAAATATCCGGGCTAACCCTAATGCCTTTCGGAAATTCCGAGCTTGAATCCCAAAGGGATTCCATCGTTCAGCCCAGGGTCGCGACGGAGGAGCTACCCTGGGTAAACGCCGCAACAATGACCTACCCCAACGGGGTTGCATCTTCCCATCGATTTCCGGCCAATTTGAATTTCCGAAAGGCATTAGGGCTAACCCCATTGTTTTTATTTCACTATGAAACAATCGATGTTTTTGTCAATGCTCTTGTTAACTGTAAGTTGCGATCATGCCTTCATGGACGTTGGTTCGGGGTGGATAATGGGTCGGCAGTGGTCGGATTGTACACCTGTGAGGTCGTTGTTGTGGCCGCATCAAGGAAGCGGATGACCATGGCAGTGAGGGGCGGCCGGTCAAAACCCCCAGCGCCGCAAAAAAACGCCGCTCATCGGTTTTAATGACAAGACGAACGCGCCGAAATCAGCCACACTCAACCCATCACCAAAACATTCTTGATATATTTGCACCCTATATGAATTTGATTAAGCAACTTGCCGCCGCGTGGCTGGGCCTGGCCACGCTGACGACGCTCGCCGCCGCCACCCCGACGCTGTTAAACGACCCGGTGGATATCAGCGGCGATTTCCGGGCGCTCGAGAGCTTCTATTACCTGGCGGACCGGGTGACCGCGTTCGATCCCGCTACCCACGCCGGCAAGATCACCTACCGCCGCGCGCAATATCATGTGCGGCATGCCTTCGACAACGATCTCGCCCTGATCACCCCCGTGCCGCCGAACGAATTTCCGGAAAACCAGTATGCCGCCAATCCGGAACTGCCCTTTTCGGTGGAATTCATCTCACCCCGCGCGTTGCGCCTCCGCATGACCAGCGGCCCGCAGACCCATCCCCCCCAGCCGGAACTCATGCTCGCCGGTGCGGTGCCGCAGGATGATTCATGGAAATATGAGAAGCTCACCGGCGGCCACCGCTACACCAGCGCCGGCGGTTCCGTCACGATCCTGGAAAGTCGGTTCCATATCGAGCTGCGGGATGCCACCGGCAAATTGCTCACCGCCACCGACCACCAGGAGGACAACAAATCCACCTTCAGCCCGGTGCTGCCCTTTGCCTTCGTGCGGCGGGCGGCCGATTATTCGCGCAGCTACAACGCCGCGTTCACGCTGGCGCCCGGCGAAAAAATCTTCGGCTGCGGCGAATCCTTCACCGGGTTGGACAAGCGCGGCCAGAAACTCACGCTCTGGACGGATGACGCCAACGGCATTGAAAATCAAGGAGCCTACAAACCGGTGCCCTTTTTCATGAGCAGCCGCGGCTACGGCATGTTTCTCCATACCACGACGCCCATCACGCTGGATTTCGGCCACGATTTCGGCGGAGTGAACTCGATGATGGTGGGCGATGACGAGCTCGACCTGTTCATCTTTCTGGGCACGCCCAAGGAAATCCTGGATGAATACACCCGGCTCACCGGCAAATCACCGATGCCGCCGCTGTGGTCCTTTGGCCTGTGGATGAGCCGCTGCACGTACAACGCCGAAACCCAGGTGCGCGAAATCGCCGGCAAGCTGCGCCAGAACAAAATCCCCTGCGACGTGCTGCATCTGGACACCGGCTGGTTCGAGACCGACTGGCAGTGCGATTACGAATTCTCCACCACGCGCTTTGCGGACCCCAGGAAAATGCTGGCGGATTTGAAGACGGACGGCTTCCGCGTTTCCTGCTGGCAACTCCCTTATTTCGTGCCCAAGAACAAGTTGTTCTCCGAACTCGTGGATAACCACCTCGTGGTGCGCGATGCCAAGGGCAATCTGCCGTACGAGGACGCCGTGCTGGATTTCTCCAACCCCAAAACCGTGGAATGGTATCAGGCCAAGCTCGCCGGCCTGCTGAACCTGGGCGTCAGCGCCATCAAGGTGGATTTCGGCGAAGCCGCCCCGGATAAAGGCCTCTATGCCAGCGGACGCACGGGATTTTACGAGCATAACCTGTATCCGCTGCGCTACAACCAAGCCGTGGCCGACATCACCAAGCAGGTCACGGGCGACAACATTATATGGGCGCGCAGCGCGTGGGCGGGCAGCCAGCGGTATCCGCTGCATTGGGGCGGCGACGCCGAAAGCACCGATGCCGGCATGGCCGCCGAATTGCGCGGCGGCCTCTCCTTTGGCTTGAGCGGCTTCTCGTTCTGGAGCCATGACGTCGGCGGCTTCACCGCCACCTCGGTGGATAATATGAACCAGGATTTGTTCGCCCGCTGGCTGGCCTTTGGCATGTTGAGCTCCCACAGCCGCTGCCACGGCATCGCGCCCAAGGAACCCTGGCTCTATGGCCAGGAGTTCATGGACAAATTCCGCACGATTGACGAGCTGAAATACCGGCTCATGCCCTACGTTTATGCGCAGGCGAAGGAATCCTCCGCCCACGGCCTGCCGATGGTGCGCGCGCTGTTCGTGGAATTCCCCGGGGATCCCGGCGCGTGGAATGTGGATGACGAGTACCTCTACGGCTCCAGCCTTTTGGTGGCACCGCTGCTGCACGAAAAGGAAACCAGCCGCGCCGTTTATCTCCCGCCCGGAACCTGGATTGATTATCAAAGTGGCCAGGTCTATGCCGGCGGCTGGCAAAGCATTGCGGCCGGGAACATCCCCGCCATCCTGCTGGTGCGCGACGGCACCGTGCTGCCGCACATTGCGCTGGCGCAAAGCACCGCGCAGATGGACTGGTCGAAAATCGAGCTCGTCGTTTATGGCAAGGACGCCGCGACCGCCCAGGGTTCCCTCTTTCTGCCGGGCGACAGCGAGTTGCATCCCCTGACGCTGACGAAAAAGGATGGCGCGTACCAGCTCACCGGGGATCCGCTCGCGGGAAAAGTCGCGTGGACCATCACTGCCGCCCCAATTCATTGAACCCGAATTCCGCAGTTGCCCGGGGAGCGCACGCGCCCCGCGAACGCACGAACAAGGTCGGGTGATTTTCCGGCGTCCGCGCGCAATGTGGCCGATGGCCATTGTGGCTCCCAACTGCGGAGTCCAGGTTGAACTGTCGCCGGGGGTAAAATGGGGTGGGAACGGGCCGGAGTGTCGGGGGGCACTCCGGCCTTCTTTTGTCTCCTCTCCCAATCGACATCCAGCCCCAGCGGGGCGGCATGCCTCCGTTGCCAGTCAAACACCGCAAAACCCCTTTGTTTTTCGTTAAAGCTCCCCGGCTTGGGTTTCTCGCTGTCGCGTAACATATTGCGAATCATAGCCTTGTATTCCAATTCGTGGTTCTTCGCTATTTCCAGTGGAATCGGGCTACGGCCATTCGCTGCCGGGGTTGGTCTCGGGGAGCGCACGCGCCCTCGCGTGCGGCGGTTGACGCCTCGTCAACCGCGCCCACGCGCGCCACCGCGCGTGGCCCCCGCCTGGCCGGGAACCCGCGATTTTGGGATTAGCCCGGCCAATCGTCGTCGCGCAGGTTTCCCAACCTGCGTGCCGTGGTCTTCCAGAAACGGATGCGAACGTGGCTGCGCCCCGCAAGCCACTGGCTTCCTCCTCTTCGGCCACAATATGCCACTGAATACAGCGAGGAACCGCTTGCATTCGCATAACCTATTGTTCATCTGCGCCTTGCTCCCTGAAACCTGAAACCATCAACCTTGAACCTTTCCGGATGTAAGCCGCTAACGCATTTTTGAAAATAAATGGCGGAAAAGTGACGGATCCGTTAGCCGCTTACAACCCGCTTTCCCGGATTCCTGCGATACTCATCCCGGATTGCTATGGGCTGCCCCCATCACATCAAAGTCCGAGCCGGACCCCATGTTCCGCCCGCGCAACGTCGGCCAGGCATCTCGCCACCCGCGAGCGTCCCCTCGCGCTTAAAAATCATCCTCATCCTCACCCTCATCCTCACCCTCATCCTCACCCTCATCCTCACCCTCATCCTCACCCTTTGCCGCCACTTGATTTTTTCACCGCCGTTTCACCCCGGAGCGATGTCATCAGCGCCGTCTACCCATTCCCGCGCCAGACTCCTGGGGTGGACAGGGTCGCGCTGCGACTCTGTTTGCCTGCGGAGCAGGCACTTTGTAGCGTGGCATCGCCCGGGGCTCGCGCATGCCTTCCCGCCTGGCGCAACCCTTCCGCCCCCCGGCCTGTGCCCGGAGCAAAACCCCAAAAAAACCCGAAATAACACTTTTTACGCTATGAAACCGCACCCCACAATCACCCAACGCATCGTCGCCGACCCACGGGGTGGTAGGGCGCGTCACTCCGTGCGCGCCGCTATTGGCATCCCACCACCGGAGCATTCCGCGGCCGTCGCCATCCAAACACTTGAAACTTGAAACTTAAGAAACCCATTATGCAAGTGACTGTTTGTAAGTCTGTTACGCTCGCAGCCAAAGCGCCCAAGATGCCCGGCCACGTCGCCACTGGCTTCCCTCTCCCCTCAACGGGGAGAGGGATTGAGGGTGAGGGGTGGTCATATCCGGAGCCGCCTCCCGTTTCTTCCTGTATCAGCACCATCCCGCGTCCCGGCTTGAAACTGCACACTGCACACTGCCCTGACCGCCATCATCCATCGTTTGGCCAATCCGGGCGCGCAGGAATTTCTGGACCTGCGGGTCGGGATTGTTCCGGATCTCGTCGGGGGTGCCGATGGCGATCATGCGGCCTTCGGCGAGCAGCGCGATACGATGGGCAATGCCGAACGCCAGGTCGCGCTCATGGGAGACGATCAGGGTGGTGAGCTGGATCCGGTGGTTATATCTGACAATGGCCTTGGCGACGTTCATCGAGGAAACCGGGTCGAGTTCGCTCGTGGGTTTGTCATAGAGGATCATTTGCGGTTCGGCGGCCAGCGCCCGGGCGATGGCCACGCGCTTGCGCATGCCCTCGGAAAGTTCATCCGGCATCTTATCCTCGGCCCCGCGCAGGCCGATCTGTTCCAGGGCCAGCGCCACGATGGCGGCGATTTCGCAGGGCGTTTTCAAGTGGTGGGCGGACAAATAGAGGCCGATGTTTTCGCCCACCGTCATGGAGTTCAACAGGGCGCAGGATTGGAAGACCATGGCGACCCGGTAGCGGGAGCCGCCCGACGCGGCGACCGGCTGGCCTTCGATGAGGATTTTTCCGTGATCGGGCTGCTCCAGGCCGATGAGTTGCTTGAGCAGGACGGATTTGCCGCCGCCGCTCGGCCCCATGATGACGAAAATCTCCCCGGGGTTGACCTCAAAATCAATGCCTTTGAGGACTTCGTTGCCCTGATAACTTTTGTGCAATCCGCAAACGGTCAATCTGACCCCGCGCCGGGTTGGATCAGTTTTGCTGGCGTCATTGCCGTTAACGGGCAGGATGCCTCGGCCGCCGACTGCGGCTATCGATCCTGAATCGCTCATGCGGTTGATCCCTAAGTATGAAGCGGGAACGGAAGTCTGGCCATGGGGTGTTTCCCCCACGAACGCGCCGGGATGATGCCGGTCAACCACAGAAAAACACAGATGGACACAGATATTAAGCAGAAGGAAATCGGCGAAGGGCGCGAAGGGGCGCGAATTTTTCCAGGAGCTGTGATTGGTTGCGCGGACAACAAGCCGTGCGCCGGTTATCGGCCTCAGCGACGCGGTTCAGCTGATTTTCCGGGGGTGGAAAGCAGAGGCGGCGGCGAGTTCTTGCCACAAACGTTCCTCGTCCTTGCCAACGCGAGCGGGAACCGAGATGGCGACCGTCGCGTAGAGATCGCCCCGTTTGCCGGCCCCGGCGGGCAAACCTTTGCCGCGAACGCGGAGCATTTGGCCGGACTGCGTGCCGGCCGCGACTTTCAAGGCGAGGGTTCCCTCCAGGGTGGGAACGGATACGGTTGCGCCCAGCACCGCCTCCCACGGGGCCAGTTCGAGATGGCCGACCAAATCCGTGCCGCGCACCTGCCAATCCGGGTGCTGGGCATAACGGACACGCAGATAAATATCTCCGGGACCACCGCCGCCGAGGCCTTCGCCGCCTTTGCCCGGCACGCGGATGGTCTGTCCGCTGCGGACGCCAACCGGGATGCGCACATGGTAGGTTTCCGACTCCTCCGCCCCGGTGCGGGCGTTGGCTCGCCGCACGGAAATATCGCGCATGGCTCCTTTGAGCACTTCATCCAGCGTGATGAGGATGTCGCCGCGAATATCCCGGCCGCGGGAGCTTTGCTCCGCCTCGCCGGGGTCCATGTAATGATTAAAGGTCGCACCGCTGGGAGCCGGCCCGGCGCGTCCGCCAAAGAACTGCTCAAAAAAATCGCTGAATCCGGTGCCTTCGAATTGAAACTCATTCTCCGGCTGGCCGGACGGGCTGCGGGAACGGCCGGGGGCCGGTCGCGATGCCGCGCCGTTTTTCCAGTCCGCGCCGAGCTGGTCGAATTTTTTGCGGCTGTCGGGATTGCCCAGGACTTCGTTGGCCTCGTTGATTTCCTTGAATTTTTCCTCCGCCGACTTTTTATCCTTCGCCACGTCGGGATGGTATTTGCGCGCGAGGGTGCGGAATGCCTTCTTGATTTCGTCGTCCGTGGCCTGGGGTGTCACGCCCAGCACGCGGTAGTAGTCTTTGAATTCAACGGCCATGGTGGCCTTGCTGGGTGGGGGCCGGTTCGTTCACCACGACTTTGGCCGGGCGGATGATTTTCTGGCCCCGCTGATAACCGCGCTGGAGCACGGTGAGAATCGCGTGGTCGGGCTGGGCGGGATCCCGGGCCTGGGAAAGGGCCTCATGGCGGTGCGGGTCAAAGGGCTGCCCGACCAGCGCCTCGCTTTCCACCCCGTGCTGACGGAGCAATTGTTGCAGTTGGGTCAGCGTCATCTCGACGCCTTGATGGAACGGCGAGGAATCGCGCGACGCGCTGGCAGCCAGGGCGCGTTCGAGGTTGTCAATGACCGGCAACAATTCAACGATGAACGATTCCTTTTGCGCGGCCGCCCGGGCCTCGCTTTCCTGCCGGCTGCGCCGCTTGAAATTTTCAAAGTCGGCGAGCAGGCGCAGATGGAGATCTTTTTGTTCGGCAAGATCTTTGAGGAGCGCGTCCGCCTCGGCGGCAGCGGTCCCGACGATGAGCTCAGGTTCCAGGGTGGGTGGGGCAGGGGATGGGGATTGAGATTTCATAGGGGTTGGGAAAGGGACGCAAATGCTTCACAAACAGCGGCACTTGCGTTCCATGGCTTAGCTTGATTTTAGCCCGATTCACGATAAATATCCCGGGGCGCGCTGGGTCAGGCCGTGTGCGCTTCTTCCACGACCTCGGCATCGACCACCGGGGCTTGGGTTTTGTGCCCGGCGGCATGGGCATCCGCCTCGGCATCGGGGGCGTTTCCGGGATGGCTGCCACCGGTTCCCGGTTCCGGACGGGCTTTGGCTCCGGCCGTTTTATACAGTTCCGTGGAGACGGCCTGCCAGGTCTGATTGAGTTTTTCGCTGGTGGTTTTGATGGCGGTGGAGTCAGTGCCTTTGAGCGCCGTCTTGACCTCGTCCAGAGCGGATTGGAGCTGGCCTTTGCTGGCGGCGGAAATGGTGGTCTGGTTGTCTTGCAAGATTTTTTCGGTGCGATACACCGCCGAGTCGGCTTCGTTGCGCGCTTCCAGCTCTTCTTTGTGCTGCTTGTCTTCCTCGGCATGAAGTTCGCCATCCTGGCGCATTTTTTCGATCTCGCTTTTGGTCAGGCCGCTGCTGGCGGTGATGGTGATTTTTTGTTCCTTGCCCGTGCCGAGGTTTTTGGCGCTGACATGGAGGATGCCGTTGGCATCAATGTCGAAGCTGACTTCAATTTGCGGCACGCCCCGGGCGGCGGGAGGAATGTCATCAAGCGAGAACCGGCCGATGGTCTTGCTGTCCTTGGCGAACTGGCGCTCGCCCTGCAGGACATGAATTTCCACGCCGGGCTGGTTGTCTGCGGCAGTGGAAAAGGTCTGCGCCTTGCGGGTGGGGATGGTCGTATTGCGCTCAATGACCTTGGTGAAGACGCCGCCGAGCGTTTCGATGCCGAGGGACAAGGGCGTCACATCCAGCAGCACGACATCCTTGACCTCGCCTTTGAGCACGCCCGCCTGGATGGCGGCACCAATCGCGACGACTTCATCCGGATTGACGCCTTGATGCGGCGGCTTGTTGACCAGCGTCCGCGCAGTCTGGACGACGCGGGGCATGCGCGTCATGCCGCCAACCAACACCAGTTCGTCAATCTTGGCGGCTTCGATGTCGGCGTCCTTCAAGCAGGCTTTCACCGGTCCGATGGTGCGCTCAAAAAGTTTTTCGGTGATCTGTTCCATTTTGGCGCGGGTGAGCGTTTTCTGGATGTGCTTGGGCCCGCTGGCATCCGCAGTGATGAAGGGCAGATTGACATCATACGTCGTGGCGTTGGAGAGCGCGATCTTGGCCTTCTCGGCCTCCTCCTTGATGCGCTGGAGCGCGTCGGGCTGCTTGCGGAGATCCATGCCGGATTCTTTTTTGAATTCGTCGAGGAGCCAATCCATCAGCAAATTGTCCCAGTCATCGCCGCCGAGATGGGTGTCGCCATTGGTGGCTTTGACTTGAAACACGCCGTCGCCGATTTCGAGGACCGAAATATCAAACGTCCCGCCGCCCAAATCATAGACGGCGATCTTCTCGTCCTTCTTGCGGTCGAGCCCGTAGGCGAGCGAGGCGGCGGTGGGCTCATTGATGATGCGGAGGACTTCCAAGCCCGCAATGCGGCCGGCATCCTTGGTGGCCTGGCGCTGGGAATCGTTAAAATAGGCGGGGACGGTGATAACGGCCTGGGTGATTTTCTCACCCAGCCGCGTTTCGGCATCGGCTTTGAGTTTGGAGAGGATCATCGCCGAAATTTCCGGCGGAGAGAATTGTTTCGGCTTGCCCCCCACTTCGACTTCCACCGCGACGTCGCCGTTAGCGGTTTTGACGACTTTGTAAGGGACGCGTTTGATCTCCTCCTGGACTTCGTCGAATTTGCGCCCCATGAAGCGCTTGATGGAATAGACGGTGTTGCGCGAGTTGGTGACGGCCTGTCGCTTGGCGGCATCGCCGACGAGGCGGTCGCCGGTTTTGGTGAAGGCCACCACCGAGGGGGTGGTGCGCTTGCCTTCGGAGTTTTCGAGCACGGAAGGCTCGCCGCCTTCGATGACCGCCATGCAGGAGTTGGTGGTGCCCAGATCAATGCCGAGTATTTTTGACATATAATTGTTGAACGAGTTGGTTGATTTCAGCGGATTCGGAAAGTGGTTTCATGGCGCAAGCACCCCGGCGAGTTCGAAATCAGGTGCGGCGGGCGTCCAGGTTTCGTCGGGCGCATAGACTTTGATGGCCCGGGCGATTTTTGCGGTCCGGGGCCCCAGGTTTTTTTGAAAAACCCGGCCTTGCTGGTTGACGATGAAGGTCATCACCCCGGAATTGCCCCATTCGGCCGGCCAGGCGACCAGCGCAAAGCCGGCAATCATTCGGCCGTTGATGACATAATCATACTTGCCACCCGGGGCGAGTTTTCCCTGACGGGTCAGGATTTTGAAGTAGTAACCGTGGTAAGGGGCCTGCTCGTCGTTCAGCATTTTGGCGGTGCGATGATAGCCCTCCACGCGGGCCTGGGCGATGAGCGGGCCGAGCGGGCTCATTTCGCCATCCGGATCGGCCGGCCAAAACAGGCCATCATGGGTGCCGGGCGTGCTGCGGAGGAATTGGGCGTAGGCGAATACACCGTCGTTCAGGCGGTCCTGGCTGGCGTATTCATGCTGGGCCTCGACGTAGGCGGTGCAGACGCTCAGCGCGCCGAGTTCATTCATGCCGATGCGGCGGGCAAAGATTTCATCCTGGCCGGCGGCGGGATCGAAGGACCATTGCCCATCCTGTTGCACGAGCGGAATGGGAAACGGCCAGCCATCGGCTCCGATTTCCAGCACTGCATTGGAGGGGGACTGGTTGGAGATCTGCACTTTTTCGGTGAGCCGTTGGACAAAGATATGGTATTCCTCGGTGGCTTGAACCAAGTCAGGCGAAATCAACTGATGGCCTTCGGGTCCAAAAATGGCATGGATGGCGTTGGTGTCATTGTTTTGGGCGGCGAGCACGAGGGCATTGACGGCGGCCTGCGGGGAAGCGAAAGTCTCGGCCTCGCCGGCCAGCGCGGGTGTCGGCAGGGCGATCGCCAGGGCGAGACCCAGGGCGGACGGGTGGAAACAAATCCGGCGCAACCAGGCCAGACGGCCAGGATTGATTGACGGGAAGGTCGGGTTGGAAATCATTTGATACCAGGGTTCAATGTTTACCGGCATGGCTACCACCGCCACCACCGCCACCACCACGACTGGCCCCAGCAAAGGAGGCGCGGGGTGCCGCCGCAGGTGCGGAGCGGGGCATCGCACGGATGCTTTGCTGGCCGCGCTGGCTATAGGCTTGCGTGGCATGTGAACTTTGAATGCCGATGAACGCGCTGTTGGCTTGCGGCCGACTGACGGGGGCCGAGCGGAAGACCGGAGCTGGCGCTGCGGCATGGACGGTGGCGACAGGCTCACGGGGCTGCGGGCGGGCCGGTTCGGACCGGGAGAAACCTGGAGTGGTCGAACGTGCCGGCGAAGTACCAACCCTGCCGCGGTCGCCCCGGGATGCTTGAAAATTGCCGGGGTGGTCGCTGGGCCGCCAGACGGACGCATGGCCAAGGTCCCGCTGGCCAGGGGACTCATGCCACCAATTGGCGGGGCGCCCGTGGTCGTGATCCCAGTCAATGAGATGGCGGTTCCGCCAATCGAAATCACCATTCAGCCACACGCCCACCGGCCAGCCGATGCCAAAGGTAATGAAGGGCAAACCCACGGCGGAATCATCATAAACCTGGTCGGGCTGGTAAGCCGGCACATAAATGACAGATGGGTCCACCGGAACAATTTCAATGTTGCCGGCATCAGCAATCACTTCTTGTTGCGGCGTGGATTGGAGGTTGCCGAAATGGGAGGCCGATGCGCGCAGCCGCTGGATGGAGTTCATCACGTCCGACGGCTGATTGAGAAACGCCTGGCCCAACGCGGTGGTCCAACTCAAGTTGTCATCCATATACTTCAACACATTGGGGTAGCGGGTCAGGGCCAGGATGCTGGCGTCCCAGGGTTGCTGCTCAATCTGGTTGGGATTGCCGCCGCCGGTCACATAACGGTTGGCCAGCACGATTTGGACGGGAAAGGTGGCGGCCGGCAGGATTTGGGCCAGCAAGGGGTCGGGGTAAAGGGCGATCGGTCCCAGCAATGGGTCCAGTGCTGCCGCCGCCAGCGGTTGCCAGGCTGGCATCGGGGGCGGCACCGCTGTTTGCGCCGACAGGGTCAAGCCGGTGAACAGGCACAACGAAACAACGAAGTGGAATATTTGCTTCATGCAGCGGTTGCGGAAAATGGCCGATTACCGTTCATTAGGAGATAACTATAAGTGACGGTCCGTGGGTGATGCTATAGGGTGTTCTCCCCATGCTGTTTGATGCCGACTGCGTGATGCGTGAAACGTGATGCGTGACGTGGGATGGGAAATGGGTTTGGTTATAGGTTTATTCATCACGTATCACGCATCGCGTATCACGCCGCAAGCGGGTGCCCGATCTTGGCGTTCAAGAATAGTTGCACCTGCGGATCGGGGCTGGCCTTGATCTGGTCCGGCGTGCCGATGGCGATGATGCGGCCTGCTACCAGCATCGCGATGCGATGACCAATGCCAAAGGCGAGTTCGCGATCATGCGACACAATCAGGGTGGTGGCCCGGGTCTGCTTGTTGAGTTTTACGATATCATTAACAATGTTCACGGCGGAAACCGGGTCGAGTTCGCTGGTGGGTTCATCATAGAAAATCAACTGGGGTTCCACGGCGAGCGCGCGGGCAATGGCCACGCGCTTGCGCATGCCGCCGGAAAGTTCGTCGGGCAGCTTGTTTTCCATGCCTTGCAGCCCGACCTGGGTGAGGTCGCGGGCAACGATTTCCGCGATTTGGGCGGGCGATTTCAAATGATGTTCGGCGAGATAGAAGCCGACGTTTTCGCCGACCGTCATGGAGGTCAGGAGGGCTCCAGACTGGAAAACCATCGCCACCCGGTAGCGGGCGGTCATTTCCGGCGATTGGATCGGCTGGCCATCAATCAGAACCTCCCCTGCGTCCGGTTGTTCCAAACCGATGAGCTGCCGCAGCAACACCGACTTGCCGCAGCCGCTGGGGCCAATGATGACAAAAATCTCGCCGGGATTGACCACGAAATCAATGCCCTTAAGCACATCGCAGCCGTTGTAGCTTTTGCACAGCCCGTGAACCGTGAGCTGGACCCCGGAGAGTCTGGCAGCATCCTTATTCATTTGCCCGCCAGGTTTTTCCACAAGGTGTGCCCGACCATTAAAGTAAAGGCGAGGATGGCGCCGGTTAAAACCCAGGCCGCAACCTCCGCATCGAAAAGCCATGTTTTATGGTTCATGTCAAAACTATGATCTGTTCTGCACCGGGATGCCATGGGGTGTAACCCTACGTGGCGGCTTGAGGCCGGTTGCGGATGAAAGGAATGGGAAAAGGACGAATGACTAATTCCGAAAGTCGAATGAATGACCAATGACGAATGACGGAATCTGACCGCAATGCGTTTATCAGCCCACGGCAGCGCCCAGGAGCCGGCCGATCAAGGCCGTCACGGTCATGGCGAATGCCCCACCGAGGGTGACGCGCAACGCGGCGCGACCGAGCGGTGCCCCGCCGAGGTGGCCGCCAAGCGCTCCCAGTGCCGCCAGACTCAGCAACGAGCTGGCGGCGACCATCGGGATGCGCAGCGCGGCGGGCGCGACGAGCAGGGCGAGAATGGGGAGCATGGCGAAGGACGCAAAACTGGCGGCGGAGATCCACGCGGCTTGCAGTGGACGGGCGAGGGAGAACTGGTCAATTCCCAGTTCATCGCGTACGTGGGCGACGAGCGGATCGTGGGCGCTCAGTTGCTCCGCCACTTTCAGGGCGAGCGCCGGCTCCAATCCCCGTTTCACATAGATCGCCGCCAATTCCTGCAATTCGGCTTGCGGCTCGGTGGCCAGTTCCCTCTTTTCCAGGCTGATGTCGGCCAGCTCCGCATCGCGCTGCGAACTGACCGAGACATATTCACCGACGGCCATGGACATGGCTCCCGCAACCATCCCCGCCACCCCGGCAATCAGAATGGCCCCCTTGGGGGCGGAAGAGGCCGCGACCCCAATCATGAGGCTCGCAGTGGAGACGGTGGCGTCGTCGGAGCCCAGCACGGCGGCACGCAACCACCCGGCGCGTCCGCTGCGGTGCATTTCCACCTGGCTGGCCAGGCGGGCCCATTTGGTTTTCACGGGTTGGCCAGCGGCGTTCCCGGGGCATCCTCCCAGCCGCCGCCGAGGGCTTTGATCAACTGGACGCTCGCCGTGAGTTGTTCCATTTGGAGGTTCATGGCCGCGCGCTGATTGGTCAGGAGGGTGATCTGCGCCGTGAGCACGCTGAGATAGTTGTCGAGGCCGGCTTGGTAACGGGCGTTGCCGATACTCAGATAGCTTTGCGACGCGGTGATGGCGGCATTTTGTTGGTGTAGTTCCCGGGATAAGATGCGCAACGTCGAGAGATTGTCTTCCACTTCCTGAAACGCGGTGAGCACGGTCTGACGATAATTGGCCACCGTGCCCTGATAGAGCGCGCGGGATTGGTCGGTGACGGCCCGGCGCAGTCCGCCGTCAAACAGGGTTTGGGCCAGGGTCGAGCCGACGGACCAGACCAGGCCGGGCGCGGAAAAAAGATCTTTCACGGAGGTGCTCTGATAGCCCACCGCGCCGCTCAGGGTAATGGTCGGATAATACGCCGCGCGGGCCACGCCGATTTGCGCGTTCGCCCCGGCGACACGGCGTTCGGCGGCGGCAATGTCGGGACGGCGTTCCAGCAATTGCGACGGGACGCCGAAGGGAATGGCCACGGGGCCGGCGGCCAGCGAATTGGTGGCGATGAAAAAGGTGGAAGCCGGTTGGCCGAGCAGCAGGGCGATGGCGTGTTCGAACTGGGCGCGTTGGATGCCGAGGTCGGTGGCCTGGCCGCGAGTGAGTTCGAGTTGGGTTTCAGCGAGTTCGAGGTCCTGGCCGGAGGCAAGTCCGGCGTCGGCCTGAACCCGGGTGAGCTGCAGGGAGTCCTGATCTGCCAGGGCGGAAGCATCAAGCAACTGCCTTTGAACGTCCAGCACGCGCAGTTCAAAATAATCCTCCGCCACCTCGGCCTGAACGGTCAGCCGCACATTTTCGAGATCGGCCAGCGTGGCTTGCGCTTCCAGCGAATTGGCTTTCACGGTGTTGCGGATGCGGCCCCATAAATCCGGCTCCCACGAGGCGTCAATGGGCAGCGTGTATTCGGTGCTGGTCGTGGACGTCGTCGGAGCGGACAGGGACGGTTGCCGCGAGTTGATGACCGCTGGATTGGCGGATATGGTGGGGAAATACTGGGAGCGGGCTTGTTTGACCACGGCCCGCGCGGCGAGGAAATTGGCGAGTGCGGCGGCGACGCTTTGATTGGAAACCGCCGCCTGATTTTCGAAAGCGTTTAAGTCCGGGTCATGAAACAGCTCCCACCACCGGCCACGAAGCATGGCGTCCTGTGGCGCGGCTGTTTTCCAGCCGTCCGTCGCCTGGAGTTGGGCGGGGGGCAGTTCTTTGAACGCCGCCGGGGTGGTCACGGCTGGCTTGACATAATTCGGCGCGAAATTGCAGCCGGTGAACAGAACGAGCGCCGCCAGCGGCATCGCCATGATTGCCGATTGCCGATTGCCGATTGCCGATTGCCGGGGAATGGTGGTTTTCATGGTTAGCCGCGGAAGATGTCGAAGGGCTCGATCCGGAGAACCTTGCGGATCCCGATGTAGCTGGAGATGCCGGCGATGAGCAGGACCATGCCGAAAGCCAGTCCCAGGTTTCCAAACGTGATCGTGGCGGCGTAATTGGGCAGCCGGGTTTTGGCGATCGTAATCATCAGGGTCACGAGCCCGATGCCCAGGCCATAGCCAATCATGGCGGTGAAGAACGCCATGAACAAAATCATGTAAATCAACTCGCGACCCTTGGCCCCAATGGCCTTGAGTGCGCCGAATTTTTCCAGGTTTTCGAGGATGAAGGTGTAAAAGGTCTGGCCGGAAATGGACAGGCCGACGATGAAGGCGATGATCGTCATCAGCAGGATGTTGGTGCCGATCCCGGTTTGGTAGGTATAATAATGCGTGATGCGGTTATTAAATTCAGCTTTGGTGAAGGCGACGTAGCCCAGTTTGGCCACCTGCCGTTTGATGCCGGCCACGGCCGCGTCGTTCTTGGGTTGCACCAGGACGTAGGACATGGTGAAGCGCGTGGAGGGAAGGTATTCGATGGCGCGATGATAGGTGGTATAGAGCGTCGGCACGCCGTTCAATCCGTTGGCGACGACCCGGGCAATGCCCACAATGGTGCCGCGATGATCGTTGAGTTCGAAGGCCGTGCCGATCCTCGGGTCTTCGAGCTTGGAAAATTCCGCGTCGTCCACCACGAAAAAGGTGTTGTCCGCATAGATGTCCTGAATGTTGCCCTGCTCCAATTCGGGCCGGCCAAACAGGCTGCTGTCGTCCAGGCCCACCACATTGACGCCCTGATAGGTGCCGCTGGCGAGCTTGACCATCGCGCCGCCCATGAATAGCGGCACCGCGTAGCTGACGCCGTCCATGCTGCGCGCCGCGTCCAGCACATAATCCGGCATGGGAATCGGACTGGTGGCGGTGTTGACTGCGGGGTCCATGATCCATATCGCGGCCCCGATGTTGGTGACGGGGGAAAAGGCGCGGTTGAGGATGCCCGCAAACATGGCAGTCATTTCCATCATCAGAAACACGGCAAAGGTGATGCCGATCAACAGGGCGAAGAACTTGCCCCGATCATTGACCAGCAACTTGAAGCCGATGCGGAGGATGCCGCTGTATCTCATGGCGTGGCGACTTTCTGGCCGATGAAGACATCCACCATCTGGCCGGGATAGACCGGGGCATCCTGTTTCTGGAACCGGAAGATCACCGGCAGCACGCGCAGGTCCACCTGTTCCTGCTTTTGATTCGACAATTCGATCTTGGGTGAGATGTAGGGTTGCACCCGGACAAATTCCAGCGGTAGCTTGATATCGGTCCCGGTGATTTGCATCTGCGCCTGGATATGCCATTTGGACGGCAGCCGGGAGACGAGGATCTCGTCCACATAACAGCGCACATCCATATAATCCTGCGGGCTGCTCATCACCACGAGCGGGTCAAACAATTCCGTGTAGGTGTCATAGTTGCCCTGCGACGACACATAGCCGCCAACCGTTGCGTTGACCGCGAGCACGACCCCATCGACCTGCGCCTTGACGGCATATTTTTCGAGCAGGGCGTTGGCCGCCTGGTACGCCTGCTGGAGGGCCGCGTATTGCTTCTCCTGGTTGTCGATGTCGTAGCTCCAGGCGCCGGCCTTGGTCAGGTCATATTGTTTGCGGGCCAGGCCGAGGGATGCGGTGGCCTGGGTGACGGTGTCGGCTGCGGTATCGAGCAAATTCTTGATGATGGAGCGCGGGTCAAGATCATAGGCCGCCCGATCCTTGTCAAATTGGTCGCGGGCGAGTTTCAAACTGGCTTCGGCCAGTTCCACCTGCGCCGCGGCAATGGTCAGCGTTTCCGGTCGCGGCTCCGCTTTGAGCTCGTTCCAGAGGGTCAAGGCCGCTTCGGCCTGCAATCGAAGCTGCGCCGTGGTGGCCCGCTGGACGGAATCGTCAATGGTAAACAGGAGCGTGCCGGCCTTCACCGACTGGGCTTCCTGCACCAGCACCTGCGTGACCGGCCCGGAAACTTCGGGAAAGATATTGAGGTTCGCCCCGCTGGGTTGGTCGCTCTCGATCATGCCATTGGCATAAATGGCCGACGCGAAAGGATTGGCCACCGGCTTAAAAACCGGCGGTTGCGCCTTTCGTTCCGTGCCGAAAATATAGGCGGCAACCAACCCAGCCAGGATGCCCAGGATGGCAATGGTAAAGATGATTTTATTGCCAAAGGATGAATTGGCGACGGGTGGTTTGGTGTTGCCAGGCTTGGTTTCGGCGGTCTTGACTTCGGGCTTGGCCGCCGGTCCGGCTTTTGGCTGGCTCGCGCCGGGGGATTCCGCTTTGACTTCCGGCTTTGGCCCGGTGGCATTATTATCGCGGGCAAGTGCGAGCGCTTTGGGATCGGGCTTGGAAGCGGCGGGTTCCGGCTGGGGTTCGGATACCTTGATTTCAGGTTTGGGCTCTTCTGGATTCATTCGGTTCCTTGGTCTATGGCGGTAAGAATTCCATCTGCCATGTGGAGGATCCGATCCGCGTATTCATTGATGCGCGCATCGTGGGTGACGATCAGGATGCAGCGCTGGGCGTTAAGAATTTTCTCTTTGACGAACGCGATGATCATTCGTCCGGTGTCGCCATCGAGCGAGGCGGTCGGTTCGTCGAGAATCAGAATTTGTGGCTGACTGATGATCGCGCGCGCGATGGCCACGCGCTGTTGTTCGCCGCCGGAGAGCTTCACGGGTAGAATCCCGCCCCGGTCTTTCAGCCCGACAATTTCCAGGTACTGCCGCGCCTCCGCGATGGATTCATCCCAGTTATGCCGCTTGAGAATCAGCGGGATGGCCACATTTTCGGCGGTGGTAAGCCGGGGGAACAAATGGTAATCCTGAAACACGAAACCGATGGTGTTGAGCCGGAAATCGGCCAGCTGGTCATTGTTCAGCGTCCAGATGTCGGCGCCTTTGACCAGCACCTGGCCGGCGTTGGGCCGCAGGATGCCGGAAATCATGCTGAGCATCGTGGTCTTGCCGCTGCCGGAGGGGCCGACGATGAACAGCATTTCGCCAAAATGGGCGATCAGCGTGACCTGATTCACGGCGATCTTTTTGGTCTCACCTTCGCCAAACCATTTGGTCAGGCCGGTGGCCACAATTGCCTCGTTTTCCATGGGTTGTGCGCGGCGGGGGTTCTAAGCCATGTCCATTGAGCAAAAGATTTTTTCAACCCCAGATGAACACAGATAAACACAGATCAAGCAATGTCGGCGCGGCATGCCCGCTTGGTTCGCAGTTTGAAAGTCACGTTTTCTGTCTGTGTTCATCTGTGTCCATCCGTGGTTGAAATTCTGTTTTACTGAGTTGTTACGGCCACGGCTGGCCGTCGGCATCATTGCTCGGAGATCGCGTTGGTTACGCCGCCATCCGAAACCAGTGTCCAGTCGCGGTCGGGATTGTACGCTTTCATGGCGCCGGCGATCCGGGCCGTTTTATCGCCCAAATTTTGCTGAAACACTTGGCCGTCCTGATTGACGATAAAGGTCATGATGCCGGACTGGTCCCAATGTTCTGGATAAGCCACCAGGGCGAATCCTCCGGTCAATTTGCCGTCGCTCAGATAATCCGCTTTTCCGCCGGGTGCGGCCCCGCCTTGCCGGGTCAAAATCCGGAAATAATATCCATGAAAGGGATGCGGCCCGGGGCCATGATGCGAGACATATCCCTCGGCATGCGCTTCTGCCACCAGTGGTCCGAAAGGGCTGGGCGTCTCGTTCGCCGCCGCCGCCCAATAGAGGCCGTCCTTTTTGCCGGGGGTGCTCTTGAACTTGAGGGCGTAGTTTGCGATTCCGCCGCCGGCTGGATTCGCGCCGGCATATTGCGCTTGCGCGGTCACATAAGCCCGGCAAACCCCGATGGCACAGAGTTCATCCTTGCCAATGTGGCGATTGATGATTTCCTCTTTGCCCGCTGCCGTGTCGAAATACCATTGGCCGCCGGCTTTGAGCAACGGGATGGGGAACGGCCAGTCATTAGTGCCCACCGCGAGGGTGATTCGCTCATCTCCCTCTTTCACTTGATTACAACTCTGGGTCATGGCGGTGGCGAACCGCTGCGCATTATTGGCGTCCTGGACTCGGTCGCCGGTTTGAAGCGTGTAATACTCCGGGCCGAAGATGGCTTGCAAGGTCGTCAAATCCTTGGCGGCAGTGGCGGTCCGCAAGGCGGCGATCGCCTCATCCGGCGAGGCGAATAAACGTTCCTCAATCACTGGATTGGCTGGTGTTGCGGCCGGCTCCGCTGCATAAAGGGCGACCGGCAACAGCGCGGCGAGGGTCAAAAAGGCGCTGGCCATTAGGCTGGGGAAAAAGGTGGTAAATTTCATGGAACTGGATTTGTCAGAATTGAGTTTGTGTCATCACCGTCAAGGGGCGGTTCACCGCCGACCGCCGCCGTGCCCCCCACCGTGCGCCGCGCCACGACTGGCGGCTCCGCGTGCGCTATATCCACGAACCTCGTGCCCCCGGTCATAAAAACCCCCGCCATAAAAAAACACGTCCGGCTCGGGCGCGACCACCACGGCCCCATAGCCTCCGCCTCCGTCCACCCAGCCCACGCAGCCGGTGAAAGCCATCAGCGCGGCACTGGCCAGCGTGATGCTGCCCAGGTTCACCAGCACTCTTTTCGTATTCATATTCGTTAGCATACGGACACATGCCCCTCCGCCGCCATGGGGTGTTTTCCCCTCCATTGGCCATTTGGGATAACGGATGTTTTGGAAAAGGAAAAGGGGAGAAAAGGGGTCAGACCTAACTATTGACACACTGGGGTTGGCTTGGTAGGGTTTTGGAATGCCGCGCAAACTGCGAGTGGACTATGCGGGGGCGATATATCATGTGATGAATCGTTGGGATCGGCGGGAGTTGATTTTCTTGGATGAGCTGGATCAGGAAAGATTCCTGGCACACTCGGGGAGGTCTGTGCCAAGACCGGTTGGCAGGTGCATGTCTTCTGCCTGATGCCGAATCATTTTCATTTGGTGGTGGAGACGTCCCAGCCCAATCGGGTGGCCGCTCCGCTGGAGCTGCCCAGCCAACCCGCGCCGCTTGGCCGATGCGTCCAAGCCACCCAATGGCAAACGCATGGACCATGCCGGGGTGGAACGGGCCACTGGCCCATCCTGCCGGGCTACCAGCCCGGCTGAGCGGAGAGGGGCGGACTGTGGGAACCGGTCTCCGCTGGCAAAAAGAGCGCCTCACCCGTTCCGTCCGGCGGGTCGCCGGACGGTACGGGCCAGTGGCCCGTGCCACCTTTTATTTCGCCGTCATCCCCCAAAAGCGTCTCCCGGCAGAACCGGTTGCAAGGCACAATCCATTGCCTCTCACCCCAATAGAATAGGATTTGCGATCTTTGCGCCCGTTCGTGGCCATCAAACCCGAACTCCGAAGTGGGCAATGAAATTGAAAAGACCTGTCGCGAGCCCATCGTGGGTAGGGCGCGTCACTCCGTGCGCGCCGCTATTGGCATCCAACCACCGGAGCTTTCCGCGGCCGTCGCCATCCAAACTCTTGCGGCACACTTGAAACTTGAAACCCTTAAGAAACCCATTATGCAAGTGACTGTTCGTAAGTCTGTTACGTTCGCAGCCAAAACGTCCATGTGGAAAAGGGGTCACCCATTAAGGCGTTGGTCAACAAGAAAAAAGCTGTCCACCCCCGGTTTTTTTCTTCGGGTTTGCCTGGCGCGTTGGAGCGTCCGCAGCCAAAGCCAATTCGTGCCTGAAATTTCATTGTCTGATT
>Ga0302320_10008656_pt1 | contig 22063 bp, 23 predicted proteins | sample Bog_T0_3_FD_202130 | JGI IMG/M metagenome (GOLD analysis project Ga0302320, IMG submission 202130) | Peat permafrost microbial communities from Stordalen Mire near Abisko, Sweden - Bog_T0_3 | ecosystem: Environmental > Terrestrial > Soil > Wetlands > Peat | place: Sweden: Abisko, Stordalen Mire...
CGCCCATTTTGCAGGCACTTCACGCATCCGACTCCTACACTGACTTACCCGATCCCAGCAACCAATTGATTCTGTTCGACTTTTAACCGGACAGCAGTGTCTAAAAATAGTAAGTCTCCGCCAAGGAGAGTAATGATGTCTGAAACACTTGAACCATTTGTGACCGCTGAAGTGGTCGCGGACTTTTTATCGATGCCACGGGCCCAGGTCTTGAAGCTAACTCATAGTGGAAGTATTCGCGCTTACCCCGTTAGCGGGATTGAGAGGCACGTGTGGAAGTACCGTTTATCCGAGGTGTCGGAAGATATCGCTGCCCGGCAAAAACCAGCCCGGAGTACAATGGTTCCCGGCAGTCCTCGGAGTTTCGTGACCAAGGAGAAATATGGCACGGAATAGCGGGGAGGGTTGGTTGCGGGTAAAGAAATACGCTGGCGGGGATACAGTCTTGTTCTGCTTCCAAACAGTTCGGCTTTCGGATGGTAAGCGGGTGGAGAACCATAAGGTAGTGGGACTCCTTCACGATTATCCTACTGAGCGGTTGCAGTGGATGGAGGTCGCACGGTTGGGGTATACGAGTCTACTCGACCGTCCTATTGGTTCCACTCCTACATTTAGTGAGTTGGCGGAGCACTACCGCAAGTACGAACTGAAGAAGGAATCTGGAATCGGTAAGAAGGCTGGAGAGACAGTCGAAATAGCCGAAGCCAATTTGGACAACTGGGTCTTGCCCCGGTGGGGCTCCAAGGTGGCGATGGAAATCAAACCGCTCGAAATTGAGCAGTGGTTTGATGCTCTGACCTCTACACCTCAGGGCAAAAAGGGAAGGCCCTTGGAATGGACGAGCATCGTTAAGTATCGGTCGTTGATGAGTCTCGTCTATAAACACGGGATCAGGCATGGGCTGCTTGAAATAGGGTTGGACGAGATTCCGACGAGAGTTGCCCGGTGCAAGACTACCTCCAGCTACGAGGCGAAGGTGGTGACTCCGGAGCAGATGATTTCGATTCTCTCCGAGTTGGACAAACCCACCACCCGGTGTGAATGGATGTTGGCTCTGCTCCATTCCGCCACGGCGCTCCGACCCGAAGAGGCATTCGGGTTGAAGTGGGGCGATGTCGAATGGCTGAAGGGGCAGATCAACATTCGCAGGGGCTGGAGCAAAGGGAAGGAGACCCCCGGCAAGAATAGGGGCTCTATGTCTCAAGTCCCAATGCACCCGGTCTTGGCTGAGTATTTGCAAGGATGGCGTCGGGAGACGCTGTACGGTGCGGATGGGGACTGGATTTTTCCCTCGATTAAGGAAAAGGGAAGAATTCCCCGTGTGGCCTCCTGTTGCGGTCAGGACTATCTAAGACCCGCTGCGGTTCAGGCGGGAGTGATAACCGCTGATTTTACGGGGCGTTTTGGGTGGCATAATTTGCGGCATTCGCTCGCCACTTTCTTGGCGACGAACGTGGACATCAAGATGGCTCAGACCATTTTGCGGCACAAGAAGCTGTCCACGACGGCTGAGATTTACGCCCATGCTGTCCAGCAAAATCAGATCGCGGCACAGGGGCAGTATCTTGAGGCTATCCGGGTTAGGACAGCTATACAGTAATCTCGGGTTGAATTTCGGGTTGGGCTTGAAACGTCTATGGCTGTAAGTTGTTGAAGTATTTGGTGGACCTGGTCGGGATCGAACCGACGACCTCTTCCATGCCATGGAAGCGCGCTCCCAGCTGCGCCACAGGCCCACTCTGGTTGGGATCGCAATTGCTTGCGACTCCTTCATTCTCACTTAGCGAGGGCTGTTAAGTCAAATAGCTGGAAAGCGGCGTATTTACTGCATCGAAAGAGGTTTTGCTTCTGGGCTCCCGCAGGGAGGGGTTCTGAATGAAAGGCGGAGTTCGGAAGAGCGCGCGCGTGTGAAGGTTTTATTTGAGCTGAATGGGAGCACGCAATGCGGGCGATGCAGCACCAAGTAAAGGGCGCAACGATTGGCATTCCTGATAATCGTTGCGGAAGGCGAGTTAACGCTTTCGTTAATAGTTGAGGGAGTTTCGGAACGATTGACCAGCTTGGCAACAACGATGTGCTATTGGTTATCAGAGTAGTGCATGGTTGGCCTCTGGCGGCAGAGGCATCAAAGTTTCAGGGCGGTCAGGGTTGGGGCTGTCTTATACTGCATTCACTATGAGCAACTTGCGAATCGAGATTGAGCGGCTGTTTGCGCTGGGCATGGACGCGAAGAAGGAGTGCGGGGCGCTGGAAACTTTCATGGCGTTTCGCGAGGCGCTGTCACAGGGAGAGATTCGCGCGGCTGAGAAGCGTGACGGGCGCTGGCAGGCGAACGTGTGGGTGAAGGAAGGGATACTGCTAGGCTTCCGGCTGGGAGCGGCGGAGCAGACGACAGCGGGCGATACATTTACATTTGTCGATCGACATACCTATCCGGTGCGGCACTTTCAATGCGCGGACGGAGTGCGGATTGTGCCGGGCGGCTCGACGGTGCGCGAGGGGGCGTTCGTTGCGAAGGGCGTGATCTGCATGCCTCCCATGTACATCAACGTGGGCGCGTATGTGGACGAAGGGACGATGGTGGATTCGCACGCGCTGGTGGGGAGCTGCGCGCAGGTTGGCAAGCGCGTGCATTTGAGCGCGGCCTCGCAGGTGGGCGGCGTGCTGGAGCCAGTCAACGCGGTTCCGGTGGTGATTGAAGACGACGTGCTGGTGGGCGGAAATTGCGGCATCTACGAAGGGACGCAAGTAGGCGAGCGCGCGGTGCTGGGTTCGGGCGTGATTCTGACGCGCTCAACACCACTGTTCGATACGGTGCGCGGAGAGATTTATCGCGCTACGGAAGCGGAGCCGCTGAAGGTTCCACCGGGTGCGGTGGTGGTGGCAGGAGCGCGGGCGATCACGAAAGGAAAAGCTGCGGAGTGGGGATTGAGCGTGTACACGCCGGTGATTGTGAAGTATCGCGACGAGAAGACGGACAAGGGCGTGGAGTTGGAGGATTTGCTGCGGTAAGCGCCTTTGCCTGATTCAACGTTGTGGGCGGTGGTGGTGGCCCGGTGGGAGGGCGAATTCTGAAACGGATGCAGAGGTACATACATTTTTTGGGGAAGGGACAACTTTCCGTGGAGAAATGTTTCTAAGTATTGCAGAGCCTCCTGGAAACGGAAACGTTCTCAGGGGAAACGGTGACCCACCGGCTGCGTAGGCCGGTGGGATTTTTTTGTCCTCAGGAAATGCTATTGGAGCTTTTCCTCGGCGGGAGTGCGGGCGGAGATGTAGGCCTCGACGCAACGGGAGAGCGACCCCTGGGCTTTGAGGATGTATTCGACGGCGTCGCGGACGGCACCTTCGCCTCCGCGATGATCGGTGATGACGTGGGCTTCGTCTTTGACATCTTCGCGGGCGTTGGCTACGGCAAAGGCGAGTCCGCAGGCGCGCATGACGGGAAGGTCGATGATGTCATCCCCAACGTACGCGGCTTCTTCAGCCTTGATATTCTCTTTCTTCAGGATCTCGTGAAAAGCTGAGAGTTTATCGGCTGCGCCCTGGTAGACGTATTCGATCTTGAGATCGCGGGCACGGAGGCGCACGGTTTCCGAGATACGCTTGGTGATGAGTCCGGTCTTGAGTCCGCCGAGGCGGGCGAGCGAAAAGGCGGTGCCGTCATGGGCGTTGAAGCCCTTGAACTCCACCATGCCATCGCTGGAAAGCGCAACGCCGGCGGCGTCTTGCCTGGCGGCCGTTGATTGGGCTGCTGGCGCTGGCGCACCTGCGACAGGAATGAGGAAAATGGTGCCGTCAGTCATCACCCCATCGACATCCAGCAACAAGAGCTTTATCTTCTTTGCACGAGCCTTGGACATGTGCGGGATTGTAGCATCCGCGGAGAGCAGTTTCTTGTGATGTGGAATCAACTTCAATCGAAATGGATTTGTACGGTGGTGCTGCTGCTTTTGGCGCTGCCAGTGGTGGCGCAACCGGAGCCGGAGCAAGGAGTTCGGCTGATGACGGTGGCGACGCAGAAGAAGCGGGCGGCGAAGAAGAAAAGCCCAGCCCCGGTGGTGTCTCGGGCGCAGATGGAGTTGGCGCAACAGATGGTTCGCAATGCCTACGGGCTGGGGCACGGGCTGCAGCCCCGGCAGCGAGTGGCGCTGCTGACGCGTCTGCTGTACACGATGCGCTCTGACGTGATGGCCGCTGAGAAGCAGCAATGGGCGGAGGAATTGTTTGGACTGGCGCAGCAACTGCCTCAAGACGGGCGGCGGGCGGGCGGGTATGGGCTCGCAGTTAAGGATGTTGGCGCGGGACAAGATTCAACATCTGCTAACGACTCCAGAAATGGGGCAACGGCTATGGGCGCGGGGCGGGATGCGGTGATTGCGACAGCGGCGGCGCGGTTGGCGGTGTATGACGCAGACAAGGCGCTGGAATTGCTGGACGGACTGCCGGCGGAGTCGCGGGCGGAGGGCGATTCCGCGGGAGTTCAGGCAGGCGCGCGGACGATGGCGGCTCGGTTGGTGTTTGCCGGATATATGCAGCATCATCCGGCGCTGGGGGCAGAGACCCTGCTGGCGCATGGACGAAGGTGGAGCGAGCAGGGAGGGTTTCCGTATAGCGCGAGCGCGGGGGCACTGGCGAGGCTGCGTTTGAACGGGGATGCGGGAGAGGATTTCTTCCGGCAAGTGCTGGCGATTTTTGTGAAGGGACGCGAAGGGCTGTATGGAGTGCGGGACTTCGCCTCCTTGCTGCAACAGGCGGCGGCCATGGAGGCGATCTACGAGGAGACGGCGGAAGAGGCGGGGAAGGCCGTGGTGGGACAGTTACGGAAATTTACGGATGGCGACGCGGCGCTGAGCGCTGAGCAAAAAAGGCTGGTGGTGGCGGCGTTGAACGATGTGCGCATCTCGGCTCCGAAGGCGTATGAAGAGGCGAGCAGGACGGCTCCGGGATTGTTGGCGGTGCGAGCCGAGCGGGCTGCGACGGTGCAGGCGGAGGCTCCGAAGATAGATGTTGAGTTGCAGATGGCGTTCCACGACCTGGCGGCGGCAATGCGGGGCGGTCATGCGGATGAGACGCACGCGGCGGTGGTTCATGGAGTGCAGGTCATCAATGCGAAATACAAGGCAGGAGCGTGCGCGGCGTGCGCTTCTCCGGATGCACAGTCCTGGGCGCTGGTGTCACTGGCGGCGTTTGCCGATCCAAAGACGATTGCGACCCAGTTGAACGGCATCGAAGACCCGTTCTGGCATGCATATTTCCTGGCGATTGCGGCGCAGCAGGTAGGACAGCCGACACGGGTCGCCGACCCGACGGCGAGGAAGGTTGCGGGGAAAGAAGAGGCGGAGACGGAGTAAAAGAGCAGGTTTCAAAGTTTCAAGGTTTCAAAAGTTTCAAGGTTAAGGCAAGGGCAAGAGCAGGAGCAGGAGCAAAGGCAGGAGCAAGGGCGAGGGCAAGGTCAACTACCCCACCCTAACCAAAGGATGGTTAGGATTGATGGGCACCCTGTAACTTTTCGGTGCGTCAGACAAAGATATGGAAGATTGGAAGAGGGAACTGACGGGGCGGGTTTTGGTGCTGGTGGCTCACGCGGATGATGAGAGCGTGGGCTATGGCGCGCTGCTGCAAAAAATGCGCGAGGCGGTGGTGGTGATCTCCACCGATGGTACGCCTCGGGACGAATACTTCTGGGGGCGTTTCGGCTCGCGGGAGGCTTACCGGGCGGTGCGTAAGGAAGAGGCTCGCCGCGCGATGGGCCTGGCGGGAGTGCGCGAGCTGGTTTTGCTGGCGGAAGAAGATGAGCGGCTGGAGGATCAGCGATTGTTTTTGAACCTGCGCGCTGCGTACGCTCCGCTGGCGAGGCTGGTTGAGCGGGTGAGGCCGGAGACGATTGCCACGCTGGCGTATGAGGGTGGGCATCCGGATCACGACAGCTGCAGCTTGCTGGCGGCGCGGCTGGGCGAGCGATTTGCGATTCCGGTGTGGGAGACGGCGGTGTATGCGCGGAGGAATGCGGAAACTGATGGCGGCGAAGGCGAGATATTGCTGCAGCAATTCCTGTGCGAGAGCGGGGGAGAAGTTGCTGTGGAGATCAGCGAGGATGAGCTGAAGCGCAAACGGGAAATGTGTGCGGAATATGTGTCGCAGGGAGATTTTCTGCAGGTCTTCGATGCGCGGCGGGAGGTGGTACGGCCACAGGTGAAGTACGATTATTCCAGAGCTCCCCACGAGGGTCGGACGAACTACGAGCAGTGGCAGTGGTGGATGAGCGCGCGCGAAGTTTGCGCGAAGTTTGTGGAGTTTCTGGAGGAACGAAGTTGAAGAGATTTCTGTTGGTGGCGTATCCGCTGCTGCCGGTGAGCGAGCGGAGCGCGGGCGGGGCGGAACAGATTCTGTGGGCCCTGGAAAGAGAGCTGGCGGAACGCGGCGCACAGACGGAGGTGGCAGCCTGCGCGGGTTCAGACACACGGGGAAGATTGATTGCGACGGGCGTGCCTCCGGAAGGGGTGAGCGACGGCAACGCGGAGCGCGAATACGAGCACACGGAGCGGGTGCTGGCGGCGTGCGCGAGTGGAAAGTTCGACATGGTGCTGGATCACAGCGGACACTTCTTTCGCCATGCAGCAGAGGTCGATACGCAGGTGCTGGCGACGCTGCATCTGCCGCGCAGCCTCTATGATGCGGAAGCGTTCGGGAATCCGGCAAAGAATCTGTATTTCAACTGTGTGAGCGAGAGCCAGAGAGCGGAGTTCCTTGACCTTCCGCGAATGATGCCGGTGGTGCGCAATGGGATTGACGTGAGGCGCTTCGCGGTGGGGAAACGGCGCGCAGACTATGTGTTGTGGCTGGGGCGTGTGTGTCCGGAGAAAGCTCCGCACTTGGCGATTGATGCGGCGCAGAAGGCGGGCGTGCCGATTGTTGTGGCAGGACAGGTCTATCCGTTCGAGTGGCATCAGCAGTACTGGGAGCAGCAGGTGAAGCCGCGGATCGATCACGACAAGGTGCGCTGGGTGGAGTTGCCATCCTTCGACGAGAAGGCGAAGCTGCTGCGCGATGCGCGGGCGTTGCTGGTGACCTCGCAGGTGGCGGAGACAACCTCGCTGGTGGCGCTGGAGGCGATGGCGAGCGGGACTCCGGTGATTGCCTTCCGCGTGGGGGCGCTGAAAGAGGTGGTGACGGAGGATACCGGCATCCTTGTGAATGATGTGGACGAGATGGCGCATGCGTGCAAGACGCTGCAAGGGTTTCGGTCGATGAATTGCCGGAACTGGGTGCAACAGCACTACTCGGTGCAGGCAATGGCTGACGGCTATGAGGCCCTGATCCACGATCTTCTGGAGCAGAAGCGATTGGACGAACGAAGACGGGAGTTGTAGGCGCTACTGGAATGGCAAGAACAAAATCCCCACTTCGTGCGGATGGGCATCCGTAGAAAATGGGGATTCAGAGTAGAAGCCACTCAGAGCAGAAACCTGCTTACTTTGCGGACGGCGGATTGATGACGGCAGCGCCTGCGATGGCGCACTGGGTGTCGTGGTCGCTGGTGTCTCCTGAGACGCCGATTGCGCCGACGATTTTACCGTCCACGATCAGAGGAATTCCGCCGCCGACGGGGACTGCGTCCCTGAGGCGAAGAATGCGGAGACCCGCGCCACCGGCGGCGAGTGCGTCTTCCATGGCCTTGGTTGGGCGCTTGTAGATGACGGCCGAGCGAGCCTTGTCAACGGCGACGGTGGCGCTGGCGATCTGGGTGTTATCCATCTTTTCGTAGTAGACGAGGTTGCCGCTGGTGTCGACGATGGCGACGACCATGGTCCACTTATTCCTGGCGGCTTCGGCGAGTGCGGCGGCGGCGGGTTTCCTGGCCATCTCAAGGGTGATTGGCGGACCGTAAGGATTGGGCATCTGCGCCATCGCGCTCAGGCTGCACATTGTAAACAGGAGCAGGGTGAGACTCTGGATCATGTTTCGTGAACGCATGAAGGGACTCTCCTTTTCAGTCATGTAGATTACGCTCAGTTGGGGCGGGTTGCGAACCAAGAGCGAGACGTGACTATCGGAAAGCTGGCTGAACTCCCGCGCCTGCAGCGGCGGCGGCACGCTTGAGCGGCCTGGTTGCGGCCATCATGTCAAGAATAAAGGCGACGATCTCCTGGTCGCTGGCGGGATCTTCAAGGTAGGCATTGGCGAAAGGCGAGGTCTTGACGGCGGCGACGAGTTTGGAGGTTACGACGAGGACAGGGATGCCGAGAGCCTTGGCTTCTTCGATGACATGCCGATCACGCTTCGATCGCCAGTGAATCACGACCGCGCCACAAGAAAAGTTGCCGCGCTGAAGCTCCTGGAGACCATGGGAGTAAGGTTGGTGGATGATGGCGTGTCCGGCGGCGAGAAACGACTTTGCCAGCGAGACGCTGAGGCGGGCACCAAAGTAGAAGACGTCCTTCATTGAGTTGCCTTTCAGAAAAGCTCCACCAGACAGCTACTCTGAATTGATTCCAAGATGGGGTTCTTAGTTGCTTAAGCATGGTAAATAAGTACTAAGGTGATTCCGCGGAGCTCAACGGCGTTGAGAAGGCGTCAAAGCATGCAGGGAGAGCCGAAAGCGCGAAGGAGCGGACGATGAAAGTAATCCTATTTGGCGCGACGGGGATGGTGGGAGCGGGGGTGCTGCGCGAATGTCTGCTGGATTCCGGCGTGGAACAGGTGCTGACGGTGGGGCGGAACGCTACGGGCATCCGGCACGAAAAGCTGGGGGAACTGATACACGCGGATATGTTCGACCTGGCCTCGATTGAAGATGAGCTGCGCGGATATGACGCGTGCTTTTACTGCCTGGGCGTTTCGTCGGTGGGAATGAGCGAGGCGGAGTATCACAGGATCAGCTACGAGATGACGCTGGCAGTGGCCGGGATGCTGGTGAGGCTGAATCCGGCGATGACGTTTGTTTACGTGACCGGCGCGGGAGCCGACAGCAGCGAGCAGGGACGCGTGATGTGGGCGCGGGTGAAAGGCGCGGCGGAAAATGCACTGCTTCGGATGCCGTTCAAGGGCGTGTATATGTTTCGTCCGGGAGTGATTCAGCCGCTGCACGGAATTCGCTCAAAGACGCGGCTATATCAGTTCTTTTACGACGTGCTGGGACCGCTGCTGACGCTGGTGCGGCGGTGGCTGCCGCAGTACGTAGTCACGACAGAGAAGGTGGGACGGGCGATGCTGGCGGTGGCGCGGCGCAATGGCGGACGGGGAGTGCTGGAGAGCGCGGACATCAATGCGGCGGGGTAGCGGGGAACGCCGATCACTACAAACTGCGCCAACTGTTGGTCGCCCGCGGGGTTCACTGCGGACCAGAATCCGGCGATCCATCGCTTACACCTTCGTGATGATGTTCGTCTTCGCCGGTCTTGTCATGCAGGGAGTGTCGCTCCTGTTGAGACAGCTCGGGCAGATGACGAATAAACGCAACGATCTTCCAGATTTCGTCGTCGGTATGCGTGGGACCAAAGGCGGGCATGGGAGTCATGCGGAGTCCGTGTTTAACGGTCCAGAAAAGTTCCCCGTCCGAGGTGTCACTCTCCTTAGCAAGCGATGGTGCGTGCGGGTTGAGCCCCTTGGAAATTTCGCTGTCCGCTAAGCCGGGAGCGCCATGGCACGTCACGCAATTCTCGCGGTAATGATCGAGGCCCGTGGCGATGGCGGCGGGATTGCCCGTGTAGGGATTCTTGAGGTCCGGCGCATGCTTTTCCACCGAGCGGTCGCGCGCCCATGGAGCAATCGTTCTTTCCATGAGCCCTGGCTTCGCATCTGCTCCGATATTGATGGCACCTGTGGCCAGGACTAGAACTGGCACCAGAAGAGCGACGAGAATGCCCGCCACAAACGGTAATATCCACTTGCTCTTCATTGCTTCCTTTCGGCGTGCTACTCACTCCCATTCGATGAATGAATCCACGTGACAAGATGGATGCATAATCAGCGGGGTTTCATTGTTTGGGCCGCATCGTTTCATTCGGCAAAGATCAACTACCCCACCCTCCGCAAAAGACATGCGGAAGGGGTAGGCACGCAGTATGCGGTCCCTGACCTAAGAGGGGTTACCGCTGGCTGATGGTTACCTGATTGGGGCCGAGGACTGCGGTGTCGATGCGGTTCTTGAGGGGGAAGGTGGAGTCCATGCCGATGGCGTTGCCGTACTTGGGGCGGAGGAACTTGCCGGCGAAAAACTCGAGGGCGAAGCGGGGAATTTCAACTCCGTCGAACTGTACGGTATCGACCTGTATGGTGGCAAGTCCGCGGATGGCAGACGCGTGGGCGACGGCGGTGACGTGGTGCTTGCCGGTGAAGAGTTGCAGCAGGGGATTGTTGCGGGTGCGATTGGCGGTGAGGCGGTCAAAGTCTACTTCGGCATCGCCATGGATGACGGCGAGTTGAGTGGTGAGGCGGACGCTGGTGACACCATCGGGGAGCTTTACGCCACCTTCATTGATGTAGGCGTTCCACTCGTTGGCGGTGACGACGGTGGGGCGAGTGGAGGGATGCTGGCGACTTCCGTTTTCTGCGATGAAGGCGAACTTATGCTCAGCACTGAGATAGGCAGAAGACTTCACTGCCTGTCCGTGAGCGACGAGGAGAAGAGCTGCGAGAAAGAGGGGAACGGCAATGGGGCGAAGTAGTTTCATTTACGGCTGGCCTGGGTTGGAGCAGGCGCCGCGGCAGGCGTGCCTGGCTGCGGCTTGAGCAGCGTACCTGTCACCTTCCAGATAGTGCCACCATTCTGAGTGAACTCCAGAGCAAGGGCGGAATCGCGCGAAGCGGTGCCGCTGAGTTGATAGATGCCGGAAGGCGTCTTCCATTTGCTGCCGTATATTGTCCAGCCATCCTTGCTGAGAGCGGCTTTGCCTTCGCCGGCGACGATGCGCAAGGGCGCATTGGCCTCGGGAGAGATCTTTAGAGCGCCACCGCTCCATGTGAATTCGGTTTGAGCAATGGTGGACTTTGTGAGAGCAGCAGCATCCCAGCCAGCCATCTCCAGCTTGTAGTTAAGGGTGAGGGTGCCAGTGCCAAAGGACGCTTTGAGGAGAGTTCCAAGCTTTTCGGCCTGGACGCGCGAGGCAGCTCCGGTGCTTTCGTATTTTGGCTCGCTGCCGGTGAAGTCGATGTTCCACTCTCCGGAGACGGTGCCGCCGAAGAGGTCGGCGTGGGTGTCTTTCAACAGAAGCACACCGTTGGCGATGGAGAAATTGGTATCAAAGGCGGTGCCTGTGGTGTTACCCAGGGCGAGACGATGGGCGGTGAAGTGTCCGATGGCATGGAGATTGGCGATCACACTGCCGGCAGCGTCTGGGGCTCCCACGAGGCGATACCACGGTTTCTTCTTGAGGCGCGGATTGAGCAACTCATTCCAACGCTCGGGATTGAATTCTTCGGTGGTGAGATTGAAGGAGGATTCGCAGGGGGAATCAGCGTCACAGGAGCGGGGAAAGCTGGCAGTGCCAGTGAGGCTGATTTTTCCGGCGGACGCGGTTGCGTTGTGTACGGTAAAACGATTGCGCTCCAGTTCAAGGCGGCCGCTGGCAATCTCAACCGGAGCAGAGAGACCAGGAACCTCGGCACGGATGTTCTTGAGCTGCGCGGAGCCTGAAACCTCAGGATTGGCGAAGGCCAGCCAGTTGGCGGCAACGGTCATGTCAATGGAGGCGGGGCCGACGAGCGAGATTCTGGGTACGCCGATGCCGACGGCGCGGGCAAATTGCTGGAGGCGCTCAAGCCGGACGTCTCCCTTGAAATGCAGAGAAAAGTGCTGATCGTCGAGCAGCCCGTCAACGGTGGCGGGAGTGGCGGCACCAAGCGGGAGATCAAAGCTCTGTATGACCAGGGCGCGCACGGGATCGGCGGGAATGGTGTAGCGGGTACGGCGGCGCGGCTGGGGAACTTCCTCGGTATTGATGAGTGCAGTGGCCCTGGTTACAGAGATATCTTTTCCGAGCACGGCGGAGTGGACTGTGAGGCCGCTGGCGACCAAATTGCCGACCCAACTGGAGGGAGCATCGGTGAGACGCTGGGCGTGGAAGGCGGCGGAGACGGTGCCCTGGGCGCTGACGTCGTCCGGTAAATCATGCTTGGCGCGGCGCGCAAGATTCAGCAGGGCGTTTGCGGGAAGGTTTTCAGCGGCGAGTGCGAGATCATATCGGGGATTTCGGAGGCCACGCATCATGCCAATGACGGATAGAACCCCGCCTTCGAGAGGGAGACGGCATTCGGTGTTCTGAAAGAGGTTATTGCTGACGTTCAGTTCGCCTGAGCAAGTGGCGCTGAGGTTGGCAGCATCTCCGCTGGAGATATCAAAGCGGCGAAAATCGCGAAGCTTGGCGGCGGTGGTGAACTGGATGGCGGCGGGAATTCCGTTGAACTGCGCGCTGAGTTCGAGGCCACCGCGCCAGCCACGATCTTCGCCGTAGATGAGGCGAGTGAGGTTGCCAAGCTGTACACGTTCCCAGGTGATGTTGCCTTTCATGGGGGCGTCGCGCAGCAGGTTGGCGCGCTGGATGGTGACTTCGGCCTTGACGACTCCGGTGTCTGTGACCGGCATGTCAGTTCGGACAGGCCGGGCGACGAGCCTCATGCGCCACTGATTCTCGGCTGGGCTGAAGAGGGTGAAATCAGCTTCGATAAATGAGAAGACATTCTTTTCGAGTCCGTACTTGAAATTGATACGGCCATTGGAGGCTTCGATGTAGGGGAAGCGGGTGCGCGAGGCCGAGGGACGAGCGGCAGTGGGCGCGGCCTGGGTGCGCGACGCCTTCCAGAGAAGCGACTCCAGATTCCAACTTCCATCTTCGCGTTCGACGAGATTGAGGCTGGGATATTTCAGATTGAGGCGTGCGATCTCAATCCGTCCGCGCCAGAGGGAACTAAGACGCAGATAGGCGGTCACTTCCTCGGCGTGGAGAATCGGCTCAGAGCTGTAAGCGGAATCATCTCCGATGGCAACGTTTTCGAGGTAGAAGCCGGGTTGAGGCAGAATGCGTAGTTCGATGGCGTCAACCGTTACCGGACGGCCGAGAGCGTTGCTCATGGACTCTATGACACGGCCCTTGTAGCGGCTGATATTGATGAACGGCGGCAGGAAAATTGCAACTACCGCCAGGGCGACGGCGATGACGATTCCGACGCGGATGGCTCTACGCGGCATCAGCGCACCACATGCAACATGCGCGACCAGCGGGTCTCATTGAAGAAGTGCGTGAGAATGTGGACGAAGAACGCGACGCGATCACCGATGCTTGTCCTGGTGTACTGGTCACTGGGCGTCTGAAAAGACCAGTAGATGAACATGGGGCGTCCGACGACGTTCTCACGGGGAATGAAGCCCCAGAAACGGCTGTCATAGCTGACGTCGCGATTATCTCCCATGCCGAAGTAGGAATCCGGCGGGACCACGATATCTTCGCCCTGAATGTGGTCAGGCAGGGTGAGCTGCCAGTTGGGCGCGAGCTGGTCATCGCGGGTGGGAGGCACGTTGGGGAAATTTTCTTTGTAGGCAGTGCGCTGCTCAGGGTCCGTGTGAATGGCGTAAGGCTCGGTTTGCGGTTGACCATTGACGTAAACGGTTCCGCCGAGCAGGTGGATTCGGTCGCCGGGTACTCCGATGACGCGCTTGACGACAAAGAGTCCAGGCTCAGAGGGCGAGACGAAGACAAAGATGTCTCCGCGTTTTGGATCACGGTAGGGAATGATTTTGTCGGCGAAGCTGGATTTTGGCGCAAGGCGCACGCGGTCAACGAAGACATGGTCGCCGATGAGAAGGGTTCCCACCATGGACGAGGTCGGAATCTCAAAGGCCTGCATGCAAAACGTGATGATGAAAAGGCCGATGACAAGGACCGAAGCAATGGAGGCCACGAACTCGGCCATCGATTCCTTCGGCTGCTCAGGTTGCTGCTTTTCTTCTCTTGCTTTCGCCAACTTAGTCCAGTCCCGATCTGTCCGGCGTCAAGGCGCCAGGCGCAGAATCCGGTGCCAGCGCAAATCATCCAACAGATGGGAGATGCGGGCACGTAGAGTAAAAAGTTTACCATCCGGGGCGTCGGTTGCCACATCCTCATCGTCTGAGTCGGCGGCTTGCGCGACGCTGAAATAAATCAGCAGGGGACGTCCGATGATGTTTTCACGAGGTACGAAGCCCCAGTAACGGCTATCCAAGCTCTGATCGCGGTTGTCTCCGAGGACGAAGTATTGGCCGCGAGGCACGATGAGCAGACCGTCTTTCACGAGCGATTGCAATTGGCTGGCCCAGTTTACGCTTACGTTTTCATTGAACCAGTTGCCACGAGGAAAATTGTCGCGAAATTCATCGGGATAGTGCTCCTTGAAAACCGCGTAAGGCTCAGCGAGGACACTCCCATTGACATAAACGCGGCCGTGCCACAAACGTATGCGGTCCGAGGGAAGGCCGACGACGCGCTTGACGAAGTGCTGCCGCGGGTCTACGGGATAGCGGAAGACGACGATATCACCACGGCGGATGGCGCGGTAGGGGAGAATCCTGTGCCAGAGGCCGGACGGAGCGAAGTGGGTCTTATCTACAAGAAGATAATCGCCGATGAGTAGAGTGTCTTCCATGGAGCCCGAGGGGATGCGGAAGGCTTGCACGACAAAAGTGATGATGTAGAGTGCGATGGTCAGTGCCAGCAGGGAGAACTGAAGATGGACGAGAAAGTTCGTAGACGCATGCTTGCGATCGACCGCAGGCAGGACGGCGGAAGCGAGCGCAGGCGCATCACCGATTGAATCAGGCGGGGTCGAGGATGGATCCGGTGGCAGCGGGACAGGAGCACCCAGCGCGTCCAGAGGCGGACTGCCGAAACGAGGGTCATCCATTGCTGATTTCCCGGAGACGTTCGAGGGCCTTCTGTGCAGCGAGTTGGCTGGCGGTTTTCTTGGTGCTGCCGCTGCCGATGGCGGAGAATTCGGTCTGATTGCCAGAGGTGAGGACGATGACCTGCATGGTGAAACTCTTGCGATGTGCTGGGCCCTCTTCGCTGACCATCTCATAAATCGGCTCGGGACGGCCACTGGCGCGGAGAGTTTCCTGGAGGCGGGACTTGTGGTCTGCGACCAGGACTTCGTCATCGAGGCCGGAGAGCCGTTCCAACTCGGGATCGAGGATAAAGGAGAGGACAAAGGCTCGTGCTACGAAGAGACCGCCATCAAGATAAAGGGCGGCGAGGAGCGCTTCGACGGCATCGGCAAGGAGGGCTGTTTTGTGACGGCCTCCGGTTTTTTCTTCGCCGCGGCCAAGCCTGAGATAGCTGCCGAGTTGAAGTTCAGTTGCGCAGTGCAGCAGGTGATTGGCGTTGACCAGATGGGCGCGCAGCTTCGACAGTTCGCCTTCGCGATGCGCGGGGAAGCGCTGCAGGAGTTCCTGACTGGTCACCAGTTGGAGGACGGCGTCGCCGAGAAACTCAAGCTGCTCATTATCCCCGGCATCTTCGACGCTCTCGCGGGCGAAGGAGCTGTGAGTAAGCGCCTCCTCTAGCAGTCCGCGGTTGGCGAACTGGTGGTGCAAAGCTTTCTCGAGATGATCCAACGGAAGTTGCTTCATAGTGAAGAAGAACTCCCACGCCGGAATGTCTGACGCGGGAGCTTGCCGCTACTGAGTTTAGTGGGCCGGCTGGGCGGAGCCGGTGAGCTTATCCAGACGCGACCGTTCCTGTTCCGCAAGTTGGCGAATCTGGCTGCCGGGCTCGGAGGCGGCGATGGCCTTGTTGATCGACTCCCTGGCGTTCATAAGGTCACCGCTCTTATCGTTGGCGACGGCGAGGCGAAGCCAGACAACCGCGTCGGTGCGATCCTTTTCTTCGGCGGCTGCGAAGTTGTATTCCTTTACGGCGGTGAAGTAATCCTGCTTCTTGAAGGCGACGGTGGCGATGACTTCATGGGCGGTGCCACGAAGTTGGGAAAGGGCGGCGGCGAACTGCTCAGGCGTGAGATTGGTTGGTTGCTGCACCTCGCCCGTATGCTGGAGCGCACTGCGGGCATTGGCATTGGCTTCGGCAAGGCGGTCATCGCGATCGAGATCACTGTCATGGGTGCGCTCGGCGAGCAATTGTGCGGCGGTAAGCAGGGCCACGGCATTGTTGGGATCGTACTTGAGGACGGCACGCGCCATTTCCAGGGATTTCTGAGGATTATTGGCAGACTGATAGAGTCCCATTGCCTGCTGGAAGAGAAAAGGACGGAGCTCGCTATCTGGAAACTTCTGGGCGAAGTCGATTGCCTCAAGCTCCAGCCTGGCGGGATCGGTTTGCGATGAAGCCGCCTTGTAAGCGTCGTACTCGGCCTGCGTCTTTGGCTGCGGAGATTTGCTTGCCGCCGGAGTCTTGGCCTTGGTGGGCGCAGCCGCATTTGGTGTTGGCGCATTGGGCAGGGCAGTGGACTGCGGCCACGCCAGCGCCACGGCGGAAGACAACAGGATGATAGCCATGCTCAAGATCTTCGCTCTGTTCAAGGTCTTTCTCCGTTTCTATTCGTTCGGATGCCGGACGGGCGGTTGGTACGCCTGCTGCAATCCCTTTTCAGCGGCTGCCTTCAGCTCGGGCGATCCGCCGGCATTCAAGGCGGTACGATAGTGCTCAACGGCTTCCTCACGATGCTGTTCCATATCGAGGATCCGGCCGAGATAGACGTTGGACCAACCGCGGATTTTGACATCGCTGGAGGCTGAGGCGGCACGTTCAAAGTAGCGCTGTGCGTCCTCCAGTTTGCCGCCCGCGACGGCGACACGCGCCAACACAAAGAGCGCCCGGCCCTGATCCTCATGGTTCTGGATGGCCTGTTGCGCGTAATTCTGTGCGCCATCAAAGTTGCCGCTGTTGAACGCGCGTTCGGCGAGGTCAACGAGCAACTCCCTACGGTCACTGCGACGAACCAGCTCCGGCGTACTGCTTTTGAGGAACGGAACCGTGGCGGCAAATTTCAGTTGCCTGGGCACGTCGATATCATGCAGCCAATCGGCGTAGGACTGGTCAAAGCCGACTTCGTCGTTCTCAAAGGCGAGGAGTTTGTTGTAGAAGTACTCGGTCAGAATAAAGCCCTGACGCGTGGAGGTCCAGGCGAGCTGCTCCTTAGGCTTGCTGGGCCCTTTGAGGCCTCCGAGCTGGCGAGCCTCGATGGCCTTGATGAGCGACTCGGTCAGCAGCAGTCCCATGTCAAAGCGGTAACTTTCTTCGAGTGGTGACTGCTTGACGGAGTCCAGTAGCGGAGAGATCCGCTGAAGGGTTGTTCCGCGAGTGAGCACCTGGGCGTCGAGAATGTAGTGAAGATAGGTGTGACGGATCTGGTCGAGGCGGATCGGTTCGTTGGTGGCGGGCGAGATCACCATGTAATAGTCATCGGCGTAATTGCGGGAGTTGACTTCGCTTGGAGCCGCGAGAGGTTCCACGTAGACGACGAACTCATGCCTGATGTAGCTGCTCAGGTTGCGCTTCAGGTAAAGATCGGTGGAGAGCAGCATGTCATTGACGGGCTTATGCAGGTTTTGAACCAACTGGTCATAATCGGGCCGGTGACGCTGCCAGATGGAGTCGAGAGCGACAGCCTCGCTGAAGTGGTGCAGCAGGGGAAGAAATCCAAGGACGAAGATCGCATCCGGCGGCAGATTGGCCTCGCTGGTTCGCAACTCAAGCTTGGGGCCATTTTCTAGATTCAATCCAAGCGAGATGTAGTTAGAAAGAGTTCGCGAGGCATTGTCTTGCTGGTGATCTTCGTAAAAAGCGCACATATTGCGCAGCGCAGCCTGAGCGGCTTGCGACTGGGCGGCTTTCAACACCTCTTCGCGAATCTGCCGGCGCAAGGGGATGGACTGCGAGAGGTCGGCGTCATAGCCACAGGCGTTGATGGCGGCCAACACGGAAAAGAGTCCCTGGCTGGTCTCGACGCTCATGCGGGGCGGCTGCGGCTGGGCGATTGCCGGCACGGTGAGTATGGCGAAAAGCACGAGCAGAATCGAAAGCCGGGTTTTCAGGGATGCCTCCTAGGTATGAATATTTATATCGTCTCGTCTTTGGAGTCAGTGTAAGAGGTGCGAGCCGGGGAAGCAAATACCTGCGGCGAATCGGAGAATTTCCTGAATCCAGATAAGGCCGCCGTTGGATTCCCTGCGCTCAATGCGACCTTGAATCCTAGCCACCGACGTTGATGTTGGAAAAAGAAATCACGACGCGTCCGCTGGTGGGCAGTCCGAAGCTGGTTGCCGGGCGGAACTGGGTAAAGATTAAAGCATTCTTCATCTCCGGGCTGAGACCAGTCTGTCCGGGAGCGCTGAGGACACGGTAATCCTGCACACGGCCATGAGCATCAATGACGGCCTCAACCAGAATGGCCTCGCCGTTGGATGCGCCGCCCTCAAGACCGAATGGCGCCGAGGTCATCTCGGGAGGAGTGTAAAGGCTGGTGGGCACGTCATTGGCGCTGGAGAGGTGTGCGGGCACAAGTACGCCAATCAATAATCCGAAGATCAGAACAGCGGAGAGCAGCCCGGCGGTAGCGGGAAACATGAATGCATTGAGAACATTCTCCCAGCGAACGAAGAGACTCTCCCAGCGGCTGTGGCGCTTGGCGGCCAAGTGTTGCGAAATATCTACTTTGATACGCAGAGCGAGTTCGGGAGGAGCGATGTGAGGCGCCAAGGTGGCCATCATGCGCCGGGTCTGACGAAGGGACGAAAACTCTGCGTCACAGCCCTCGCACTCAGCAATGTGCTGGTTGAGTTCGTGAACCTGACGGTCCTCCAGCATGAAGTCCAAGCTGGGTGAAAACAACCGCTTTGCTTCAGAGCACTTCATGGTGTGACCTCAATTTCCCGGTTGCGCTGGGCGAGTTTGCGCGTGCGGTCCTTGCCGGCTGCTCCAACGGAGGTTCCGTTATCCAGAGACAGTTCGTGGGCATAGCGCTCCAGGCGTTTGCGCAGAGCTTCGCGTCCGCGGACCAGCCTTGACTTAACCGTACCCAATGAAGTTTCGGTCATCTCTGCGATCTCTTCATAAGACAGCTCTTCAATGTCGCGCAGTACAACAGCCGTTCGGTAGTGTTCGGGTAACTCCTTCAACTCCTGCTCCACCCGGGCGCGCATCTGGTGCCGCATGGCGAAGTCAACGGGCGATTCGGCCCGGTCCACGAGTGTGTCGCGCAAACCCACTGAGCGGCCTTCATCGTCACTCGAAGCAGGCTCGATAGAAAGCTCCTGCACTTTGTGGCGAAAGAACCAGCGGCGCCGGTTGCTGGCCTCGTGGATGGCAATTCGATACATCCATGTCTTCAGACTGCTTTCGCAGTTAAAGTTGGCCATGCCGCGAAAGACCTTGATAAACACTTCCTGTGTGGTGTCAGGCGCGTCAGTGGGATCATCGAGGATTCGATAGACGAGGTTGTAAATGGTCTGGTGATACCGTGTGATCAGGCGCGTGTAGGCATCCTCGTTCCCCGCCTTTAACTCGGCGACGGTCGAAGCATCTTCCGAACGCATTTCCCACGCGCTGGCCAGTCCGCCCACGGTCGTAACTCCTACGGCGCTCACCGTACGACCTCCATGTTAATCCTGTCCGTGCATGCCAACAACCTCCCCTTAGAGGAAGGGTTTGCCGGAATGTCCATCCTCGATGCTATAGACCCCGACCGGAGCGGAAATGTTCCAGAAATTGCGAAAATCTGGATGAATCTGCCTGATACGTCATTTGTCCGGAGTAGAAGTCGGGGTCGGTGCAGGTTTGGGCTTCTTTTTAGGCTTCGGCGAATCATCATTGTTGACGATCACCTTGGAGGCTGGTTTGGGGCCTGCAGTGCTGGTGGCCAGTTTAGCTCGAAGGCGAGCCAGTTCAGCATCATTGTTTCCTGCGAGCAGGTCCACCCTCTCGGCCATCTGATGGCGGAAACGGTCAAGCTGGGTGATGTCAGCGGCCAAAGGATCGTACTGGTCGCGAGCCCCGAAGGCCACGGCAGACTCAACCAGGGCGGAAAAAGTGTCGTAGAGGGCGTTGAGGTTACGGTAGAGACGAAAATTGGCATTCAGGGAGCCGGGGGATGCCTCGATTCGCAGTAGCAAGTCAGGCATGGCGTAGGTCAGATTGCGCCGGATGGACTCCGCGCTGGCCTGCGTCTGCTGTTTGGTGACGGCGTCCACCTTCCATTTCTCCAAACGCAGGCGTGCCACGTCACTATCAGACTTCTGTGCCGAGGCGCGCATCTGCCGCAACGAGTCCGCGAAAGCCTGATCGTCCTGAGTAGCGCCGGCAGTGGCCTGGGGAGCTGCGGCTGGCGCAGACGCGGCGCGGGAGGCGTTGCCGGATGGCTGCGCCAATGCAACCGTGCAGGCAAACAAAATCAAAATATAGACGGCGAATTTCATAATGACGATGTTCTCCGGGATGACGCGGACCTGGCATCATCCAAATTATGGAACAACAGCCCAAGCAGGATTGCGAACGGAAGCATCGCTACTGGCCATTATGTTTGAGATGCGTTGCGACAGATCGAGGTAACCAAGGGTCGAGTGCCGCGGGAGGGTTATAAGGCAGAACGGCGAAGCAAGATTCGGCATCCAAACAAGAAAGGCAGGTGAAAGATGAGCCGAAGAGCAGAGGAGCGTCGCGATCGCGATGCGGAACTGGATGAACTTGGAAGCGATCCTGGGCAGGTTGGACCTGAGAGCGGCGGCCAATCCGGCGATGCGCAGGATTTGGAAACTGATAGTGAGGCTGGCGATGAAAGCGTGGAGGAATTGTCAGAGGATGACCAGGCATACGAAGCTGGGGTGATCGAGGGCGTAGAGAAGGCTGGAGACCATCCGGAACGTCCGGCGCGAAGCCATGAAGATCGCCGTCCGGCACACGAGAGTGAACTGCCGCCCGAGCCTGATTGGAAATAGCGGCAATGAGAAATCGGCGGTAGATTCGGCAACGATACGGGCAAGATGTGCGCGCGTTCAGATGCGCGTGTCAGATGCATCAGTGGGGTTTCCTGAATTTACCGGGAATTGAATCGTACTTCGCGGGCATCTGTGCCTATCGAAAGATAGGCACAGGTTGTGAAGCAAATCACAGGTTGTAGACCTTCCTACCAGCTACCCTAATATGCGTGTGTAAAGGAAAGTCGGCACCAAGAGTGCCCTCGGAGGGTTTTCATGTTTGAAGGACTGCTTCAACCCATGCATTTGATCGTGATTCTGTTCATTGCGCTGCTTGTGTTTGGACCGAGCAAGTTGTCGGAGCTTGGCAAAGGAATGGGTCAGGGGATCAAGAATTTCAAGGATGCCGTGAACGAGAAGCCGGCCAGTGCGGATGCAGCTCCGGTTGTGAAGAACGACAGCACGCCCACGGCCTAAATTTCACATCGCATCACGGAAGCGTGATGCGACGCGGGGCAAGGTGCGGGTGAAGTGTCTTCTTAGCAAACTCCGCGGAGTTTGCAGGAGTTCTCTTCCGTCCGGAAAGCTTGCTTAGACGTCATCCTTCACGGCTTTGGCGGCTGCGAGTATCCTCGCGCTTTCACGCAGTTTGTATTTTTGCAGCTTTCCGGTCGATGTCTTGGGCAGTGATCCGAAGATGATGGTCCGTGGCACCTTATAGTGGGCCATGTTCTCGCGGCAGAAGGCGATCAGGTCCTCCGCGGTTGTGTTATCGCCTTCTTTCAGGGTGATGAAGGCGCAGACGGTCTCGCCCCATTTTTCGTCTGGCCGCGAAACCACACCCGCTTCCAGCACTGATGGGTGGCGATAGAGCACGCTCTCCACTTCGATGGTTGAGATGTTCTCACCGCCCGAAATGATGATGTCCTTCAGCCGGTCCTTCACTTCAATGTAGCCGTCCGGATGCATGACGCCGAGGTCTCCGGTATGGAACCAGCCACCGGCGAAGGCGTCCTGAGTTGCGCGCGCATTTTTCAGATATCCGCGCATGACGGTGTTGCCACGCATGAAAATCTCACCCATGGTTTTGCCGTCGGCAGGCGCCGGTTCGACAGTGCGGGGATCGCCCACCATAACACCTTCCAGAGTTACATAGGGTACGCC
>Ga0302320_10008657_pt1 | contig 22062 bp, 22 predicted proteins | sample Bog_T0_3_FD_202130 | JGI IMG/M metagenome (GOLD analysis project Ga0302320, IMG submission 202130) | Peat permafrost microbial communities from Stordalen Mire near Abisko, Sweden - Bog_T0_3 | ecosystem: Environmental > Terrestrial > Soil > Wetlands > Peat | place: Sweden: Abisko, Stordalen Mire...
AGAAAACTGGTGGAAGAGTGGGTCGCTTTGGCGCTGCGCCTGGCCAGGGAAAAGCGCAAATCCTCGGCTTGATTTCTTCCCCAAAACGTTTCACTCTCCAGCAATTAAGTGTGTATTGGTTAATGTTTACAAGGCAAATTTCCGACTCAACTGGGACGAATGAACTCAAGCCCAGTTGGACACAGATAAGGTCTCGCTCACCTGGATGGTTCCTGCTCGAGCGCACCTTCGGGATGCAACCGTTTCCAGCGTTCGACAAAAAGAAAGAATACGGCCGGCCCATACGCAAACAGCATCACTGACACGCCCATGGTCAGGCCGATGAAAGTCAGGAATCCGGCGCAGCAATAATCCCGATGGCGCGCCGCAATGTGCGTGGGCACGGCAATCAACAATTCCAGGACGCTGCCCTTGAGCAGGCATCGGCATTCTCGCGAAACAACATCCGCCGGCTTCATGCGTCGGCTGAGGCGGAAAAAGACCACCGCCCAAACGCACCAGGAGAGAATTGCCAACGAAAGGGCCGTCCGCTGGCACCAGGTGCCGTTGCCTTTGTCGCGCATCACGAATTCGTAGAGGGAGAGAAATGCGCCGGCGACGAGACCGCCCCCCATCAGGCCGCCAGCCAGGATCGTGCGCCAAACGGGGCCTTGAGTGACCGGCCGGAGACTGACTATGCGCACCGGCAAGGCCAGAAGAGTAAACTGGCTCGCCAACATCAGGGCCAACCACAGCCAATAGGGCCACCAGGCAAATACCTGGGCGGCTTCTCCCAATTTGACCTTTGGGGCGTAGGCCAGCAAACCGGCTGGCACCGTCAGCACGAGCAACAAGGCGGCATATAGCGCCGCGACAATCCAAGCCCAACGTTTCATAAATAACGTTTCATCAGTTTCGCGGTTTGGCAGAGGCGGGGGCGGGCCGCCCCCGCCCTCGCACCGTCCCTTCATGGAAGCAAAGCGGAATCGGCCCGCAAAACGGATCATTTAATTTCAATTATTTTTTGCTCTGGCCCAAGCCCGCGCGGATGCTAAACTAGATGGCGGCTTTTGCGCCCGATGAACCAGCCCGCCAACAGTGCTGAAAATTTATTTGCCCGGGCCATTGAATTTTCGCCCGGGCCCGCCCGCGATGCACTGCTGGCCAACGACTGCGCCGATGATTCGGCACTGCGTCGGGAAGTGGAAAGCCTCCTTCGCGCGCATGACGCTGCAGGCGGCTTTTTGCGCGAGAACAAGGAAAGCAGTAACCGTCCTCCACCAGTTCCGGCTGCCGACTCATCCGCCTTGCCGGGCTGGGGCGCTGACGCAGCAGGTCATCGCCTGCAGGGCCAGATGGATTTTCCCCTGGTTCCCGGACAGTCGGGACGGACTGCCCTGCCGGCTGCACCGAATCAACGCGCCACTGCTATAGATGCCGCTGCTCATGCCGAGGCCTTCCTGCGCGGCGTGGACAACGGCGTCAACCTTCCGATTGAGCAATTTATCGGCACGTTGCCGGAGGTCGTCCGGTGCGAAAGCCGCGAGCGCATCGAGGCCGGTCTGCGGGTGCGCCGGTGGCGCGGCCAGGAAATATTGCCAGCCAGCGGCAGCGAGGAAATGCCGCCAGTCCTGCCGGGCTTTCGCGTGGAGCGCAAGATCGGCGAAGGTAGTCTGGGCTCCGTCTATTCCGCGCAGGACGAAAAACTCAACCGTCGCGTGGCCATCAAAGTACTGCATCGCCAGGCCGACGAAGCCGTCCGCCGCCGAATCTTGGACGAGGCGCGCAAAGCGGCGGCATTGGGCGACCCGGCAATCGTCACGATTTTTTCCGTGTTCGACGAGGCAGACCCGCCGGCCATCGTGATGGAACTGGTGGAGGGCTTCCCGTTGGACCGTTTCACCGCAGAACTGAACATGGCCCAGAAAACGAGGCTCCTGCGCGAAGTGGCGCGCGGTTTAGCTGTAGCCCACGAACACGGGCTGGTTCACCGGGATTTGAAGCCCGACAACGTCATCGTGGGCCCTGATATGCGCCCGCGGATTTTGGATTTCGGCCTGGCGTTGTCACTGGAGGAAGCCGGCCGGCAAGGGCCGGGCTTTGAAGGCACACCGCTTTATGCCTCGCCAGAACAGGTGTGCGCCCAGCCGCTCACCACGGCGTCGGATGTGTTTTCTTTCGGGAGCCTGATGTTCAAGGTGCTGACCGGACAGCCGCCGTTTGCCGGCAACACGATCGGGCAGACGCTCGAAGCCATCGCCACCACCGCGCCGCCGCTTTTGCGCGAGGTGGCCGTAGGGGTGCCGGAAGATCTGCAGGCCATCTGCCTGGCCTGTCTGGCGTGGAGCGCCGCAGACCGGCCTGCGGCGGCGGAAGTCGCGGTCGAACTCGGGCGATTCCAAGCCGGCGAACCGGTGCGGCTCAGGCCGAAACTATACGGCGACCTGCTGCGCCGCAGTATCAGCGAATATTCCGGGCAGGCGCGCGCCTGGGCCAGCCAAAGCATCATTTCGTGCGAGGAAAGCGACGCGCTGGAAGTGGTGCATCGCCGGCTGCTCGCGGACGAAGATCACTGGATCGTGGACGCGCGGCGCATCACGCCATTGCAGACCATTCTTTCCGCGGCAACGTGGCTGGCGGTTGTGGCCACGATCCTGATGGTCTGGATGCTGCGGAACGATCTGGCGCCGCTCTGGCGCTGGCTGCTGCCGACCTGCTTCACGGCCATGCTTTTGCTGGCGGGCCAGGCAGCGCGCCGCGGGCGCGAGCTGCTGGCCGCCGCCACGTTTCTCGCCGGCGCCGCGCTAGCCATTGCGCCCTGCACGCTGGCGCTGCTGGCGGGATTGCGGGTTTGCGCCACTCCCACCCCGCAGGTGAAGCAGTTATTTGCCGACACCTTCACGAACCAGCAAGTGCTGGCGGCGTCCTGCACCGCGCTGACGGTGTCGGTATTCGGTTTGTGGCAGTTGAAGCTGACCGGTTTTGCGTGGACGTCGGCCATCCTGGGCGCCATCAGTTATATCAGCCTGCTGTTACAGTTCAACTGGCTGGACCAGAAACCTGAAATCCAGGCGCTGTGGTGCCTGCCGCTGGTGGCGCTGGAGCCGGTGGCGCTCGCGCTGGAGCGAAACGGCCGGGTGCGCTGGACGCCGCCGTTCCATCTGGTGGCGCTGCTGGCGCTGGTGGCCGGCCTCGATATCATCGCGCTGAACGGCCCCACCTTGAAAATGCTGGGAATCGATGGCACGCGCTGGCCGTATTTTGATCCGCAGCGGCTGGAGGCGTTTTCGGTTGTATTGAACGGCTGCCTGTTTCTCGCGCTCATGCTGTGGACTGAGCGCGCGGCCAGCCTGGATCTGCGGCGCGCGAGCAAATGGCTGGAAGTACTGGCGATTGTCCACACCTTGAGCGCGCTGTTCACAAACGCGTTGAACCACCGAAGCGACGCGCACGTCAGGGTGGACGTGTGGCTGTATCTGGCCGCGGCCGCGGCCTTCATGGTGCTCGCGCCGTTCCGCTCGCGCTGGCGGCTGCTGGTCGGCGGATTGGCAGGCTGCGGATTGGGAAGTTACCTGCTGGTGGAGCTGCGAATCGTGGACCGCAAATCATTCATCATCGGCCTTGGTTTTGCCGGACTGCTGGTCGCGCTGGGTACCTTTGCCTACGTGCGACGGCGACAGCAAAGGTAAGGCCGAAATCCGCAGTCCGAAATCCAAGTTCAACTTTCGCAGTGGCAGCCCAAGTGAGGCGCAGATTCATTCGGAAACGATTTCTGCATTGCGATTGCGAAGCCACGCATGAATTGTCCCGTACGGGACATTTCATGCGTGGCTCACAAATCACAAATTTACCTGGTCATCTCGCGATAGAGCCAGGCTCGCGCGTAGGCCCAGTAACGCTTCGCGGTGGGCTCCGAAATCCCGAGGGCTTTTGCCGCTTCGACCAGGGTCAGCCCGGCAAAAAACCGCAGCTTCACCAACTCCGCCTTGAGGACATCATGGGCTTCCAGACAGTCCAACGCCTCGTGCAGCGCGAGCAATTGCTCGTCGTCCATGCCGGCAGCCATTTCCAGACTGTCGAGTTCAAAGTCCACGCGCTCGGCTTGGCCGCCGTGACGCAGCGCGCCTTTGCGCCTGGCATTGTCAATGAGGATGCGCCGCATGGCTTCGGCGGCGGCGGCGAAGAAATGAGCGCGGTTCCGCCACTCAATCTGCTGGTCACCACCGAGCCGCAACCAAGCCTCGTGAACCAGCGCGGTGGCCTGCAAGGTCTGGCCGGGGTGTTCGGCCGCCATTTTTTGGGCAGCGAGCCGGCGCAGTTCCTCATAGACCAGCGGCAGCAGGCGGCTGGCCGCCTGGGATTCGCCGTGTTCGATTTGTTCGAGGATGACGGTGAAATCGCTCATGGCCGCATCGCCTCGGCATATGGCTGGCCGTCCAGAAACACCTGCTTGATCTCCGGGTGGCCGGAGGCAGGGACGGCCACTTGCACTGTCAGTTTGCCGGCCGGGTTCCCCGTGTTTTCCGCCACAAAATATCGTTCGATGCCGTAGGTGACGCGCACGGAATTGGTCGCGTGCCACGCGCGGTCGGCGTTTTTCCCAAGCAACAGAACCTCGTCAGCCAAGGGCGCGAACGCGTTGGTGCTGGCGCGCGTGAGCTCGTAAAACCGGTTTGTGCCTGGCGCGAGCGCGACGTAAACCTCTGTGCCCGGCGCCAAATCGTTTTGCACCGGCGGCGAAAACAATTTCCCTGGCACGGTGCTGATTTTGTAGTTCAAGATCAGATAATCGCCGCGCAACAAATCGCGCGGGTCCAGGCGCTGGGTTTCGAGCAGAATGAGTTTGCCAGTGGCGAGCGCGTATTCCTGGAGAGCCACTGTGGCCAGCAGCCATGCGGTTTGCAGCCCGAGGACGAGGATTAGGAGCTTTAGTTTCATGGAGCCTCCCGCACAGTGGGGGTCTTGATTTGCTGCAGCAACATGCGCCGTTTCTTTTCGAGATAAACGCTGAAGACAATCAGGAAGATGCCAGAAATTAAAAACATGAGTCCCGTCCGCGCCATCGAGCCGAACAGGCCCAAGTAAGCGGCGAAAATGTCGAGCGCGATGAAAACGACGCCGGTGTTGACCAAGAACGGCGAACGCTCCTGGAGGCCCACCTGGATTTGCAGGAGGCAAAAAACAAACAGCGCAATGGCGCCCAGCAGATAGCTCCAAGATTCGCCCCAATAAAAATAACGCGCCCCAGTGGCGGGTCCGAGCCGCCAGCAGCCGAACCAGACTGTGGCCGTGAAAACCATCATGCCCAACAGTGCTCCGAACCACGTCCAACGCCATTGCCGGTCGAGCGCGCGCAGATTCCTCAAGCCTGCTGCGAGCGCCAGCAATGCAACCAGACCAAGCGCGGGCAGAAGCCAGATTTGGGTTTCGGATGCGTTCGCGCCAAAGAATTCCTTCCACGTCAGGGGAAAGAAGAAGCTCAGGAACAGCAGCAGACCGAGCTTTTCCGTGACGCCGGCAAATTCCGCGAAAGCGCCCCGCCGCAAAATCCAACCCGCGCCCAGATATACGAGCCCGAGCAGCGAGTAGAGCAATATCTGGCATACGTCGTCGCCGCAATAAAGCCACCCGCGCTCGTTGACCTCAAATCCAAACCACGTGCCAAACCCCAGCAGCAGCAGGACATGCTGGGCTTTTGACCGTAGCAGCCACGGCAGTGCAGCGATGCCGACCCACCAGAGCAGAAAGGCGTTTGGTGGGCGCGAAACGAGGTTGTAAATCTGGCCCAGCAGCGCGATGTTCGCCAAGAACAGGCCGGACCCGACGAGGTGCAGCGCCTCGCCCGTCTTGCGGTATTTGCCTTGAATCGCGCGAAGCCACCAGCCGCCGGCGTGCGCTCCCAGCATGAGCGCAAGGCCGGCGGCAATTTTCGCGCCGCGAGGAATACCGTTCCAATGCGCGGACACGAGCAGGATGATGCCGGCCACGATGAGCACCGCGCCAATCATGGAAACAATGGCCAGAAATTTGTTTGCACTTTCCGTCTTCAGCCCGAAATGCACAATTATTCTGTCGCGCTGTTCGGCGGTAATGAGGCCAGCCTCCTCCAGTTTTTCAATGTCGGCGTGTTTCATTTTTTGTCAACTCGATCGGACTCGCCCAAAACCTGACGCGAGGAAGATAAATCTGCCTTACTGCAAATAGCCTTGCAGCCGTTTGACCAGCAGTTCGTCGCACCGGACGCGAGAAGTCACGCCCACGCTCTGGTAATCGGGATCATGCGAGTTCTGCATGTCCACGATCACCCATTCCCCCTTGCGGTCGCACATCACAAAATGTACAAGGCCCTGTTCGGCGTTTTGCGGATTGAAAGCGTAATCCGCGTAAAGCGCATAGTCTGTCTCCGGCGGATGGGCGCGAACATAGCCACGAAACTCACGCGCGAGGCCCCACAATGCCTTCAGTTCGTTCGGATCCGCCAGCGATGCTTTGAGCGCCGGCGTCTGGTTCGCTGCCACCGCCTTGCACAAAGCCGCCGCATTGATCAGTCGAACGACATTGGTCGCGCTGGGCACATTGGCTTGGTTTCCGCCGACTCTTGCGGGGTAAATCAACAGTGTCGCACCGGGCAGCGCTTGTTTCAGCGCCTTTTGACGTTCGGGCAAAGCCTCGCTTTCCACCGCCGGTGGCAGTCCGCTCCTTTCATCCATGAGGGCGGCCATCTTGCCAGGCTTGGCGGCTTTAGCCGTTTCGTCATTCAGGCCGAACTGCGGGCATAACCGGTCGGCCAGCAATACCGAAAGACTCATTGGATCGAGCTGCCCCAACGTTTTGATGGCTTCGTCCGCAGGGGTCAGGCAATCCGTCCAAACGACAGCTCCGGTTTTGTCCACCACCACCGCCCGGAGGTCTTTCAATCCCGTCTGACGGGTGCCGTTGAACTCAGCATACAAGGCGTAATCAGTGGGGACTGGATCGTCATGCACAAACCCGCCAAACTCCGCCGCAAGGTTTTCCATCCCGGTTGTTGCGTTCGTGGATTCAAATGGCGATTTTCCCAGCTCAATGTGTTTCAATCCCCGTTTTTCCAGCATCAAACCAACTATTTCACTCACTCGTTCAGATGGCCTGCCGCCCAAGCGGACAGGCAAAATGGTGAGTGAACCGTCCACCCCCTTGGATTTCATCTCGCCCAATAGTTTTTGCTGTTCGGGCGCGATACTGGACGCTGGCGGCAGGGCTTGCGCGCAGGCCGTCAAACCCAAGAATGTGCCGCACACCGCTCCCAACCACGGTTTGTGTTTCATGATGTTTTCCTTTCATTTTTTGGATTGAACCGTTCCTTCACTTCAAAAGCAACTTTGTCGAACGAGGATGACTTCAAGCGCTGGTCGTTGATCGGCAGCGGCCAAAATGGGGTGAGGTACGGAGTCGCCGCTTAAACTTCGCCCTGCGTTCCTGCGTTTCTTCGGCCGAGTAAAGTTGTTTCCCCAGTTTCAAGAAACCGGACTGCAACTCGGCCGCGCTCATGTTTTTGGGCTGAAAATTGATGTCAAACAAGGTGCACAACTCCCAAGCGCGCTCGTGGAGGATGCGGCCTTCGCGCAGGAGCCGGGCATACAGCGGGGTGCCCGGGAACGCCGTCATAAACGTCACCTGCACCTCGTACAGACCGGAATCGCGGACGAAATGCAGCACGTCGTCAAACACGTCGCGGGTATCGCCGTCGAGGCCGAGAATAAAACAGCCGTTGACGGTGATACCGTAGGATTGAATCTTTGCGATGGCTTCCAGGTAATAATCCTCCTGGCGCAATTTCCAGTTGTTCTTGAGTTCAATTCCGTAAAGGCTCGTCCGGCGCGGACTTTCGAGCCCGATCAAGATCTGCTGGCAGCCCGCGTCGCGAATGCGCGCGAGTAAATCGTCGTCCCCGGCCACGCGCACGTCCGCTTCGGTGAACCAGCGAATCTTTTCTTTTGCCAGCTCGGTCAGTAGCCGCTTGTAATGCTCGCGGTGCACGAAGCTGTTATCGTCGGCAAATTCAATGAACGGCTTGGGCCAGATTCGTTTGATCGCACGGATTTCGGCGACGACTTTTTCCACCGGCTTTAGCTTGTAATGCTGGGTCAAGAGGATGGAACTGGCGCAAAACTCGCATTTGTGCGGGCATCCCCGGCTCGTCTGCACCGTGAGCCGGTTGTATTTTTCCGGGTCCAGCAAATCAAAACGCGGCATCGGTGCGCGGGCTAGATCGAATTCCCGGTTGGTGACGTAGAATGGTTTCAATTCACCGCGCTCGAAATCGGCGAGCAATTCCGGCCAAAGCAGTTCGCCCTCGCCAATAACCACGCTGGTGCAGTGTTCCTTCGCCTGCTCGCGCAACGACGAAACGGTGATGCCTCCCATGGCCACCGGAATCTGCCTTGCGCGGTAAAAATCCGCGACGTCGCACGCCTCGTAAAACTGCGCGGTGAACGTGCTGATGGCCACCAAATCGAAGTCAACCGGCAGTTCGGGCAACGTTTTCAGGTCGGCAATTTCATGATACTCCACCTGGAATTTCTCCGGCGTCAGCCCGGCCAGCGTGAGCAGGCCGAGGCTTGGCAGGGACGCGATGATTCTGTTGCGCTCCACAAAGCCCGGCAGGGTAAGTCCCAGGGCCGTGAGTTCGGCATTATGAGCGCGCACGCCGCTCATGGCGATGAATCCAATGCGTTTCATGGGAGGTTGAGGGTTGAGATTTGAAGGTTATGGGTTGCGTCCGCTGCGACAGTAGTGGCACCGGCATCTCGCCTGCGCGTTTCCGAACCTTGATTTATCCCGTTTAAGAAACTCACGGGCGAGACGCCGGCGCCACTACTCGTAATCAGGACCAGCATCAGCGCGCCACCCAGAATCAAGCTGCTCACCGGCACGGCAAAAATCAGGTGTGCCTTGGGGAAATGCGCCATGACCACGCAGCACAGCGGCATGGTGATACCGCCGATGATAAACGCCCAGGACGCGACCCCGGCGACGGTGGCCAGCGGTACCGGCGGAACAATGCGTTGCAGCGTCAGCCAAAACAGCAGATTCACCGCGCCCAGTCCGAAAAAGGAAATATGGCCCAGCCGGTACATGCGGCGTTTGAAGCTCCCATAGCCGCCGAGCCAGTTCTCGCCGTGGAAGAACAGGCCCAGAATCATGCCGGACATAAAACCGAGCGAGATCCACAGCCAGGCGAACAGGAGATTCGGATCAGATTTCATTTGTTTCTTGCGGGTTGGTTCTTATTTAGTATCATTTTATGGCATGAACTCCAACAAGGAAAGGTACTATCGGGCCCTCTTTGCCATCGCGGCGGTTTACGACCTGGTCCTCGGCATCACCTTCACATTTCTCCCGGCGCGGACATTTGCCGCGCTTGGCATTGCCGGCCAATTGCCGGCGTTTGGCGGTTATCTCGCGCTGCTCGGTGCGTTCGTGCTGGTGATTGGCGTGGCTTACGCGCTGATCGCACTGGGCGACCTGCAACGCAATGCAGATTTGATCTTCATCGGCGGGCTTTACAAGCTGGCTTACGCTTCCACTGCCATCTATTACTGGGCAACCTCGGGTCTGCCTCACGTCATCTTCGGAGCGCTGTTCGGCGTGGCCGACGCGATTTTCTTCATTTTGATGGCCGAGTGTTATTTCTTCGTCAAGCGCCGCGCCAAAGTTTGAATCCACAGGGAGGCCAATCCAGGCCCTGCGAACTTTTGTTGCCGTTGCTGCATTCATTTCACGGAGAGCTTAGCCTCCCCGAGTGGAATGGTGTTAATTGATAAAACATCGCGAGCATTGATTTGATCAATGAATCCCATATTGGGCTCAGTCACGTTTTGAAGTCCGTCAGTAGGGCAATCACTTTGTCCAGTTGAGCTCGCGTATGTTCGCTGGAAATGACGAAGCGGAAATATCCTCCGGCAAAGGCGTTGCCATATTTCAGGAATGGTGGATAAATTCCCGCCGCCAGCAACCGTGATTTCAATTCAGCCGCATTCTGTTCGTCCATCGCGGGCAAGCGTATGATTGGTCCCGGCATTTCGACAATGTCCCAGCCAGCGGCGCGCAGCCGAGTCCGCACCTGACGCGTATTCTGTCGCAAACGTTTCCTCCGGCTTGGCTCCCGCTGCAAAATATTCAGCGCCGTCAGCGCCGCGCCGGCCAGCGGTGGCGGCAATGGGGTGGTGCCGGCAAATACCCGGCTGCGCTCGATGATTTTTTCCCGCAGGGCCCGCGATGACAGCACCACGCCGCCATAGGCGCCCCATGCCTTGCTCAAGGTCGCGCATTGAATGATGCGCTGCCGGCTCACGTTCTCATGCTCCAGCGAACCCTTGCCGGTTGCGCCCAAAACGCCTGCGCCGTGGGCGTCGTCCACCAGCAGCAGGCCGTGCGCAGGTAGAACTTTAAGATACTCGCGCAGTGGCGCAACCGACCCGTCGTGGGAAAACATTCCGTCCGTCAGCACGATCGCACGCGAATGCCGCCCGCGTTTGACGGTGAGCTTTGCAAGCGCGCCAGCGTCGCGATGTTTGAATGGCTTTACCGGACAACCAAACATTCGTGCCGCATCCAGCAATGCGCCATGCGCCAGCTCATCCACAAACACCTGGGTGAATTCCCCGGCCAGCGCCTGGGCCGCGGCGATGGGGGCAAAATAGCCGTCGGGCAAAACGAGCGCCGATTCCGCCTGGAAAAATTTGGCCAGCGCCGCTTCCAGCAGGGCGTAAATTCTGTGGTTGCCGGTGGTGCGGCGCGACGCGGCGACGTTCAGGCCGTTTATTCGCAATGCCGCCAGCGCGGCTTGCGCCACCCGCGGATGCCGCGCGAGCCGGAAATAATCGCAACCGGAAAAGTAGCTGAAGGTGCGCTGGCGCAAGCGCACTTCGTTAAGGCCAATGAATCGCAGCGAATCCGGTTCGGTCATGGCAGAATAATAGGACGGCGGAAAAAATGCGCACGGCAAAAACTGGATGAAACAGGAGCTGGATGAATGGATTGTTGAACTTCCGGATCTGGAACCACGAATCCCCAACAATCCAATCATCCCATCGGGCGCGAGGCGGCCCGCGCTTCCGTCCAGCGCGCCAGCAGCCAAAGCAAATCGGACAGCCGGTTGAGAAAAATGAGGATCTCCGGGTTGGCGGTTTCGCCGGTATCCTCCAGGACCGATACGCTGCGCTCCGCGCGGCGGCACACGGCTCGTGCCACGTCCAACGTGGCGGAACTTGGATTGGCTCCCGGAGTAGCCCAGCCTTTAAAACTGATGTTTTGCGATTCAACTTCGCGAACGAGCACCTCCAGTTTAGCGGTCATCGCGGGGGTGACCGGTGAAAAGCCGTCCGCGAAATAGCGCGGCAAATCCGCGGATTGAACACACAATTCGCCCATCAAAACCACCAGATCCTTTTGGATTGAAAGCAAGTTCTCCGCGACAAACGTCTCCGCTGTCGTGGCGCGCGCCAGCCCGAGGGCGGCGTTCAATTCGTCCACCGCACCGTAGGCCGCCACGCGCGGGTGGTGTTTGGGCACGCGCCGGTTGTACATCAGCCCCGTCGTTCCGCCATCGCCGGTCTTGGTGACAATGCTCATTGGGAAATGATTTAACAAAAGCGGAGATTGGGAAAGCAGAAAGCAGAAATAGGACTGTGATGCGGAGTGCCTGGCGCACCTGTCATCCTCGTGCTTGTTCTCATCCTCGATTTTGCAATCTGTCCGACGCGTGACCGGATAATATCAGCAAAACGAAAAATGTTATAATTCTATGCCCAACCCTTTACGACGCATTCAATGCCGCCCTCAATGTGTTTTCTTGACGGCGGAAACCTGATGCTTGGACACGATCGGCGGGGCAGGGGGCGGGGCGGTCAGTTTCTGGTATTTCACTATGCCGCGCAGAATCGCCGCCGCCATTTGCTGGCGCCAGCTGGAGTCAAAGATTTTCCGGCCTTCGACCGGATGCGACATGTATCCGCCTTCGATCAGGATCGCGGGCATTTCCGCCGTGCGCAATACTTCAAACCGCGCCCGCCGTACGCTGCGGTCGGTGACCCCGAGGCTGCGCACAAGTGAACGCTGCACGTGGTAAGCGAGCAGCAGGCTTCTGTCCTCGAAGCGGTTGGCGGGACACCCGGTGTGACCAGCGCCAAAGCCTTCCGAGTCATTCGACGAGGCGGCGCCCACGGGAGTGATGCAATAGGTCTCCGGCCCTTGCACATTTGCGGGATCAGTTGGTGAAGAATTGAAATGCAGGCTGATAAACAGGTCCGCCCCCCGACGGTTGGCCACGTCCGGGCGCACGGACAATTCGGGGTAAGCATCCGTCTCGCGGGTAAGGACGACATTAAAACCGGCCTGTTGCAACTGGCGGCGCAGCTCCAGCCCAAGCGCTAGCGTGTAGGTTTTTTCGTAGCGCGGAAAGAATCGCCCGACGCGATAACCCGTGTCCTTGCCTCCGTGGCCTGGGTCGAGACAGATGGTTGTGATTTTTTTCAGGGACGGTTTCTGTGGGAAAATCAGCGGGCGGAGGGTCTTGTCCACGTCCAGCTGGGAGATGAATCCGCCCTTTGCAATCGGAAAAGACAGTCGCACCCCCACGCCGTTGAGGGTGGAGGCGGCGGAATCCTGGTCAAACACCAGGCGCGAGGTCTGGTTGGTCAGGACGAATTCCGTGCCGCGATTTAGCGAGAAGCCGTCAAAACTGTTGGCCCGCGCCCAGGAGGCCAGCGCCACGTAGCCGCGGCCATTGATGACATCCGCGCGCGCGGCGCTGGAAAAAGGCGCCAGGCCAGCGAGCAGCAACAGTACGTTGCAGCGTGAAGCGTGAAGCGTGAAGGCCTTGAAGTGCTTAAGCAAGGGGACTTTCATCGCCGCGCAAGTTGCCCGTCCGCGGCGGCGGATTCAAGGAAAATGGCCAGCCATGGTTTTCGGAGCGGGGTTCTGAGAACCGCAGTAATGTCCAAACTCTTGAGGGCGAGCCGATCTTTCATGCGCGTTCTGAATGGCGGAGTAGCTGCGGGTCGCGGACGGTCACTGACCCTACGTTCCAGTTTGACCTGCCTGCTTGCTTTAAAAGGTTTGATTTCTCGCTTGAATCGTTTTTAATTCACGCATTTATTTTGAATGAACATCCACGAATATCAGGCCAAACAGTTGCTCGCCCGCAACGGCGTCGTCGTCCCCTTCGAAATCCCTGCCAAATCCCCTGCCGAAGTGCGGCCCGCGGCCGAAAGAATTGCCGCCAGCGGCAGCTCTAAAATCGTCGTCAAATCGCAAATCCATGCCGGCGGACGTGGCAAGGGCACATTCAAATCCGGTTTCCAGGGCGGCGTCAAGGTGGCCTCGTCGGTGGATGAAGCGGTTTCGTTTGCCGAAAAGATGTTCGGCCAGACGCTCGTCACCAAGCAAACCGGCCAGGATGGGCGGCAGGTGCAGACGTTGCTCTTCTCCGAGGGCGCCAGGATCAAAAAAGAATTTTACGTCGCCGTGCTGCTTGATCGGGCGAATTCGCGCCCGCTGATCATGGCCAGCACCGAGGGCGGCATGGACATTGAGGAAGTCGCGGAAAAGCACCCGGAGAAGATTTTCAAGGAGCACGTGGATCCGGCCATGGGCATTATGCCGTTTCAGGCGCGCAAAATTGCGGCGGCCCTGGGGCTGAAAGGCGATTTGTTCAATGCGGGAGTGAAGCTTATCACGGGCGTCTTCAACACTTGGTGGGAATGCGACGCCTCGATGGTGGAATTGAATCCGCTGGCGGTGGTGGAATTGCGCGATGGAAAGGAAACCGTCATGGCGCTGGACGCAAAAATTTCGCTCGACGACAACGCGCTCTATCGCCACAAGGACATTCAAGAGATGCGCGACCTGAACGAGGAAGCGCCGCTGGAAATTGAGGCCAGCAAGTTTAACCTGAATTATATCAAGCTGGACGGCTCCATCGCTTGTTTGGTCAATGGCGCCGGGCTGGCCATGGCGACGATGGACATCATTCAGCATTTCGGCGGCAGCCCGGCCAACTTCCTGGACGTGGGCGGCGGCGCCAGCAAGGAACAAGTCACGGCGGCGTTCAAGATTATTTTGAGCGACCCGCACGTGAAGGGGATTTTGGTGAACATTTTCGGCGGCATTATGGATTGCAATGTGATTGCCACTGGCATCGTGGCGGCGGTTAAGGAAACTGGTCTGAAACTTCCGCTCGTCGTGCGGCTGGAGGGCAACAACGTCGCCGCCGGCAAGAAAACGCTGGCCGAATCCGGCGTGGCCATCATCACCGGCGATTCCATGGCGGATGCGGCGCAGAAAGTGGTGCAGGCGGTTGGGAAGTGATTCCACCATTTGCCACCGCGAGGTCAATCTGTCAAACGGAAAGCGAAGTGATTGATCGGCTAGCCAAACGCATTTAAATTGATTTCATGATTGATGCAGAGACATTGGCGCAGATGAACGGCAAGTACGTGATGCCGCCGAAGGCCGGCCCGGCTTGGCGCGCGGCGGTGGAATACGGATTCGACATGTCGCTCGTCGAAGATGCGTTGCGGCTGACGCCGGAACAGCGGCTGGAACAACATCAACGCGCGTTGAACACGGTGCTTGAAGTAATGGAAGCAGGAGAACGTCATGCCGCAAAATGACCAGGCCCTACTGTCCGTGCTCAAGGAACAGAATTTGAATCTGAACGCGCTCATTGCCGCGAAAGCCGCCGTTGGGCGTGTAAAAGATTTAGACGCCGTAAGGCTGCTCCAAGCCATCCAAGAAAGAACAGCGCAACACCAAGAATTATTTTGAAGTGAGATCGTTGGTCCCAAGTCTGAAATCATAAATATAACCATGTCCATCCTCGTTAAACCCAACACCAGAGTTCTTATCCAAGGCATCACCGGCAGCTTCGGCGCCAAGCACGCGCAGCTTTCGATTGATTACGGCACCCAAGTAGTTGCTGGCGTCACGCCCGGCAAGGGCGGCCAATGCTTTGATCATGCCGGCAGACAGGTGCCGATCTTTGACACCGTCGCCGATGCCGTCAAACAGACCGGCGCGACTGCCAGCGCGGTATTCGTGCCGCCGCCATTTGCCGCCGATGCGATTCTCGAAGGCGCGGACGCGGGGCTGGACCTCGTCGTGGCCATTACGGAAGGCATTCCCGTGCGCGACATGGTACGCGTGAAACGAGCGCTGGCTGGCAACACGAAGACCCGGCTCATCGGCCCGAACTGCCCCGGCATCGTCACGCCCGGCCCCGGCAAGGATTCGCATGGAGGTTGCCGCATTGGCATCGCTCCCGGCTACATTCACAAGCAGGGGAACATCGGCGTGGTTTCGCGCAGCGGCACGTTGACCTATGAAGCGGTGTGGCAGCTGACGTCGCGTGGCGTGGGCCAGTCCACCTGCGTGGGCATCGGCGGCGATCCGGTCAACGGCACCTCGCATTTGGATGTGATCAAGCTTTTCAACGAGGATCCGGAAACCACCGGCATAATCATGATTGGCGAAATCGGCGGCAGCGCCGAGGAAGAAGCCGCCAAGTGGATCAAACAGTATTGCAAAAAGCCCGTCGCCGGTTTCATTGCCGGCGCCACCGCGCCGCCGGGACGCCGGATGGGGCACGCTGGCGCGATTGTGAGCGGCGGCAAGGGCACCGCGGCTGCGAAAATCGCGGCCTTTAAGGACGCGGGTATCTGCATCGCCGTTACCCCGAGCGAAATGGCGGAGACGCTTTTGAAAATGATGTGAGGCGCCAAGCGTGACCAGTGATGCGTGATACGTGATTCGGCATTGCGTATCCCTCGCGCATCACGTATCACGTATCACGTATCACGCATTGCGTCCCATGGGAATTGTAGATTTCATTTTAAACCTCGCCGGGCTGTTGCTGTGGCTCAATTGGCGGTCCGACCGGTTTGACCCGCTGGTGAAACGAAGGCCGGCGACCTTGATGGGCACGCTGCGCCCGGCCGCGCCCCCGAAACTCCGGCGCTGGCACTTGCTGGCCTTCATCGCGGTGTTGCTGCTGCTGCGCGCCGTGATTTACTGGTGGATCGGCTCGGAAACGAACTGGGCGGGGAAGTTGAACCTGGGGGTGGTGGTGTTCTGGTTTTCCAGCGGTTCGCATTGGGTTGGGTTCTGGCATATGGTGCTCTTTTCCTTCTCCAGCTATGGCTTGGTGTTGGGGGTCTTTTACGTATGGCTTTTGTTGCTGTCGCTGCTGGCCGGCCCGCTGCCCATTCAGGGACTGGTAACCATTCCCTTGGGGCGTGTGGATGGCTGGCCGCGCTGGGCCAGGGCGCTCTTGCCGTTTTTTGCGACTGCCATGCTTTGGTGGCTGGCCAGTTGGCTATTAATCCGGCTGCAAATCCTGACGCCTATGCCGACAGCCGGCCGGTTTCAGCAATCTCTTGTTCTCGGCCTCAGAGCCTATCCGCTCTGGCAATATCCTCTGGAAGTCATCCTGTTGCTGCATTTGTTGAACAGCTATATTTACTTTGGCAAACATCCGCTTTGGAAATATGTGAGTGTCACGGCCCAAACCATTTTACGGCCGCTGGGAAAAATCCCGCTGCGGGTCAGCAAAGTGGATTTTGCACCGCTAATTGGCCTCGGGCTGATCTTTCTTGCCGCCCATTTTGCGGAGCGAGGCTTGAACCAACTTTACAATCGTTTGCCGTTTTGAAATCCGTGCCCTCCGATGTGGTGTCAGGCATCCGTGCCTGACGTGGAGGGCGGCATGCTTGCCGCCTTGGAAAAACGTGGGCGGGTTGAGTCGCGTGAATATTTCAGCGAGCTTCGGTTTGCATCACGATTCTTCCGGCGGGCTGGGAAGCCCGGCTTTACGGCAGGGATGCCAGTCGTCACGCGCGCGGCAACGTGACGGTGACGGTCGAGCCGATGCCGGGTTCACTCTCGATCTGCAGTTCGCCACCGTGCAATTCCACCAGCTTCCGGGAGATGGCCAAACCGAGGCCAAAGCCCTGCTCGTCTTGCATCTTCCGCTCGAATTGCATATATGCGCCCACGCGGCTGATCTGCTCGGTTGAAAACCCCCGCCCGTCATCTTGCACCGAGAATTGCACCTCGTCAGGCTTGGCTTTAAGGCGCACGCGCACCGACAGGCCCTGGTCGGAAAACTTCAGCGCGTTTTGGACGAGTTCCACGACGATTTTATGGAAGTAGTCCTCGGCCATGGGCAGCGTCGTATCCGCCAGATCCAGAATCAGGTCGTTAAGACGACCAGCCTTTTGCGCCTGGGCTGTGGCGGCCTGGCGGGCGATTTCCGCTGGCCGGCTGGTGGTGGTGGAACGTAGGCGGCTGATACTTTGCGGATCGGAAGCCACGATTTCCAATTGGGCGTAGATCAAAAAGTTTTCAATGAGCCGTTCGAGCCGCTGGCCGGACTGGCAGATTTCCTGGCTCATCTCGGCGATAGTTTTGGGATCGAGCGAACCCGCCGACTCGGCCAGCATTTCCGCGTTGGAGATGATGCCGTTGAGCGGGGTGCGCATCTCGTGAGGCAGCATGAGGGAGATCTGGCTGCGCAACAGGGTGAGTTTTTTCTCCGCCTCCTGCCGCACGGTCTGCGCCTTGCGCAGTCGCGCCTGCACCGTGGCGTAAAGCTCGTCCACTTTGAAGGGTTTGGGCAGATAATCGTCCGCGCCCAGTTCCATGCCGTGCCGCATGCCGGCGGCGTCCGCCAAGCCGGTCATCAGGATAAACGGAATGGCAGCGGTGGTGGCATTTTCTCGCAATTTCGCCAGCGTCGTGTAGCCTGCGCCGGCCTTGTCCATATTGACGTCGCAAAGAATGAGATCAGGCATTTGGTCGCGCGCCTGGGTGAAGCCATCCTCGCTGTCCATTGCCTCGAGGACTTCGAATCCTTGTTGCTCCAGCGCGAGCCGGATCATTTCACGCAACCATGACTCGTCGTCAATGACCAAGATTTTACTCATCGAGAAATTAAAACGTCATGGCGAGCAATTGCTGTTCCGCTCAGTCATTTGCCCGCCCAAACCTGCCGGCAATGCCCTTGGGGACACAACGCAATGGTTGAATTCCCGATCCAACCGTCATTTGCGCTCTTCCAGGGGAACGTAATGCGTTAAAGTGGGGCCGGTATAAATCTGCCGCGGCCGGTAAATGCGGCTCTTTGGCTCTTCCATGATTTCCTTGTAATTCGCGATCCAACCAGGCATGCGCCCGATGGCGAAAATCACGGTGAACATTTCGATGGGAATGCCGATGGCGCGCATGATGATGCCGCTATAGAAATCCACATTGGGATAAAGTTTGCGCTCGACGAAATAAGGATCCTTCAGCGCCGCCTCTTCCAGCCGCTTGGCAATGTCCAGTAACGGGTCACTGATGTGCAATTTGGACAGGACATCATCACAGGCCTTTTTGATGATCTTGGCGCGCGGGTCGTAATTTTTATAAACGCGATGGCCGAAGCCCATTAATTTGCGGCCGCTGTTCTTGTCCTTGGCGGCGGTGATGAATTTGGAGCCGTCGTCACCCTCCTGGTGAATTTGGGCCAGCATTTCCAGCACTGCCTGATTGGCTCCTCCATGCAGTGGCCCCCACAGCGCGCACACCCCCGCCGCGCAACTGGCAAACAAATTTGCCTGGGACGAGGCCACCATCCGCACCGTGGAGGTGGAGCAGTTCTGTTCGTGGTCCGCGTGCAGCAGAAATATCAAATCCAGCGCCTTGACCACCTCCGGTTTCAACTCAAAATCCTCATACGGCAGCGAAAACAGCATGTGCAGGAAGTTGGCCGTGTATTTGTAGTGCTGTTTCGGATAGATCAACGGCAACCCCTGGGACTTGCGAAACGAATAGGCCGCGATGGTTCGCACCTGCGAAATTAACTTGGCCACATAGACATCGAACTGTTTGGTCTTGCCCCATTTCCAATTCATCAGCCCTTCGTCGAAGCAGCTGGCCGCATTGATCATCGCCGAGAGGATCGCCATCGGATGCGCGCCAGTGGGAAATCCCTCGAAATGGAACTTCATGTCCTCATGCAAATACTGATGGCCTGTCAGCAGGTCGGAAAACGCCTTCAATTGCGGGCGCGTCGGCAGTGTGCCGTAGATGATGAGGTAGGCCGTCTCAATGAAATTGGATTTTTCGGCCATCTCCTCGATGGGGATGCCGCGATACCGCAGTATGCCTTGGTCGCCGTCAATGAAGGTTATATTGCTGACGCACGAGCCAGTGTTCCCGTAGCCGTCGTCAATCGTGATGTAGCCGGTGGTCGCGCGTAGGCTCGACACGTCCACCGCTTTTTCATTCTCGCTGCCCATTAAAGTCGGCAGCGTGTAAACTTTTCCGTCCAGTTCCAGTTTCGCTTGATTGCTCATATTCTCCTAATCTCCGGTTGGATGATGGTTAAATCAATTGCAGGAATTTGCCGACACCCGCTCCCAATGGCAAGCCGCGAAAGCGGTTTTTTATCAAAAAGGGGCTCGGCTGGGTCATTGTAGGTTGGGAATTGAGTTTTGGTGGGTGAATGTTCACCGGGCTAGCGGGAGCACACGTCAGCGTCCTTTGGCCCTGATTGCGGCAATACGACGGCCGAATTCTTCCTCGCCCATTTCCACTGGGATGGCTTGATAGCTCCTTTGAAAACCGGGGAAATTCCAGAGATTCGGGAAATCCCGGCATTGCTGCGGCTTGACCGGTTGCACCGCGCAATCGTCCTCTTCCAGGAACATGGCTTGAGCATTCTGACGCTGCCCTGTCCGTAGCTTTGAAGAACAAAGAACAGCTTTCTTTTCGATGTTCATTTTTCTCTTTCGCTTGGCTGTTTGGCGTCTTTGCCGTTAACTTGTTCCTCCCAGCCGCTTGGCCACGACTTCAATCTCCGCCTTATTTTTGGCCATGCTGTTGGCGGGCAGAAACCCGCGCCAGAAGACATTCGGGTACACTAGCGCGCCGCGGCCAAGGATGGTGCCGGGATTCAGCACCGCGTTACAGCCCACTTCCGCGCCGTCCCCGAGCAGCGCGCCGAATTTCCGCAGGCCGGTGTCGGTGGGCACGCCGTCCAGTTCCACCATCACGTTCCCGGGCAGCAGCTTCACGTTGGAAACCTTCACGCCTGCGCCGAGGTGCGACTTGTGGCCGAGGATGGAGTCGCCGATGTAGTTGTAATGCGGAGCCTGCACGCCATTGAAGATCAGCGCATTCTTGACTTCGCTGGCATTGCCCACCACGCAATCATTGCCGATAAGGACGTTTTCGCGGAGGTAGGCGTTGTGCCGAATCTGGCAGTTTTTTCCGATGATGGCCGGCCCCTTGATCATCGCGCCGGGTTCCACGATCGTGCCTTCGCCGACGACCACATGGTTGCCGATGCTCGCACCGGGAAACTTCTTGGGCGGGTTCTGGCGCGGAATTTGTGCGAGATATGGTTCCAGTTTCTTCAGGGCTTCCCAGGCGAATTGGCAACTGTCGAAGAGGGCGGCGTGTTCGGTCTGGGCGAGGTCAAACAGATCGGTGGCTTTGAACATGGCAGCAAATTAAAGGAAAATGGCCCGGCGGCAAAGCCCGGACTGAGGTATGTACGTTTTTCGATGTGGGATTAGCGCACTGCTTAATGAGGCTGCGTGAGCTACGCGACGAAGAAATTTATGACGCGCCCCCCCTGCCCGTGGGTTGAAACCCACGGCTGCCGTCGAATGTCGCTCCGCGACTGACTCCTCACGTCGGCGGCTGCCGGTTTGGATGTCATTCCCCGATCAGCTCAATGTTCGCGTAGGCACCGGTGAGTTTTTGGCCCAGACTGTCGCCATCGGTCATTACGCCAAGGCCGGTCATCTTCGGCATCGGCTGGCCGGCAAAGACCATTTTCCAATCTGCCGTCACGTCGCGTTCCTCGGACACCCATTTGCCTGCCTTGGCGTTGCCGGATTCCAAAACGATCAATTGCGCGCGGCTCGATTTTGGATGAGCCAGTATCGTGCCTGGCGGCTCAACATTCCCCCACAGATAATTCAGCGTGTACGGCGGTCCGATGAAAGTGTCAAAAGCCACAAAGACCCGCGCCGCGTGATCAAACTTCGATAACTCACGCTCAGAGCCATTGGTGGCCACGCCGGCGATCCGCCAGCGCCAGCGCAATTTGAGCTTCTTCGCCGGCGGAAGTTTTAGCTTTACGCTCAAGGCCGAACACGTTTTGTCTGCCACGCCCAGCAGATAAAAGTTGGTGCCGTCGCGACAGATCTGGTAGTCCGTTGGCGTTTTGAAAAAAGCCACGTTATGCCACCCTTGCGACATTCCGTTGCAAAAATCCGCAGCGAACAGGACGGTTTCCGCCGCTGGCCGCCCCACCGCCAGCGTCAAAAATAAAAGCGCCATCAAGCTCCGGCTCATCGGCGCAACATAACGCCTGCGCCAGAAAAGCAAAAGTGACATTTTCTTGGCGGGGCAGGGGAGGGCGCCGCTAGCCCAAGTTTCGCAAAGAGGGGCAAAAAATTACGATTTTTCCCAAATTGGACTCACGATACCCTTGATTTCATTGGGGCGGTTTTGAAAAAAGCGGTTTTGTAGGGACTATAAAAATAATAGCGGTTGCTTTGGTCGCACCCGGCACTCAGACTGCGGGTCGTGTTCTTTCGGCGCAAACAATCCGCCTCGGGCCAATGCCTCCAGTTGCTGGAGTCCTATCGCAACGCTCAAGGTGAGCCGCGCCACCGGGTGGTGGTGTCCTTGGGCGACACCGCCTTGCCGACCGCGCATTGGCCCACCATCGCGACCGCCGTGGCCAACCAGCTTTATGGCCAGCCGCAGTTGCTGCCGCTGGCCTTGCCCGCCGCAGAACAGTGGTTGGTCGATGCCCTCGTCAAGCGGGTGGATCGGGAAGGCCGCTGGCAGCCAGTGGACCGGAGGGGGAGTTCCCCAGCGGTAGCGGGTGCTGAACCCACCCTGGAGGGCGTGCTCGTCGATCAAGTCAGTCACACCCATACGACGGCTTTGGGTCCGTCGTTGGTGGGTTGGGAGGCCTGGCAGCGGTTGGGGTTGCCAGCCCTATTGGCAGATCTGGGTTTCAATCCCGCGCAAGCAGAG